>SR_TP_S13solDRAFT_1000932_pt1 | contig 9981 bp, 8 predicted proteins | sample SodReaTP_S13sol_FD_11159 | JGI IMG/M metagenome (IMG submission 11159) | reverse complement strand
TTGAATCGTATTCCAGCTCATTTCGTAACCTCCTGTTTATCCAGTGGTTTCGAAATTAGCAAATGGCCTTCTCAATAGCTGAGAAACGTAAATAATCAGGTAACCTATTGATAATGAACAGTAATCGTGATGCTTTGATCATGAATCGTTGGGTAACCATCGTTTTAGCACTGGTGCTTGCTCTGCAGTCACTGGCGGCTATTGGCGATACAAACCAACCTCATTATTCCACGACGCCTCATCATGATCACGAGCATTCCCATGAAGTCGGTGCAATTAAGTCGGGCATTCTGGATACCGAGCCGTCTTCCTCTTCATCGGATCCTTCGCGGGATCACGCGTCCGATCATTGCCATCAAAACCATGCCCACTTTCATGTGGTGCTGGTAAGCGCGGCAACGGATATTGCCGTGTTGTCTGCCGGTCGGCGCTTGTCGGACTATCAAGCCCGTCATACTTCAATCATACCACCCTCGCTGTTCCGCCCTCCCATCGCCTAATCCTACGATCAATCCCATTCGGGAAACATTTTTCATTTAGATCTTCGTAGGAGAAGTTCCATGCTTTTTTGCAAGCCCATGAGTTCTGGGCGGCGTTTACTGCCGCGTCAGATTTATGTCCTTTTTTTATGCATCTTCGCGCTGGCGTTCAAAGTTAGCGCCGCTCACGCCGCCGATGCACCACTAACCCTGTCCAATGCCCTGTCCCGGACGATGGCGCAAAATCCTGGTCTGCGGGTATTCGACTTTCGCCTGCAGGGGCTTGAGGGAAAACGCCTTACGGCCGATCAGGCACCGGCCTATGAAGCGGGTTTGGAGGTGGAGAATGTCCTCGGTAGCGGTGCCCTGCAGGGTGTCGACGGGGCGGAATACACCCTGTCGCTATCCTCGGTCATCGAGCTGGGGGGTAAACGCCGAGCCCGCACGGGCGCTGTAAGTTCGCGCTATGACCTGGCGGAGGCTGAACGTGAAGCCGAGACTCTGGATTTGTTGGGCCAGGTGACTCAGCGCTATGTAGCGACCTTGGCTCTGCAGGAAAAACTCGCTTTATCCGCTCAGGCAGTGGAATTAAGCGAAGCCACCCTCAGCACCGTTACCCGCCGTGCAAAACAGGGCGCCGCACCAGAGGCCGAAGTCCTGCGCGCCAAGGCCGCTCTTGCCCAGAGCCACATTGCCCATTCTGCCCTGCAAACCGAGTACGAGAAGCGGAAGATGGCATTGGCATCGCTGTGGGGCGAAACGCGGGTGGATTTTCAGCGGTTGCAGGGAGACCTGTTCCGGTTCGAGTCCAGCGAGCGTTTCGAGGTGCTATACCAGCAGGCCAGCGAGAGCCCCGTGATCCGGGTCTACGCCAGCGAGCGGCGCATGCGCGATGCCGAGATCCGGTTGGCACGAAGCCAATCGGAAAGCGATATCCGCTGGCAGATCGGTGCCCGCCGTTTGGAAACAACGGGTGATACCGCACTGGTGGCCGGCCTATCAATGCCACTGTTTGCCGGACGCCGGAACCGTGGAGAAGTGCAGGCGGCCATGGCGGCGCGCAACGAAGTTGAATACCGCCAACAGAGTGCACTGCTGCGATTGCATTCACTACTGTTCGAGGCTTACCACACCCGCCAACAAAACGTCGATGCAGTCGAGCAGCTGCGCTCCACTGTGCTGCCTGACCTGACCAAGGCGCTCGATCTCACCCGGCAAGCCTATGAACGCGGCCGCTACAGCTATGTGGAGTGGACCGCCGCACAGCGCGAACTACTCTCGGCCCGCGAGGCACTCGTCGAGGCAGCCGCCACGGCGCTGCTCAACCAGGCCCTTATCGAACAGCTCACGGCGCAGTCTATGACCCAGCGCCAAGCCGCGCCCACGCGTTAATCACCGAACACAGGATTATTGAACCATGCAATTGATAAAACCTCTCTACTGGATACTGGTGGCCACCTGTCTGGCCGTCACGCCTCTCCATGCCGCCGAAAATGCACGTGATGACGACACAGAGGCGCAGAACAGCGCGCCAGAGATCAAAGGCCCCCATGGCGGTTTGTTACTAACGCGGGACGATACTACCGTCGAACTACAGATTTTCGAGCAAGGCGTCCCCCCGGAATATCGCGCTTGGGTGACAAAGGACGGAAAATCCGTTACCGAGGGTGTTGAGCTCAATGTTGAGTTGACCCGCCTGGGCGGACAAGTAGACTCCTTTGATTTTGACTTCCAGGGAGACTATTGGCTAGGGAATGGCGTGGTGACCGAGCCCCATTCGTTCGACGTCGAAGTAACGCTTACTCAGGACGGCGAGCAATACCATTGGCAATGGGAATCCCACGAAGGCCGGACCCGTATTCCCGCTGATATTGCGGAAAAGGCCGGAATCCAAACAAACGAGGCCGGTCCGGGCTCAATTGAGCGAACGCTGACCACTTACGGGCAACTGACCACCGCACCGGAACAGATCGCGCGGGTGCGCGCCCGCTTCCCCGGCGTCATCACCAAGGTAAATGCTCGCCTGGGCGATCGGGTTGCCAAAGGCGATCTGCTGGCACAAGTGGAGTCCAACGAAAGCCTCAAAACCTATGACCTGCGCTCTCCCATTGACGGCGTGGTGATTGAGCGCCGGATCAGTGTTGGCGAAATCGCCGATGAGCAGCCTCTGTTTGCCATCGCCGATTTAACAACGTTGTGGGCGGAGCTTCCGGTGTTTCCTGGCCAACGCGCCGAGGTGGCGGTCGGCCAGAAGGTCCGCCTGAAGGCCGAGGGGGTTGATCAGCAAGGTGCCATCAGCCACCTGCTACCTTCCCCGGACAATGCCCCCTATACCCTGGCCCGCGTGAAGGTGGACAACCCGGATGGCGCACTGAGTCCCGGCCTACTGGTGGCGGGCGATATCGTGGTGGAAGCCCTTGACGCGCCGCTGGCAGTCGATAACCGGGCGTTGCAGTCATTCCGGGACTGGACCGTGGTGTTTATCCAGGTGGACGACACCTACGAAATTCGCCCGCTGGAGTTGGGCCGCAGCGACGGGACCCTGACCGAGGTGTTGGGCGGGCTACAGGCGGGTGACCGTTATGTGATGGAAAACAGCTATTTAATCAAGGCCGATATCGAAAAATCCGGCGCATCCCACGACCACTAACCCAGGAGGCTACGATGATCAATGCCATCTTACGCTTCTCGGTTGAGCGGCGGTTTTTAACCTTATCCCTTATTCTGGTGCTGGTCGGTGTGGGCCTGTGGAGCTTTCAGCGCCTGCCCATCGATGCGGTGCCGGACATCACCAACGTCCAGGTGCAGATCAATACCGAAGCGCCGGGGTATTCGCCCCTGGAGGCGGAACAGCGCATCACATTCCCGGTGGAAACGGCCCTGTACGGCTTGCCCGACTTGTCTTATACCCGCTCAATATCCCGCTATGGCCTGTCCCAGGTCACCGTTGTATTCGAGGAAGGCACGGACATCTATTTCGCCCGCAACCTGATTGATGAGCGTCTCGGCTCCATCAAGAATGCATTGCCACCAGGCCTTGAACCGGAAATGGGCCCCATCGCCACCGGGCTCGGCGAGATATTGATGTACACCGTGGAAGCCTTGCCCGGCGCCACCCAGCCTGACGGCAGTCCTTTAGATGCCACGGCCTTGCGAGAAATTCAGGATTGGATCATTAAGCCCCAGTTAGCTCAGGTGCCTGGGGTGATCGAGATCAACACCATTGGCGGCTACAACAAGCAGTACCACGTCACGCCTTCACCACAGCAGTTGTTGCAATTCGGCGTCACCATGGATGAGGTAATGAGGGCCCTGCGGGCCAACAACGCCAACCGGGGGGCCGGCTATATCGAGCGCAACGGGCAACAGCTATTGGTGCGCTCACCCGGACAACTGGCCTCAATCGCCGAGATTGAAGAGGTGGTTATTGCCAACCGACACGGCGCGCCCGTAAAAGTCAGCGATGTGGCCGAGGTAGCTATTGGCAAGGAGCTGCGCACCGGGGCGGCCACCCGCGACGGCAAAGAAACGGTAATGGGCACGGCCATGATGCTGGTGGGGGAAAACTCCCGCTCCGTCGCGCAGGCGGTGGCCGAAAAACTGGAGGCCGTCCAGCCCTCGCTACCCGACGGGGTAAAGGTCGAGGCGGTGTACGACCGCACGACGCTTGTGGACAAAGCCATCGCCACGGTGGAGAAGAACCTGCTCGAAGGGGCGCTGTTGGTGATCGCGGTGCTGTTTTTGTTGCTGGGCAACCTGCGGGCCGCCTTGATCACCGCCGCAGTGATCCCCTTGTCCATGCTCGCCACCATTACTGGCATGGTGCAATCGGGGGTGTCGGCCAATCTGATGAGTCTGGGTGCGCTGGATTTCGGGCTGATTGTCGACGGCGCCGTGATTATCGTCGAGAACTGTATCCGGCGGTTATCCCAGGCCCAGCATAACGGCCAGCTGCCATTGCGCGAACGGCTCCAGTTAGTGTACGAGGCCACCAACGAAGTCATTCGTCCCAGTCTGTTCGGCGTTGCCATCATTACCGTGGTGTACTTGCCGATTTTTTCTCTCACCGGCGTCGAGGGCAAGATGTTCCACCCCATGGCCGCCACCGTGGTGATGGCGCTGCTGTCCGCCATGGTGCTGTCGCTGACCGTGGTGCCGGCCGCCGTTGCGGTATTTATGGGGGGCAAAATCAGCGAAAAAGAAAGCCCTGTGATCAGCGGCGCCAAATCGCTGTACAAGCCGGCCTTGCTGGTCGCCATGAAGTTTCGCTGGCTGGTGTTGGGGTCGGCAACCGCGCTGGTGGCCGTCTGTATCTGGCTGGCGTCCACCCTGGGTTCGGAATTTATTCCGCAACTAGATGAGGGGGATATCGCGCTGCACGCGCTGCGCATCCCGGGTACGGGGCTGGAGCAATCCATCGAGATGCAGGCGCAGCTCGAAGAGACGCTGAAAGCGTTCCCGGAGGTGGACAAGGTGTTCGCCAAGATCGGCACGCCGGAAGTGGCCACCGACCCCATGCCCCCCAGCGTCGCCGATAACTTTGTCATCCTCAAACCCCGCGCCCAATGGCCCAACCCGCAAAAGACCAAGGCCGATCTGGTGGCGGAAATGGAAGCGGCCGTGACCCAACTGCCGGGAAACAAATACGAGTTCACCCAACCTATCGAGATGCGCTTCAACGAGTTGATCTCCGGGGTGCGGGCTGATCTCGCCATCAAAGTGTTTGGCGATGATATGGATCAGCTGTTGGCGTCGGCACAGGACGTCCAGGCGGTACTTGAAACCGTCGAGGGTGCGGCGGATATCCAGGTCGAACAGGTCACTGGGCTACCCATGCTGTCGGTCCATCCCAAACGCATGCTGCTGTCGCGCTACGGCCTGAATGTCGAAGACTTACAAGCACTGGTGGCGACCGGTATCGGTGGTGAAAACGCCGGGTTGATCTACGAGGGCGACCGCCGCTTCGAATTGGTGGTACGCCTGCCGGAAACGGTAAGGCGCGACATCGACAGTCTGGCCTTTCTGCCCATCCCCTTGCCAGGCGGTGGCTATGTGCCGCTGTCAGAAGTGGCCGAACTGGAACTGGCACCGGCGCCCAACCAAATCAGCCGGGAAAACGGCAAACGCCGGGTGGTGGTCACCGCCAATGTGCGCGACCGGGATCTGGGCGGCTTTGTCGAGGAGGCGCAGGCGCGTATCGCACAGGAGGTGGATTTGCCTGATGGTTACTGGCTGGATTACGGCGGCACCTTCGAGCAACTGCAATCGGCCAGCGCGCGTCTCGCCCTTGTTGTACCCATTACCTTGGCGATTATCATCGGCCTGCTGATCATGGCGTTCGGTTCGGTGAAAGACGCCTTGATCATTTTTACGGGCGTACCGCTTGCGCTTACTGGCGGGGTGTTGTCGCTGTGGCTGCGGGACATGCCGCTGTCGATCTCGGCAGGCGTGGGCTTTATCGCGCTCTCCGGCGTGGCGGTTCTCAATGGTTTAGTGATGGTGGCCTTCATTCGCGACCTGTGGCGGGAACAAGGGGATCTCGTCACGGCGATTGTGGAAGGCGCGCTGGTCCGCCTGCGGCCAGTCCTGATGACAGCCCTGGTGGCGAGCCTCGGCTTTGTGCCTATGGCGCTCAATACCGGCACGGGCGCGGAAGTACAGCGACCGCTGGCGACGGTGGTGATCGGGGGGATTATCTCGTCGACCTTGTTGACGTTGTTCGTGCTCCCGGTGCTATACGCGCTGTTGCACCGTAAGAAAGCGGAAACATAGCGGACCTGAACAGGCTTCGGGCGCGCCTGGAGCCTGTTTCCGCGGTGAAACCCGGCGGGCGTAGTGCAACTGTGGACGCGCCCGTCACTCAATCCAATATTCACGTGTGATCGCCTCGATCATCACGACCAAGCTTGAAGATATTATGCTTAAATTCTTACTTTTCGCCATTGGGTCCCTTGCCAGTATCACGGCCTGGGCACATGGCATGTCGGCGGAAGACCAGGCCCGGATACTCAATGCGGGCTACCTGGAGTACATCCGACTTGGCGCCACCCATATGCTGAGCGGCTATGATCATTTGCTGTTTCTGTTTGGCGTTATGTTCTTTTTGACCCGCTTTAGCGAGATCATCAAGTTCATCACCGCCTTCACCATCGGCCATTCCATTACCCTGGTGTTCGCCACACTGTTTGGCATTACCGCCAATTACTACCTGATTGATGCGGTGATTGCGCTGACCGTCTGTTACAAAGCTTTCGACAACCTCGGCGGCTTTCAGAAACACTTGCAAATGAAATCCCCGAACCTGACCTGGATGGTGTTTGCCTTTGGTTTGATTCATGGGTTTGGCCTGTCCACCCGGTTGCAGCAGTTACCGCTGGGCGATGATGGTCTGGTGCTCAAAATATTGTCGTTCAATGTCGGTGTCGAGGTGGGGCAGATTGTGGCCCTGAGCATCATGCTGGTCCTGCTCATGGTGTGGCGAAAAACTGCGTCATTTGGGCGGTTCAGCAAAGCAGCCAACGTGGCGCTGATGCTTGCCGGTGGCCTGTTGCTGTTGATGCAGTTACATGGATTCCAGCACACGCAGTATCCGGATGATTTTCCCCTCGACCGGGATGATCACCAGCATGCGCACGAGGATATGGGGGATAACAAAGCCCCTCTGTCGAACTACCCGAAACGCCTTGAGCTGGGAGCCCCGTCCACTGACCCGCAGCCCGAAGCACCTGAAGTCCATCGCCACGAGGGTGGCGAGCCTCACGCGCATTGATCTTGTTTAACTATTGAGGAAATACCGTTATGAAGCTTTTTACCGTCGTTTTTACACTCTTGTTTTACTGGCCGGCTTTCAACAGGCTTTTGCACACAGTGATCATGCCCACGGGCCGATTTCGGAAGCATCGGCGCTTCAACTCGCCAAAGAGGCAACCACGCATTTAACCGAGAAGGACGCCGGACTGGGTTTTGGAAAACTGCCCGAAAGCTGGAAGACAACTCAAGCTGCCGCTGTAAAGATCCATAAGAAAGGCAGCGGTTATTTCATCGTCTCGGTGGCCAATGCGACTGAGGCAAAAACGCTCTACGTGCTCATATCCAGCGACGGGGAAGTCTACGACGCGAACTTCACGGGTGAATTTGACGGTCTGGAGTAATGACATTTATGACATGGCAATGGCTCATCATCAAATACCTGATTACCGCTGCCATCGTGGTGGTGGTTTCGGAGGTTGCGAGGCGCAGTGACAAGTTAGGTGCCCTGGTGGCGGCACTGCCTTTGGTGACCATTCTGGTGCTGATTTGGCTGCACGTGGAAAATCAGCCCCAGGAGAAAATCGCCCGGCATGCCTGGTATACCCTCTGGTATGTGCTGCCGACATTGCCGATGTTTCTAAGTTTTCCATTACTGTTGGGCCGATTGGGCTTCTGGCCAACGCTGCTTGTCAGCTGCGCGGTTACCGCGATTTGCTTCGGCATCTTCGCGCTGCTGCTGCGCCAATTTGGCATTAATTTGTGGCCTTGATATGACTGGCGACCACGGATACGTCCATGCACGTTTAACCCTTGAACCACTATAACGAGGTGAGATGAATGCGTCACCATGATCACGCGCACACTCATTCAGACGACACGAGTTCCAGACGTCTTGGCCTAGTATTCTTTTTTTGGGTCTATCCGGATCTCGCAACGATTTTCAGGCCTGCAAGTGCCTGACTTGAGAGGTCATGGGACCTCCTGTAAAGTTTTGTTTTCGCGAACAAACAGCACAGGAGGTTGGTCCCATGACCGCGTACAAGCTTATCGGAAAGTTGCTCAAGTTCAAAGGGTTTCTCTGTGTCGGTCTGGCCTTTCGCCGGGGCTGGGGGCTTGAAGTCCTCGTCAAGCCCTTCAAAAACGGCTGTCGCTGCCCACACTGCGGCCGGCGCGGGAAGATCGTCCGGCAGCGCGCCGATCCGCGCTATTGGCGCGATATCCCGGTCGGGCCGTGGTCGGTCTGGCTGATGTACTGGCCGCGCGAGATTCACTGTGCCACCCATGGCCGGGTCAGCGAACGTCTTCCCTGGGCCGATGCCGAGAGCCGGGTGACCTACCGCCTTGAGTACCTGATGCTACGCTACTGCCAGATCATGTCCCAGAAGGCCGCCGCCGAGCTGCTGCGGTTGCCGGCCTCGACCTTGTCGGACCTGCTCCATCGCCTGATTCGGCGGTTGCGCGAAGGTCACCGGATCCGGGGGCTCAAGACCATCGGCATTGATGAGGTCTCCTATCACAAGGGGCACAAGTACGCCACGCTGGTCTACGACCTGGATCGGTCCTGTGTGGTCTGGATCGGCCAAGGCAAGGGGCGCGAGACCATTGGCCGGTTCTTCAACGAGGCGCTGAGCGACTATCAGAAAGCCCGAATCCAAAGCGCATGCTGTGACATGAGTCAGGCCTACATCGGAGCGATTGAAACGCACTGCCCGAATGCCACGCTGGTGTTGGACCGATTTCATGTTGTGAAAGTCCTGAACGAGGCCGTCGACGAGGTTCGCAAAGAGCAGTGGCGGGAAGCCTCTCAGGCCGATCGCAAGGCCCTCAAAGGCATGCGCTGGCTGCTCTACCGCCATTCATCAACGCGCACCCGGCGCGATACCGCAAATCTCAAGGCGCTCGACAAACACAACCGTCGCATCTATCGGGCCTGGCGCCTGAAAGAGGAGTTCGAGCACTTCTGGACCTACAAGGCCACCTGGGCTGCCGAGCGCTTTCTCAAGCACTGGACGAAAAGCGCTTTGCTCAGTCGCCTGGAACCCATGCGCAAGTTCGTTAGTACTTTGCGCAAGCATCAACAGGCCGTCGTTTCCTTCATCGATACACGAGTCACCAACGCCATTGCCGAAGGCATCAACCGCGTCGTCAGGATGATTAACAATCGGGCCAGTGGCTACCGCCACCTTGATGCCTTTTCCGACATGATTTACCTGGCCGCTGGCGATCTAGATTTGCCTGAGCAAATTCCGGAGCGGTTCCGTACACTGTGAAACCTTGGAGGAAGCCATCAGATCAAGCGCTCCCGGGCATCAGAGCTTTGCGAGACTCGGATATAGCCAGAAAAAGGATCCTGATTAGGTATGTACCTCAGCCATCGTAGCGAACCTATACGGCAGCGGCGCCGTGCGGCAGGCGACATAAGCCAGCCGTTCGGCCATTCGGTCGAGTTCGAAGCGACGATTGAACCGATACGCAAATTCTGCCAGATAGCGCCCGAGATGCTTTCCGTGAATCGCATGGTAGGTGCCATGAATTGCATTCTTGACATTTCCAAGCATCGTGTTGACCCAGGTAAATTCCTGAGTCTGCATGCTGGCCGGTCCGCCACCGGTGACAATGCTCCAATGCGGGCAAGTCTCCACGATCGCCCTGAAACAGGGCAGCCCGTCCGAGATCACCTCGGCATCCGGCGACAGATGCTGGCGTGCCCAGCGGTCGACCGAGTCGCTGCGAAAGCCCTTCAGCGGGGTCA
>SR_TP_S13solDRAFT_1000931_pt1 | contig 9985 bp, 8 predicted proteins | sample SodReaTP_S13sol_FD_11159 | JGI IMG/M metagenome (IMG submission 11159) | reverse complement strand
CCACACCGCCAAAAAGATACGCCCCCGCCATGGCGCGCCATGGCCGCCAGCTTGCAAACACAACCAGCGCCAGCGCAATCCAGCCCGCGCCCACCGTCATGCCTTCGGTCCATTGCGGCACACGGATCAGCGACAGATACGCGCCCCCCAACCCTGCACAGGCCCCCCCGAACATGATGGCAAACACCCGAACCCGCTTGACATGATAGCCCAACGCATGCGCCGCGTCATGGTTTTCCCCCACGGCACGCAAGATCATGCCCGCGCGGCTGTATTTCAGGAACCACCAGACCGCCGCGACCAGCGCGATGGTCAGGTAAACCACAATGTCATGTGTAAACACGGCACGCCCCAGAAACGGAATATCCGACAGGACCCCCAGATCCAGCTTCGGGGTGCGCGGCGGTGTGATGCCCACGTATTGTTGCCCGATCAGCGCAGACAACCCCAACCCGAACAACGTCAGCGCAAGGCCGGAGGCCACCTGATTGGTCACCAACGCCTGTGTCAGCAAGGCAAAGACCAGCGACAACGCCATTCCGCCCAATGCCGCGCCGAGGAAGCCCAGAAGCGGGCTGCCCGAATTCACCGCCACGATAAACCCCGTCACCGCCCCGATGATCATCATCCCTTCGACGCCCAGATTCAGGACGCCCGCCTTTTCGACCACCAATTCGCCTATGGCTGCCAGAAGAATAGGCGTCGCGGCCACCATCAGGGCCGCCAGTAAAACAGCCGGATTGATTGATCCCAATATCATGCCCGCGCCCCCCGCGTCAGCCGTAGCCGGTAATTCGTCTGAAAATCCAGCGCCAGCAGGAAAAACAACAGCATCCCCTGAAAGACCTGAATGGCCGCACCGGGCAGTTGCAACATCATCTGGCCCAACTCGCCCCCGATATAGGTCAACCCCAGCAACAGCCCCGCCAGAACAATACCCAGCGGGTTCAACCGCCCCAGAAAGGCCACGATGATGGCAGTGAACCCGTAGCCGGTGGCAAATTCAATACGCACCTGACCACCCGGACCAGAGACTTCGAACATGCCCGCAAGCCCGGCAAGCGCCCCTGAAATGCCCAGACACACAATGACCAGACGCGCAGGCGCAACCCCTGCGAATCGCGCGGCCCTTGGGGCCTGACCGGCCAGCTTGACATGAAAGCCCAGCATATGCCGCGTCATCATCACATAGGCAAAGATGACCGCAATCAGCGCCGCAACCACGCCCCAATGAACACCGGTATTGGCAAACAGTTCGGCGTTATGCGCGGCGTCATAGCGGCGCAAATCGCGCGAGCCGGGAAAGCCCGCAATATCGGGGTTGCGCATCAGCCCCAGCGCCATGGCCGCCAGAATCTTCTCGGCGACATAGACCAGCAGCAGCGATACAAGAATTTCGTTGGTGTTGAACCGTGTTTTCAGAATCGCCGGGATCATCGCCCATAAAAACCCGCCAAACGCGCCTGCAAGCACCATCAGCGGGAAAATATACCACCCCGGCGCAGGAAAGAAGGCAAGCGCGACACCCGCGCCGAACAGCGCGCCCATGATATACTGCCCTTCGGCACCAATATTCCAGATATTGGCCTTGAACCCGATGGCCAGCCCCACCGCAATCAGGATCAGGGGGGCGGATTTTATCAGCAGTTGCGGGCGCGAATAGCTGCCAAATGTTTCCGAGAAGATCGGGTCGAAGAAAATCAGGCGAATGGCAACCAACGGGTCCTTGCCCAGCATCGCAAACATGACCGCGCCCGCCACCATCGTCAGGGCGACCGCCAGAAACGGGTTGGCAATGCGCCAGAATTTCGACGGCTCTTTACGTTTTTCCAGCCGGATCATGCGCTTGCCTCATGTGCGACATGCATATCGCCTGCGCCCCCCATCATAAGCCCGATATCTTCAACACTCAGCCCCTTGGCGGGGCGCGTGTCGGACAGCCGCCCTTCGTTCAGGGCGGCGAAACTGTCGGAAATTTCCAGCAATTCATCCAGATCCTGACTGATGACCAGCACCCCTGCCCCCTTGCCCGCCAGATCCAGAAGCGCTTGCCGGATGGTGGACGCCGCAGCCGCATCCACGCCCCATGTCGGCTGGTTCACAATGATCACATCAGGGTCCAGCTCAATTTCGCGGCCAATGACGAATTTCTGCAAATTCCCGCCCGACAAGGCCCGCGCCAGCACATGCGGGCCGGGGGTGCGCACGTCAAAACGCGCAATGATGTCGCGCGCAAACGCGTCGGATTTGCGCCAGTCAATGAAGCCCTGCCACGCAAGCCCCTTGCGCCGCGATGCAGACAGCAGGGCATTTTCTGTCAAACTCATATCCGGCGCGGCGGCATGGCCAAGGCGTTCTTCGGGCGCGGCAACAAGCCCGCGCGCGCGCCGCCCGTTCGGCCCCAGATGCCCGACAGGCTGGCCCTTCAGCTTAACCTGTGCGGAGGGGGCGGGCAGTTCCCCCGACAGCATCAGCAACAACTCATCCTGACCATTGCCCGCGACGCCCGCAATTCCCAGCACCTCGCCCTTGCGCAGGCTGAAGCTGATATTCTTCAAGGATGTGCCGAACGGATTGTTGGACGCAAGCGACAGGTTGTCCACTTCCAGCACGATATCGCCCTTGGGTTTGGCGGGGCGTTCGGGCGGGGTCAGAAGTTGCCCCACCATAAGTTCGGCCAACTCGCGCGCCGTTCTCTCGCGCGGGTCGCAGGTCGCAACCTTGCGCCCGCCGCGCAAAATCGTGGCTTCGTCACACAGTGCCCGGATTTCTTCCAGCTTATGCGAGATATACAAAATTGCCGTCCCTTCCGCCGAGAGTTTGCGCAGCGTCAGAAACAGGATATCCACTTCCTGCGGGGTCAGAACCGATGTCGGCTCATCCATGATCAGCAGTTTGGGATCTTGCAGCAGGCAGCGCACGATTTCAACGCGCTGCCGCTCGCCCGCGGACAATTCGCCCACCCATCGCGCAGGATCAAGCGGCAGGCCGTATTCTTCGGACACATCGCGGATACGCCGCGCAAGATCACGCAAGGGCGGCGGGTTTTCCATGCCCAGCGCCACGTTTTCCGCCACATCCAGCGCGTCAAACAGGCTGAAATGCTGAAACACCATCGCAACACCATTGCGCCGCGCCTGCGATGGCTGTGCGGGTGCAAAGGGCTGCCCGCGCAAGGTCATCTGACCTTTGTCAGGTTTCACAAGGCCATAGATCATTTTGACAAGGGTGGATTTACCCGCACCGTTTTCGCCCAGAAGCGCGTGCATCTGCCCTTCGCCAATGTCAAAGGACACATCATCATTGGCAACAACGCCGGGATAAGCCTTGGTTAGCCCCTCAAGCTGCAGCAAAGGCACGCGCATTGCCAGTCTCTCCTTCCCGTGTTGGCGGAATGCGTGTTCCCGCATTTTTCCGTAGTCAAAGCAAAGCGGCAAGTCCGGCATGAGGCAAGTGCAAACTATGCTACATCTGTCGAAACTGCTTCAATGCTACATATATAATCAACGGCATGCACCCTGCCGGATCACACCCCAAGATAAGCCTGCTGGATGTCCCCGTCCAAGCCCTTGGGATGCCCTTGCCAGACGACGCGGCCGCGGTCAAGAATGACGCAGCTATCCGCAAAAGGCAGAATTTCGGCCAGTGTTTTGTCGACCAGCAGGATGGACAGCCCTTCGGTGCGCAACCTTGTGATTGCAGTCCATATTTCACGGCGAATGACCGGGGCCAGCCCTTCGGTTGCCTCATCAAGAATGAGTAAACGCGGGTTTGTCATCAAGGCGCGCCCGATCGCCAGCATTTGCTGTTCGCCGCCCGACAGGCTGACGGCATATTGATCCGTGCGTTCCTGAAGGCGGGGGAACATGTGCTGGACACGCTCCAGGGTCCAGTATCCGCGACGGGCAGCCGCAATCAGGTTTTCACGCACCGTCAGGTTCGGAAAACACCGCCGCCCTTCGGGCACCAGCCCAATGCCCAGACGCGCGGCGCGAAAGGATGGCCATGCGCTGATATCCTGCCCAGCGAACACCACACGGCCCTTGCGCAAGGGCAGCATGCGGCAGGCTGCGGAAATGGTGGTTGTCTTGCCCATGCCATTGCGCCCCATCAGCGCCACCGCCTGCCCTTCGTCAACTTGCAGCGACACCGCGTCCAGCGCTTGTGATGCCCCGTAAAACACGTCCAGCCCGTCCAGTTGCAAAAGCGCACTCACAGTTCGCCCTCCTCGCCCAGATAGGCGGCGCGCACGGCCGGGTTTGCGCGGATTTCGTCAACCGCTCCAGTGGCAATGATACGGCCATAGACAAGCACCGAAATGCGGTCCGCCAGCTTGAACACCGCATCCATATCATGTTCCACCAACAAGATCGGCGCCTGCTGCTTCAGGTCTTGCAAAAAGGTGATCAACTGCGCCGTGCCCTCGACCCCTAACCCCGCCATGGGTTCATCCAGCAAGAAACACTGCGGCTTCAGCGCAAGTGCGATCGCAATTTCCAGCAAACGCCGTTCACCATGGCTTAGAAACGCCGCCTCCACAGAGGCGCGCGCCTCCAGCCCTACGCGCGCCAGAATGTCATGCGCGGCGCGCTGCAACCTGCGGTCAAACGCAACCGGCCGCAAAAAGCGGTAGCTGTGCCCCTCTCTCGTCTGAAGGGCCAGCATCACATTGCGCCGCGCCGAATACTCCGCAATCAGCGACGATACCTGAAAACTGCGCGCCAACCCCAGACGGGCACGTTTGGCTGTGGACAGGCGCGTGATCTCCTGACCGGCCAACCATACGCTGCCTGCGTCCGGCGCGATCTGGCCCGCGACAAGCCCCATAAGCGTGGATTTCCCCGCACCATTGGGGCCGATCAGCGCATGGATTTCGCCGCGTTTCACAGTAAGCGACACGTCATCAGTAGCCTTCAACGCGCCAAAACTGCGGCACATGCCGCGCAGGTCCAGAACCACATCATCCATGCCGCGCCCGCCCTGCGATCAACCCTATAAGCCCACCGCGCGCAAACAGCACCACCGCCAGCAGCACAAGTCCCAACCACAGCTTCCAATGCTCGGTCAGGCCGCCGAAAAACACCTCGAAACCCACCAGAATGGCCGCACCGGCAACAGGGCCGAACAACCGGCCCACCCCGCCCAATATGATGATAACGATCAATTCGCCCGACATCGTCCATGCCATCATTGCCGGACTGACAAAACGCGTCAGGTCCGCCATCATCGCGCCCGCAAGCCCCGTCAGCATGCCCGACAGCACAAACGCGGTCAGCTTGATCCCGAAGGGGGAAATCCCGATTGCGGCGGCCCGGTCAGGGTTCTGCCGGATGGCCATAAGCGCCGCCCCGAACCGCGCCGCGCGCAGCAGGGCAAAGACCAGCAGCGCCAGCATCAGCGCACCATACGCGATGACAAACAAATCCCATGGCCGGTTGGTGTTCAGCCCCGGAAACTGGTTTCGCATGAATATAGGCAAGCCATCCTCGCCGCCATAGGCGGGCCAGGACAGCGCGAAGAAGAACCCCATCTGCGCAAAAGCCAACGTGATCATAATGAAGAAAATGCCCGATGTGCGCAGTGACAACGCCCCCACCACGCCCGCCACCGCCCCCGATACCAGCATGGCAAGCGCCCAGATGGGCAGCATCTGGTTCGTGCCGGACAGTCCCAGAACGGGCGTCCCGTTAAACGCATGATGCGCGGCAATTCCCGCCACATAGCCGCCAATCCCCAGATACAGCGCATGGCCAAACGACACCATGCCGCCCAGCCCCAGCGCAATATTCAGCCCGACAGCCGCAATCGCCAGAATGGCCACGCGTGTGGCAAGGGTAATGATGAACGGCTCATTCGCCACCCATGCCCAAAGCGGCATAGCAAACAGGGCCAGTGCCAGCACGGCATTCAATGCCCATTCCTTGCGCGCGTCATCCATGTGCGGGAAACAGTCCTTTGGGCCGGAAAATCAGGATCAGCGCCATCAGCAGGTAAATCAACATCGAGGCCAGCGCAGCCCCGACCCCCATAGCCTGCGATGTGTCCATAAACAGCGCAAAGACGCGCGGCAGCAGGAAACGCCCCATCGTGTCGATCACACCCACCAGCAGCGCGCCGACCATCGCCCCCTTGATGGACCCGATCCCGCCTATGACAATCACGACGAAGGCAAGGATCAACACGGGTTCCCCCATCCCCACCTGCACCGACTGGATCGCCCCCACAAGAGCGCCCGCCAGCCCCGCCAGCGCGGCCCCAAGGGCGAAAACGACAGTATAAAGCACACGAATATTGACGCCCAGTGCGGCAATCATCTCTCGGTCGGATTCACCGGCGCGAATGCGAATTCCCAGACGGGTTTTCGCAATCAGCGCCCAAAGCCCGATCGCCACGGCCAGCCCGAAACCAATCAGCGCCAGACGGTAAAGCGCGTAATCGACAACGCCCAGACTGACCGTGCCGCGCAGCGCATCCGGCACATTCAGGTATAAGGGGAAGGGGCCGAACACCATGCGCACCCCTTCGGACAGGATCAGGATAAGCGCGAATGTGGCCAGAACCTGATCCAGATGGTCGCGGTCATACAGCCTGCGGATCACAACCAATTCGATCAATGCGCCCGCAGCCGCCGCCGCCGCGATACCGGCCCCCAGCCCCAGCCAGAAATTGCCCGTCGCACCGGCCACCGCTGCGCATAGAAAGGCACCGATCATATACAATGACCCATGCGCCAGATTGATCAGCCCCATGACGCCGAATACCAGCGTCAGGCCAGCTGACATAAGAAACAGCATCAGCCCGAATTGCACACCGTTGAGCAGTTGTTCGAGCATCAGCGCGAGTGTCATGGGAAACCTTTTGCAAGTGGACACAGGACCCCGACAGGTATCGGGGTCCTGTTGCACCTGTTACATCGTGCAGTTTTCACCGTGCACGTCAGAATGCGCTTCAAACGCGGTGCCGATGATGCGGTTGGTGATTTCGCCGTCAACCTCGACCACTTCGCGGATATAGACACGCTGGATCGGGTGCTGGTTCGGTCCCCATGCAAATTCACCGCGCACGGATGCGAACTCTGCCTCCAGCAGCGCTTGCCGGAAGGCGGCGCGGTCGCTGACATCCGCCTTCGCGGCGGCAGACAGGATCAGGTTTGCCGTATCAAACCCCTGACTGGCATACAGCGACGGGATGCGCCCGAATTCCGCGCGAAACGCTTCAACGAATTCCTGATTTGCAGCGTTGTCCAGATCGGGCGACCATTGGCTTGCGTTGAACACGCCCAGCGCGGCGGACCCGACCGCAGGCAACATGTCCTGACTGAATGTGAAAGCCGCCGAAACAATCGGCAAATCCAGCCCCGATTGTTCATATTGGCGCATGAAACTTATACCCATGCCACCGGGCAGGAAAATGAAAATAGAATCCGCGCCAGAGGCACGGATCTGTGCGATTTCCGCCGCATAATCGGTCTGGCCCACCTGCGTGAACAATTCGCCCGCCAGGTCCCCGTCAAAATAGCGCTTGAAGCCGTTCAGCGCATCCGTGCCTGCGGGGTAATTCGGGGCCATGATGAAGGTGTTTTCATACCCCAACTCATTGGCATAGGCCCCTGCCCCTTCATGCAGCATGTCATTTTGCCATGCGACGTTGAAGTAATTCGGGTGACAATTCGCCCCCGCCAGTGCGGACGGGCCTGCATTGGGCGACAGATACAGGATATCCTGCGCCACAGCAGACGGCACCACGGCCATGGCTAGGTTCGACCAGATGATGCCGGTCAGGATGTCCACACGTTCCGACTGGATCATACGCTCGGCAATTTGTACCGCCAGTTCGGGACGCTGCGCATCATCCTCGACGACCAGCCGGATATTATGGTCCCCGGCCATGTCCAGCGCCAGTTGGAACCCGTCGCGCACATCGACGCCCAAGCCCGCGCCACCGCCTGACAGCGTAGTTATCATGCCAACGCTGACGGTTTCCGCCTGCGCGACCGACGCAGTCCCCAGCGCCAGCGCTGCGGCAAGCGCCGCGTGTTGAAATCCCTTCATCTGTCCCCATCTCCCTGATTTTGTGTTCTTTGATGACAATCTTGCGCAAGGTTTCGGGAAAGTAAAGTTCCCCGGCCATATTGATACAATTTCGCCTGCAAGGCCCCTATTCATCGGGCAGTTGCAGCAAGGCGCGGGTCAGCATGCTGTCCGCAGTTTCCAGCCCGTCAATCACATTGAAATGATGCGCCCCTTCAGCCACGACCAGACGCACCGGCGTTCCAGATTGCGCCCACGCTTCGCGCAGAAGCGCAGATTGGCGCAAGAACTCCGGCCGTTCATGCCCACCGACCCAAGCAGTGACCGCTACCCCCGCCAACGGGCGCAGCAGTGCCGCGCTTTCGCTGTGCGCAGTCTGTTCCGTTATGCCCAGTGTCGCATTCATGGATGTCAGGCGCAGCGGTCGCAGGTCGTGCAGGCCGGAAATCGAGACCACATGGCGCACGCGCGCGCCGATATCAGTCGGCAGGGGCGAATCCGCGCAGATCATGCGCGTCACCAAATGGCCGCCCGCGGAATGCCCCGCAAATACGAGCGGCCCTGAAACATGTTGCGCCGCTGCGGAAATCGCGCGACCAATCTGGTCTGTCATTTGCTCAAGGCCGGCATCTGGTGCCAGCGAATACTGCACCATGGCAACGGCCCAACCATGCGCCAGCGGCCCCTGTGCAAGATGGGACCACCAAGTTCTGTCAAATGCCATCCAGTAGCCCCCATGCACAAAGACCACCAACCCTTTGGGCGGCGTATTCACGGGCAGGAACAGGTCAAACACCTCTCTCGGGTAGGGACCGTAGGGAATATTCAGGCGGGCATCGTGCGCAGTATCACGAAACAACTGCGCCGCGCTGGCCCACGCATCCGGATACCCGTCGCCACGGGTTATGTAGGGGCGGTTTGCGAATGCATCATCCCAGTCGATCCCTGCGTCGTCGTACATGTCCCATCCCCTTCTTGCCGTAGTAAAAACGCGTATCTGGCACGCTACAGCGAAGCCATCAGCCTGCACAAGCTTTGGCGGCACTTGTCACCATGACCTGTTGAACCTGCAACCAGAAGCCGATACGCTCGACCTGCCATTTTTGACCCTTTGGCGCGCATGCACGCATCCCTGCCCCAGTAAAATTCCTTGCCCGACAGGACACTTCCTTTATGGACACCAGCTTTGCCTCGATCTTCTATGAAATAGCCATGCTTGTGCTGCTTGCCGCTGTGATGGGCTTCTTCGGCCTGCTGGCCCGCCAGCCGTTGGTTGTAGCGTTTATTGCAGTTGGCGTTCTGGCCGGGCCGGATGCACTGGGTCTGGTGTCCTCTACCGATTTTATCGAAACGCTTAGCCAGATTTCCATTGCTGTGCTGCTGTTTCTTGTTGGCCTGAAACTGGATCTTAGTCTGGTGCGCAATCTGGGCAAGGTTGCTGTGGCAACCGGGCTTGGGCAGGTGACCTTTACGGCGTTTTTCGGGTTCCTGATTTGCCTTACCCTTGGGCTGGACCCGGTGACGTCCCTGTATATTGCAATCGCATTGACGTTTTCATCCACGATTATCATCGTCAAACTGCTGTCCGACAAACAGGAAATCGGTGCGCTGCATGGCAAGATCGCCTTGGGATTCCTGATTGTGCAGGATATTTTTGTTGTTCTGGCCATGGTGACACTGTCCGCCCTTGGTGTCGGGATGGGGGACGAGGCGGGATCATTCGCGGATATCGCGCTTGTCTTTGTCGGTGGTGCGGGCATGGTCGCATTTGTGGTGCTGTTCATTCGCTACGCCGCCGAGCCGCTTCTGAATCTGATTTCGCGATCACCAGAATTGATGGTTATTTTTGCAGTGGGCTGGGCGGCCAGTCTGGCCGCGGCAGGCGACATGCTGGGCTTCGGCAAGGAACTGGGCGGCTTGCTGGCGGGTGTTTCGCTGGCGTCGACACAGTATCG
>SR_TP_S13solDRAFT_1000930_pt1 | contig 9991 bp, 7 predicted proteins | sample SodReaTP_S13sol_FD_11159 | JGI IMG/M metagenome (IMG submission 11159) | reverse complement strand
GGCAAGCAGTGGCTGCTGCGCTTCTTCGACCAGCTGCGCTTCTACCCGGTGAGCCACGAGGAACTGCTGCGCATGCGCGAGGACTTCGTGCACGGCCGCTTCAACCTGCGCATCGAGGAGACCACCCTCAGGCTGGGTGACTACAACCGCTTCCTCAGCGAGAACGCCGACGCCATCGTCGCCTTCAAGACCCGCCAGCAGACCGCCTTCGAGGCCGAGCGCGAGCGCTGGAAGCAGACCGGCCAGGCCGAGCACGTGGACGAACTGCCCGGTGATGAGTCCACCTCCGACGCCCCCTTCGACCTGCCCGAGGGCTGCCTGGCGGTGGCCTCGCCGGTCACCGGCAGCCTCTGGGAAATCGCCGTCAAACCCGGCGACCGGGTCGCTCCCGGCGACACCCTGGTGGTGGTGGAGGCCATGAAGATGGAGATCCCCATCGAGGCAGACGAGGAGGCCGTGGTACGCGAGGTGCTCTGTGCCCGGGGTGGCTCGGTACACGCCGGCCAGGCGGTGATCATCCTGGAACTTCCGTCCTGAAACCTTTCGACCCCCGCACGAGACCGACCATGAACCACCCGGATCTAACCCGCATATCACACCCCCCTTCTACTGCGGCCGCCGATCTGCGCGCTGTGACGGGGCGTGCTCACTCCAGCCGGCTTGACGTAGTGTCGGCTACGCCGGCACCGTCTTCCGGTCCGCGCGCCCCGTCACAGCGGCATCTCGACGCCCTCGCTACGAACGGTGGTGAGATATGCGGGCTAGAGGCAAGAGGTGAGAGCCTCTGCCTATGACTCAGCGCATCATCAGTGGGGAGGAGGTGGAGACTGCGCAGCGTTGGGAGGCGCCGGCGGTGGGTGATGCTGCTGCGGCGTCGCGCAGGCCGGGTGTCCAGGCGCGCTCCGAGGCGGTGACGGACCGGCCGGCGCTGCCCACCGCCCGGGAGATCGAGGAGATCCAGCGGGCTGCCCGGGAAGAGGGCAGGGCCGAGGGATTCGAGCAGGGCCTTCAGGAAGGCAGGAAGGCCGGCGAGGCGGCGGTGCGCGCCGAGGTGGAGTCGCTGCAACGGGTGCTGGAGTCCCTGGTACCCGGCGTGCAGGCCCTGGACCAGCAGCTGGAATCCGATCTGCTGCAGCTGGTCAGCACCGTGACCCGTCAGCTGGTGCGCCGCGAACTGCGCGCCGACCCGGGCCAGATCGTCGCCGTGGTGCGCGAGGCCCTGATGGTGCTGCCCAGCACCGAGCGCACCATCCGCCTGCACCTGCATCCCGAGGACGCGCGCCTGGTGCGTGACGCCCTGCACCTGTCGGAACTGGAGCGGCCCTGGAAGGTGATCGAGGATCCGACCCTGAGCCGGGGCGGTGCGCGCCTGGAGACCGACACCTCCCACGTGGATGCCTCCCTGGAGACCCGTCTCAATGCCCTGATTTCCGAACTCTGGGGCGGTGAGCGCCGTCATGACGAGCAGGGCGACGCACAGGGCGAGATCGATCGCAGAGCCGGCAGCGATGCCGGTGACGGCCATGGCGCTCCCTGAGGGCCTGGATCCCGAGCTGCGTCTGGCCCGGCTGCGGGACAGCCTGCGCCGGGGCGCCCGGCGCGTGGAGCAGGCCCGACCGCTGACCGCCGAAGGGCGCCTGGTGCGCATGGTGGGCCTGACCCTGGAGGCCGAGGGGGTGCGCATGCCCGTGGGTGGACGTTGCCGGGTGGTGAGCGCGGGCGGCGCCGAGGTGGAGGCCGAGGTGGTGGGTTTCTCCGGCGAACGGGTGTTCCTCATGCCCGTGGGCGACATCAGCGGGCTCACCCCCAATGCCCGGGTGATCCCCACCCAGCATGCCCGTGAGGCCCGGGTGGGCGAGGCCCTGCTGGGTCGCGTACTGGACGGTGCGGGCCGGCCCCTGGACGGTCTGCCGCCTCCGGATTGCGAGGCCAGCGTGTCCTTGAACGGCCGTCCCCTCAACCCCCTGGCGCGGCGTCCCATCCACGAGCCCCTGGACGTGGGCGTGCGCGCCATCAACGGCCTGCTCACCGTGGGCCGCGGCCAGCGCATGGGCCTGTTCGCCGGCAGCGGCGTGGGCAAGAGCGTGCTGCTGGGCATGATGACCCGCTACACCAATGCCGATGTCACGGTGGTGGGGCTGATCGGCGAGCGTGGCCGGGAAGTGAACGAATTCGTGCAGAACATCCTCGGTCCCGAGGGCATGGCCCGGGCGGTGGTGGTGGCGGTACCCGCCGACCATCCGCCGCTGATGCGCCTGCACGGCGCCATGCTGGCCACCTCCATCGCCGAGTACTTCCGGGACCAGGGCCTGAACGTGCTGCTGCTCATGGATTCCCTGACCCGTTTCGCCCAGGCCCAGCGCGAGATCTCGCTGGCCATCGGCGAACCGCCTGCCACCAAGGGTTATACGCCGTCCGTGTTCGCGCGCCTGCCGCACCTGGTGGAGCGTGCCGGCAACAGCGACCGGGGCGAGGGCACCATGACCGCCTTCTACACGGTGCTCACCGAGGGCGACGACCAGAACGACCCCATCGCCGATGCGGCCCGGGCGATCCTCGATGGACACGTGGTGCTGTCCCGGCGCATCGCCGAGGCCGGCCGCTATCCCGCCATCGACATCGAGGCCTCCGTGAGCCGGCTCATGAACGAGATCGCCGACCCGGGCCAGATCCAGGCCGCGCGCCTGTTCAAGCAGATCTACGCCACCTACCAGCAGAACCGGGACCTGATCAGCGTCGGCGCCTACCAGAAGGGCGCCGACCCCCGGGTGGACGCCGCCATCCAGTACTATCCTCACCTCGAGCAGTACCTCTCCCAGGACATGCGCGAGGCCGTGGATTTCAAGGAAAGCCTGCGGGCGCTGGACGCGCTGATGAACGAGGAGGCGTGAGGCGCCAGGTGTGAGGAGTAAGGCGTCATTAGCTTGATGCAACGCAGGATGCCAAATGACCCGTACTTGTATCTTGTCACTAGCAACTTGTCTCTGCCCCGGAGGGGCCATATGACCCGTTCCAAACGCATGCAACCCGTGGCCAACGTGGTCCACAACCGTCAGCAGAACGCCGCGCGCGTGATGGGCGAGCGGCAGCGGGCCCTGGATGATCAGCAGAACCGCCTGCAGGAACTCAACAACTACCGCGACGAATACGCCAGGCGCTTCGAGGACGGCGGCGAGTCCATGGCGGGCATCAACATGCGCGACTACCGGCTGTTCCTCTCGCGGCTCAACGAGGCCATCGAGGAACAGGCCCGTCGGGTGGAACTGGCGCGGGCCGCCCTGGAACAGAGCCGTGGCCAGTGGACCGCCACCCGGGTGCACAGCGACGCGGTGAACAAGGTGGTGGAACGCATGCAGGCCGACGAGCGCCGCGACGAGGACCGGCGCGAGCAGAAGGAAAACGACGAGTTCGGGCAGCGCCCGCGTCGACCCCACGACAAGTAACTGGCACGCATCTTGTTAACCAAAGCGCAGAGCACCTGACACAGGACGACACACATGCAGCTTGCCGCCTTCCCTATGAATCTGCCGGGCCCCCTGATGCAGGCCCTGGGCGACCTGGATGCCATGCCGGACGGAGCCCGCGCCCTGGGCGAGCAGGGCGATTTCTGGATGCGTCTGGCCATCCATCTCCAGGGCCTGGAGCAGGTGGCCGAGGCCCTGCCCGAGGAACTGGACGCCGAGGGTCTGGCCGCCTGGCTGGCCGCCAGCCTGGGCAATGACGAGGCCCTGCCGGTGGGTAGGCCCTTGCCGCAGGACGGCAAGAACTTGCCGCCCCAGGCCGCCTTGATGCAGGTTGCGGCAGGGAGCGTGGGTGCCGATACGGCTGACACGGAGCACTTCTCCGGTTCGGTCCGTATGCGCGAACACCTCATGGCGGCCGCTGTGCAGACGGCGGCGGCCATGTCCGCCGACGATGAAGTGTCTGGCAAGCGCGCCCTGAGCGAGCTCGCCTCCCAGGGCAAGGTCGGTGACATTCAGGCCGTCATGGCCAATGCGGTCAGTGCGGATCCCAACCAGGCCGCCACGCGCGCAGCGCCCCGTGCCCTGAGCCTGGACATTCCCATGGGGCAGCCGGGCTGGGACCGCTCCCTGGGCGACCGGGTGCAGTGGATGGTCAGCCAGAAGGTGCAGGTGGCCGAGCTTCGTTTGAACCCCCCCAACCTGGGCCCCATCGAGATCCGCGTGCACGTGGATGGGGATCGCACCCAGGTGAACTTCGTCGCGCCCCAGGCGGCGGTGCGGGAGGCCATCGATGCGGCCCTGCCGCGACTGCGGGAGATGTTCGCCGAGGGCGGCATGACCCTGGATGTGTCGGTGTCCCACCAGGACGCCCGCCAGGCCCGGGGCGAGTCCGACGGCCAGGGGACCGGTGGCGGTGCCCAGGCGGGTGAGGGCGCGGAGCAGTCCGGGCTGCCCGGCGAGGCCCAGGCCGTGCGCCAGGGCCTCGGGCTGGTGGACTACTATGCCTGAGCGGGGTTTGTGTTTGCCGCGGATGCGAGGCGCCCGGGATGTTCCCAGGCGCCTTTTTTATTGTGAGGTGCACTGAGTGTCATGAGCGGGCCCATCCGCAGGATGAGTGGAGCCATCCAGGTCGGGGCGATCCGTATAATGCCGCCCCTAAAGTGACTAAGTCACTCAAGTTTGCGTGATGGGTGTCGCTACAGAACTCACAAGAAGCAAAACAACAAAACCATAAAAAGAAGACTCGGGCCGCCCACAATCCAGGGCGCGCAAACGGTCGCACCGTATTCTCAGAGGCCTTGCTCCATGTTCAACAACCTGAAGATCAGTGTCCGCCTGCTGGGCGGCATCGCCATCCTCCTGCTGCTCACCGTCGGCCTGATCCTGCCGGTGGTGCTCAACAACCTGGGCGGTATGAGCCAGCGGGCCGAGGAGCGTCAGCTACAGGACCTGTTCCTGTCCCTGCGCACCGCCATCGACGCCCAATCCCAGCAGGCCGAGGCCATGGCCGCCTCGGTGAGCAACATCCCCGAGATCCAGGCCGCCTTCGCCGCCCGGGACCGGGACCGCCTGGCCGAACTCACCGTGCCCATCTTTCAGAACATGGGTCAGAGCCACGGCATTGACCAGTTCCAGTTCCACCTGGCCCCGGCCACCTCCTACCTGCGGGTGCACCGCCCTGACCGACACGGCGATGACCTGTCGGCGTTCCGCAACACGGTGGTGGAGACCAACCGCACCCGGCGCGCCGTGCAGGGCCTGGAGCGCGGCGTCGCGGGCCTGGGCGTGCGCGGCGTGGTGCCCATGTTCTACCAGGGCCAGCACACCGGCTCCGTGGAGTTCGGCCTGACCTTCGGCCAGTCCTTCTTCGATGATTTCACCCGTCAGTACGGGGCCGGCGCCGCGCTGCACATTCCCGGCGATGCCGGTGCCTTCAACCGCTTCGCCAGCTCCATCGGCGAAGAGGCGCTGCTCAGCCGCGAGGAACTGGCCCGTGCCCTGCGCGGCGAGACCGTGCTGCGCCAGACGGAGCACCGGGGTACCCCCGTGGCCGTGTACGGCCGGGTGATCAACGACTTCGCCGGCCAGCCGGTGGGTGTGCTGGAACTCATGGTGGACCGCAGCGAGTACGTGGCCGGTTACCGGGAGGCCCTGTTCTCCGTACTGGGCGTGGGCCTGCTGGTGCTGGTGCTGGGCATGGGGCTTGCCTGGGTGATCGCCCGCAGCATCGTCAAGCCCCTCTGCGAGACCGTGGCGCGCCTGGATGACATTGCCCAGGGCGAGGGTGACCTGACCCAGCGTCTGCCGGTGGAAGGCAAGAACGAACTCACCCAGCTGGCGGTGGCCTTCAATGCCTTCGTCTCCAAGATCCAGGACGTGGTGCGCCAGGTGGCGGGTGCCACATCCCAGCTGGCCGCCGCCTCCGAGGAGCTGTCCGCCACCGCGGATCAGACCACCAACCAGGTGCGCCGCCAGCAGAACGAGACGGACCAGGTGGCCACGGCCATGAACGAGATGACCGCCACGGTGCAGGAAGTGGCGCGCAACGCCACCGACGCGGCTGCTGCCGCTCGGGAGACGGACCAGGAGGCCAGCGCAGGCCGCGACGTGGTGGGTGCCACCATCCGCTCCATCGAGTCCCTGGCCTCCGAGGTGGAGAACGCCGCCGGCGTGATCCAGCGCCTGTCCGCGGACAGCGAGGAGATCGGCAAGGTGCTGGATGTGATCCGCGGCATCGCCGAGCAGACCAACCTGCTGGCGCTCAATGCCGCCATCGAGGCGGCGCGCGCCGGCGAACAGGGCCGCGGTTTCGCGGTGGTGGCCGACGAGGTGCGCACGCTCGCCTCCCGCACCCAGGAATCGACTCACACCATCCAGGAGATGATCGAGCGTCTGCAGGGCAATGCCAGCAGTGCGGTGACCGTGATGGAGAAGGGCCGCGTTCAGGCCAGCGGCAGCGTGCAGCAGGCCGCCAAGGCGGGTGAGTCTCTCAAGACCATCACCGGCGCCGTGGCACGCATCACCGACATGAACACCCAGATCGCCAGCGCCGCCGAGGAGCAGTCCGCCGTGGCCGAGGAGATCAACCGCAACGTGGTGAACATCAGCCAGGCCGTGGACGAAACCGCCTCCGGCTCCCAGCAGATCAGCACCGCCAGCGACGAACTGGCGCGCCTGGCCGCGGAGCTTCAGGGGATGGTGGGGCAGTTCAAGGTTTAAGGGGCAGATTCAAGATTCAAGATTCAAAGGGAGTGGGCGGGACGCTCCTGCCCAATGTAGGAGGCCCGACCCCGGGCCGAACAGCGGTGTGTGATAAAACTCCGCTGTTCGCGGCGGGGTCGCCGCTCCTACGACACAACCCTTTGAATCTTGAATGTTGAATGTTGAATGCCTTATCACAGATAAGGCGTCAGCAATCGTGCCGCGCCGTTCCTCAGCCGCACGGGCAGGGATCGCCCCAGGCTTTCCTGCAATGACAGCGCACGCGCCTCTCGCTTGCGTGCTTCCACCCAGTCCTGCATCTGCCGGCCCAGTGCCGGGTCCAGGCATTCCAGGTTGAACTCGAAATTGAGCCGCAGGCTGCGCGGGTCCCAGTTGGCGGAGCCGAGCAGCACCCACTCGCCGTCCACCAGCAGCAGCTTGGAGTGATCGAAGGGCGGCGGCGTGAGCCAGATGCGGCAGCCCCGTTCCAGCACCATCCAGTGCATGGCCTCTGAGGCCCATTGCACCAGGGGCAGGTTGCCCCGTGCCGGCAGCAGGATGTCCACCTTGAGGCCGCGCAGCGCGGCGCTGTTGAGCGCCGAGATCAGCGAGCCGTCGGGCAGGAAGTAGGGGGTCATCACGGTGATGCTCTCCCGGGCCTCGGCGAGCGCGGCGAGCATCAGCTGGCGCAGGGTCTCGAAGTGCTCGTCGGGGCCGTCGGGCACACCGCGCGCGGGCACATCGCCCGCGGGCGGGAGTTCCGGGAACCAGTCGCCGCCTTGCAGTGTTTCGCCGGTGGCGAAGCGCCAGTCGTCGGCGAATACCCGCTGCATCTGTGCCACCACCGGTCCCTGCACCTGGAAGTGCAGGTCCTGCACCGGGTGGCGCACGTCCAGGTCGATCCGGTGTCCGGCGCGCAGGTTCATGCCGCCGGTGAAGCCGGTGTGTCCGTCCACCACCAGCAGCTTGCGGTGGTTGCGCAGGTTGAAGGCCGCGAGCGTGCGTGGCAGGTGCATGGGCAGGAACAGCCGTGCCGGCACGCCGGCACGGCGCAGCGCCCGCTGCATGCTGCGCCGGCTGTAGCGCACACCCACGCCGTCGATGAGCACGCGCACCGCCACGCCCCGTTCATGGGCGCGGATCAGGGCGTCGCGGAATTCCTTGCCCGTGGGGTCGTGGTCGAAGATGTAGGTGGCCAGGGCCACGCTGTGCTTCGCGCCGTTGATGGCTGCCAGCATGGCCGGGTAGGCGGTCTCGCCATTGACCAGGGGTTCCAGCCGGTTGCCGCCGGTGTAGGGGAAAGGGCTCAGTGCATCCCCGGCGCGCACCAGGGGCCGCCAGCGCGCGTCGATGGGTGCCGGCACCACGGTTCGTGGGAGCGGTGCCTGCGGGTGCCCTGCCGCCTCGCGCAGGGCCCTGGCGCGGTTCTTGATGCGGTTCACGCCCAGCAGCCAGTACAGGATCGATCCGCCCAGGGGCAGGAGCATGATCAGCCCCACCCAGGCGATCACCGCCCGGGTGTCGCGTTTGTTGAGCAGGGCATGTGCCGCGCTGAAGAGGGCGATGCCCAGCACCAGCAGGGCGGAGAGGCTGGCGATGAGGGCCTGGAGGGTGTCCATGGCTGCAAGGATGAAGGATGAAGGCGGAAGGATGAAAGGGGTGAGGGCTTGGGCGCGTGAACCGCAGGTCGGCCTTCAGGCCGACAGCGCAGGCTTCGATGGCCACCGGCGTCGGCCTGAAGGCCGACCTACGTCGTGATGCCACGCCCCCTGAAGTGTCGTAGGTTAGGGTTCGCTGCGCTCACCCCAACCTTGTATGTTGCCTGCGTCTGGTCTGATAGGTTTTCACCCAGGCACCGGGGAGGCCGTCCCAACCTGGAGGCAGCGATTGTCTGACCTCGTTCGTAGAGCGGCTCCCCGCCTCATTGCCGACTTCGAGGAGTATCCGAAAGCCAGCCAGGCTGGACTTTGCATCACAAGGTCGAAGCCGCAAAAAGTGCGAGGTCGGGGAACCGGTGGCTATTTTGACTCAATCAGCCCCCGGAAGGGAAAGGACAGATGATGACTGTGGTAGGTATCGATATCTCAGCCCAATCCTTCGATCTGGTCAGCCGCCGTGATGGGCGCAACGCCAAGGCGCAGCACTTCGAGCAGACCGTCCAGGGCCATGCCCGTGCCATCAGGCAGCTCAAGGCGCTCAAGCCCGAGTGCGTGGTCATGGAGGCCACCGGGGTCTATTACCTGGACCTGGCGGTGGCCCTGTATGAGGCCGATTTGCCAGTGTGCGTGATCAACCCGCGCAGCTTTCGTCACTTCGCCGAGATCCATCTCACCGCCAGCAAGACAGACGCTATCGATGCCGCTCTGCTTGCCGAGTACGCCGAACGCATGACGCCCCGGCGCTGGACGCCGCCGCCGAAGCATTGTCTGGGGCTGCGCGATATTGGACGACAAATCAATCGCCTGATTCATGCCCGCACCCAGGCCAAGAACCGCCTGCACGCGCTCACCGCCAAGACGGCCACGCCAGAACTGCTCATCGAGGACGAACAAGACGGCATCGCCCAGTTGGATCGGCGCATTGAACGACTCAAGCAGGCGGCTATGGAGTTGATTGCTCAGTCTGAGACGCTCTCGAGCCACCTCAACCACATGAGCGCAGCCCCAGGCATGGGCAGGCCAGTAGCGTGGCGGTGCTTGCCGAACTGTGTACCCTGCCGAGCGATCTGAAGGCCGCGCAGGTCAGCCGCCATGCCGGGCTGGATGTACGGCTCACACAGTCGGGGACCAGCGTCAACCGCCCGGGACGGCTGAGCAAGGCGGGCAACGCCTATCTGAGGGCCGCCCTCTACATGCCTGCCATGGCGGCCATCCGCCATGAACCCAGGGCCAAGGCCTTTTATGAGGCGCTGGTGGCGCGCGGGAAGAAAAAGATCCAGGCCCTGTGCGCCGTGATGCGCAAGTACCTCACCGGACTGTGGGCCTGCATCAAAAACCGCACTCCGTTCGATGCCTCGGCGCTATTCAGCGATCAGCACCTAGACAAAGCTTGACCGGGAACGGAGTATCTACGCATTTTTCGAGATCCTTGGCGGACTTTGCGTCTTGGAAAGAGAAACATTCCTTACAACTTCGTGTCCTTCGTGCGCTTCGTGGTGAAAATGCTCTTGGCCGGTGCCGAAACGAACCGCTAATGGTTCATGCCGGGCCATGTCCATGGCCCGGCATCATGTCGCCGGGATCGCGCACCGGAGCCTCGACGAGCTGGCGCGAACCGTCGTCGTAAACCAGAGTCACTTCCACCACCTGCCCTTCCTGCAACGGCTC
>SR_TP_S13solDRAFT_1000929_pt1 | contig 9994 bp, 11 predicted proteins | sample SodReaTP_S13sol_FD_11159 | JGI IMG/M metagenome (IMG submission 11159) | reverse complement strand
ACCCTGTCCTATGAGAATGCCCTGCGCGAGGCCATGCGCGAGGCGCCGGACATGATCATGATCGGTGAGGTCCGCGACCGCCTGACCATGGAGGCGGCACTCACCTACGCGGATACCGGTCACCTGGTGCTGTCCACCCTGCATGCGGTCAATGCCAACCAGGCACTGGATCGCATCATCAACTTCTTCCCGCCGGATTCACGTCGCCAGATCCTCATGGACCTGTCCCTGAACATCAAGGGCGTGATGTCCCAGCGTCTGGTCACCACCAAGGATGGCAGTCGCATGCCGGCGGTGGAGGTGATGCTCAATACACCCTATATCTCAGAACTCATCCGCAAGGGCGAGATCAACGGCATCAAGGAGATCATGGAAAAGGGCGCCTCGGTGGGCATGCAGACCTTCGACCAGTCCCTGTTCGAGTTGTACAAGGCCGGCAAGATCACCCTGCCGGAGGCCCTGTCCAAGGCGGATTCCCGTGGCGATCTGGAATGGCGCATCCACTTCGGGGGTGGTGTGAAGTCCCTCAAGAAAGAGGACGATTCGCTGCAGATGCCCAGCGAGATGGTCACCCCATCCGGCGAGGGCGGCCGCAAGCCCGCCACCAGCTACGAAGATCTCAAGCCGCTCTCGGAGAGCGGGTTGGACAAGGATGAAGGCTGAAGGGTGAAGGTTGAATAGCTGCGGCCAGATGGTTTGATTCAACTTTCATCCTTGCCTAAAAGACTGTCTTCGCGTCGAACACCGGCCCGTCCACGCACACCCGCTTCATGGCGGGGCCCTGATCCGTTTTCACTTCCACCACGCAGCCGGCACATCCGCCCACAGCGCAGGCCATGAACTCCTCCAGGGACACCTGGCAGGGGAGCTGGTATTCCTCGGCCAGTCGGGCGCAGGCCTGCAGCATGGGGTGCGGGCCACAGGCGAAGATCTCCACCTCGCGGCGCCTGTCCTCATCCAGGGTGTCCAGCCACAGCCGTGCCAGATCGGTGACGTAGCCCTCATGGCAACCGGGGAAACCGGCACCGCTGGTGAGCCGGCAGGGCACGCCCCAGTCCTCCAGCAGGGGCATGGTGGCGATCACCCCCTCGGGCATGCCGGGGACCATGATCTCCGACGGACGCGTCTTGAACGGGAAAGGCACCTCCGAACCCATGATCACCAGGGGCTGGTAGGCGGCGTTGCTGCGCAGGGCTGAGGCCAGAAACACCATGGGCGGGATACCCACGCCACCGCCGAGCAGCAGGGGCAGGGGGCGATCGCCGTGGGGCTGGAAGGGCTTGCCGATGGGACCCATCACGCTGATCGTCTCACCCGCCCTGCGTCGGGCGAGCAGCCGTGTCCCTTCACCCACCGCCTTGTAGAGAAACTCCACCCAGCCGGCACGGGGGTCGGTGCGCATGATGGACAGGGGGCGTCGCATGGGCAGCATGGGGTCGCACTGCAGATGGGCGAAGCTGCCGGGTGCGGCTTTCTGCGCGCACTGCGGTGCCTGCACGCGCAGGATGTACTGGTCGCCGGCAAAGGCCTCGTGGGCGAGGACCTTGGCGTCTTCCACAAAGATGGTGCCGCGATGGGGTTTGTTCATAGTAGGGCCCTAGTGGCTAGAGACAAGATACAAGAGGCAAGAGAAGTCATCCTCGCTGGTTTTCTTGTCTCTTGTATCTAGCAACTTGTCGCTAGTGGTTTTGTTCGAAAATTATCCGCCCCGCCACCAGGGTGTGGGTGACGAGACCGGTGAATTCCCAGCCGAAGAAGGGGCTGTTGTGTCCCTGGCTTACCCAGGTCCTGGTATCCGGCGTATACACGGCCTCCGGGTCCAGGATGCACAGGTCGGCCCGGTGTCCTGGGGCCAGGGTGCCAACGGGCAGGCCCAGGATGGCGGCGGGGTTGGCAGTGACCCGGCGTATGGCTTCGGCCTCGCTCAACACCCCTTCCTGGGCCAGGCGCAGGGTCAGGGGCAGCAGGGTCTCCAGGGACGAGATGCCCGGCAGGCTGTGGGAGAAGGGGGCGAGCTTGGCATCGGCCTCATGGGGCTGGTGGTCGGAACAAATGACGGAGATCACCCCATCGGCCACCGCCTGGCGCAGACCGTCCCGATCCCGCTGGCTGCGCAGGGGCGGCACCACATGACACAGGGTGTTGAAGTCCGCCACGTCCATGTCGGTAAGAAACAGCTGGTGGGCGGCCACATCAGCGCTGATGGGCAGGCCGTCGTGCCGGGCACGGGCGAGCATGTGGGCACCCCGTGCGGTGGACAGTCGGCACAGGTGGACCCGTGCACCGGTCTGCTCGGACAGGGCCAGGATGGTGCCCAGGGCGGCGGTTTCCGCCGCCTCGGGACTGCCGGGCAGGCCCAGGCGGGTGCCCACGGGGCCCTCGTGGACGCAGCCCCTGGCGTTGAGAGACCAGTCGATGGGGTGCAGGAACACGGTGAGCTGGTGACTGGCGGCGTACTCCATGGCCCGGCGCAGCAACAGGTGGCTGCTCATGGGCCGCAGGGCCTGGCTCACGCCCAGGACGCCGGCCCGCTTGAGGGCGGCCATCTCGGCGAGCTGCTCGCCCGCCAGTCCGGCGGTCAGTGCCCCCAGGGCATGGACCCGCACACCGCAGGCCTGTTTGGCGCGGCGGGTGATCAGTTCCACCTCGGCGGGAGAATCCACCGGCGGGTTGGTATCCGGCGGGCAGACCAGGGTAGTGATGCCGGCGCTGGCCGCCGCCCGGGTCTCGGAGGCGATGGTGGCCTTGTGTTCCTGCCCCGGCTCCCGGGTCCTGGCCGCCAGATCCACCACGCCGGGGATCACGAGACGGCCGCTGGCGTCGATGCGCCGCTGGGCCTCAAAGCCCTCGGGGGCGCTGTCCAGGGCCACCACCACGTCCTTCTGGATGTAGATGTTCGTGACCCGGTCGATGCCCTGGGCGGGATCCAGCAGGCGGGCATTGTCGATCACCAGCTTCATGGGTTCACGCTCCCGCCCATGATCATGGACATCACCGCCATGCGCACGGCGATCCCGTAGGTCACCTGTTCAAGGATCACCGAGTGGGGTCCGTCGGCCACCCGTGAGTCGATTTCCACCCCCCGGTTGGCCGGGCCGGGATGCATGACGATGCAGTCGGGTTTGGCCAGGGCCAGGCGTTCCCGGGTCAGGCCGTAGAGCTGGAAGAATTCATGTTCCGAGGGCAGCAGGCCGGACTCCATGCGTTCGCGCTGCAGGCGCAGCATGATGATCACGTCCACGTCGCGCAGGCCCTGTCGAATGTCGTTGTAGACGTGTACGCCGAGGGTTTCCACGTGGGCGGGCAGCAGGGACTGGGGCGCGATCACGCGGATCTCGCCGGCGTTGAGGATGTTCAGGGCGTGGATCTGGGAGCGGGCCACCCGGGAGTGCAGGATGTCACCCACGATGGCCACCCGCAGCCGGGTGAAGTCCGGCTTGTGGCGGCGGATGGTGAACATGTCCAGCAGCGCCTGGGTGGGATGGGCGTGACGGCCGTCGCCTGCGTTGAGCACCGACACGTGGGGGGCCACATGTCGGGCGATGAAGTGAGCGGCACCGCTGGCCTCGTGGCGTACCACGAACATGTCCACGTACATGGCCTCCAGGTTGCGCAGGGTGTCCAGCAGGCTCTCTCCCTTGGTGGCGGCGGAGGTGGCGATGTTGATGTTCAGGACGTCCGCGGACAGGCGCTTGGCGGCCAGTTCGAAGGTGGTGCGGGTGCGGGTGCTGGCCTCGAAGAACAGGTTCACCACGGTCTTGCCGCGTAGCAGCGGTACCTTCTTCACCGCCTGGGCGTTCATGCTGGCGAAGGACTCCGCCGTGTCCAGGATCTCGGTGATCAGTGCGTGGGACAGCCCCTCGATGGTGAGCAGGTGGCGCAGGCGCCCGTCCTCGTTGAACTGCAGGCTGGAGGGCAGCGGGCCCGGTGCCGGGATCGCCCGGGTGCTGACGATGGCCTCGCTCACTGGCCACCTCCGGTGCTGACGATCTCCAGGCGCAGGGGGTCCGGCCCGCGCAGTTTGACCTGCTGGTCAGGGCGCAGGCTCAGGTGCTGGCCCACCACCTGGGCCTCGATGGGCAGTTCCCGGCCGTCCCGTTCCACCAGGGTGGTCAGGGTCACCGAGGCCGGCCTGCCGAAATCGAAGATCTCGTTGAGGGCGGCGCGGATGGTGCGCCCGGTGAACAGGACATCGTCCACCAGGATGATGTGCCGGTCGTCCACGGAGAACGGCAGGCTGGAGGGTTTGACCTGGGGGTGCATGCCGATGCGGCTAAAGTCATCCCGGTAAAAGGAGATGTCCAGCTGGCCGAGGGGCTGGCTCAGGGCCAGACGCCGGTGCAGGGCCTCGGCCACCCACACCCCGCCGGTGTGGATGCCCACCATCACGGGGTCCGGTGTGCCACGGGCGCTCAGGCGCTGTTTGAGGGCCTCGGCCATGCGGTCGAGCAGGGCCTGGATGTCTTCACTCATGTGTCGTTTCCGAAAACCAGTTTTCAAGAAGAATCGCCGCGGACATGGCGTCGATGTCGCCCTTCTGCACCTTGCGCCCGCGCCGCCCGCTCTGGCGCGCCTCGCGCAGCCTGTCCTGGGCATCGAAGGAACTCAGTCGTTCGTCCACCCGGGCCACGGGCAGTGTATACCGATCCGAGAGTTGTTCGCAGAAGCGCCCGATGCGGGGCGCCAGTTTGTGGGTCGTGCCGTCCAGGTTCACCGGCTCCCCCACCACCAGCACATCGGGTCGCCATTCCTTCACCCAGCGGTCCAGCGCAGCCCAGTCCGGTCCGTCATCCCGGTTGGCCACCGCCCCCAGCGGCGACCCCGACCCGCTCTCCCGGCTCCCCACAGCCACCCCGATGCGCCTGCCGCCATAGTCCAGCCCCAGCGCCGTATTTCCCTTGCCACTTGCCACTTGCCACTTGCCACTGCCTTCAAGCATGTCCGGCATCGCCGCTGATCAGCGAGAGATCCACCCCCAGGCGTGCCGCGGCCGCCTGCCAGCGCTGCTCCACCGGCAGACGGAACAGGATATCGGGATCCGCCGGGGTGGTGAGCCAGGCATTCTCGGCGATCTCCTGTTCCAGCTGCCCCTCGCCCCAGCCGGCGTAGCCCAGGGCCACCAGGAAATGCTCCGGCCCCTCGTGGCGTGCCAGGGCCTCCAGGATGTCCCGGGAGGTGGTCACCTGCACGCCCTCGGCCACCGCCATGCTGGAGGACCACTGCCCGGCGGGATTGTGCAGCACGAAGCCCCGGTCGGTCTGCACCGGGCCGCCGTGATACACGGGCACCGCGGCGGCGCTCTCGTCCGCCTCGATGTCCATGTGTTCCAGCACCGTGCCCAGGCTCAGGTCCGTGGGGTGATTGATGACGATGCCCATGGCGCCCTGGTCGTTGTGTTCGCAGATATAGGTCACCGAATGGAAGAAGTTCGGATCTTCCAGGGCGGGCATGGCGATCAGGAAATGGTTCGTGAAGTTGCTGCTGCTCATGGCGCGGTCACTGCAAAGATGAGGTTAGTGTCCTGAGTCAGAGATTCGTTGCATTTCAGCGGGCCTGTACGGGCGCGCGGCCGCGTTGCTCTCGCTCGAATGGGCCTGCCCGTCCTTCACTCGAGCGCCTTGCCGTGCATCCCGTACAGGCCCGCTGAAATGCAACGAATCTCTGACTCAGGACACTAGTATCCGGTCTGGGGTCGGGACGTCGCAAGCTTGCCGGGCTCACCTCATGCGCACGCGGGCATCGCTCTGGAATACCCAGGTACGGGTGATCATGAGCTGGTCGTACCTCTCGCGCATCTCCGCCGGGAAGGGGGAGAAAGGCCCGGAAAGCTGCACGATGCGCCGGGCGGCGTCATCGAGCACCTGCTCGCCGGAGCTGTTGGTGACCTCGATGCTCACCACGTCGCCGTCGTGGTTTACCAGCACGCTCAGGATCAGGGTGCCGTCCAGGCGCTGGCGGCGCGCCTCGTCCGGGTAGTTGAGGTTGCCCACGCGCTCCACCTTGCGTACCCAGGACTCCAGGTAGCTGGCCTCCACCGCACTGCGGGCGCTCAGGGCGTCGATGAAATGCACCCGTGGTCGTTCCGCGTAGCGCCGGTTGCGTTCGGAGATCTCCGCGCTCAGGCGGGCCATTTCCAGGCTGCGTTCCACCAGGCGGTCCGTGGTGATTGCCTCCCGGGGCGGGGTCTCTTCCTGTTGTTCCCGGACAGGCGCTGCTACCGGCGCCTGTTCCTGGGTGAGCACCGGGGTCTGTTCCGCCGGGGTGGGCTCCGGTGCGCTGGGGGTGGCCTGTTCCGGGGCCATGCCGTCGGTGGGCAGGGGCAGGGGGGCGGTGACCGGGGCGCTGGGCCGGTCCGGTTCCTCGGCCTGGCCGCTGGCCTGCTGGTCCGCCTGGGCGATGCGCTCGGTCTGCTCCGGCGGGGTGGGGGACTGGGTCTGTACCAGCACCACGTCCAGCATGGGCGGGGTGCGCTGGGGCGCACTCAGGTGGATGCCGAAGCCCACCCCCAGGATGACGATGCCGTGGATCGCCGCCGCCAGGAACAGGGTCAGGCTCAGGCGATCACGGGGGGTGATGTTGCTGGCGGGCAGGGTCGCGCTCATGGGGTGGTGGCTGGGCGGTGCGGATACATCATGCGGGCGATTGTACCGCTTGCCAGTCCGAACAGCAGCGCCGCGGTGAGCAAAACCGGCAGCAGCTTGAGCAGCCCGGGATGAGGGATGATCAGGGTGTAGGCCACCAGGAACTGCCCCACCATGTGGGCCATGGCGGCCAGCACGCACAGGCCCAGTGCGCTCAGCCGTGGGCCGGCCAGGGCATGGGCAATGCCCAGTGCGGCGAGGCTTGCCAGGGCGCCGCTCAGGCTGAGCAGGAAGGTGGGGCTCAGGAAACTGCCCACCAGCAGGCTGCCCGCCAGCACCCGCAGCAGCGAAACCCAGAGCGCTACCCGCCAGCCGTACATGAGCAGGGCCAGCACGGTGATGACATTGGCCAGCCCGGGTTTCACCCCGGGGATGGGGCTGGGCAGTGCCGCTTCCAGCACGTGGATGGCAATGGCCAGGGCCGCCAGCCAGGCGATGCGGTGATCTTCGCGTGTTGTGGATAGGCGCATCAGGACCGAGCCGTGGGAGACAGGAAAAAAGGTTTAGCTTGTCTCTTGTATCTTGCCTCTTGTCTGTGTTCAGGGCACCTCTAAATATTCATGAGCACGCATCTTGGACACTCAAATCCGCGCTCTCGGCGTTGCAAATCTTCGCAATAGCGCGCTCACGTGCGATTTGCGCCTTGATGGCACGAATCTGAGTGTCCAATCTGACGCACTCAGAATAATTAGAGGTGCCCTTCAGTCATTCAGTAATTCAGGCTGTCGAAAGTGGGATCCGTTTTACCGAGGATTTCGATCAGGACCCGGTTGGGTATGCTCACTGCCATGTCGCCCGGCTTGCGCAGCCAGCCTGCCCGCTGGCAGATGCCCTGGGTGCCGGGAGATTCGGCGCAACGGGCGGCACCCTCTGCCACCTCCACCCGGGTGATGCCGGCGGGGCCGGGGACATCCAGCCAGCGGGACTGGTCCAGGGGCAGGCGTGCGAATTCATCGCCGCCGGCCACAATGCGCACCTCGCTGGCGGGGCCATCCGGCGCGCCTGTCCAGAATTGCATGTAAGAAAAAACCACCAGCACCCCGGCGCACAGGATGACCAGGCCGTCGCCCAGGGTTGCCGGGGCGCGCATCACCGGGGCGGCTCCACGATGCGCACTTGCGGTTGTGGCTGGTGTTCGAAATGAATGCGCAGGGCCATGGTCGGGGTCATGTGTACGATGCCCTGTCGATCCACCAGCATGGCCTGGGTGATGCCCATGGCCGCTGCGATCTCGGCGAAGCCTTGCGGGCCGGCCACGAACAATGCCGTGGCGCTGGCGTCCGCCTGTGCGCCGTTGTCGGCAATCACGGTCACAGAGCGGCTCTCCCGGGCCGGCTGGCCGGTGCGTGGATCCAGAATGTGGTGATAGCGAACACCCTCGTGGCTGAATTCACGTTCATAGTCGCCGGAGGTGTAGACGCTTTCGTCGCCGCGCAATTCCAGGGAGGCCAGTACCCCCTCACCGTCCGGGTGGCGGATGCCGATACGCCAGGGGCGCTGGCCCGGCTGACCGATGGCGCGCAGGTCGCCACCGGCGTTGAGGATGGCGTGCTCCACACCCAGGTCCATGAGTCGTTCCATGGCCCGGTCCACGCCATAGCCCTTGGCGTAACCCCCCATGTCCAGCTGCACGGCGGGGTTTGTGCTGTGGATGCGAATGCCCCGAACCTGGATGTCGGTCATGCTCGGTCTCTGGTCCAGCAGGGCGCGGATGTCTGTGTCCGCGGGTGGCGGGGCCGGTGCCCGTTCATCTGCGTGGAAGCCCCACAGCGCGAACAGCCCGCCCAGGGCGGGGTTGAACAGTCCCTTGCTCTCCTCCTCCAGGCGCTGGCCCTCCAGGATCAGGGGCAGGATGGATGGGTTGGCAGAAAACTCCCCGCCGGTTGCCAGTAACTGGTTGGTGCGCCCCATGGGGCCTGGCTCCCAGCCATGCCAGGCCCGATGCATGTAATCCAGGTCCTGGCGTACCGCCTCGCCGGCAGCCCGGGCCAGTTCGGTGTCTGCGGTGTAGATGCTCAATTCCACCACGGTGCCGAAGGCCAGCATGCGCTCGTTGTGGATCTTCGGGCCCTCCGCGCAGGCGCCCAGGGCCAGTGCCAGGAACAGCCCGACGATGGCCGCCTCGGGCCGTAGGCCTGCACTCATGCCCCGGGATCCAGACGGCGGGCGATGGCCGCCATGAGCTGGTCGCCGATGTCCAGGCCGTACTGGGCGTCCAGTTCCCGGATGCAGGTGGGGCTGGTGACGTTGATCTCGGTCAGATAGTCACCGATCACGTCCAGGCCCACGAACAACAGCCCCCGTTCCCGCAGCTGGGGCGCGACCTGATCGCAGATCCAGCGGTCCCGGTCCGTGAGGGGCACGCCCTCGCCTCGGCCGCCGGCAGCCAGGTTGGCGCGGCCCTCGCCGCTGGCCGGGATGCGCGCCAGGGCGTAGGGCACCGGCTCGCCGTCCACCAGCAGGATGCGCTTGTCCCCCTGCAGGTATTCCGGCAGGAAACGCTGGGCCATCACGGTGCGCCGACCCTGATCGGTCACGGTCTCGAGGATGACGCTGGTATTGGGATCGCCCTGCCTGATACGAAACACCGAGGCCCCGCCCATGCCGTCCAGAGGTTTGACCACGATGTCGCCCAGTTGCTCCAGAAAACCGCGCAGGCGCCCCATGTCCCGGCTGACCACGGTCTCCGGACAGCACTGGGGGAACCAGGCGGTGAACAGTTTCTCGTTGGCGTCCCGCAGGCTGTCCGGGCGGTTGATCACCAGGCAGCCCTCACGCTCTGCCAGTTCCAGCAGGTAGGTGCTGTAGACGTATTCCATGTCAAAGGGCGGATCCTTGCGCATGAGTACTGCGTCCATGGCGGACAGAGGCTGCTCAACGGCCTCCCCCAGGGTGAACCAGTCGCCGGGCTCGTCGCGCACCTGCAGTGCACGCATGCGCGCATGTACCCGGCCATCGGCAAGCCACAGGTCGGATTGCTCCATATAGTGGATCGGCCAGCCGCGTCGCTGGGCGGCCAGCAGCATGGCGAAGCTGGAGTCCTTCTTTATATTGATGTCGGCAATGGGGTCCATGATGACCCCAATCCGGGGTGTGGCTGTCTTCAAGTGGGTTCTCCGTATGTCCCGCTGCGGGGGGGGGGCAGGTCAGGTGTTCAAGATAATGCAGCCGGCGCCCTGGCCACAATGTTGAGGTAATCGGCGTCCAACTGTGATGAAGGGCACATTTCTTCTGACCGATGGGTCACTCATGGGCCTAGAACTCACCTAACATAAAGTTTCTAACTGTCTTTGAGCCTTTGAGTATCTGTTTGATTAAACCCAGGTCATGGGTTAAATTCGGGCCAAATTTGA
>SR_TP_S13solDRAFT_1000928_pt1 | contig 9997 bp, 10 predicted proteins | sample SodReaTP_S13sol_FD_11159 | JGI IMG/M metagenome (IMG submission 11159) | reverse complement strand
CCAACCCTTCCGAACTGGGTGCCCCTTTCTTCCAGGCCACCGTGGCTGCCGCCATGGAATATGACGTGGAAGTGATCATGACCGGCCGTGCCGGCGAACTGGCAAAGAAGGGTGTGGCCGAAAACCTGTTCGTGCAGGAAGGCAGCCCCAAGTCCGTGTACGAGTTCATTAAGGACGCCGCCGAAGCCGGTGTGAAGTTCAAGGTCTGCACCCCGACCCTGGACCTGTGGGGCGACGACCTGATCCCCGAGATCGACGAGACCGTCGGTGGCGCCTACGTGATCAGCGAGGCCATGGACGACGACACCGTCACCTTCACCTACTGATGCCTGTGAAGCCTGGTGCCATCTGCGGCCTGTGCGGCGGGATGGCACCATGACAGTAAGCGCCGAACACGCTGCGCAGGTCTGGCGAGAAGCCGACTGCCTGCATGATCAGGCCCAGGTTGAGCAGGCCCTGGACCGTATGGCCCGGGAGATCCGTGAAACCCTCAGCGGGCGCGATCCGCTTGTCTTGTGTGTCATGACCGGTGGCGTAGTCGCCGCCGGTCATCTCCTTACCCGACTCGACTTTCCCTTGCAGGTGGATTATCTCCATGCCACCCGCTACCGGGGCAACGTGGAAGGTGCTGCCGAACTGCACTGGCTGGTGCGTCCTCAGACGTCTCTCCAGGACCGTGCGGTACTTATCATCGACGACATCCTGGATGAAGGCCGCACCCTGGCCGGTATCCTCGATTACTGCAATCAGCATGGCGCCGCCTCGGTGCATTCCGCCGTACTCGTACTCAAGCACCATGATCGCCGGGATCCCCACATCCAGGCCGACTTTGTCGGTGTAGAAGTGCAGGACCGCTACGTGTTCGGTTATGGCATGGATTACAAGGAATACCTGCGCAACGCACCGGGCATCTACGCCGTCAAGGGACTCTAGTCCGCCCACAGACGTGGGTCTGTCGATACATCGCCCCATGGACATTGACTGCAGAGCACTCTCCCCGGATAGTCTCCCACTTCCAATCGCAGCAACCGGGCACCTGTCATGACTCAAAGCACGCTGGCCATCATTGGTGGCACAGGACTCACGTCCCTCAAAGGCCTGGAGATCTCCCGCAGGGAGGTCATGCACACCCCTTACGGCGAGCCCTCCGGTCCCCTGACCCACGGCTTCCTGGCCGGGCGCGAAGTGATCTTTCTGGCCCGTCATGGCTACAGCCACACCATTCCACCCCACCAGGTGAACTACCGGGCCAACATCTGGGCGCTCAAACATGTGGGAGCGGACGCGGTGGTGGCCGTGGCCGCGGTCGGTGGCATCACCGCCGAAATGGCTCCCCGGCGCATCGCCTTCCCGGACCAGATCATCGACTACACCTGGTCCCGTCAGCACACCTTCTTTGACCAGGACCTGACCCACGTGACCCACGTGGACTTCACCGAACCCTATGATCCTGCCCTGCGCCAGCAGCTCATCGAGGCCGCCCGCAGCATCGGCATCAATGCGCTGGAACGGGGCACCTACGCGGCCACCCAGGGTCCGCGCCTTGAAACCGCCGCCGAGATCAACCGCCTGGAGCGGGACGGCTGCGACATGGTCGGGATGACGGGCATGCCCGAGGCTGTCCTGGCACGGGAGCTGGAGCTGCCCTATGCCACTTGTGCCGTAATGGCCAACTGGGCGGCAGGTCGCGGAGAAGGGGAGATCACCATGGATGAGGTACAGGAGAATATCGCCGCCGCCATGGCGGATGTGCGCCATTTGCTGGAAACGACTATTCAAGCACTTTGAAGGCAGTTGCTAATCGCAAGTGGCAAGTAGCAAGTGGCTAGGACCCCTCTCTCTCAGAGAGGTCCGGGGTGAGGGTGGTTTTCCTTACCACTAGCCACTAGCCACTAGCCACTGCTCTAAGCCACAAGGGCAAGGTGACGATCGCTGCCAGCATGTTCACCGCAATGATGGACGCCACCAAAGGTCCGTCGCCGCCCATGCGCACGGTCAGGATATAGGCAGAGGAGGCGGTGGGCAGGGCGGCCATCACCACGGCGGCCGCCAGGTATTCAGCTTCCAGACCGAACCATCCCCCCACCCACCAGGCGATCGCCGGCACTGCGATCAGCTTGACCAGGGTGAGGTAGACCACCACCCCCATCTGTTGCCCCGTGATCACCAGACGCAGACCGGCGCCGACGGCAATCAGCCCCATGGGCAGCGCGCTTTGCCCGAGGTAATCCAGGGTGGTTGCCACCATGCCCGGCAGGGGCAGACCCAGACCGGCCCAGACCAAGCCCGCGAACGTGGAAAGGATCAGGGGATTGCCGATGACCTCCCGCAGCAGTCGCCCCTGGCCGTGGTGGGCCAGGGCCCAGACCGAGGCGATGTTGGCCAGGGGTACCATGAAACCCACCAGCAGGGCGAAGGCGGCAATGCCGTCCTGGGCGTAGAGCACACCGAGGATGGCGAAGCCGATGTAGCCATTGAAACGAAAGCTGCACTGGTAAGCCGATGCAAAGGCCAGGGCCGGTAAACCGAACATCCAGCGGGCCCCGTAGCCCAGCACCATACCGGCCACGACAAAGATCAGCCCGGTGTAGATCATCGGACTGGCCTGACCCAGCGCCAGGGGACGGCTCGCCAGGGCGCCGAACAGCAGGGCTGGGAACAGGACGTAGTAGATGAGTTTTTCCAGGTCCGACCAGAAGGCCGGCTGGAAGACACCATAGCGACGCAGCAGATAGCCGCCCAGGATGAGTGAGAAGGTGGGAACCAGCAGACCGGCGATGTTCACGTGAAATCGCCCCGGTGGCTCGGGGTGTAAAGCAGTGCTTGCGACCTGTATCCTGCGGCGCTCAGCCCCGGGCTTCCTGGTCGCTCTGGTACACGTGGTGTGTGGTGTTCACCAGTGAACAGCGATACTCAATGGGTTCGGAGTGATAGGTGTAGGCGATACGATCCACCTGGAGCACCGGCTCATTGGCCTGCATGCCCAGCAGACCGGCCTCGGTTTCACCCACTGCCACGGCACGCAGTTGCTCGGATGTACGAATCACGTTGATAGCGAAACGCTCCTGGTAGAGCTGATAGATCGTGCCACTGCGATTTTCAAAAATGGTGCGGTCCAGAGCTTCGAAGACATCGGCATTCAAATAGATGTCATTGACCTCGACCGGGCTGCCCTGCATGCGCAGTCGGTTGCGCACGTGGATAACCCGCGCACCACGCTCGATGCCCAGCCGTGAGGCCACCCGGGCATCGGCCCGGGTGCGGTGGAACTGCAGCAGCTCAGGGACGGGGAAGTGCTTGGCGCCAAATTCGTCCACCACGTGGTAGAAGTGGTAGAGAAATCGGTTCTGGGTATGGGCGGCGACGAAGGTGCCGCGGCCCTGCTGACGGACCAGGATGCGTTCTGCGGTCAATTCATCGATGGCCTTGCGCACGGTGCCGATGCTGACATTAAACTGTTCGGCGAGGCGTGACTCGCTGGGGATGGCCTCGTTGGGTTTCCACTGACCGGCGGCCAGACTCTGGGTCAACAGGCTCTTGACCCGTTTATAGAGCGGGCCGTCCTCAATATCGGCAGCGTTGATCGAGCCGTGCATCATGTGCTGGTCTCCGTGTCCGTAATATCCGCCAATCCCGGAGCCCCGGGAGACTGGCCCATATACCATTCAACTGAGCTATCTTACCTCAATCATCCGGATGTATACGAAAAACGGGCCGGGCTGGCTACGGATTCAGACCCCGGTGTCAGTCAGACCATAGATGTCCGGGTAGCCGAACAGCGCGGCACTGCCCCCCGTGTGCAGAAACACGACGTTCTTCATGTCGGCAAACTGACCCTGGCGGACCAGGTCGATAAGACCGGCCATGCCCTTGCCGGAGTAGACAGGGTCCAAAAGAATCGCCTCGGTGCGGGCGAGCAGGTTCACCGCTTCCACCATACTTTCGGTCGGCAGGGCATAGCCCTCACCCACGTAATCACAATTGGCCACCACGTCTTCCCGGGCAATGACATCGCCCAGACCCAGATGGTCTGCCGTGCGGCAGGCGAGATTGTAGACCGCTGTTTCCTGGGCCTCACGAGGCGCGCGCACACCGATACCCAGTACCGGAATCCCGGCGCGGGCACCCACCATGCCGGTGACCAGGCCCGCCTGGGTGCCTGCGCTGCCCGTGGCATGGACCAGCAGATCGATGCGCAGACCCCGGTCATTGGCCTGGGTCAGCAATTCCAGCGCTGCGTTCACGTAACCCAGGGCGCCCACGGGGTTGGAACCACCACCAGGGATGATGTAGGGCTTGCGACCATCGGAACGCAGTTGCTCCGCAAAGGCCTCCATCTCGGCAGCCATGTCGGTACCGCCCGGGCGCGTGGAGACCGTGGCACCGAACAGCTTGTCCAGCAGGACGTTGCCGTTGTTCATGTAATCCCACTGGCTGGAGCCCGTGCGGTTCTCCAACAGGATGTGGCATTGCATATTCAGTTTCGCCGCGATGGCCGCCGTTTGACGGGCATGGTTGGACTGCACCGCCCCCTGGGTGATCACCGTATCGCAACCGCGTTCTACGGCATCCGCCATCAGGAACTCCAGCTTACGGGTCTTGTTGCCGCCGCCGCCCAGGCCCGTGCAGTCGTCTCGCTTGATCCACAGATTGGGGCCGCCCAGGTGCGCTGAAAGATTCTTCATGGGTTCCAGCGGCGTGGGTAAATGGGCGAAGTGCAGTCGGGGAAAGCGGGATAGATGCATCGGTTCAAACTCCAATCAGGTTAATTCGACGCGGGCAGGGCGGATCAGATGAACCAGCCCTTGGGCAGGGGCACGAACAGGAACTTGGTGAAGATGTAGTAAAAACCACCCACCATGATGCCGATGACCGCCAGCGATCGCAGATGAGAAAACACAGTCAAGCCCTGCTGGTCGCCTTCCACCTGGATGACAGCGCGCCCCACGTACAGCCAGATGACATAGAACGCCACCACGCTGGCCACCACAAAACCCAGGGTCTGTACCCCGAAGGCCCACAGGAACAGGAGCGCCACGATCCCCACCATGCGCAGACGGCTGCCCTCATCGAACAGGGCGCTGCGCTCAGGCTTGATGAATGCCCGAACCAGGAGGAACAGACTGCTGAGAAGCAGAAACACAAGGATGGCATTGGGCCAATGCGAGCTCAGAGGAGTCCAGTTGGGCTCCCGGGCATAGCCAAACACACCGGTGACTACCAGGCCGCCGATACCAACGATCAGATCAGTGTTGTAGGTTTTCATCGCGACATCACTCGGTTTGGGTCAGGGTGCGTTTACGGCCACGGCGACTCTGCACGACAGGCCAGATCAGCGTCAGCAATACCATGGCGATCAGCACCCAGGACAGGAAGCCGTCGAACAGGGCGAACACTGGGTAGTCATAGCGCGCGCCCCCCATCAGCATGGCCATGCCAAAGCCGTCCTCCGCGATGGGACCGAGGATCAGGCCCAGGGCGATGGGCGCCGCCTGAATGCCAAAGTAGCGCACCACGTAGGCGAACACACCGATGCCCAGCATGATGAACACATCCACCATGCTGTTGCGCATGGAGTAGGCACCGATGATGGTCATAAAGGCGATGGTCGGCACCAGGTAGGACAGGGGTACGGCGCACACGGCTCGGCAGATCAGGCGGCCACCGAGCACCCCAACCACCAGCAGGGCAATGGCAGACACACCCAGTGACAGGATGAAGCCGTAGGCGAGGGTGCCGCTTTCCGCGAACAGGGCCGTGCCGGGCCGGATGCCGTGGAGCATCAGGGCGCCCAGCATCACCGCGGCGGGGGGAGAGCCTGGCACACCCAGGGTCAGCAGGGGCACGACACTGCCGGCAACAGCGGCGTTGTTGCTGGACTCGGAGGCCACCACGCCATCCACGTTGCCCTTGCCGAAGCTGTCGGAGTCCTTGGAGGCGCGCTTGGCTTCGTTGTAGGCCACCAGACCGGCCACATTGTTACCCGCGCCGGGAATGATGCCGATGATCAGGCCGATCACCGACGAGCGGATCACGTTGAGGGGTTTGCCAACGGTGACCTTGAACACATGGGAGAGCTTCTCGCCGCCCTGGGAGTAGTCCACGGTGACTGCCTTGCGTGCCGTGGCCGCCAGGCGGATCAACTCGGGGATGGCGAACAGACCGATGAGTGCCACCAGCAACTGAACGCCACCCTGGAGGGTGGAGGTGCCGAACAGGAAGCGGGACTCGCCACCCAGTGTAGAAACACCAATGGTGCCAATGAGCATACCGATGGCGCCACCGACCAGTCCCTTGACCAGGGAACCGGTGGACAGGGCCGCGATCAGGCTAAGGCCCAGCACGGCCACCCAGAAATACTGGGCAGGTCCAAAGCTGATGGCGATGCTGGTCAGGGGTGCCGCCAGCAGGAGTACGAAGATGACGCTGATCACACCGCCCACCACAGAGGCCACCGTGGCCGCGAGGATGGCCAGCTCCGCCTTGCCCTTCTGGGCCATGGGGAAACCGTCCAGGGCCGTGGCAATGGCGCCGGGTGTTCCAGGGGTGTTGATGAGAATGGCGGTGAATGCGCCGCCGTACATGGAGGAAACGTAGACCGCTCCCAGTAGAACCATGGCGCTGAGGGGGTCCATGGTAAAGGTGAACGGGACCAGTAGAGCCAGTGCCATGGTAGCCGTGAGGCCGGGAACCGAGCCCACGAACAGGCCGACTGCCGTACCCACCAGCACCAGGAGCAGTGCCTCCAGGGTCAGAATAGCGACTAAGCCGCCAACAAGGGATTCGAACACGTCGCTTCACCTCTGGTTAGAGTGTCGTGTTCACCGCGCCAGGGCGCAGGTGACGCCGCCTGTGGCTGGATGACCGCCTGGAGGCATCATCCATCCGAGTATTTGGGGGAGACCGTCATTAAAGCGAGGCCTCCTTGGAAAATCCGCCGGACGGGGGCGAACCCCGCCCAGCGGATTTAAGTCACGCAAGAAACGCCGCGATCATTACTTCAACATGTTGAGTTCATTGAGGAGATCGCGGTACTCGACCTTGAGACGCTCGACCAGGGCAGCACTCTCCTCGGGACCGTAGTAAACGGGCATGAAGCCAAGGTCTTCCTTGCGCTTGGTCTGCTCACGGTTGACCTTGTCGAAGGCGGCGGCAAGCTTCTGCACGCGATCTTCAGGCATACCCTTGGGTCCCAGTGCACCGCGGTAGATGGCCTCGACCACGTCGTAACCCAGCTCCTTGAAGGTGGGCACATCAGGCATGAAGGCCAGACGCTCGTCGGTGGCGGAAGCCAGGGCGCGGAACTTGTCGCTGTTCTGGTGAGCCATGGTGGAGTTGGTCATCAGGGCGCTTACATGACCACCCTCCAGGGCGGGAATGGTCGGACCGGAACCGGCGAAGGGAATCCAGGTGACGCGGATGTCAGCGGCTCTCATCAGGCGAATGGCGCCCAGATGGTTACCACTGGCGGTGCCGGTGCCGCCCACGGTGATGGAACCGGGGGCCTTCTTGGCGGCCTCGATGAATTCCTCGAGGGTCTTGAAGGGGCTGTCCTTACGAACCACCAGGACCTGAGGGGTGGCATGGTAGGTGTAGATGATCTGCAGATCGTCGGTCTCATAACCGGGATTGCGGGTCATCGGCTGGGCGATAATGTGGGGGATACTGAAGCAGGCAAAGGTGTAGGCATCGTTGCGCTGTTTGCTGACATGGGACCAGCCAACGGAGCCACCACCACCTTCACGATATTCAATGACCACATCCACACCCAGTTCACGCTTCAGGGGATCCTGCTGCATGCGCTGGGCGATGTCGCATTCACCACCGGGGCTAAAGGGATTGACGTAATTGATCGTGCGATCAGGGAAATCAGCAGCGGCGGGGCCGGCTGCCATCCCGAATGCCAGGCATGCACCGAGCAGGCTGGATCGTTTGAGTAATTTGAACATGACTTTCCTCCGTCTTCATTTTTGGAAGGTGTTGCACCGTCTTTTTTTGATAGCGACGTCCCTGCCAGTGTGCCGTTCACCCGGATCCCGGATATGTCCAGGTCACCGGAGCAGTGGTTATCACACGGCCGTAACGGCTGCATGCGGGCTCCTGCCTCTCCCTTCTACCACTTCCCGTACCCCGAATGCATCTCGGGTATGGGGAAGCTAGCATGGGTCATTCAACAAGTCTAGGTCATATAGTTGATATGATTGTTCGGTACCTGATAGCTATTTACTCATACGCATCATGATAACGAAGGACTTCTCTATTAAGATATTCATAACAATAAGTTATGAGCCGCATCAATCAATCAAAGGGGGTAACGCGAAACCTTGTCGCAGCGGGACTCGCACAATTTCGTGACCCGATATTCTCGAACTCAGCTAGGTCATCTAGTTGAATTATTCTCCAGAAACGTCTACTCTCTACGCGCAGTGGTCACCGCCAAACCGGTTATCGATCTTGCATTACTAGTGGTACCGAGGCAGGCAATCGTACGGCGGGGACTCGGGTGTTCAACTACATCTAGGTAAGGTACCGGAGGAAAGATGATTCACTTTATCGTTCACGACCAGAAGGACTCCGTCGGAGTCGTCGTGGTGGAAGGTGTCAGCGCCGGCCAGGAAGTCACTGGCTGGATCATGGATCAGGACAAGGAAATCAAGGTCAAGCTCCAGAATGACATCCCCATCGGGCACAAGTTTGCCATCCGCGATCTGAGTGACGGCGACACCGTCATGAAGTACAGCACCGACATCGGGCGCATGGTGAAGTCTGCCAAGGCAGGCGAGCACGTGCATGTTCACAACCTCAAGACCAAACGGTGGTAACAGACATGCTTGATCAGAAAATTCTCGGTTATCGCCGTGAGAACGGCCGCGTGGGTGTTCGCAACCACGTGATCCTCCTGCCCCTGGACGATCTGTCCAACGCAGCCTGCGAAGCCGTTGCCAACAACATCAAGGGCACCATGGCCCTGCCGCATCCCTATGGCCGCCTGCAGTTTGGCAAGGATCTGGACCTGCATTTCCGGACCCTGATCGGCACCGGCCGCAACCCCAACGTGGCCGCCGTGGTGGTCATCGGTATTGAGCCCAACTGGACCAAGAAGGTTGTCGACGGCATCGCCGAGACCGGCAAGCCGGTTGCGGGCTTTCACATTGAGCAGAACGGCGACATCAACACCATCGCAGCCGCTTCCCGCAAGGCGAAGGAATTCGTGCAGTGGGCCACCGAGCTGCAGCGTGAGCCTTGCTCCATCAGCGAGCTGTGGGTCTCCACCAAGTGCGGTGAGTCCGACACCACTTCCGGTCTGGGCGCCAACCCCAGCGTCGGTGCTGCCTTCGACCGTCTGTACGAGAACGGCAATACCCTGGTGTTCGGTGAGACCTCCGAGCTGACCGGTGGTGAGCACCTGGTGGCCGACCGCTGCATCAATGATGAAGTTCGTAAGCACTTCATGGATACGTGGAACGCCTACAACGACTTCATCAACGAGAACAAGACCAACGACCTGTCCGACTCCCAGCCCACCAAGGGCAACATCGAAGGTGGTCTGACCACCATCGAGGAGAAGGCCTTGGGTAACATCCAGAAGATCGGCAAGAAGTGCAAGGTGCACGGTGTTCTGGAACCCGCCGAGGAGCCCACCGGTGGTAAGGGTCTGTACTTCATGGACTCTTCCTCCGCTGCCGCCGAGATGGTCACCCTGTGTGCCGCCGCCGGCTACGTGGTGCACTTCTTCCCCACGGGTCAGGGTAACGTGATCGGCAACCCGATCCTGCCGGTGATCAAGATCACCGCCAACCCCCGTACCATCCGCACCATGAACGAGCATGTGGACGTGGACGTCTCCGGTATTCTGCAGAAGGAGATGAACATGGACGATGCCGGGCAGGCCCTGCTCGATTGCATGATCCGTACCGCCAACGGCCGCATGACTGCTGCCGAGGCCCTGGGTCATCGCGAGTTCGTGCTCACGCGTCTGTACCGCAGCGCGTAATGC
>SR_TP_S13solDRAFT_1000927_pt1 | contig 10024 bp, 11 predicted proteins | sample SodReaTP_S13sol_FD_11159 | JGI IMG/M metagenome (IMG submission 11159) | reverse complement strand
CCTGCTTCTCGAACAGGTAGGCCACCGAACCGTCGGTGCCCAGATTACCGCCGCACTTGGTGAAGGCATGGCGCACCTCGGCCACGGTGCGATTGCGATTATCGGTCATGCAGTCGACCATGATGGCGACACCAGCGGGGCCGTAACCCTCGTAGCGCAGCTCCTCGTAGGTCACCCCCTCCAGCTCCCCGGCGCCGCGCTTGATGGCGCGCTCCACCGTGTCCTTGGTCATGTTGGCGTCCAGGGCCTTGTCCACGGCCAGGCGCAGGCGCGGGTTGGAGTTCAGGTCCGACCCACCCATGCGGGAGGCCACGGTGATCTCCTTGATGAGCTTGGTGAAAAGCTTGCCCCGCTTGGCATCCTGGGCGTTCTTGCGGTGCTGGATATTCGCCCACTTACTGTGTCCGGCCATGAATGTCTCTCGATATTACCTGGATGAATGTGAGTGGTTGCGGGCAGGATTTGCGCTCCCGCGGGCCTCATCTCAAAGCAGCTAGTTTAACTTAGGCTCATTGAGCGGCGAAATCGCCGTGTTTCAGGAAAGCGACCACCGCCTGGGCAACGGGCTGTGACCAGAGCAAGGCAAAATGTCCGTAGGGCACGCTCAGATGGGCGTTGATCTCCGGCGCCCGAGTCTCGGCCAGGGCGACAGTGCCATCGTTGGGCCGCTCGAGACTGCGGCAGAACAGCGTGCCAATCCCGACACCCCGATGACCCGCCACCATGCCCAACTCCCGCGCGCCCTTCCACCGGGGGGCGCCACCCAGCAGACCCCGCCGGATGCTGCGACCCAGCAACCAGCGGGTCAGCGGTGTACAGGCAAAACAGGCGGCGGTACGGCTGCCGTTGATGGGCGTACCCAGCATCACCACCCGTCCGGGGCGCTGCAGGGGGTTTTCATCGAACAGGTGCATCACCACGAGCCCCCCCAGGCTATGGGCCACCAGGTGCACCACATCGGCATCCACTGACGCGATGAATCGATCCAGGCGCGCCCCGTTGGCCTCGGGCGTGGCCAGCAGACTGGGATAGCGGAACTGGTGACACTGCAGCCCTGCCGCGGTGAGCCGGCGACGCAGGGGCAGCATCTCCAGACCCGTCATCCACGCCCCGTGAACCAGCACCACCGCCTCACGCATGGGGTGTCTCCCCGAGGACATGCTCCCTGATCACCCGTGCATTGCTCCAGGAGAAACAGCGCTCGGCAGCCGAGGCTGCGGGCAGCCAGCAATATTCCGTGTGTTCCCGGGGTTCGATACGTACGGGCACCGGTGCAGGCAGGGGGAGCAGGAAGACGTGCTCCAGGTTCTCGTGGGCATCAGGCCCGTAGCGGTGCCGCCAGGCATGATGGATGGGGAAGCGGTAATGGAGGTGGCAGTCCACGATGCCTTCGGAATCCAGGCCCGTTTCCTCGAACAACTCGCGCCGGGCGGCCGAATCCGCAGATTCGCCCCACTCCAGACTACCGGTCACCGACTGCCAGAAATCCGGCGGATCACGGCGACGCAGGAGCAGTACCTGGCCATCCAGGGTATGGACGACGACAAGGACGGATTCGGGGCGTTTAGGAAACACAGAGACAAGATACAAGAGGCAAGTGACAAGACAACCCGCATTTCACTTGCCTCTAGCCTCCTGTCTCTGCCCGCTCAGACGGTCGGTTTCTTGATGCGTATATTCAATTCGCGCAACTGTGCGTCGGAGACCTCGGCGGGCGCATCCGTGAGCGGGCAATGGGCGGTCTGGGTCTTGGGGAAGGCCATGACGTCACGGATGGACTGGCTGCCGGTCATGAGCATGACCAGGCGATCCAGGCCGAAGGCGATACCGCCGTGGGGCGGGCAACCGTACTTGAGCGCATCCAGCAGGAAACCGAACTTGTCACGGGCCTCCTCCTCGCCGATACCGAGCAGACCGAACACGGCCTCCTGCATGGCCGTGGTGTGAATACGCACGGAACCGCCGCCCACCTCGGTGCCATTGAGGACCATGTCATAGGCCCGGGAAATCATCTCTCCGGGGTTGCCGGTGAGATCTTCGGGGCGCTCGGCACGGGGGGCGGTGAAGGGGTGATGCAAGGCCACCCAGCGACCGGCCTTCTCATCGTGCTCGAACATGGGGAAATCCACCACCCACAGGGGCCGCCAGCCGCGATCCACCAGGCCACGGTCGTGACCCAGCTTCACCCGCAGGGCACCCAGGGCCTCGTTCACCACCCGGGCCTTGTCGGCACCGAAGAAGATCAGGTCGCCATCCTCGGCGCCGGTGCGGCCCAGGATCTCCACCACCACCGTGTCCGGCATGAACTTGAGGATGGGTGACTGCAGACCCTCGCGCCCGGCATTGATGTCGTTGACCTTGATGTAGGCCAGGCCCTTGGCGCCGTAGCGGCCGACAAAGGCGGTGTAGTCATCGATATCCTTGCGTGAAAGTTCGCTGCCCTTGGGCAGGCGCAGGGCGGCAACACGACCGGCGGGGTCCTTGGCGGGGCCGGAGAAGACCTTGAAATCCACCTCGCCCATCACGTCGGTCAGTTCGGTCAGCTCCAGGGGGATGCGCAGATCCGGCTTGTCGGAACCGAACCGGGTCATAGCCTCGGCGTAGCTCATACGTTCAAAGGGCGTGTGCAGGGGCGCTTCCAGCACCTGGGTAAAGAGTTCGCGCACCATCTCTTCCATGAGGCTCATGATGGCTTCCTCATCCATGAAGGAGGTCTCGATATCCAGCTGGGTGAATTCCGGCTGACGATCGGCGCGCAGGTCCTCGTCCCGGAAACAACGCACGATCTGGTAGTAGCGATCCATGCCACCCATCATCAGCAGCTGTTTGAACAGCTGGGGGGACTGGGGCAACGCGAAGAAGCTGCCGGGGTGGGTGCGGCTGGGCACGATGTAGTCACGGGCACCCTCGGGGGTGGCCTTGGTGAGCATCGGGGTCTCGATGTCCAGGAAGCCGTTGTCCTCGAGGAATCGGCGCAGGGTGCGCGAAACGCGGGCACGCATCTGCAGGCGGGTCTGCATGGCGGGACGACGCAGGTCCACGTAGCGATAACGAAGACGTGTCTCCTCATTGACGTCGTCCTCGTCCAGCTGGAAAGGTGGCGTCTCGGCGGTGTTGAGCACGGTCAGTTCCTGGCCCAGCACCTCGATGGCGCCGCTGGGCAGATCGGAATTCACTGTACCCTCGGGACGGCGACGCACCTTGCCGCGCACGGCAAGCACGTATTCGCTGCGCACCCGCTCGGCGGTGGCGAAGACCTCGGGCAGGTCCGGATCGAACACCACCTGCACCAGACCCTCACGGTCGCGCAGGTCGATGAAGATGACACCGCCGTGGTCCCGGCGCCGGTTGACCCAGCCGCACAGGGTGACTTCCTGATCCAGGTGTGACTCGTTGACAGAACCGCAGTAATGGCTACGCATTTCCAGCCCTTCTAGATGATGGGGATCCGCTCGGCGGGTGCCTGAACGGCACAAGACGCGGCGCAGGAGCGCCGCGCCGGCAGCGGGAACCGAAAAGGGGGCAATGGTACGGCCTGCCCTGACAGGGCGCAACTTGCAAGCGGCCTGGAACCGGCACAAACCCTCGAAAAAGCACCACCCGGCGATGCCGGGGATATCCTGTCGAAGGGATCAGGCGCTGGGGCTTTCTTCCGGTCGCAGGCTGGCCATCAGGGTGCTGATGGCACGGTCGAACACCGGCACGTGCTCGATCACATGGGCCCGGCCGGCGCGCAGCTCGGCGCCCAGACCGTAGATGGTCAACTCCCGCACCTTGAGTCCCTGGCGGTTGACGAAGAAATACTTGCCACTGATCAGGCTCTTCCAGGACAGCTTGGCGCGCAGGGGCTGGCCGTTATCATCGGAAAGCTCGAGCCAGGTGCCCTCTTCCAGCTCCCGGGCCTGCTGCACATAGTAATCCTCCTCGGCCGCCTCGCCGGTGACCGGGTCGCCCATGACCACATCTTCGTATACCCGCAGGCGACCATCGGAGATGAGCTGATTGATCTCGGCCACCTTGCGGGCCATGAAGGAACGCCCGTCCTTGATCTCGGGACTGGCCTGCTCGTCGGCGCCAGCCACCACATCGGCAGAGACCTGAGGATCTGCTCCAGCGGACTTCTGCATGTCCACTTCCAGCGGGGACGCCGCCTGTTCAGACTCAGCCTGCAACGCCGGCGCGTTGTCGTCTGCCAGCTCCGGTAGCGTCCTGGCCTGCACATCCAGATGCATCTCAGGATCGCGCACCAGGCGTGCGTGCTCCTTCGCCAGCAAGGCCATGATCACCTGCTGCTCCTGTTCGCTGGTGGACATGCGATTCATGCCCTCCTGCAGCGCCTTGAGCAGGGACGGCAGCAGGGTGGTGAGCTGATCGCGCTCACCCTGGGTGGACTTGGGCAGCAGGCTCCAGATCAGGAGCGAGGCCACATTGAGGGCCTTTTGCCACAACTGACCATGCTGGCCGTTCTTGAGATAGATGAGTACCAGCAGATCCTTCCAGGTGCCCTTGAGCAGTTCGCTGACCAGTTGCGGTACGGTCTGATCTTCCAGCAGGCGGTCGATGGCCTCTTCTGCCACACCCTTGGCCACCCGCAGATGTTCACGCCCCTGGGCCGCCAGGGCACTTTGTTCCTCGCGCTGGGACGAGCGTTGACTCTGCTCTTCGCACCACTGCAGGAAACCGTTCAGTTCATGCTCGAACAGGTCCGCGTCTTCTTCGAAGTCGTTGATCAGGCGATCCACCACCGACTCGATGCGGGCGCGCAGCCCGTCTTCCCGCTCCTCGGCCTCGGTCCAGCCGATGCCGGCACGCGCCAGTTCGTTGAGCAGCCGGCGGGCCGGATGTTTCTTGCGACTGAAAAAGCTCTTGTCGATGATCGCTACTCGCAGCACCGGGATCTGCAACCGACCGATCAGCTCCTTGATCGGTGCCGGCAGGGCCGGGTCCTCGAAGATGAAGTCGAACAGCATGGCAACGATGTCGATGGCCGTCTCGTCCACCCGGTTCAGGGCCAGGGCCTGACCGCCGCCGCTGTTGACCGCCGTGAGGATCGCACCCTTGAGGTCTTCACCCGCGATGGGGCCACTGACGGCACCGAGCCCCATGGGCAGGGTGTTGATCGCGCCCAGCAGGGCCTTGGGCTCGATCCAGACGCCGCCACCGGAGCTCGCGCCGCCAGGGACGCCCCCCGCCATGCCACCGGACATGCCCGGCATGGCGCCACCGCCCCCTGCCCCACCGGAAAGGTGACGCAGCAAGGCCATCAACTCGGAATCCTCACCACCACCCGCCACACCGGACTCGTGCTGGCCACCGTAGGCGCCACCGACTTCGCCGCCTCGGCCGGACTTGTTCATGGCCGCACCGGCACGGGTCTTGAGCTCCGGCAGGATGCCCCGTTCGGCCAGATAGTGATTGACCTCTCCGAGCACTTCTCCGAAGTGACTCACCACGTACTTGTCGAACAGCTTGTAGATGATGAGCCGCACCCGCAGATCCACATCCAGGGTCTGCATGGTGGTGCGAAAGGCCTCGCAGAATGAAGAGGGCGCCAGGGGATGGGCATCCTCTGCCAGCTTGGGACGATCCAGGGCCACTGCCAGGCGCCGGGTCAGGGCATAGATCTCGTTATCGTGCAGGCGGGTCGCCTTGGAGATCATTCCTTCCAGGGCAAGGTTCTCTTCCAGCTCGTCGGTCTCGACCAGGGACAGCTCACCGTCCATCTGGGCTCGACTGCGCAAGGACCCGGCGCCCCGCAGGAAACGATCGAACAGTTGCGCGATCTGCATGGGATATTCGCTTTCCATGATGGAGCGGCGACGGCGCACCTCACGCATGGCGTCGAAATACTCGGTCTGGGTGCGGTTATCCTCAGCCTGCTCGGCAAGACGGAACAGGGCATCGTCGGTACCATCCAGCATCTCCCGCAGGTGACGCTCCACATGACTGGTGACCAGATTGCGACAGTGACCCACGATCTGCAGCGCGGACGGCGGTGTTTCACGCCGGGCTGCATCGAAAGGGACCACGTTTTCGCTTGCGCCATCACTCATGGCAAAACACTCCTGCAGGTGCATGGCCGTCACGGGTGTGGCGCCATGTGCATATCCTGCGTTATGTAGTTGACTTGTTTATGTTATAGCCCATAGTGTCTGGCAAGAGCCACAGGCATACCAGTGAAACCTTGGAGTCCATCAAACTAATGAACGCGGTTTCCGACAAAAGGCAGGAAATTCAGGATCTGCTGAAGGATCTGTCGGCGCTGGTCTCGCCACCGGAGATCGTCATCCGCCTGCGCCAGGACATGGAATCCCCCACGAGCACCGCGGAAAGCCTGGCGGCCATCGTCATGCAGGATCCAAACCTCAGCGCCCGCATCCTGCACATGGCCAACTCCGCCATGTACGGCATCAATCACCGCATCGAGACTGTCAGCCGCGCCATTTCCATCATCGGACAGCGCGCACTCTATCACCTGGCCCTGGCGGTCAGCGCCACCAAGACCTTCTCCAAACTGCCCAGCGAGCTGGTCAACATCGCCGTATTCTGGCGCCACAGCGTGTTCACGGCCCTGATCGCCCGCAACCTGGCCCAGCGCTGTCATGTGCTGCACCCGGAACGCCTTTTCGTCGCCGGGCTGCTGCACGACATCGGCAGCCTGGTCCTGTATCACCGCTACCCGGACATCCTGCGAGATTCCCTGCTCACCGCCCGGGGTAACGAAGAGGTACTGGCCCAGCAGGAACAGGAACTGATCGGCTTCGACCACGCCGAGGTGGGCGGTGCACTGCTGGAACTCTGGGGTCTGCCGGAAAACCTGCAGCAAGCGGTGGGCTACCACCACCGACCGGGCGCTGCGGCCAGCAACAACATGGAGGTGGCCATCGTGCACCTGGCCGATACCCTGGCCAATCGCACCGACCAGGGCAGCTTCAGCGAATTCGGCGCCTTCGCCAGCATGCCCCATCCGGGCATCTGGCGCACCCTGGGCCTGGATGAAGAGGTGACCGACGAGGTCTGGAAAGACGTGAACCTGCAGTTCATGGAGACACTGCATGTGATCCTGCCCCAGGCCCGCAGCTAGCTGGCAAGTGGCAAGTAAAGTCTAGCCCGCACCGGGCCAACCACCTCACAATACCCTGAAGCCATCAGGCACAGGACCCGGGTAATCCTCCGAAACCACGTCGTCCACCTGTGCAGCAGGTGGACCTTGCCATAACCAGGCTTCCAGGGCCTGGAGCTTGTCCCCCGGGCCTCGCGCCACCACCTCTACCCGCCCATCGGGCAGATTGCGCGTATGGCCAGACAGACCCAGGGACTGGGCCTCCTGGCGGGTGGACGCACGGAAGAAGACGCCCTGCACCACACCGCTGATCAGATAGCGCTTCGCGCAGCTCGTGGACATGTCAGTTGTCAGTTGTCAGTTGTCATGAGGGTAAGTGTGGCGCGGACTCTGTCAAGGCACGTCGAGCCGTACACAACAGAACAAAAAAAGGCCCGCATCTGCGGGCCTTTTTTTACTGGTCACTGACCAATTAGCGCTTGGGGCTCAGACTGTACTGGTCCAGGTAGCGCAGATCGGAGTTCTCAACCCGGCCCAGTTCCCAGGCACCACGGTTACGGGCGTGATTCACAGCCGCATCCACATCAGCACGGGAGGGCTCCAGCTGGATGCTCAGACGCTGACCGGGGAAGATCAGGTCGGCATCACGAATATCGGCAGCGTTGGATTTGTAGATCAGCGGCCACTGGTAGGGGTTGCCATACACGGAGCTGCGACCGGAGATCTTCCAGAGGCTATCGCCTCGCACCACTTCATAGGTCATGGTGGCGGGGGCAGCCGGCGGAGGCGGCGGCGGGGCCGGCTGGGCACGGGGGGCAGGAGCAGGTGCCGGCTGGGGTGCGGGTGCGGGGGCAGGCTCGGGGGTCGGCTGGGTCGAAGCACAACCGACCGTCAGGCCAAGGGCCATGGCACCAACAAGGAGAAGCCGCGACTGTTTGGTTCTCATGACAAAAGCTCCTGATTTTAGGCAATTTATTGAGAGCGGGAAGCAGTAACTTCACGTGATTCGAAATTAACACCCGCTCACTACGAAGGTCAAGAAGAATAGGCGACCCAGATCACGTAATCGGGCATCTATGTACTGGATTTTAGGGTGATTGTACCTTCGAGCTGTGTCAGCGGGATGACTCTATTGCCTGCTCACGGGCCTCCAGGGCATGGGCCCTGGATAGCTCCGCCTTGTCTCGCGCCCGGCGATACTCACCCGTCTGCAATAGCACCTCGGCGGATTCCAGCAGATCGAGGGCTTTCTGGTAACTGGGCCGCGCACGTTCAGGTGCACCTACCTGCTCGGCTGCCCGCAGGGCCTGCCGCGCATCACTCATTTCCTGAACCGGGGCCGTGGCGGCACAACCGGCAAGCAACAGGGCCGACAGGTATAATGCGACGACCAGCGCGCTGCGCAGTCGATGGCTCCACATGGGGCGAGTAGACACTGGAATAATGGCGGGGATACGAATATGGGTATCAAAGGACGCTATCACCCGCCCCCCATGCCGTCAAGTTGCCGCCACACCGGACCATCCCTACAAAGGATTCATCATGCCTGAATACACATCCTCGCTCGTCATCTACCACAACCCCCGCTGCAGCAAATCCCGCGAGACCCTCAAACTGATCGAAGACAGGGGCCTGCAGCCCCAGGTGGTGGAATATCTCAAGACTCCGCCCTCGGCCGAAGAACTGGACCGGATCCTCAGGATGCTCAATCTGGAACCCAGGGACCTGATGCGCCGCAAGGAGCCGGAATACGCTGACGCGGACCTGGATGACCCGGGCCTCACCCGGGAAACCCTGATCCGCGCCATGGTGCAGCGCCCGAAACTCATCGAACGCCCCATCGTGATCCATGGTGAGAAGGCCGCCCTGGGACGTCCGCCGGAGCAAGTGCTGGAGATCCTGTGACCATGGCCGAGATCCTCGTGCTCTACTACAGCCGCTACGGCGCCACGGCGCAGATGGCCAGGCATGTGGCCCGGGGGGTGGAATCCGTGCCGGGCATGGGGGCCCGCCTGCGCACGGTGCCGCCGGTCTCAGCCACCAGTGAAGCAGTGTCCCCCGGGATCCCCGCGGAGGGCCCCCCTTATGCCAGCACCGATGACCTGGAACAGTGCGCCGGCCTGGTCATGGGCAGCCCCACCCGCTTTGGCAACATGGCCGCGCCCATGAAATATTTCCTCGACCAGACCGGCAGCCAGTGGCTGTCCGGCGCCCTGGTGGGCAAGCCCGCAGGGGTCTTTACCTCCACCAGCACCCTGCACGGCGGTCAGGAAAGCACATTGCTCAGCGCCATGATCCCTCTGTTCCATCACGGCATGCTGCTGGTGGGGATCCCCTACACCGAAGCGGCCCTCACCGAGACCCGCACCGGCGGCACCCCCTACGGGGCAAGCCACATGGCCGGACCCAAGGGGGATCTGCCCCTGAGCGAGGATGAGCGGGTACTGTGCCATGCCCTGGGCCAGCGGGTGGCCCGCACCGCCCTGGCGTTGGCACAGGCCCGGGAGCCGAACGCTTGATGCGCGCCAGTTATGGGGCGGCGGTCGGCGGACTGCTGGGGCTGTTCGTCCTGATCCTGGCCTGGAACGCCTGGCTGGAACCGCCCCAGGTGCTGCCCCGGGCCCTGGTGCTGCTGGTGCTGCTGACCCCACTGCTACTGCCCCTGCGCGGCACCCTCGCAGGGCGCAGCTACACCTACGCCTGGTCCAGCTACCTGGCCATGCCCTACTTTGTGCTGGGAGTGTTCCATGCCGCCGGAGAACCCGGCGAAAAGCTTTATGGCTGGCTGATCGTCCTGCTGAGTCTGACCTGGCTGCTGGGCAGCGCCCTGTATCCACGGCTGTCGCGCAGGGAAGAGCAGGCAAGTTAGGCGTTAGGCGTTAGGCGTTAGGCGTTAGGCGTTAGGCGTTAGGCGTTAGGCGTTAGGCGTTAGGCGTTAGGCGTTAGGCGTTAGGCGTTAGG
>SR_TP_S13solDRAFT_1000926_pt1 | contig 10028 bp, 8 predicted proteins | sample SodReaTP_S13sol_FD_11159 | JGI IMG/M metagenome (IMG submission 11159) | reverse complement strand
CCCGCCGCAATCGCAAATCATCGCGGCCAGTGCAGGCGGGTTCAGGCAGGCAGCCGCCATCTGGGTATGTGCGGAATAGGACATACCCATCGTGGCCACCTGTCCGTCACACCAGTCCTGACGCGCAATCCAGTCAAGCGTGTCGAACCCGTCCTCGGCCTCGCCGCGGTATTTGGTAAAACGCCCTTCCGACCCGTAGCGCCCGCGACAATCCTGAAACACCACGACAAACCCCGCATCGGTGAAAAACCGCGCCAGTTCTTCGCGGCCGAACACATCGGGGTGATGCTGGGTGTATTCATTGACGCGCGCTTCGCGCTTGTCATAGGGCGTGCGTTCAAGGATTGCGGGCCATGGTCCATGGCCCGCATGTGCAGGGAAGAACACGTCCGTTGCCAGCCGGACACCGTCACGCATCGGCACCATGATGTCGCGCAAGGCATCTGCATCGCCTCTCTCGCTGGCAACAGACATTTTCATTACCGCTGTCTCAGGTTGGTGATCAGCGAACGGCCATCTGGGCTGGGTGTGAACTCGATCTCACCGCGCACGGCCCAGTTGTTGCCTTCCCAGTATAGGGGGATCATCGCCACATCCTCGGCGGCGATTGCGGCGGCTTCCTGCAACGCGGCTTCGCGGTCGGCATCCTCGAACGCCTCGAATGCGCGATCCAGGGCCGCGTCAAACGCCTCGCTGGAATAGCGGAAGCGGTTGTTGGACCCCCAGCCGCGATCTTCATCCGCAGTTCCCAGCACATTGCGCAACGCAAGCGAGCTTTCGCCCGTGGTGATACCAAAGGCCACCATGAAGGCCGAAAACTCTCGCGCGGTTGCCTGCCCGAAATAGACATTGGCGGGGACATTCTCGACCTCGATATCCAAGCCCACCTGTGACCACATCTGCCCGATGGCCAGCAACACATCCGTGTCATTGACATAACGTCCGGCGGGGCCGTGAATGGTCATTGACCAACCGTCACCATAGCCAGCTTCCGCCAGCAATTCGCGGGCGCGTTCGGGGTCATATTCGGGCTGCGGAATGTCGGGGTTATGGCCAAATATCCCTTCTGGCGCGAACTGGTTGGCGGGCGCGCCCGAATTGAACTGGATGCGGTCAATGATCGCGTCGCGGTTAATCGCAAGGCTTAACGCTTCGCGTACGCGCTGGTCACGGAACGGGTTGCCCACGGACGGGTCGATTTGGATGGTGGTATCTTCCAGCTGGTCCACACCCATATACAGCATCCGTGCCGACGGGGCTGCCACAACTGTCACGTCATCCATCCCGCGCAGGCGGTCCAGATCATTGGGCGGCACGGCGTCGATGAAATCCACCTCTCCCGCTTGCAAGGACGCCACGCGGCTGGCGGAATTGTCCAGAAAGCGGATGGTCACATCCTCGAATGCGGGCGCATCGCCCCAATAGTCAGGGTTGCGCTCGATCACCAGATTTTCGCCGGGGCTGTAGCTAACCTGCCGGTATGGTCCGGTGCCGATTGCCGCTGCGCCCCGGTCAAAATCGGCACTTTCCGCATCGGCCACGCCTTGCGATACGATGTAGATGGTGGACAGGTCCGTGGGCAGGCCCGGTGCAGGCGAGGATGTGGTGATCACCAGCGTGTGGTCATCCACCGCCTCCGCGCTTTCAATCGCGGCCAGACGCTGGGTGAACGGCGCGGGGCTGTTGGGCACTTCGGGAATACGCGCGAATGTGAACACGGCATCGGCGGCGGTGAAGGGGCTGCCATCATGGAAAGTGACGTCTTCGCGCAGGGTGAAGGTCCATGTCAACCGGTCGTCAGACACGCTCCAGTCCGTCGCCAGACCGGGGACGAAATTGCCGTCGTCGCCAATATGGATCAGACGGTCATACAGGATCGCGGCAACCTGCTGGTTTTGCCCCGTGGTGGCAAAATGCGGGTCCATTGAAGATGGCGCTGCCGCCAGCCCCGCAGTGATGCTTTGCGCGCCCGCAGTGCCCGCCATAAGCGCGACCAGTGCAGTTGCGCCCAAGAATTGCGATAGTTTGGTCATTGTATTGTATCTCCCTATTGTGGGCCTGCCACCTTGTGGCAGGCAACGGTGCGCCCTTGTGCAACCTGTCGCAGGACAGGACGTGTGGCGCGGCATTCCCCGTCTGCAAGCGGGCAGCGGGGGTGAAAATGACAACCCGAAGGCGGGTTAAGCGGTGACGGGATTTCGCCCTTGATCGGATGGAACCGGCGCTTGCCTTTGGTCAGGCGGGGCACTTCGTTCAGAAGTGCTTGCGCATAGGGGTGCAGCGGGTTGGCGAACAGGTCTTCTGTGCGGGCCTCTTCCACCACGCGACCCAGATACATGATGAACACCCGGTCTGCGATATGTTCGACCACGCCCAGATCATGGCTGATGAACAGATAGGCCAGCCCCAGTTCACTGCGCAGGTCCATAAACAGGTTCAGCACCTGCGCCTGCACCGACACATCCAACGCGCTGACGGATTCGTCCGCCACAATGATTTCCGGCTTCACCGCCAAGGCCCGCGCAATGGCAATGCGCTGGCGCTGGCCACCGGAAAACTGATGCGGATAGCGCGAACGGAAATTCGGGTCCAGCCCGACTTTTTCCAGCAATTCGGCGGCGAAACTGTCAGCCTCTCGCGCAGTGATCTGGCCGTGAAAGCGCGGCGCTTCGGTAATGATCCGGTCGACCCTGTGGCGCGGGTTCAGGGACGACATGGGGTCCTGAAACACCATCTGCACTTTCAGCCGCGCCGCGCGTGTGCCGGTGGCAGGTTCGCCATTCCACAACAACCGCCCCGCGCTTGGAGCATGTATTCCCGCTGCCACGCGCCCAAGGGTGGATTTTCCGCAACCGGATTCACCCACCAGCCCCACCACCTCGCCGGCATTCACCGACAGCGTGACATCATCAACCGCATGCACAGTTTCATTCGGGATGCGCGCCCCCAGCCTGCGCGCCAGCCGCACGGCAAAATCCTGCGGCTTGGAAAACCGCTTGGACACATTTTCAAGCGTCAGAGCCGCACTCATGCCGGCACCTCTTCAAAGGCGGGCAATTCATCTGCGCGCCAGCACCGCACATTGTTGCGCAGGGTCTGGGGTGCGTCGCACCCTGCCAGCCGGTAGGCGCAGCGCGGCGCGAAACGACACCCTTGGGGGCGGTTCAGCGCGGGCGGTGCGCCGCCGGGGATTTGCGCCAGCCGCGCGCCGCGCCGGTTGCGCGACGGGACAGACCCGATCAGCCCGCGCGAATAGGGGTGTTGTGGGGCCTCGATCAGCCCGTCCGTCGTGGCCTGTTCGACAATCTCGCCCGCATACATCACGGCCACGCGGTCGGCAAAACCCGCCACCACCGACAAATCATGCGTGATCCAGACAAGGCCGGTGCCGTCTTCCTCGACCAGCCCCTGCATCAGGTGCAGAATTTGCGCCTGAATGGTGACATCCAGCGCCGTTGTCGGTTCATCCGCGATAATCAGATCGGGCTTGTTCAGCAGGGCGATGGCAATCGCCACACGCTGACGCATACCGCCCGAAAACTGATGCGGAAAGGCGCGCATACGCTCATCCGGGGCGGGTATACCCACACGGCCCAGCGTGTCACGGCACAGCGCCCATGCGGCAGATTTCGACATCTCGCGGTGGGCATGGATCGTCTCGACCATCTGGGTGTCCACGCGCAAAACGGGGTTCAGTGTCATCATCGGGTCCTGAAAGATCATGGCGATACGCGCGCCGCGCAGTTTCCGCATCTCGTGCGCGGGCAGATTGGCAATCTCGCGCCCGTCAAAACGGATGGACCCGCCGACCACGCGGCCCGGTTCCTCGATCAATCCCATCACCGACAGGCCGGTGACGGATTTGCCAGACCCGCTTTCGCCCACCACGGCCAGAACCTCGCCACGGTCCACATGGTAGCTGACCCCGTCCACCGCCTTGACCACCCCGCCAGAGGTGAAGAAATGCGTTTGCAGATTGTTGATTTCCAACAGGCTCATGTAATGTTCCTTGGGTTCAGCACATCGCGAAGCCGGTCGCCCACCAGATTGATCGCCACAATCAACAGCAGCAGCGCAATGCCCGGAAAAACGCTGATCCAGTATTGGCCCGACAGCACAAACTGAAAGCCGTTTGCGATCAGCAGGCCCAGACTGGGTTGCGTGGCGGGCAGGCCCACGCCAAGAAAGGACAGGGTCGCTTCCAGCGCAATCGCGCTTGCAATCTCGACCGTGTACAGCACCATCATCGGCGGCAGGCAGTTGGGCAGCAGATGCCCGAACAGAATGCGCGTGCGCGACAGGCCAAGGCTTTGCGCGGCCTCTATATATTCGCGGCCACGTTCGGACAGGGCGGTTGCGCGGGCCATGCGCGCGAATGTCGCCCATTGCACGATGATCAGCGCGAATATGATGTTTTCCAACCCGCGCCCCAGTATCGCCAGCAGGATCAGCGCGACCAGAATGGGCGGAAAGGACAGGTGCAGATCGACCAGCCGCATGACAAGCGTATCAATCCGCCCGCCGAAATACGCCGCGACAAGGCCCAGTGTCAGCCCAAGGATCAGCGCAGATGTGCAGGCAATCACGCCCACCATCAGCGAAATGCGCAGCCCGTACAGGATGGCCGAAAACATGTCGCGCCCCTGCCCGTCCGTGCCCAGCCAGAAGGACGTGCCGGAAAAGCCAACCTCGCCGGGCGCAAGGCGGCTGTCCATAATGCTCAGGCTGCGCAGGTCATAGGGGTTCTGCGGCGTGATCCATGGCGCAAGAAAGGCGGCGGCAACGATCACCACCAACAGAGCCAGCCCGAACAGCGCCAGCGGACTGCGGCGGAAATCGCGGATAATCCGCCACACCGGACGCTCTGGCGGGGGCGTGGGTTCCAGCGGCTGCGCGGCAGGGGGGACAGAAATATCACTCATTGCTTTGCCCCATCCAGCCGGATGCGCGGATCAATCAGCGAATACAGCAGATCGACCAGCAGATTCAGGATAATGAAGATCACGACGATGACGATCAGATACGCCACCACCACCGGCCTATCCAACTGGCGGATCGAGTCGATGATCAGCTTGCCCATGCCGGGCCATGCAAAGATCGATTCCGTCACCACAGCGAATGCAATCAACCCGCCGAATGACATGCCCACAAGCGTCACAATCGGGATCAGGATGTTGCGCAACAGATGCACCAGCACGATGCGCGGCTCGCTTAGCCCTTTTGCGCGGGCAAAGCGGATGAAATCCTGCGCCTTCACTTCCTGCGTGCCCGACCGTGCCAGCCGGATCACCAGCGCCAGATGCCCGATGGCCAGATTGATCGCTGGCAGCGCCATATGTTGCAACCCGTTCACAGTGAACAGGCTGGAGCGGATACCCATAAATTCGCCCACCTGTCCGCGACCGGACACCGGAAACCAGCCCAGCATGACCGCGAAGATCATGATCAGCATAATCGCCTGCCAGAAATTCGGCACGCTGAACCCAAGGATCGATCCCGCCATAACCGTCTGGCTGCCCGCCGTTCCGGGGCGCAATCCTGCATACATGCCCAGCGGGATGCCCAGCACCACTGCAATAACGATAGCCGCGAAGGCCAGTTCCAGCGTGGCGGGCATGCGTTCCAGTATCAGTCCAAGGGCGGGCCGGTTATAGACAAAGCTGTTGCCGAAATCGCCCTGAAGCACATTGCCAAGGAACACGAAATATTGCTCGTGAAACGGGCGGTCCAGTCCAAGCTGCGCAATCAGGCGCACCCGCTCGGCCTGTGTGGCTTCGGGGTCGATCAGAATGTCGACGGGATTGCCCACCGCGAAAATTCCGGTGAACACCAGAAACGACATGACCAGCGCCAGAAAGACTGCCTGAAGCAAACGTCTGATGACATAGACCAAATCTGCACTCCCGGTTTGCGCGGGCTGGCACTCTTGCCGGTGCTTGTCCGCGCTGATTTGCGTGAAGGATCGACTCTTGCCATTCATCTTGCAATCTTATGATGAATTCTGATGCGGGTATTTGTATGGTGAATAGATGGAGATTCGCCACATCCGCGCCTTTCGCGCCATCATGCAGACCGGTTCCACGGTCGAGGCTGCGCGTCTGCTGGGGGTTTCGCAGCCCTCGGTCAGCCGTTTGCTGGCGGAGTTTGAGGCCGCCACAGGCGAGCGGCTGTTCATCCGCGCCAATGGCAGGCTAACCCCGCGAGAAGCGGCTGAGCTGTTGTTGCCAGATGTTGAACGCACCCTTGCAGGGGTCGAAGGGTTGCTGACACAGGTCGACCGCACGGCAATGCCGCTGCGCATAGCCGCCCCCGCAGGGGTCGTAACCCGTATCATCGCCCCCGCGACGCGCCGCTTGCAGGTCGACAGACCCGGACAGAAGATCATCGCCGAGATCATGTCATATTACGAGATCGTCGCGGCTGTTGCGTCAGGACGTGTGGATCTGGGGTTCGTCAAGGCCCCGGTCGAGCATCCTGCGCTCGACTCGATAGACCTGGTAACTGTCGGGACCGATGTTGTGCTGCGCAAAGACCACCCGCTTGCGCGCAGAAACCAGATCACCCCCCTAGACCTACGGTCTGAAAGGTTGATCCTGCTGGGGCGCAACCGGCCCTTCCGTGTCCAACTGGACCAGATGTTCCTTCAGGCCGGTATCAGGCCGGAAATCCTGATTGAAACGCAAGCCGTCAGCGCCGCGTGCAGCTTTGTGCGCGAAGGGCTGGGCGTCACTATCGCCAATGCGCTGCTCGCGCGGGCGGAGTCCGGCGATGGGCTGGTGTGCAGACCTTTTTCTTCGATATTGCAACACAGCTTCTCATTAGCGTATCTGACAAACCCGTCACGCCCGCGTACCTTGGCCGCATTCTCGCGTCATATCCAGAATGTGACTGACGAAATCCTGAATAAATGACGACATAAGGGTGCAGGACCGGCCCCTCGGGGTGTTTTCGGGGTTTAATCACGCTCCCCACGAAGGATGCCGGTTCTTGGCTTGGTTAAGGTCGTGCGCGACGCTTCCTTACTGCGGCATAGACGCCCCAGATCATGCCTGACGTTCGGACATGTGCGACCGATTTGAGGATTTGAACGATGAAAGGTTTCTGGTTCATCGTCGCCATTAAGAAGCGAAGATGAGCAAGAGAACCGGAACACCGAGGGACGCAGCTGACAAACTGGTCAGCGGGCAGTGTCTTGCCTTCAGCAAGTCGGCCGCCTCTGGGCAGATGCCGTTCAGAAGGGTCCGCTTGTTGTAGGTGAAAGGGGCGTCATCAGTTGCAATCATGCAAGTGACCTTCTGCTCATCCATGTCCTTCAACACCTGCAGACGTACTGGGCGTTTATCCCTACAATGTCGTCGTCGCGCAAATGCGGGTTGATCAGTTGCGCGATCAGGGCCATAGGTTCAACCCGAAAACGCGCTGCTGCCCTGCCGCGCCAGCCACAGGTTGACCGCCAGAAGAATGCCCGAGGTGATGGTGATCGCAATCATGCTCATGGCCATGCCGGTCTGCACCGAGCCTTGTTCGAATTGCGCAAAGACAAACGTGCCGACCGTGCGCATCCCCGCAGGCGCCAGCATGATCGAGGCCACCAATTCACGCGAGGCGATGGCGAAAACCAGCATCATCGCGGCAATCAGCGAAGGGGCCATGAGCGGCAGCGTCACATGGCGCAGCGCCTGCATTTGCCCTGCCCCCGCCACCCGCGCGGCATCATCGAGCGAGCCGGAAATCTGCCGCAGCCGCGCGACGGCGTAGCGGATCGGATAGGGCAGCAGGATACCGATATAGGCGATCAGCAGGATCACGGCGGTGCCGTAAAGCGAAACCGGCTGATAGGGCGAGTTCCAGAACAGAATGATACCCACGGCCAGCACGATAGCAGGAATGGCATTGGGCAGGACCGACAGCCCGTCCATAACCGCCCGCCCCCGCCCGGTGCCACGCACCACTAGATAGGCGACCAGCCCGCCAATGATCGCAGTTGCGAACGCGGTCAGCACGGCCAGCCAGCCACTGGTAAGCAATGCCTGCATGGCACGGCTGCCTGTCCGGAAAACGGGTTCATAATGACGAGTGTCGAAATTCGACCAACTCAGGCCGCCCGAAATTGTGCCCATAAAAGAGGTGATGGCGATTGCTGCCAGCGGGATAACGACACCGATCAAGGCCACCAACGCAAAAAGCCCCAATACCGGCCAGCGCCACGCCCCCAGATTGCCCTTTTCCAGATCGGCAGGCTTGCCAGTCTGGCTGATATAGGAACGTCGCGTCGCAATCCAGTTTTGCAGCGCAAACGCTGCCAGAACCATCGCCATCAGCATGACCGACCCAAGCGCGGCACCCGACAGGTCAATCGGCCATTCCGACAGGCGGATGTAGATACCTGTCACCAGCACCTCGAACCCCGTGCGCGCCGCCAATGCCGCAGGCGTGCCGAACTCCTCGATCGACATGGCAAAGACGATCAGCAGGCTGGCGGCTATCGCGGGGATAGACAGCGGCAGCGTGATCAGAAAAAATGCTTGCAAGGGCCGCGCGCCATGCACCCGCGCCGCCGAGGCAAAGCGCCCACCGACCATTTCCAGCGCCCGCGATACAGCGAAATAGACCAGTGGAAACAGGTTCAGCGTCATCACAAAAGCCACGCCTGTAAAGCTGAACAGGAATCCCCCCAGATCAAAGCCCACAAGCTGGAACAGATAGCCACGCGGCTGCAGGGTCATCATCCAAGCAATGGCAGCAATAAATGGCGGAATCAGGAAGGGGATCAAGAACACCACATCCCAGACCCGCGCACCGGGAACATGGAACAAGCCGCGCAGGACACCGATCGGCAGGCCGAAAACCAGACAGCCCAGCATGACCGAAAAGGCCAGCAACATCGTATTGCGGGCTTGCATCAGCAGGCGATCATTTTCAGTCAGGATGGCCAATTTTGAGAACGCCCCGACGAACGAGCCGCGCGCGAAGTCGGGAAACACAGCTTGCAGCAGAATAAACAGCACCGGCAGGCCCACAAATACCAGCAGCGCGCTTGCCGCGAGCGTGGTCAGAACAGATTGTGCGCGCAGCATCGGGCCAGCCTTTCATAGAACATGACCCCGAAGCGGTTCGGGGCCATGTAAATGCATCAGGGCAAATCAACGATTGATGACAGTTTCGTTGAACCGCGAAATGATTTCGTCACGACGTGCCATAACAGCATCCGCGTCCACATCGATCACGGTCAGATCATTGATGCCCGGACGCAGCCCATCTATGTCTGTGCGCGCAGGCATCAGGAAGGTTTCTGCAACCAAAGCCTGCCCTGTATCTGACAGCACGAAATCAACAAACGCTTTTGCCGCATCGGGGTTCTGCGTAGATTGCAGGATCATCATCGGACGCGGCGCGATCACGGTGCCGCTGGCAGGTGTGATGACCTCGATCGTTTCGCCGGACGCGGCTTGCCCGTAGCTGATATAGTCGACTGCCCCAAATACAACCGCTTTCGCGCCCTGCAGAACCGGGTTCAGCGCGGCAGCATTGGGGCCGGGCACAATCATGTCATTCTCGGCCAGCGCGGCCAGCAGGTCCCATGCTTCCTCGCCTATCGACGCTTCCAGACCAGCGACAAGATCGAAGGCCGCACCCGATTGCGACGGGTCCGGCATGGTGATCAGATCGCGGTAAACCTCATCCGTCAGATCGGCCCATTCCGACGGGCGCGGCACGTCGCTTTGGTTGTTCCAGACCATCGCCAGCGCGGACACGCCTTGCGCTGCATAATGGCTGTGTTTCAGGAAATCAGGGATCATTTCAGCATGGGCGGACGTGTATTCAAGCAGCAAACCGCGTTCATGCATGTCGTCCGCCGACCCCCAGCTTGCCGAAACCACAATGTCGGCCTGCGGGTTGGCTTCTTCGGCTTCCAGCCGCGCCATCACCTGTCCGGTCGTGCCCTGAAACACATTGACCGTGATGCCCGTTTCCGCCTGAAACGCATCGGCCAGCGCATCGGCCAGCCCGCCGGGACCAGCGGTGTA
>SR_TP_S13solDRAFT_1000925_pt1 | contig 10038 bp, 12 predicted proteins | sample SodReaTP_S13sol_FD_11159 | JGI IMG/M metagenome (IMG submission 11159) | reverse complement strand
CCGCCGATCTGCTCGCTGTGACGGGGCGTGCTCCCTCCAGCCAGCTTGACGTAGTGTCGGCTACGCCAGCGCCGTCTTGCGGTCCACGCGCCCCGTCACAGCGGCATCTCAGCGCCCTCGCGACGAACGGTGGTGAGATATGCGGGCTAGAAACCGATCCCGCTGTGCGTTGAGCACGGCGCGGCGATACGGACGGATCAGTCCAGGTCTTCCAGTTGCTTGCGATTGATGCGCATCTGCACGACCACGTGCCTGCGCCCGTCAAAGCCCAGGTGTTCCTCGTTGCTGTAGGGCAGGAAGCCCATCTCCGAGCACAGCATGATGCCATCCTCGTTCTCGCCCAGCAGGCGCACCCGGACCTCGCGCAGCCGATACTTGCGAAAGGCGATGTCCAGCAGATGCTCCATGAGTTCGCTGCCCACGCCGTGGTTGCGCAAATCCGGGTCCACCACCAGCGGACCCAGGTAGCCCTGGCGGCTTTCCTCCACCTCGTAGAGGGCACCCAGCGCCACCACCCGGCCCTGTAACTCCGCCACGGTGACGTCCTGCCGGGAACGCAAAAGATCACGCACTGCACAGGCCTTGCCGGGCTCGCTGCATTCCCAGTAGACGAGCGCGGCCTCGGCCTCGTCCACGGTAAGCCGTGGCAGGGCCGCGAAGTCGGATTCCTGCAGGGGACGGAAGCTCAGGGTCTGCCGCTTGGGGCGGGGATTCGCCATGGATGGTCGGACAGCTCTCTTGTTTGCCACCATTTAGCCACAAAGTGGGGCGGGTGACCAAGGGTGAATCGTGCCGGGAATGTCCATCAGCTCTCCCGTCTGCGGGCTGCGGTTTCAAGCTCCGAGATCAGGACCTCGGCGCTGCCCAGGAGCGTGGCGATCTCCCGGGGTTCCGTGGGACTGAGGGGACGGATCACCGCGAAGGCCCGGGCGCTGGCACGCAGGGCCAGGTCATGCTCGCGCCGCAGGCTCTCCAGCACGCCTGACTCCATCACCACCCGCAGGGCCTCATCCTTCTCGTCGGGATGGGTGCGCAGCCGCAGACCCGGCACGGGCCGCACGCCCGGCGGCAGTTCCATGGGCACCAGGTCATGGAGCGTTTCCACCCGGTCGGCCAGATGACCGAAGGCGGCAAAGCGGGGATTTTCCGGCTCCGCCATGAGATAGGGCGCATCCAGGATATCGCTGTAGATGAGCACCACGGTGCGCATGGGGCCGGCGGCGCGATCGCGCAGCAGGTAGCGCCGCCAGCGGGCCTGGCCGCTCAGCAGATCGAACAGCCACCAGCGACGTCCGCCCTCCTCCCGGTACTGTGGATGAAACACCATGCCCGCCTCGATGGACTCGATGATGCCGAGGCGCACCAGTTCCTTGAGCAGCAGCACCTGCTGGCCGGCCCAGGGTTCGAAGCCCTGGCGGCTGCCAGCGGTGCGCATGCGCCGGGCCCGGGCGCGCATGCGCCGCAGGGCGATGAGCGCGGGCACCACCGTGACCAGGGTGACGACGATCAGCAGGAACAGGTACAGCAGGGTGTCGCGGTAGATCTCCAGTTCATCCATGGGGCGCCCTCCGCAGCTTGAGACCGGGTGTCCTGTGGTAGACTCGCCCCCCATGCAGAGGCCCATGCTGACTCATTGTTTCCCTCCCGTTCCCGTGCCGCGGCGTCGGCACCCGCTTCGCAATGCCAGCCCCACCCGACCGTGAGATCCGCCGGGCCTATGCCCAGTGTATAGACAAGGCCCGGGCCCATTACGAGAACTTCCCCGTGGCCTCCCGCCTGCTGCCGGCCCGGCTGCGCGGTCCCGTGGCGGCCATCTACCTGTTCGCCCGCCGTGCCGATGACCTGGCCGACGAGGGTTCGCTGCCCGCCGAGGCGCGCCTGCGTGCCCTCGATGAACTGGAGCAGCAGCTGCTGGCCGCCGCGGAGTCCCGGCTGGATGACGATCCTGGCTTCCTGGCCCTGGCCCATGCCATCCGCAGCCATGGGCTTCCTGTCGCCCTGTTCCAGGATCTGCTCAATGCCTTCCGCCAGGACGTGAACAAGAAGCGCTATGGGGACTTCGGCGAACTGATGCAGTACTGCCGGCTGTCCGCCAACCCGGTGGGGCGCCTGCTGCTGCACCTGGTGGGTCACACGGACAAGCGTTCACTGGCCTGGTCCGATGCGATTTGTTCCAGCCTGCAACTGATCAATTTCTACCAGGACCTGAGCCAGGACTATCACGAGATGGGTCGCATCTACCTGCCCCAGGACGAGATGGCCCGCTTTGGCGTCACCGAACGGCACATCGCCGAGGCCATCTCCGACATGAGTATGCAGCGCCTCATGCACCTGCAGTTTACCCGCGCCGATCGGCTGCTGCGTTCCGGTGCGCCCCTGGGCGGGGTGCTCAAGGGTCGCTTCGGTCTGGAGATTCGCCTCATCACCCTGGCCGGTGCCCGGGTGCTCTGGCATCTCAGGCGTCAGCAGTCGAACCTGTTCTCACGGCCCCGTCTGCGCCTGGCCGATTACGCCGTCATCCTGCGCGGTGCCCTGTTCCCGGCGCGCGCCGCCCGCATCGCCACTGCGAGAACACCATGACACCGGAACAGTACTGCCAGGACAAGGCCGCGCGCAGCGGGTCCAGCTTTTACTACAGCTTCCTGTTCCTGCCCGAGCAACAGCGCCGGGCCATCACTGCCCTGTACGCCTTCTGCCGAGAGGTGGACGACGTGGTGGATGAATGCCAGGAGCCGGACATCGCGCGCCGAAAACTGGACTGGTGGCGGGAGGAGATCGCTCGGGTGTTTGCCGGCAACCCGAATCACCCGGTGGGCAAGGCCCTGCTGCCGGCCATCGAACGCTACAATCTACCGGAAGAGCATTTCCGGGAGATCATCGACGGCATGCAGATGGATCTGGACTACGACGCCTACCCCACGTTCACGGAGCTGTCCCTGTACTGCTACCGGGTGGCCTCGGTGGTGGGCCTGATGGCCGCGGAGATCTTCGGCTACCAGGACCGCCAGACCACCCGCTACGCCCATGACCTGGGCATGGCCTTCCAGCTCACCAACATCCTGCGCGACGTCCACGAGGACGCCCTGCGCGGCCGGGTCTACATTCCCATGGACGAGATGCGCCGTTTCGGCGTCGAGCCCCGGGAACTGCAGATGCCACAGGCCTCGGAGCACCTCAAGTCCCTGTTTGAGTTCCAGGCCCGGCGGGCACGGGACTATTACAAACGCGCCTTCGAGCGCCTGCCCGAGGTGGACCGCCCCGCCCAGCGCAGCGGCATCATCATGGCGGCCATCTACCAGACCCTGCTGGATGAGATCGAGGCCGATGGCTACCGGGTCCTGGAGCGACGCATCCGGCTCACGCCGATCCGCAAGCTGTGGATCGCCTGGCGCACGGCGCGCCAGGAAAAGCGCCGTGAAAAGCGTCACCGGAAACCGCTAAAGGGCGCGTCATCATGAGGCCCGTGGATACCGTGGTGGTGGGCGCCGGCTGGTCGGGACTGGCCGCCGCCGTGGAGCTGACCCGGGCAGGCCGCGAGGTGACCGTGCTGGAATCCGCGCCCCAGGCCGGCGGGCGGGCGCGCAGCGTGAGCCTTGGTGACCAGACCCTGGACAACGGCCAGCACATCCTGCTGGGCGCCTACGGCCATATGCTGGAACTGCTGGGCACGCTGGACATCCCGGAGGCCGAGGTCCTGCTGCGCCTGCCTCTGGACCTGAGCATGCGCGCCCCGGAACACCGCGGCCTGTCCCTGTCCACCCTGTACCTGCCGGCTCCCCTGCACCTGCTGGGCGGACTGCTCTCCGCCCGGGGTGTGGGCTTCTTCGAGACCCTGGGCGCCCTGCCCGGCATCCGACGCATGCTGGGCTGGGACGAGGCCGAGGACATCACGGTCGCCACCCTGTTGCAGCGCTGCGGCCAGCCCGAGCACCTGGTCCGCGGACTCTGGGCGCCCCTGTGCTTGGCGGCCCTCAATACCCCGCTGGAAACGGCCTCGGCGCGCTTGTTCACCCGGGTGCTCAACCTGGCCTTCACCGGCCATCGCCGTCACTGCGACCTGCTGATCCCCCGGGTGGATCTCGACCGGGTGCTGGCGGAACCGGCGCGGCGTTATCTGGAGGCCCGGGGCAGCCGCCTGCTCACCGGCCACCGGGTCACGGCCCTGGAAGCCCTCGATGGCGGCGGCTTGCGGGTGCGCATGCGGGATCTGGCCGTGGAGGCACGGCACGTGGTGCTGGCCACCCCCGCCGGGGTGACCGCGGCCCTGTGCACCGGCCTGCCCGGACTCAAGGACGTGGTGCTCGGACTGGAACACCTGGGCCACGAACCCATCTGCACGGTCTACCTGCGCTATCCCCCCGAGGTGCGCCTGCCCATGCCCATGGTGGGCGTGCTGGATCTCACCGCCCAGTGGATCTTCGACCGCCGGCACACCGGCAATCCCGGCGTGATGGCAGTGGTGATCTCGGGTCCCGGTCCCCACATGGAGCTGGACAACGACGCCCTGACCCGTCAGGTGGCCGCGGAACTGGCCCTGCTCTACCCGGACTGGCCCGCCGCCGGCGAGACCTGGGTGGTGCGGGAAAAACGCGCCACCTTCCAGGCCGCTGCCGGCTGCGAGGCGCACCGTCCCTCCATGCGCACGGCCCTGCCCGGCCTGTGGCTGGCCGGGGATCACGTGCAGAACGGCCTGCCCTCCACCCTCGAAGGGGCGGTGATCAATGGCTTACAATGCGCCCGCGCCATCCTCGCCAGCCACCCCGTCACCTGACTTCCTCTGACGCAACGCGAAACCATGACCCCAGAAGAACTGCTCGCCTATCAGCCCGCCCCCGACCTGCTCAGGGACCGGGTGATCCTCGTTACCGGCGCCGGCATGGGCATCGGCCGCGCCCTGTCCCTGGCCTGCGCGGGACTGGGGGCCACGGTGATCCTGCTGGACAAGGAGATCCGTGCCCTGGAGGCGGTCTATGACGAGATCGAGAAGGCGGGTGGCACGCAGCCGGCCATCTACCCCATGAACCTGGAAGGCGCCACCGCCAAGGACCACGAGGATCTGGCGCAGAACGTGGAAAAGGAACTGGGCCGACTGGACGGGCTGGTGCACAACGCCGGCTGGATCGGCGGCTTCACCCCGCTCAAGCTCTACGACGTGGAACTCTGGTCACGGGTGATCACCGCCAACCTGCACGCCCCCTTCCTGCTCACCCGGGCGGTGCTGCCGCTGCTGGAGGCGGCCGGGGATCCTGCGGTGGTGTTCTCCGCCCACGAGAGTGCAAAGGCCTACTGGGGCGCCTTCGGCGTGGCCAAGGCGGGCCAGGAGGCGATGCTGAAGATCCTCGCCGCCGAGTACCAGGGCGAGCGCTTCATGCGTGTCAACGGCGTGGACTCCGGCCCCCTGCGCACCCAGATGCGCGTGCAGCACTATCCGGGCGAAAACCCCAACAAGAATCCGAAACCGGAGAGCGTCATCGCCCCCTACCTGTATTTCCTCGGCCCCGACGCCGGCCGCACCACGGGCGAGATCGTGCGGCTGGAGGGCAAGGTAACGGTCGAGTGAGGCCGCGGGAGCAAAAGCTTCAACGCGAAGACGCAAAGACGCAAAGGACGCGAAAAAGATCTTCTTGTTAAAAAACCTTTGCGAACTTTGTGTCTTTGCGCCTTCGCGTTAAGGCATTTGACTCAGCATCCTGAAGACAGGCAAGGACGTCAGCTCCGCTCCCGGCCGCAGTTCCAGCACTGGGTGAAGACCGGGTCAAGCTGTTCGCCGCAGCCCGGGCAGGTCCAGCCGGGGCCTTCTTCTCCCGCCGCCGTGACCGCCTCGATGATCTCCCGGGCACGGTCCTCGTCCCCGTCTTCCATGACCCAGACCTCCGGCCAGCACTCCGTCGGCGGCAGTTCACCGGAGGCACCGAACAGCAGCCGGTTTTTCACCATGCACTGGATGCCCTCGTTCTCCAGCACCCCCTGGATGAAGCCCGCGGCGGCCGGGTCGCTGGCGAAGAACACCCGCTTCATGCAGCCTTACTGCACCGTGCCGCGATTGGCGCTCTGGAAGTATTCCAGGGCCTTCTGGATGGCGAACATGGGTGCCTCTTCTAGGCTCTCGGCGGCATCCGGGGTGCGCACGTCGGAGTAGTACTTGCGAAACGCCAGGATGTGGATGGGCAGTTCCTTGGCGAACAGCTCGTTGGCGTTGATGAAGTGCTGCGCCAGCGCCAGCGGGATGCGGGCGCGCAGGGCGCGGGAGAGTTCGCCGGCCTCCATGCGGATGCTGGGCAGCTCGCCGGCGGCACCGTGGATCTCCAGCCTGACCATCTGCGCCGGGCCGCTCACCTCGCCCAGCTTCAGTTTGGGGTCGATATCCAGGTGCCCCTTGCTGCGGATGTGATCAAAGGGCTGGAAGATCTTGCTGGACATGTTGACCGCCCAGAGCTCCAGCTGCTCGCGCAGTTCCCGCGCCTCGCTGCAGTCGCCCAGTTCGTGCATCACCCGGGCATAGAGCATGTCCCAGATCCAGACCTGGCCGTACTCGGGCAGTTCGCCCTCCGTCCTGATCATCACCGGGGAGGTTTCGCTGGGGGAGAGATGCAGTTCAAAGGTGGCCAAGGGTGCGCTCCTGGAGGATCTGTGGCGTGGTGCGGGAAATGGATGGTTCAGCCGCAGAGTATATCAACCCCGGGATGTCCCCCGCCTTTCACCCCGCTCTCCTTGCGCCTATCGCCTCACCCGGACCAAAAAAAGGGCCCCGGATGGGGCCCAGCAGGAGGTGTCCTGTCATTGGCACATCAGGACATGTACAAACCGCCGTTGACGGGGATGTTGGCCCCGGTGATGTAAGCGGCGCGGGGATCGCACAGGAAGGCCACCACGTGGGCGATCTCCTCCGGCGTTCCCATGCGCCCCATGGGCACCTGGGCCACGATCGCGTTGCGCACCTCATCAGGCATGGCAAGGGTCATGGCCGTGGCCACGTAACCCGGGGAGACGGAGTTGACCGTCACGCCCTTGGTGGCCACTTCCTGGGCCAGGGACATGGTGAAGCCGTGGATCCCTGCCTTGGCCGCCGCGTAGTTGCACTGGCCGAACTGGCCCTTCTGGCCGTTCACCGAGGAGATGTTCACCACCCGGCCGAAGCCCCGTTCCACCATGGCGTCGATCACATGGCGGGTGACGTTGAACACGCTGTCCAGGTTGGTGGTCATGACCTCGCGCCACTGCTGGTCGCTCATCTTGCGCAGGGTCTTGTCCCGGGTGATGCCGGCACAGTTGACCAGGATGTCCACGGGGCCGATACGTTTTGCCACCGATGCCACCATGGCCCGGGCGTCCTCGAAGGAGGACACGTCACCGGGCTCGATCTCCACCTCGATGCCCTCGGCCAGCTGGGCCTGTTGCCAGGCCCTGGCCTCGGTCTCCAGCGATGGCAGGTAGTTGGCGACCACCAGACAGCCCTGCCGGGTGAGTTCCCGGCAGATGGCCGTGCCGAGGCCACCGGTACCGCCTGTCACCAGGGCGACTCGCCTTACCATGTTTTCGCCTCCTTTTCGGGCGTCTTCAGACTTTCAGGCGGCACGCTTGGTGGCGCCGGCAGAGGCCTGCTTGACGTCTTCACCGGCGCTCTTGATGGCGGTGTCCACCAGCTTCACGGCTGCCTCGCGGGCCTCGGTCAGCACCTCGGCGCAGGACTTGCCACCGGCCATCAGCTTCTGGCCGTACTCGCGGGCCAGCTCGGCCTGTCCGGCCACCACGTCCTGGTAACCCTTGGCCTTGCCCACCAATTCCAGGTTCTTCACGCCGGTCTCCACCCAGGCGTCCATCAGGGCCACCTGCTGGGCCATGAGCTTTTCCATGGCGCTCTGGTTGATCTCGGCCAGGCGACGGCTGTTCTCGAAGGCGTCCTGGGTCATCTTGTTCATCAGTTCGATCATCTCTTTCATGGCGCTACCCTCCACGGGTGTTAGGTTTGGATCTGTCATGCTGCAATGCAGCATTGTTGCACTGCAACATATAGCCCATGGGGCACCCGTGTCAAGCCCCCGGATATAAAAAACTGGCCGTCCGTTCCTGGCTCCGTGGAATAAACCGGGGGGCCAGCCCGTTGAATAGAGGACACTCATCGAAACAGGCCAGCCCATGTCCCCTGCTTCAGCCATTCCCGCCTGCGCGCCCCGAAGCCCCAAGGTCCACACGACCCTCGCCCTCACCTGTCTCGCCGCCCTCTTGCTGAGCGGCATCAGCAACGCTGCTGCCCAGGAAACACCAGCCATCCGCGCCAACCCGGACACGGTACGCACATGGAATCGTTTTGCCGACGGGATCTACCAGCTGCACCTGCAGCACCTGCGCGACACGGAGGTGCGGACCGAGACCCGTGCGGGCGGCTACCCCGAGGGCAGCCTGGGAGGTCCGGACTTCTTCCATGAAGTGCACTACTACGACGCGGCCACGGGACGCCTGCTGAGCCGCATCCAGTGGGAAACGGCGCAGGTGCAGACCATCCACAGCATCCAGGTCTACCTCCACGATGACGAGGGTCGCGTACGGGTGGACTACTACGCCGCCTATCTGCCCGTGTTTCGCAATGCGCCCATGAACACCCTGGTCAACCTGCATGCCTACCACGGTGAGCTGCGTGCCTTCCGCCAGTTCGACGCCTCGGGTAATCGGCGTTACGAACAGTGCCGGGGCAGACTGGAGGGGGAATCCCTGTGGCTGGATGCGGAGTTCTTCCCGATGGATGAGTCAGTCGTCGAGAGCGACGCCTACCGGCGCTGCTTCGGCATGCTCCAGGAACAGGCCGGCGAGCACATTGACCCTCTGCATCATCTGCGCGGGACCGCCCAATGGCCGGCCATTCGCCCGGAAAGCGCGGCGGAACTGGATCAGCTCATCAGCCAGTACGAACACAAGCGCCGCATCACGCCCCTGCGTGGGGACCTGCGGGTCAAGGCCGGCGATGCCTGGTACCTGAAAGGGGACGACCCGCAGGCCATCGCGCACTACGATGCGGCGCTGGAGATCGACCCCGCCCTGTATGAGGCCTATTTCGGCCGGGGTATGGCCCTGACACGGCTGGGCAGGGTCGAGGAAGGGATCGAGTCGCTGGACCGGTTTCTGGCGCAGGCGCCCGGCAGTACCCTGGGCTATGTACAGCGCGGACTGGCGCACCTGGCGCTGGATCGGCCGGAACGGGCGGTTGCGGATCTACGCAGGGCGCTTACGCTCGACCCGGACAACGCCGAGGCGCGCGCGGCCTTGCAGCGGCTTGGGCAGGATGGTTGAGGGACGACGGCCGTAAACCCCGTGCTGGGCATCACGGGCATGAGCTGAGACCTGAAGGCACGTTCGACCCGGGGTCGGGCCTCCTACGCAAACCTCTGCGCCCTTGCGCTCCTGGCCTGAGCGTCACTTGCCTCCGGACTTGTCCTTCGGTGTCCCCCCCAGTCCCGCAGCCTTGAGGAATTCCCCCTGCATGTCCTGCCAGAACTGCAGGTTGCGGCGGGTCATCTCCGCCACGTCCCAGGCGCCCTTGCCGCTCATGGCCTCCTGCATCTGGCGGCTGAAGTGCTGCTGCTGATCGGCGAAGAACTTCATGCTCTGTTCCAGGTAGCCGGAAAAGGCGTCGTGGACCGCGTCGTCGTAGAAGCGGATGAAGCGGGTGAGCATCTCGGTGGAGAACAGCGGATCCTTGCCGGTCTCCTGGTCGGTGATGATCTGGATCAGGATGCTGCGGGTGATATCCTCGCCACTCTGGCTGTCCAGCACCTGGATGTCCGTGCCGCCGCGCACCAGCTGCTGAACGTCCGCCAGGGTCACGTAGCGGCTTTCCTCGGTGTCGTAGAGCCGACGATTGGGATACTTCTTGATGATGCGCGGCGGTTTCACCCGGTCCTCTCCATGTGTCGTGTCCGGTAAATATCTTACCATTCAGCGCGGCTGTGCGGGCATGTGGCCAGGCACGCTTGGGCAGGAATGGCCACTCCCCTTTCAAGCAAGCCTAACACCGCCACATGCCCGCACAGCCGCGCCCAAAGG
>SR_TP_S13solDRAFT_1000924_pt1 | contig 10068 bp, 7 predicted proteins | sample SodReaTP_S13sol_FD_11159 | JGI IMG/M metagenome (IMG submission 11159) | reverse complement strand
CATCAGATGCGTTACGGCCCTGACGGGCCTCCACGCATCCTACGAACTTCGGCTCGTCGAGGTCGTACCGTTCTGGTGCGGACTACGCCAATCCCCTGCTTAAAACGCCGTGTTCCTCGATCGAGCCCTCGCGAAGGCTCGAGAGTAATCTCCGTTAAGCCTGCAAGCCTTCTGCTCGTGCGGCCCAGCCGCGTCCTGCAAAAGCGTATTCGGGTACATTTGACGCGACTGACAAAAGTTCCTCGCCCAAAGTGCGCGAAGCGCCGGGCGAAACGCCTTTGACCTGTCGAGACCACCAGAACGACCGGTGGCGCCAACCTCACCACTGCCCCCTCCGCCCACGGCGCCGAACCAACAAACCAACGAACCAACCAACGTCGCGCCCGCGCAGAGTTGTTGAGAGGTTCCCTAACGCTCTAGCCCGGAAAGATACGCCCGCCCCTTGAGCATCAGTTGCCGAAAGGCGTCGATGTCATCGGACTCGATGGCTTCGATCAGCGTCTGCACCGCTTGCAGCAGGACCTTTCGCACGCCGTGACCGTGTCGATTCAGCGACTGGATCTCGAAATAGAGATCCGGGCTTTCTCCGGCCACGCTGCGTGCGATGGCCAGCTGGCGGTCGAAGGTCGTGCTGGACAGTTCGGACAGGCGCTCGGCCGGCACGCCGCTATCGGCCAGGGCAGTGAAGAAGGCGATGCCCAGCGCGTGAGACAGACCAAGAATCGGGGCCATCAGGCGATCGTGCTCATCGAGGTCGACGGATACCAATTCGGCCAGGGTATCGGCAAACAGCGACCGGAACGCCTCGACCGCCTCGCGGTTGCCGACATCCATCAACAGGATGTGCCTGTCCGACAACAGCTGCGTATCCGGTCCGAACATGGGGTGCACGGAGCAGATGCGCAGGCCCGATTCGGCGGCAGCGCGCAGGGCCGGCTGCAGCGGCGACTTCAGCGAGCCGATGTCGAACACCAGCGCCTCGACCCGGCGCCGGGCCAGCTCGGACACTACCTCGGCACAGTCGTGCAGCGGCACTGCGATGGCGATGACCGAAACATCGGTCGGTGCCGCACGCCAGTCGGAGAACCGGACATCGCCGTCGGTCTCGACCGCCGGGTCGGCAATGATCACGTCGAACCCCTGCCCGTCCAGGAAGGCGGCCAGCCAGCCACCCATGCGGCCGGCACCCCCGATCACCAGCGCTCGCTGGCCATGGCCGTGACGAGCCAGGCGAAGTCGTTCGCGCTCCTGCCGGGCAAGCGAGGCCTCGATCAGGCGCTGGAAGATGTCTTCGGCCAGTTCGGCATCGAGCCCCTTCGATACGGCCGCCCGTCGCACCCCATCGAGCACTTCGCGCTCGCGCCGGAAGTCCCGCAATTGCCTGCCGTGCCGCTTCTTGATCCGGCCGATCTCCGAAACCAGCTGCTGGCGCCGGCTGGCCAGCTCGATCAGTTCGGCATCGACGCTGTCGAGCTCGTCGCGCAGACCCTTGAGCCGGTCACCGAAGTCCGATTCGTCCATGATTCATGCGCGGCTCATGAATTCGCCGCTCTCGGTGTTCACACGCACCTTCTCGCCCGGGGTGATGTAGTCGGGCACCTGAACCTCCAGACCGGTTTCCAGGGTCGCTGGCTTGTTGGACTTGGTGGCCGTCGCTCCCTTCATGACCGGCGCGGTATCGGTCACTGCCAGCACGACCGACTGCGGTAGCTGGATGGCCACCGGCGCATCACCGATGATCAGCACGTAAATGCCCTGCAGTCCGTCGCTGATGTAATACGCCGCATCACCGACCATTTCGGAGTCGAGCAGGTACTGGCTGAAGTCCTCGCTGTCCATGAACACGAACTGATTGCCGTCGCGATAGGAAAACTCGCACTGCCGCCGGACCAGGTCGGCCTCGCGCAGCACATCATCGCCCTTCAGCGTCAGCTCGCGGCGTTCACCGCCCGGGATGGCTTCCAGCCTGAACCGGTACAGCGTGCCGCCACCGCGCGCGGTCGGGGCGGAGCGCTCGATCTGCCTGACGGCCCAGACCGTTGCATCATGTTCGATGACCTGACCTCGCTTGATTTCACTTGCCCTGGGCATGGTTGCACGTTCCGTTTCGGAGGGCGCAAAAGGATACTGCATTTGCCGCTTGTCGGGTAAGCGCCGCCATCCGCCCCCCAGCGCCGGCACCGGGCGGAAAGCGGCGCTCGCCTGTGCTATTTTGCAGCGTCGGGAGGGTCGGGTTCGGCCGTACAGCAAAGGGAATCGGGTTGAAGATACTCGTCGTCGACCATTCGAAGGTGTTCCGGGCGATCTGGCAGCAGCTGATGAAGCGAGCCGGCCACGAACCGCTCATGGCCGCAGACGGTCGGACGGGGCTCGAGTTGCTCGAATGCCAGAACGTGGACATGATCTGTGTCTCACTTTCCCTGCCCGATACCGACGGCATCGAGTTGACGCGGCAGGTGCGGGGCCTGGCGTGCGGTCGCGACGTCCCGGTCATCCTGTTGACCTCGGTCGGCGACAAGGAAGTTCGCCGACGCGCCTTCGAAGCCGGCGTGACCGACATCCACGCCAAGACGGAAATCCAGCAGCTGTTCGATCGCGCGCAGCGCTTCATCCGCGGCGGCAAGGAGGTGGCGGCGCCATCATCCGGCCGCGTGCTCTATGTCGAGGACAGCCGGACTGTCAGCCGCATCATGATCCACCTGCTCGGCAAGATGAACCTCGAAGTCGATCATTTCCGCAGCGCGGCAGATGCATTGCACTGTTTCGACGAGCAGAAACATGACCTGGTCATCAGCGACATTCTGGTCGAGGGCGAAATGAGCGGCATTGCCCTGGTCAGCCGCCTGCGCGAACGGTTTCCCGACAAGACGTGCCTGCCGATCCTGGCCATGTCAGGACTGGAAGACCAGGTGCGCCGGATCGAGCTTTTTCGGCTGGGTGTGAACGATTTCATCAGCAAGCCGGTCATCATGGAGGAAGCGCGCGCGCGCATCAGCAACCTGATCATCAACAAGCAGCTCTTCGATCAGGTGCAGCAGCAGCGTCAGCAGCTCTATGAACTCGCCATGACCGACCCGCTGACCGGCCTGCGCAATCGCAATTCGCTGGCCGATTTCAGCCGACAGATGCAGGGGGCGAATTCCTGCCGTTCCCCCATGAGCCTGATCCTGATCGACATCGATCATTTCAAGCAGATCAACGACCGGCACGGCCATCTGCTCGGCGACGAAGTACTGTCGCAGGTCGGCGAACTGCTGGCAGGCTCCTGCCGGAACGAGGACTTCGCCGTACGCTTCGGCGGCGAAGAGCTGCTGCTCGTGCTTCCCGGCTGCCCACTGGAGGTCGCTTCCCGACGCGCCGAACAGTTGCGCCGTGCCCTCGAGGCGCTGGAACCGGCCGGTATTCAGGTCACGGCCAGCCTGGGTGTCAGCGCCAGTTCTCCCGGCCGGGACCATGAGCTGGAGTCCGTCATCCGGCGTGCCGATGAAGCCGTCTACCGCGCCAAATCGATGGGACGAAACCGGGTGGTGACGCTCGATGCGGGTCGGGATGACGACCCGGCAGGCTCACTGCCAGCCACCGGCAGCGATCGCTGAGCATTCACGCCGGAGGGTCTGGATCTTTACATCCCGCAGAAGCCTGCTCAGAAGATCGCTGCTGGTCAGCCTGCTGACCGTGACCGCCCTGGCGGCAGCGGCCTGGTTCGGTGGGCGCCAGTGGCTGGCGACCTCGGTGATGCCCCAGGCGGGCGAGGTCCGCATCGCTGGACTGGATCAACCGGTGGAGCTTTACTTCGACCAGCGCGGCATAGCGCGCGTCTACGCTGCGAGCGATTCCGATGCGATGCTGGCGCTGGGCTGGCTGCACGCCGGCGAACGGCTGTTCCAGCTCGAGCTGATCCGCCGCATGGCCAGGGGCGAGCTGTCGGAGTTGGTCGGCGAGGGGGCTCTCGAGCTCGACGTCCTGCACCGTTCCTTCGGCTTCGCGCGACGGGTCGAACAGGCCCCGCCCGTGCTGAACATGGAGACTGCCCGTCTCATCGACGCCTACATCGAGGGTATCAACACCCGGATCGAGACACTCGAGCGTCTGCCACCGGCCCTGGCCTTGATGGGCGAACGACCCGAGCCCTGGACGCGCAACGATGTGCTGACCGTTGCCTACTACCAGACCTTCTATCCGGGCACCCTGGTCAGGCGCCTGAGCGAAGCCTGGCACGCGCTGGCCGGGGAGTACGGCGAGGATGCGGCACGCTGGCTGTCGGAACTGCCGGACTGGACCCGCGCCACGCTTCCCCGCCAGACCATCACCGAAGCGTCCAACACCTGGGTCGTGGCGCCCCGTCGCTCGGCCAGCGGCGCGGCCCTGCACGCATCCGACCCGCACCTCGACATCGATATTGCGCCGGGCATGTGGTACGCAGTCGGCCTGCACTCGCAGGAAAGCCTGAACACCGTCGGCGTCACCGTGCCCGGCCTGCCCTTCGTGGCCATGGGCCACAACGGACGGATCGCCTGGGCCTTCACCGTGGCGCCGGTCGACGTCTACGAGCTCTATCGCCAGCCGCGACGGCCGGACAGCCCGGATCTGGTCGGCGGCCCCGACGGCTGGCAGCGTCTGCTGTCGCGAACCGAGCGCTTCGCGGTGCGCGGGCGCGAACAGCCGATCGAGCGCGAGTTTCACTACACATCGCTGGGGCGGGTCGTCGGCATGCAGGACGATCACGTCACGGTCATGCGCTGGGCCGGCTTCGAGCTGGAGCTGGGCGAACTCGTCACCAATGGACTGGCGCTGAACCGGGCACGCGATTTCGATGCCTTTCGCGCCGCCGCCAGCGACATGGGCGCACTTTCGGTCAACTGGAGCTACTCCGACCGCCACGGCAATATCGGCTACGTCCAGTCGACGCCGGTTCCTGTTCGTCGTCACGAGCGCTTCTTCTCGATTCTGGATGCCACCGAGCCGGTCAACGACTGGGATGGCTTTCATCCTCCCGACGACCGCCCCTTCGCGCTCAACCCCGACCAGGGCTGGCTGGCCAATTCGAACAATCACGCCGCCGCCGACTGGCCCTACCCGATTCCCGGCTACTACAAGCACCTGCGCATGCGCCGGATCAGCGACCTGCTCTCGGGACGGGAACGCTTCGACCGCCACGACATGACCCGATTCCAGCTCGACCGACGCTCCGACCGCGCCCTGAGCTGGGCGGCCTGGCTGGCCGACATCGCCGAGCGATCGGGGCGGACCGCCATCGCGGCAGAACTGCGCGGCTGGGATGGCGAGATGCGACCCGACAGCGACATGGCCGGACTCTTCCAGCTGTGGTGGCATTACCTGCCGCGCGCGGCATTCGGTGCTGACCGGCTCGACGGCGAGAAGGCCTGGAAGCGGCTTCGGCCCGTGCTCGACAACTGGCTCCATGCCGACCCCGAACGAGCCTTTCCGCCCGCCGTCGATCGTGATGCCGCCGCGCTGAGTGCGCTGGACGATGCCCTGCAGATCGGCATCCATCCGCTCGGCGCGATCCAGACCCTGACCATCCGCCATCCGCTGGCGAACAACGCGCTGCTCGATGCCTGGCTCGATCTCTCGCGCGGCCCCGTACCCGTCGGCGGCGATGCCGGTTCCCTCAATGTCAGCTATGTCGCATTTGACGAACACCAGGGCCGGTTCAAGGTTCGCGGCGGGGCCTCGATGCGCTTCGTCATGGACTGGGCCGACCCGGATGCCTTCACGCTCAACCTTACTTTCGGACAATCGGGCAACCCCTTCAGCCCCCATTTCGACGACTTCTTCGACGACTTCCTGAGCGGCCGGCCCTGGACCGTCCCGTGGGCACGCGAGCTTGTCGAGCAAGGCGCGGCAAGTCGACTGATGCTTCGCCCCTGACACCGAATCGACCTGCGCCATGTCGTGCGCGCAGGCATCCATGCAGGGCTTCAATTCGGGCGACTTTCGGGCTAGTCTGCCGGCATGGCGAGACAATCGGTGTTCGTATTCCTGCTGATCGCGTTTGCGGTCGTCGGCCTGGTCGGCATGGCCCTGCCAGCGGTCTGGTGGCTGCTGATCTTCATCGTCCCGCTGCTGGCGCTGGGCATTCGCGACGCGACGCAGACGAAGCACACCGTGCTTCGCAATTTCCCGATCATCGGCCACTTCCGCTACCTGATCGAGCATTTCCGGCCGGAGATCCAGCAGTACCTGATCGAGAGCAACCTCGACGCCTACCCGGTCGAGCGCGAATACCGTGCGCTGATCTACCAGCGCGCCAAGGGCGAACTGGAAACGCGCCCATTCGGCACGCAGCGCGATGTCTATCACCCCGGCTACGAGTGGGCGGCACACGTGACCGTTCCGGCGCCACCACTGGAGGAAGAACCGCGCATCACCATCGGTGGCGAGGGCTGCAGCCGGCCCTACTCGTCCTCGCTGCTCAACATTTCCGCGATGAGTTTCGGCTCGCTGTCGCCCAATGCCATCGAGGCACTCAACAAGGGTGCGGCCGAGGGGGGATTCGCGCACAACACCGGCGAAGGGGGCGTTTCGCGACACCACCTGCATGGCGGCGACCTGATCTGGCAGATCGGCTCGGGCTACTTCGGCTGCCGCACTGCCGAAGGCCGCTTCGATGCCGAGCGCTTCGGGGAAGTCGCCGCCGATGAGCGCATCAGGATGATCGAACTGAAGCTGTCACAGGGCGCCAAACCGGGTGCCGGAGGCATCCTGCCGGGACCGAAGGTCAACCGCGAGATCGCACGGGCCAGAGCGGTCCCCGAAGGCGAGCCCTGCATCTCGCCACCGGCACACAGCGCATTCTCCACGCCGGCGGAACTGATGGAGTTCATCGCCCTACTGCGCGAACGTTCGGGCGGCAAGCCCGTGGGCATCAAGTTCTGCATGGGCCGGGTCAGCGACTTTCTGGCCATGTGCCGGGCCATGCTGGAGACCGGCATTCGTCCGGACTTCATCACCGTCGATGGCGGCGAAGGCGGCACCGGTGCCGCGCCGCTGGAGTTCACCAACTCGCTGGGCATGCCCAAGCGCGATGCCGTCGTACTGGTTCACGACGTACTGACCGGAACCGATCTCCGCGACGATATCCGGATCATCTGCAGCGGAAAGATCCTCAGCGGATTCCACATGATTCGCGCGCTGGCGCTCGGCGCCGACGGCTGCAACAGCGCGCGCGCGATGATGTTCGCGCTCGGCTGCATCCAGTCGTTGAGCTGCAACAACAACACCTGCCCGACCGGCATCACCACGCAGAACCCTTCACTGGTTCGCGGCCTGGTGGTCGAGGACAAGGCACCGCGCGTGGCCCGCTACCACCGCAAGACGATCGAAGGATTGATCAAGATGCTATCGGCCATGGGACTCAACCATCCCGACGAGATTCGCCCGCACCACATCTATCGCCGTTCGAGCGAACTGAGTGTTGCCACCTTCGCCGACCTGTACGACTTTCACCAGCCGGGCCAGCTGCTCGAGGCAAACAACGGCAAGGGCCCGTTCAGCGAGGCATGGCGACAGGCCCGCGCCGACCGATGGTGCTGATCACGCAGCGCGGTCAATCGCCGGAATCCAGAACCTCGAAGCTCAGACCGGCATGACCGACGAGTCGGTCGAGCAACCTTTCGCCCAGCGCCGTCGATGGCGTCCAGATCCCGCCGGCACGGGCATCGGGCGGCAGATCGAGCGCCAGGGCCAACGCGGTCTCCCCGAGCATTTTCGAAGTCGAACCATAGCCGGGGTCGCGATCACCGCTGACCGCCACCCGAAGCGACGCCGCATCATTGTCGTTGCGGCCGTCCATGACGATCTTGAAAAACCCCGCCTCTCGGGCTTCACGCGAGGGGCCCTCGCCCGGCTTGGGCAGCACCATCTTCTTGAGCAATGCCCGGGTCGGTCCCAGCCCTGCTCCCAGTGCGAACGCGCCCATGCCCAGCGATAGCGTGGTCGCCTTGAGGCGGCCGGAGAATCCGCGGCCGGTCATGACCGCCTCGTCGTAGCGGAAATCCCTGCCATAGGAAAACCCGGAAAGCGCATTGGACTTCATCACCACTCGGGTGTTGATGGCGGCCATCACGAACGGTGCGGTCCACAGCTCGAAGGCCGGATCGTAGCTTGCCGAGGACACGTAGGGTTGGCGCTCGCCTTCCCGTGCCCCGGGCGGGCACAGCGCATAGGGGTTCCGGAGCACGCGGGCGACCTCCCTGTCGCGGCGGGCCTCCTCGACGATGTTGAGCATCGAGGCGTAGGTTCCTCCGCTCAGGCCACCCTTGGCCGCCTTGACGCGCATGCGGACCCGCCGCAAAGGCTGACCGAAGCGCTCCATTGCTTCACGCTGCAGGAACCACACGCCCAGATCGGACGGAATGGAATCGAAACCGCAGCAGTGGACGATACGCGCGCCGCTTTCCTCCGCTGCCTCCGCGTGGACATCGAGCATGCGGCGCATCCAGGGCACCTCGCCGGCCAGGTCGCAGTAGTCGGTGCCGTGCCCGGCGCAGGCGGCCACAAGTTCGGAACCGTGCAGCGCGTACGGACCAACCGTGGTACAGACCACGCGCGTGCGCTGCACCATGGCATCCAGCGAAGCCCGATCGTGGCTGTCGGCGACGATCAGCGGCAGACCGGCCGCCGCTTCGCCGAGCTCGACTCGAATCCTGTCGAGCTTTTCGCGACTGCGTCCGGCCAGCGCCCAGCGGACCTGACCACCAACGCCGTGACGGCCAAGCAGGTATTCGGCCACCAGGCGGCCGGTGAATCCCGTTGCACCCATCAGGACGATGTCGTATTCGCGCTCGCTCATGCTGTCCCCGCTCACTGGAAGTTCGGGTCGAAGATATCACGCTGCCCGTCAGGAGAGGTATTCGTCCAGTCCGAGATCCAGGCATGGCGCCGAGTGGGTCAGAGCGCCGACCGATATGACATCCACGCCGGTGGCGGCAATGGCACCGATCGACTCCAGGCTGACATTGCCTGATGCCTCGAGCGTTACTCCCCTACCCCTGGCGAGCAGCACCGCTCGGCGCAGATCGGCTCGATTGAAATTGTCGAGCAGGATGCTCTCGGCGCCGGCATCGAGTGCCTCGTCCAGCTGGTCGAGGCTGTCCACTTCCGTTGCGATGCGCACCATATGACCGGCAAAGGCCCTGGCGCGACGAATGGCCTCGCCCACACTGCCGGCGACGGCCACATGGTTGTCCTTGATCAGAATGGCATCATCAAGCCCGAAACGATGGCGCACTCCGCCACCGGCGATCACGGCCTCGATCTCGAGCGCGCGCAGACCCGGCGTTGTCTTGCGCGTGTGGGCGACCCGCGCGGCCGTTCCGGCGACCGCATCGACGTAGCGCCGGGTCAGCGTGGCGATTCCGCTGAGTCTTCCCAGGAAGTTGAGCGCGGTGCGTTCTGCGGTCAGTATGCCGGCCGCCGGTCCCGAGATTTCGGCAATCACCGAGCCGGTTTCGAGGTCGTCGCCATCGCCTTGCAGCCACTCGATCTCGATGGTGGCATCGACCTGGGCAAACGTCTGGTCTGCCGCGGCGATGCCGGCCAGAACGCCAGTGGCCCGCGACACCAGGCGAAAGCGACCCGGGGCTTGTGCCGGAACCGTGGCCTGGGTGGTGAGATCACCGCACCCGCCGAGGTCCTCGGCCAGGGCGCGGGCGACAATCCCGGAAAGGGTGGTACCTGGCAGCCTGTCATTCATGATCCGCTGTTCCTTCACGCAATGAAGCCGTCTCTTGTTCAGCCACGCCGGACACGGCTCGATTCGACCACCGGCAAGGCGTCAGGATAATCGGTCCTGTCATGCGCGCCCCGGCTTTCTCGCCGAGCCAGGGCGGCATCGGCCAGCAGACGGGCCGTGACCAGTACATCGGCCGGCCCGATCTCGTCTTCAAGACGGCTGATCCTGTCCAGCAGTTGCCCCAATCCGTCCCGGTCACGCTCGACGCCGGCATGAGCGGACATGGCCCGGCGCAGTCGCTTCATCGCGTCGGGCGGCATGGCAGGGGCAGCCTGCGGACGGGCTGTATCCGGCGCGCGGCCCTCGGCGCC
>SR_TP_S13solDRAFT_1000923_pt1 | contig 10079 bp, 10 predicted proteins | sample SodReaTP_S13sol_FD_11159 | JGI IMG/M metagenome (IMG submission 11159) | reverse complement strand
GCATTACGCGCTGCGGTACAGACGCGTGAGCACGAACTCGCGATGACCCAGGGCCTCGGCAGCAGTCATGCGGCCGTTGGCGGTACGGATCATGCAATCGATCAGGGCCTGCCCTGCATCGTCCATGTTCATCTCTTTTTGCAGAATACCGGAGACGTCCACGTCCACATGCTCGTTCATGGTGCGGATGGTGCGCGGGTTGGCGGTGATCTTGATCACCGGCAGGATCGGGTTACCGATCACGTTGCCCTGACCCGTGGGGAAGAAGTGCACCACGTAACCGGCGGCGGCACACAGGGTGACCATCTCGGCGGCAGCGGAGGAAGAGTCCATGAAGTACAGACCCTTGCCACCAGTGGGCTCCTCGGCGGGTTCCAGCACACCGTGCACCTTGCACTTCTTGCCGATCTTCTGGATGTTGCCCAGTGCCTTCTCCTCAATGGTGGTCAGACCACCTTCGATGTTGCCCTTGGTGGGCTGGGAGTCGGACAGATCGTTGGTCTTGTTCTCGTTGATGAAGTCGTTGTAGGCGTTCCAGGTATCCATGAAATGCTTACGAACTTCGTCATTGATGCAGCGATCGCGCACCAGGTGCTCACCACCGGTCAGCTCGGAGGTCTCACCGAACACCAGGGTGTTGCCGTTCTCGTACAGGCGGTCGAAGGCAGCACCGACGCTGGGGTTGGCACCCAGACCGGAGGTGGTGTCGGACTCACCGCACTTGGTGGATACCCACAGCTCGCTGATGGAGCAAGGCTCACGCTGCAACTCGGTGGCCCACTGCACGAATTCCTTCGCCTTGCGGGAAGCGGCGGCGATGGTGTTGATGTCGCCGTTCTGCTCGATGTGAAAACCCGCAACCGGCTTGCCGGTCTCGGCGATACCGTCGACAACCTTCTTGGTCCAGTTGGGTTCGATACCGATGACCACCACGGCGGCCACGTTGGGGTTGCGGCCGGTGCCTATCAGGGTCCGGAAGTGCAGGTCCAGATCCTTGCCGAACTGCAGGCGGCCATAGGGATGCGGCAGGGCCATTGTGCCCTTGATGTTGTTGGCAACGGCTTCGCAGGCTGCGTTGGACAGATCGTCCAGGGGCAGGAGGATCACGTGGTTACGAACACCCACGCGGCCGTTCTCACGGCGATAACCGAGAATTTTTTGATCAAGCATGTCTGTTACCACCGTTTGGTCTTGAGGTTGTGAACATGCACGTGTTCGCCTGCCTTGGCAGACTTAACCATGCGCCCGATGTCGGTGCTGTACTTCATGACGGTATCGCCGTCACTCAGATCGCGGATGGCAAACTTGTGCCCGATGGGGATGTCATTCTGGAGCTTGACCTTGATTTCCTTGTCCTGATCCATAATCCAGCCAGTCACTTCCTGGCCGGCGTTGACACCTTCCACCACGACGACTCCGACGGAGTCCTTCTGGTCGTGAACGATAAAGTGAATCATCTTTCCTCCGGTACCTTACTTAGATGTAGTTGAACACCCGAGTCCCCGCCGTTTGATTGCCTGCCTCTGTACTACTTGTAGTGCAAGATCGATAACCGGTTCGGCGGTGACCACTGCGCGTAGAGAGTAGACGCTTCTGGAGCATAATTCAACTAGATGACCTAGCTGAGTTTGAGAAAATATCTGCAGATAAAACGCCCAGGCGCGCCGCAGCAGGCTTTCGCCTCGCGCCCGCCGAATACGTAATGAGTCCCATAACTTATTGTTATAGCTATCTTAATAGCCGTTCTCTTCTCCTCGGTAGGCGACCAAAGTAAATGACTATCAATCAAAGGACAATCATATCAACTATATGACCTAGACTTGTTGAATGACCCATGCTAGCTTCCCCATACCCGAGATGCATTCGGGGGACAGGAAGTGGTAGAAGGGAGAGGCAGGAGCCCGCATGCAGCCGTTACGGCCGTGTGATAACCACTGCTCCGGTGACCCGGAAGTATCCGGGAACCGGGTGAAAGGCACACTGGCAGGGATGTCACTATAGATAAAAACGGTGCAACACCTTCCAAAAATGAAGACGGAGGAATGTCATGTTCAAATTACTCAAACGATCCAGCCTGCTCGGTGCATGCCTGGCATTCGGGATGGTAGCCGGCCCCGCCGCTGCTGAATTCCCCGATCGTACAATCAACTACGTTAACCCCTTCAGCCCCGGTGGCGAGTGCGACATTGCCCAGCGCATGCAGCAGGACCCCCTGAAGCGTGAATTGGGTGTGGATGTGGTCATCGAATACCGTGAAGGTGGTGGTGGTTCCGTAGGCTGGTCCCATGTCAGTAAGCAGCGTAACGACGCCTACACCTTTGCCTGCTTCAGTATTCCCCACATCATCGCCCAGCCGATGACTCGCAATCCCGGTTATGAAACCGACGATCTGCAGATCATCTACACCTACCACGCCACCCCTCAGGTCCTGGTCGTTCGCAAGGACAGCCCCTTCAAGACCCTAGAGGACTTCATTGAGGCCGCCAAGAAGGCCCCTGGTTCCATCACCGTGGGCGGTACCGGCACCGCCAGTGGTAACCATCTGGGTGCAATCCGCCTGATGCGCGCCGCTGACATTCGTCTGACCTGGATCCCCTTCGCTGGCTCCGGCCCCACCATTCCCGCCCTGGAAGGCGGCCATGTGGGTGCGCTGATGACCAACTCCACCATGGCTCATCAGAACAGTGACAAGTTCCGCGCCCTGGCTTCCGCCACCGATGAGCGTCTGTCCTTCATGCCGGACGTGCCCACCTTCAAGGAGCAGGGTTACGACGTGGTCGAGGCGATCTACCGTGGAGCCCTGGGCCCCAAGGGCATGCCTGAAGATCGCGTAGCCAAGCTGGCCGCTGCCTTCGATAAGGTCAATCGTGAACAGACCAAGCGCAAGGAAGAGCTGGGCTTCATGCCCGTTTACTATGGTCCCGAAGAGAGTGCTGCTCTGGTTGAGCGTCTGAAGGTCGAGTACCGCGAGCTGCTCGAAGAGCTCAAGATGCTGAAGTAATGATCGCAACATCTGTTGCGTGACTTAAGATCCGCTGGGCGGGGTTCGCCCCGTCCGGCGGATTTGTTAAGGGGGTCTGGCTTTGGCCACGGCCCCACCCAAACAATCGGATGGATGATGCCTGTCATCGGTCATCCAGCCACAGGCGGCGTCACCTGCGCCCAGGCGCGGTGAACACGACACTCTAAGCAGAGGTGAAGCGACGTGTTCGAATCCCTTGTTGGCGGCTTGCTCGCCATTATGACCCTGGAGGCACTGCTGCTGGTGCTGGTGGGCACGGCAGTCGGCCTGTTCGTGGGTTCGGTTCCCGGTCTCACGGCAACCATGGCACTGGCTCTGCTGGTCCCGTTCACCTTTACCATGGACCCCCTCAGCGCGATGATTCTGCTGGGTGCGGTGTATGTCTCATCCATGTACGGTGGTGCCTTCACCGCAATCCTGATCAATACCCCGGGTACGCCAGGGGCCATTGCCACAGCCCTGGACGGTTTCCCCATGGCCCAGAATGGCAAGGCGGAACTGGCCATCCTTGCGGCCACGGTGGCCTCTGTGGTGGGTGGCGTGATCAGTGTGATCTTCGTGCTCCTGCTGGCGGCACCCTTAACCAGCATCGCCATCAGCTTCGGACCCGCCGAGTATTTCTGGGTCGCCGTGCTCGGCCTGAGCCTGATCGCAGCCCTGTCCACCGGCTCCCTGGTTAAGGGGCTGGTCGGCGGCGCTATCGGCATGCTCATCGGTACCATCGGTGTCTCTACCCTGGGTGGCGAGTCCCGCTTCCTGTTCGGCACCTCCACCCTACAGGGCGGTGTTCAGTTGCTGGTGGCCCTGATCGGCCTGTTCGCCATCCCCGAGCTCATCCGTCTGGCCGCCACGGCGCGCAAGGCGGTCACCGTGGACTATTCCCAGGGTGGCGAGAAGCTCTCCAATGTCTTCAAGGTCACCCTGTCCAAACCCTTCAACGTGATCCGTTCCTCGGTGATCGGCCTGATCATCGGCATCATCCCTGGGGCGGGCAACAACGTGGCTGGCCTGGTGGCCTACAACGAGGCCAAGCGCGCCTCCAATGATTCCGACAGCTTCGGCAAGGGCAACGTGCAGGGTGTCGTGGCTTCGGAGTCCAGCAACAACGCCGCCGTCGCCGGCAGCGTCGTGCCCCTGCTGACCCTGGGTGTGCCAGGCTCCCCGCCCGCCGCGGTGATGCTGGGCGCCCTGATGCTTCACGGCATCCGGCCCGGCACGGCACTGTTCGCGGAAAGCGGTACCCTCGCCTACGGATTCATCCTCTCCCTGGGCGTTTCTGCCCTGGCTCTGCTGGTGGTGGGAATACTGGGCGGTCGACTGATCTGTCGTGCCGTTTGCGCAGTCCCCCTGGCCTACCTGGTGCCGACCATCGCCTTCATGACCATCATCGGCGCCTATTCCATGCGCAACAGCATGGTCGATGTGTTCATCATGCTGGGCATCGGTGTGTTCGCCTACATCGTGCGCTTCTTTGGTATTCAGGCTGCACCCATCGCCCTGGGCCTGATCCTGGGGCCCATCGCGGAGGACGGCTTCGGCATGGCCATGTTGATGGGGGGCGCGCGATACGACTACGCATTCTTCGCCCTGTTCGATGGTTATCTGTCCTGGATACTGATCGCCATGGTGTTGCTGACGCTGGTCTGGCCTCTTGTGCAGAATCGCCTCGGTCGTAAACGCCCCCTGACCCAAACCGAGTGATGTTGCGATGAAAACCTACAACACTGATCTGATCGTTGGTATCGGCGGCCTGGTAATTGCGGGTGTGTTTGGCTATGCCCGGGAGCCGAATTGGACCCCACTGAGCGCACACTGGCCCAATGCCATCCTTGTGTTTCTGCTGCTCAGCAGCCTGTATCTCGTAGTCCGTGCATTCATCAAGCCCGAGCGCAGCACCCTGTTCGATGAAGGCAGCCGTGTGCGCATGGTGGTGATCGTGGCGCTGTTGTTCCTGTGGGCCTTTGGCGTCCAGACCCTGGGTTTCGTGGTGGCCAGCGTGGTGGTGTTCTATGTCATCTGGCTGTACGTGGGGCGCGCCGTGATCCAGGTGGAAGGCGACGAGAAGGGCCTGACCGTCCTGGCCCATGTGCGCTCGCTGGTGGTCATCGGGATCATGGTGGGTGGTTTTTACTACGTGTTCACCAAGTTCCTGTTCATTCCCCTGCCCAAGGGCTGGCTCATCTAATCCGCCTATCCTTCGCCATAGACCCTGACCGGAGATTGACATGATGCATTTGTCCCGCTTCCCCCGCCTGCATTTCGCCCACTTGCCGACGCCGCTGGAACCCATGAAGAATCTTTCAGCGCACCTGGGAGGCCCTGATCTATGGATCAAGCGGGACGACTGCACGGGCCTGGGTGGCGGTGGCAACAAGACCCGCAAGCTGGAGTTTCTGATGGCCGATGCCATAGAGCGTGGTTGCGATACGGTCATCACACAGGGTGCTGTGCAGTCTAACCATGCCCGCCAGACGGCGGCCATTGCAGCGAAACTCAATATGCAATGCCACATCCTGTTGGAGAACCGCACGGGTTCCAGCCAGTGGGATTACATGAACAACGGCAACGTGCTGCTGGACAAGCTGTTCGGCGCCACGGTCTCCACCCGTCCGGGCGGTACCGACATGGCCGCCGAGATGGAGGCCATTGCGGACCAGTTACGTTCCGATGGTCGCAAGCCCTACATCATCCCCGGCGGTGGTTCCAATCCTGTGGGTGCCCTGGGTTACGTGAATGCGGCGCTGGAATTGCTGACCCAGGCCAATGACCGGGGCCTACGCATCGACCTGCTGGTCCATGCCACGGGCAGCGCCGGCACCCAGGCGGGCCTGGTCACTGGCATGGTGGCAGCCCGCACCGGGATCCCGGTACTGGGTATCGGCGTGCGTGCCCCTCGCGAGGCCCAGGAAACTGCGGTCTACAACCTCGCCTGCCGCACGGCAGACCACCTGGGCCTGGGTGATGTCATTGCCCGGGAAGACGTGGTGGCCAATTGTGATTACGTGGGCGAGGGCTATGGCCTGCCGACCCCCGCCATGGTGGATGCAGTCAACCTGCTCGCCCGCACGGAGGCGATCCTGCTGGACCCGGTCTACTCCGGCAAGGGTATGGCCGGTTTCATCGATCTGGTGCGTCAGGGTCAATTTTCCCAAATGAAGAACATCGTGTTTCTGCACACGGGGGGCAGTGCCGCGCTGTTCGGCTACCCGGACATTTACGGTCTGACTGATACAGGGGCCTGAATCGGTGCCGAATCGAGCCCGGCCCGTTTTTCGTATACATCCGGATGATTGAGGTAAGATAGCTCAATTGAATGGTATGTGGGCCAGTCTCCCGGGGCTCCGGGATTGGTAGAAATTACGGACACGGAGACCAGCAAATGATGCACGGCTCGATCAACGCGGCCGATATTGAGAATGGGCCGCTCTACAAGCGGGTTAAAAGCCTGTTGACCCAAAGCCTCGCCGCCGGTCAGTGGAAACCCAACGAGGCCATCCCCAGCGAGTCACGTCTCGCCGAACAGTTTCACGTCAGCATCGGCACCGTACGCAAGGCGATCGATGAACTGACCGCAGAACGCATCCTGGTCCGCCAGCAGGGCCGCGGCACATTCGTTGCTGCACACACCCAGAACCGATTCCTCTATCACTTCTACCACGTGGTGGACGAATTCGGCGCCAAACACTTTCCCGTCCCCGAACTGCTGCAGTTTCACCGTACCCGTGCCGATGCCCGGGTGGCCTCACGGCTGGGTCTGGAACGCGGTGCGCGGGTCATTCACGTGCGCAACCGGCTGCGCATGCAGGGCGAGCCTGTGGAGGTCAATGACATCTACCTCAATGCCGATGTCTTCGAGGCGCTGGATCGTAACGGCTTTGAGAATCGCAGTGGCACGATCTATCAGCTCTACCAGGAGCGTTTCGGCATCAACGTGATTCGTACCTCCGAGCAGCTGCGTGCCGTGGCGGTGGGTGCATCCGATGCGAAGCTGCTGGGTATGCAGGCCAATCAGCCAGTACTACAGGTGGATCGTATCGCCTACACCTATCACTCCGAACCCATCGAATACCGCTGCTCACTGGTGAATACCGAGCACCACGTGTATCAGAGCGATCAGGAAGCCCGGGGCTGAGCGCCGGAGGATACAGGTCGCAAGCACTGCGTTACACCCCGAGCCAGCGGGGCGATTTAACATGAACATCGCCGGGCTGCTCGTTCCCACCTTCACACTCATCATGGGCGGCTATCTGCTGCGTCGCTATGGTGTCTTCCAGCCGGCCTTCTGGTCGGACCTGGAAAAACTCATCTACTACGTCCTGTTCCCTGCCCTGCTGTTCGGTGCCTTGGCGAGCCGCCCCCTGGCGCTGGGTCAGGCCAGCCCGATGATCTACACCGGCCTGATCTTCGTGATGGCCGGTATGGTACTGGGCTACGGGGCGCGCTGGATGTTCGGTCTGCCGGCCCTGGCCTTTGCATCGGCTTACCAGTGCAGCTTTCGTTTCAATGGCTACATTGGCTTCGCCATTCTCGGGGTGCTCTACGCCCAGGACGGCATTGCCGCCTTCGCCCTGCTGGTGGGCTTCATGGTGCCCCTGGCCAACATCGTCTCGGTCTGGGCCCTGGCCCATCACGGTCAGGGACGCCTGCTACGGGAGGTCCTCGGCAATCCCCTGATCCTTTCCACCTTCGCGGGCCTGGTCTGGTCCGGTCTGGGCCTGCCCCTGCCCGCCATGGTGGCAACCACCCTGGACTACCTGGGACAAAGTGCGTTGCCCATGGGGCTGATCGCCGTAGGTGCCGGCCTGCGTCTGGTGATCACGGGGCAGCAGATGGGGGTGGTGATCTACCTCACCCTGGTCAAGCTGATCGCAGTGCCGGCGGTTGCCTGGTGGGTGGGCGCATGGTTCGGTCTGGAAGGTGAATACCTGGCGGCCGCTGTGGTAATGGCCGCCCTGCCCACCGCTTCATCCGCCTACATCCTGACCGTACGCATGGGCGGGGACGGACCCCTGGTGGCGTCCATCATTGCGGTGAACATGCTGGCGGCGATCGTGACGTTGCCGTTGTGGCTTTCACTGCTTTAAGGTAGTTGCTAATCGCAAGTGGCAAGTAGCAAGTAGCTAGGGAAACCACCCTCACCCCGGCCCTCTCCCTGAGGGAGAGGGGGAAAACCTGAGATGACCCTAGGGTGTGGGGAAAACTTGGCATGCTCCCTCCCCCGCATTGCGGGGGAGGGTTGGGGTGGGGGGCAGTTGACCGTGGCCTTTAAAGGCCTTGAATGGTCGTTTCCAGCAGGTGCCGCACATCCGCCATGGCGGCGGCGATATTCTCCTGCACCTCATCCATGGTGATCTCCCCTTCCCCGCGGCCGGCGGCCCAGTTGGCCATCACGGCGCAGGTGGCGTAGGGCAATTCCAGCTCCCGTGCCAGTGCCGCCTCGGGCATGCCGGTCATGCCCACCATGTCACAGCCGTCCCGCTCCAGGCGATTGATCTCGGCGGCGGTTTCAAGGCGCGGGCCCTGGGTAGCCGCATAGGTACCGCTTTCCAGCGCATCGATGCCGATGCTGCGGGCGGCTTCGATGAGTCGCTGGCGCATGGCCGGATCGTAGGGTTCGGTGAAGTCCACGTGAGTCACGTGGGTCAGATCCTGCTCAAAGAAGGTATGCTGCCGGGACCAGGTGTAGTCGATGATCTGGTCCGGAAATGCGATGCGCCGCGGAGCCATCTCGGCGCTGATGCCACCGACCGCAGCCACGGCCACCACCGCGTCTGCTCCCACGTTCTTGAGCGCCCAGATATTGGCCCGGTAGTTCACCAGGTGGGGTGGGATGGTGTGGCTGTAGCCGTGTCGGGCCAGGAAGATCACTTCCCGTCCGCCCAGGAAGCCGTGGGTCAGCGGCCCCGAGGGTTCGCCATACGGGGTGTGCATGACCTCCCGGCGGGAGATCTCCAGGCCATTGAGGGTCGTGAGTCCTGTGCCACCGATGATGGCCAGCGTGCTTTGAGTCATGGCGAGTGCCCGATTGCTGCGATTGGGAGTAGGAAACTATCCGGGGAGAAGGATCTGCAGTCAACGTCCATGGGGCGATGACACAGTCGCCCGAATCCGAACGGGGTCTTACAGACCCTTGACGGCGTAGATGCCCGGCGCGTTGCGCAGGTATTCCTTGTAATCCATGCCATAGCCGAACACGTAGCGGTCCTGCACTTCCACACCGACGAAGTCGGCCTGGATGTCGGCATCCCGGCGATCATGGTGCTTGAGGACGAGCACGGCGGAATGCACCGAGGCGGCGCCATGCTGATTGCAGTAGTCCAGGATGCCGGCCAGGGTGCGGCCTTCATCCAGGATGTCGTCGATGATGAGTACCGCACGGTCTTCCAGGGGCGTCTGGGGACGCACCAGCCAGTGCAGTTCAGCGGCACCTTGAACGTTGCCCCGGTAGCGGGTGGCATGGAGGTAATCCACCTGCAGGGGGAAGTCGAGTCGGGTGAGGAGATGACCGGCGGCGACAACGCCACCGGTCATGACACACAAAACAAGCGGGTCTTGCCCGGCCAGGGTTTCGCGGATCTCCCGGGCCATGCGGTCCAGGGCCTGCTCTACCTGGGCCTGATCATGCAGGCAGTCGGCCTCCCGCCAGACCTGCGCTGCGTGTTCGGCGCTTACCGTCATGCTGCCATACCGCCACACAGGTCGTGGATGGCAACGGGCTTCACAGGCATCAGTAGGTGAAGGTGACGGTGTCGTCGTCCATGGCCTCGCTGATCACGTAGGCGCCACCGACGGTCTCGTCGATTTCGGGGATCAGGTCGTCGCCCCACAGGTCCAGGGTCGGGGTGCAGACCTTGAACTTCACACCGGCTTCGGCGGCGTCCTTGATGAACTCGTACACGGACTTGGGGCTGCCTTCCTGCACGAACAGGTTCTCGGCCACACCCTTCTTGGCCAGCTCGCCGGCACGGCCGGTCATGATCACTTCCACGTCATATTCCATGGCGGCAGCCACGGTGGCCTGGAAGAAAGGGGCACCCAGTTCGGAAGGGTTGGTGGG
>SR_TP_S13solDRAFT_1000922_pt1 | contig 10096 bp, 6 predicted proteins | sample SodReaTP_S13sol_FD_11159 | JGI IMG/M metagenome (IMG submission 11159) | reverse complement strand
GCCCCCCGCTGCGCCCCCCGCTTAGGTGCCATGTGATCTGCCAAAGGCAGAACACATGGCGCAACCTGATGGCATGCGCCATTGCGGTTGGTCAGATATCCTCAATCATGACAACCCCGCCAAGGGATTTTACGGCCCCTTTGATTTGCGGCGTGATGGCAAAGTTCAGGCCCGTGTCGATGTCGATTTCGCGTCCCTTGGCAAGATCCGCCACGCAGAACCGTACGGGGCCTTGTCCACGCTTGGCTTGCGCGCGCCCCTGTCCCAGCAGTTTTGCCACGGATTCGATAGCAGCGGCATTATCGACATGGATACGCAAACCCGCCGCATCCGCATCGGCCACGACAGAATCAATCGGCTGAATGCCGCGTGCCAGCAGTTTCAGGGTTTCGGCCTCCATTGTGGCCTCGACCGTCAGAACCACGTTCTGGCCGGTTTCCAGATACTGGCGGCCTGCTTCCAGCGTGTCGGAAAACACGGTCACTTCATATAGTCCTGTCGTGTCTGACAGTTGGACAAAGGCAAAGCGGTTTCCGCGCGCGGATTTGCGTTCCTGCCGCCCCGACACGGCACCCGCGATCTTGCCCACAAATGCCCCGCCTGCGGCCTTCTTCTCAACCTCGGCCAGGGTCAGGACCTGTTTACGTTTCAATGCGGCGGCGTAATCATCCAGCGGATGGCCGGACAGATAGAAGCCGATCGCCTGATGTTCATAGCCCAGTCGTTCCGTAGGCAGCCAGTCGTCGCAGTGCGACAGGCGCGGTTCGGGAATGTCTGCGCCCGCCTCGCCAAACAGCGATACCTGATTGGACGCGCGCGCATCATGGATGGCGGCGGAATAGCTGACCAACCCGTCAAGGCTGTCGAACACCCGCCTGCGGTTGCGGTCCAGTTGGTCAAACGCCCCCGCCCGCGCCAGCATTTCCAGTGCACGTTTGCCCACGCGTTTCAGGTCCACACGGCGCGCAAGGTCGAACAGCGTGGCAAACGGTTTGTCGCCGCGCCCGTCCACGACCAGGCGCATGGCGTCCAGCCCCACATTTTTCAGCGCACCCAGCGCATAGACCAGCGCCCCGTCCTGCACATCGAACCGCGCCCGCGACCGGTTGACGCAAGGGGGCACGACGGTAATGCCCATCCGGTCCACTTCGCGTTTATAGACGGCCAGTTTTTCGGTCAGGTGAATATCGCAATTCATGACACCTGCCATGAATTCGACCGGATAATTCGCCTTCAGATAGCCCGTCTGGTAGCTGACCACGGCATAGGCGGCGGCGTGCGATTTGTTGAACCCGTAATTGGCGAATTTTTCCAGCAGGTCGAAGACCTCGCCCGCCTTCTTTTCGTCCACACCGTTGGCAATGGCCCCTTTGACGAATTTGGGGCGTTCTTTGGCCATTTCCTCGGCGATTTTTTTACCCATGGCGCGGCGCAACAGGTCCGCACCGCCAAGCGAGTAGCCCGCCATGACCTGCGCGATCTGCATCACCTGTTCCTGATAGACGATGATGCCTTGGGTTTCTTCCAGAATGAAATCAATCGACGGGTGAATGGATTCCAGCGGCTTTAACCCGTTCTTCACCTCGCAATAGGTGGGGATATTTTCCATCGGGCCGGGGCGATACAGCGCCACAAGCGCCACGATATCTTCGATGCAGGTGGGTTTCATGCGCCGCAGCGCGTCCATCATGCCCGAACTTTCCACCTGAAACACGGCCACAGTGCGCGCGCTGGCATAGAGTTTATAGGTTGCCTCATCATCCAGCGGGATGGCGGAAATATCCAGATCGACGCCGCGCCGTTTCAGCAGATCAATCGCGTTCTGGATGACTGTCAGGGTTTTCAGGCCCAGAAAGTCGAACTTGACCAGCCCTGCCTGTTCCACCCATTTCATGTTGAACTGCGTGGCAGGCATGTTCGATTTCGGGTCGCGGTAGAGCGGCACCAGTTCGTCCAGCGGGCGGTCGCCAATCACCACCCCCGCCGCATGGGTTGAGGCGTTGCGCAACAACCCTTCGACCTGTTGGGCATAGGTCAGCAGGCGGTCCACGACTTCTTCCGACTTGGCGGCTTCGCGCAGGCGCGGCTCATCCGCCAGCGCCTTTTCAATGCTGACGGGTTTTACCCCTTCGACCGGAATCATTTTCGACAGTTTGTCCACCTGACCGAAGGGCAGTTGCAGCACGCGCCCCACATCGCGCACCGCGGCCTTGGACAACAGCGCACCGAAGGTGATGATCTGGCCGACCTTGTCGTCGCCGTATTTGTTCTGGGTGTAGCGGATGACTTCTTCGCGGCGGTCCATGCAGAAATCGATGTCGAAATCGGGCATGGACACACGTTCAGGGTTCAAAAAGCGTTCAAACAGAAGGGCATAGCGCAGCGGGTCAAGGTCCGTGATGGTCAGCGCATAGGCCACAAGACTGCCCGCGCCCGACCCCCGGCCGGGACCAACGGGAATGCCGTTATCCTTGGCCCATTTGATGAAATCGGCAACAATCAGGAAATAGCCGGGAAAGCCCATGCCTTCGATGATGCCCAGTTCAAACTCCAGCCGTTGTTCATACTCCTCTACGGGGGCGGCATGGGGAATGACGGCCAGACGCGCGGCCAGCCCTTCTTTGGCCTGACGGCGCAGTTCCTGCACCTCGTCATCGGCAAAGCGCGGCAGGATGGGCGCGCGGCGTTCGGCCTTGTAGGCGCAGCGTCGTGCAATCTCGACTGTATTTTCCAGCGCCTCGGGCAGGTCGGCAAACAGGGCGGCCATTTCTTCGGGGGATTTCAGGTAATGCTGTGGCGTCAGGCGGCGGCGCGGCGCGGATTGGTCCACATAGGACCCTTCCTTGATGCACAAAAGCGCGTCATGGGCTTCATACATCTTGGATTTGGGGAAATAGACATCATTCGTGGCCACCAGCGGCAGGCCCATCGCATAGGCCATTTCCACGAAGGGGCGTTCGGTCACGCGCTGGGCTTCCATCATCTGGCCGTCTTCGCCTGCATGGCGCTGCAATTCGACATACAACCGGTCCGGATAGGTTGCCGCCAGCCGTTCCATCAGCGCGCGGGCCTTGGGCATCTGGTTGGTCTGGATCAGCTTGCCCACGGCCCCTTCGGCCCCGCCCGACAGGCAGATCAACCCGTCTGAATACTGTTCCAACTCCTCCAGCGTGACCTGTGGCACGGGCCTGTCCTTGGGCAGATACAGGCAGGAATTCAGCTTCATCAGACTCATATACCCCGCCTCGGACTGCGCAAGCAGCACGACGGGGGCGGGCATGCGCAATTTCTCACCGGGGGCGGGCGGGTCATAGGCCACGGAGATCTGGCACCCGATGATGGGCTGCACGCCCGCGCCCGACGCCAGCACCGAAAATTCCAGCGCCGCGAACATGTTGTCCGTGTCGGTCACCGCGATCGCGGGAATGTTCTGGGCGGCGCAATCCTTGACCAGCTTTTTCAGCGGCAAGGCCCCTTCAAGCAGGGAATATTCGGTATGTGTGCGCAGATGAATGAAGCGGGGTGTCTGTGTCATGGGTCCATCATAGGGGGGCGGGCTGGCCCCTTCAATCGCAAGGGCAGGCCAGCGGCCACGAAAATGACGCGGCTGGCAAGGGTGGCAATGCGCTGGTTCAGAATGCCCGCTTCATCGCGGAACCTGCGGGCAAGGGCATTTTCGGGCACAATACCAAGGCCCACCTCATTGGCGACCACCCAGACCGGCCCCTTGCGCGCGACCAGCGCAGTTTCCAGCGTGGCAATCTGCGCGGGCAAATCATGATCGGCCAGCAGGTGGTTTGTTAGCCACAGGGTCAGGCAATCCACCAGAACGGGCGCGCCATCGGGCAGCACTGTCAGGCGCTGCGCCAGATCAAGGGGGACTTCATGCGTCTGCCAGCCCGCCGCTCGGCGGTGGCGGTGCTGGCTGATGCGCGCGCGCATTTCATCATCAAATGCCTGTGCAGTGGCGATGTAGTGCCATGGCGGGGGCAGGGCGGTGATTTCGCGTTCGGCAAGCGCGCTTTTGCCGGACCGCGCGCCGCCAAGGATCAGGGTCAGGTCATGGGGCATTGGCGATCACCTGCATTGAAACTGTGATCCATTGTCCGAATGGCAGGTTTGATTGCCACGCATCATTGCCCATCGTCAGGGATCGCGCGCATTTTATGACGCCGTGATGGGTGACCACCAGCGTTGCGGGGGCGGCGTGGTCGCGCAATGCCGCCAGCGTGCGTGCCCGCAGGGCGGCCACGCTTTCGCCGCCATGCGGGCGGGCGTGCAGAATATCGCGCGCCCATGCGTCCAGCTGATCGCGCGGTATGGCGTCCCATGGCTGCCCTTCCCATGTGCCGAAATCCATTTCACTTAGGCGCGGGTCGATCTGCACGGGCAGGGCGCGTGCCTGTGCCACAAACTGCGCCAGTTGCAGACAGCGCGTCAGCGGCGACGAGACAACGCGCGATACATTGGGCAGTGTATCAATGATGCCGCGCGCGGTATCCGCAAAGCAGGGCGCAAGCCCCAGATCACTGCGCCCGTAGCAGATGCCAGCGGCCACATCCGGCTGTGTGTGGCGCAGCAGGATCATATCCATGCCACAACCCCGATCAGGCAGGCGGTGGCCGCGATTACCTGTGCCGCGCCCAATGTGTCACCGGTGTCACCGGAAATCTTCCGACGCGAGAGGCGCAGCCAGATTGCAGATGCAGCGCTGCTTAGGAACAATGCGATCAGCATTGCCGCGATTGGCAGGCCCAGCGCAAACCCACCCCCGATGGCCGCCAGAAGTGCTGCGCCTGTCAGCGTCCAGCCCCGTGCGCCCAGTGGCCGGTCCAGCCCCGTTCCTGCCCCGCGCGGGCGCAGGTAGCGCCCTTGCCCAAGGGCCAGCGCCATAATGGCGCGGCTGACCGCATGCGCCAGAACCAGCGCGCCCATGGCCCATGACAGCGGCAGCAGTGCCAGACAGGTCGCTTGCAACCCCAGCGCCATGATAAGCGCAAGCACGCCATAGCTGCCGATCCGGCTGTCGCGCATGATTTCCAGCGCGCGTTCGGGGGTGCGCCCGCCACCCATGCCGTCAGCGGCATCGGCCAGCCCGTCTTCGTGCAGGGCACCGGTCATCAGCAGCATCAGCAGCAGCGTCAGCACCACGGCCACCGGTTGCGGGAAAACCTGCATGCCCGCCCATAGCAGGGCCGCCGCAACAAGCCCCAGGCCCAGGCCCACCAGTCCGAACCAGCAAGGAATGCGGGCCCAGCGTTCCGGCGTATACCGCGCAGCGCCCCCCACAGGGATGCGGCTAAGAAATTGCAGGGCAAGGGCGATTTCGGCGGCCATGTCGCGCAGTCGGGGCATGGGGTCAGCCCGTGCTTACGCCAGCGCTTTCGAAACTGGCCATGTCGCACAGCATGGCGGCGGCGGCCTTGACCAGCGGCCATGCCAGCAATGCGCCCGTCCCCTCGCCCAGCCGCATGTCCAGATCCAGCAGCGGATCGGCGCCCAGCCACTCCAGCGCGGCACGATGGCCTGTTTCCTGCGACCTGTGGCAGAACACCATCGCGGGGCGAATATGGGGGGCGCGCGCAAGGGCCGCAGCGGCGGCGGCGGTGGCGATAAACCCGTCGACCAGCACCAGACGCCCCGTTTCAGCGGCTTCCTGCATTGCGCCAGCCATCATGACAATTTCAAACCCGCCATATTCCGCCAGAATGGTGTCGGGCGTCAGGGCGTCGGGGCAGCGTGCGGCCGCGCGCTGCAAGATGTCCAGTTTATGGGCAAGGGCCGTGTCATCAACCCCGGTCCCGCGGCCAACCAGACGGGGCAAATCCAGTCCCGACAGCTTGTGCAAGACCATGCTGGCCGTTGCCGTGTTGCCGATGCCCATTTCCCCGAATGCCAATGCGTCAGCGCTGGTGGTGCGCGCGATTTCCGCGCCATGCGCCAGCGCCAGCGCCAGTTGATCGGCACTCATGGCAGGGCCGGTCAGAAAACTGGCGCTGCCCGCAGCGATACGGCGTGAAATCAGCTTCGGGTGGGCAATGGCACTGCCCGCGACCCCCGCATCGACAACCTGCACAGGAATATTCAGCGTTGCAGCAAACACATTCGCCGCCGCCCCGCCCGCCAGAAAGTTCAGCATCATCTGCGCCGTGACTTCCTGCGGATAGGCAGACACACCTTCCCGCGCGATGCCATGATCGGCGGCAAATATCGTCAGCGCGCAGCTTTCAATGCGTGGCGTCAGGCTGTTGCGGAACGCGGCAATCTGCGCGGCCAACGCCTCAATGCGGCCCAATGCGCCGACGGGTTTGGTTTTGGTGTCAATCGCGCGCTGGATTTCAGCAGGGCTAAGGCGGGGTGTCTGGTCGGTCATGGGCGTCCTGATGAAAAAGCTGTTCTGCCGCAATGGTGAACATGATAGGCCCGTGCAGCGATGCGGTAGAGAAGGATGGTAATGTCCCGACTGGCATGATGCAATCTGAAAGCGGCATTTTATCCGCATCGTTCCCGCGCGGCTGTGCGGCCCCGCAAACGGCCAAAACTTCGTAACTCAGCCCGCCGCTTCCGTGTCACTAGCCGCATGTTGCAAAAGCTGTGCATTCACCGTCGAGGTGAAGTCGCTAAGGGAAAACGGTTTCGCAAGAAACACGGAATTCCCAATTCTGGCCTGCGCGGCAGACCTGCTATCCTCGGCGTAGCCGGACATGAAAACGACGGGTGTGTCGGGATACTGATCCCTTATCTTGGTGACCCAACCCGGTCCGTCAATGCCGGGCATTATGACATCGGTGACGAATAGATCCGGGCGAATATCTGACGTTGCAAGGATGTTCAGCGCCGCCTCGCCGGACTCTGCTTCCAGCACGCGGTGACCTTGCAACTGCAAGGCGCGCGCCGCGAAAGACCGGACCGGTGCCTCGTCCTCGACCAGCAGCACAAGACTGCGGGCGCGCATGGCCAGTGCAGGTGTTGCGGTTTTGGACTTGATGGGTTTTTGCGCTGGCGCGCTGGCCGCTTGTGATTTGAAATACAAGCTGACGGTTGTTCCGGTTCCTTCCTCGCTGTCGATAAAGATGAAACCGCCCATTTGCTTGACCAGCCCGTAAACAGTGGACAGCCCCAGTCCCGTCCCCTCGCCCTGTCGCTTGGTTGTGAAGAAGGGTTCGAACAATTTGGACAGGTTCGCCTTGGGAATGCCCTGACCCTTGTCGCGCACTTCAATCACGGCATAGTCGCCGGGGGGCAGGGTCACCTGTTCGCGCGTCAGGCCCTGTGGAAGTTTGTGGATCGCGGTTTCAATTACAACTTCGCCGCCCAAGGGCATGGCATCGCGCGCGTTGACCACCAGATTGACAAGAATCTGTTCAAACTGGCGCCTGTCCGACCGGATGTTGATTGTCTGCTCAGAAAAACGCAGGGACAGCGTGATCTTGGCCCCGACCAGCCGGTTCAGCAGGTGGACCAGTTCCGCAAGGGCGCCTTGCAGGTCCAGCGTTTCAAACTGAAGTGTCTGCTTGCGCGAGAATGCCAGAAGCTGGCGCACAAGTGCTGCGGCGCGGTTGCTGTTTTGCTGGATTTGCATCAGGTCGGGGTAGTCAACGTCACTGCTGTCATGGCGCATCAGGATCAGTTCGCAATGTCCTGAAATCGCTGTCAGCAGATTGTTGAAATCATGCGCGACCCCGCCCGCAAGCTGCCCGATGGCCTGCATTTTCTGGCTTTGGGTGAATTTCGCTTCCAGTGATTTCAGTTCTGTCGCGTCATTCATCACGGCCAGCGTGTACCCTTCGGGGCCGGTTGTCAGCGCCCGCAGGGACACCTGAATGTATGTTTCCACGCCATGGCGGACCAGTCGCATGACTTCGGTGCTGCGTTTCAAACGGCCCGATCGGACATCTTCCATCCATTCGTGAATGGGCCTGCCCAACCCTTCAAGCCGGTCACTGAACAGCGCATCCTGATGCTTGTTCAGGTGCAAAAGGCGCCGCGCCTCGCGGTTGGCGAAGGCAATGTGCCCGTCCGGTGCGATATGCGCAATGGCCACAGGAAGCTGGTTCAGCGCGGTTTCCCCATCGTCATGTGTCGGGCGGTCAAGATGGGCAGGCAGGAACACAACATCCACCGAGTCGGTGCCATGGGGCAGCTGGAAGGCAAGGCGCGTCAGGGATGTCTGTGCCAGTTGGACCTGCGTGATCTGTGCCAGATCCGGCAGGTCAGGGCCAAGAATATCGTGCAAATGTGCCGGTGCCGTTTCAAAATGCGTTGCAAGCCGGGGAGAGATGTATTGAACCCGTCCGGACATGTCGCACAGCACCCATTCAAGTGGCAGGTCCTGACTGTCCGGTGCTGATGGATTGGCCGGAATGTGCCACAGGTAATCGCCGCCTTTTGTCAAGACAATCTCGATCCGGCAGGCATGCGCGCCGAATTGCAGGCATCGGATTGCGTTGCCCTGTGCGCTGGCCTGTTCATGGGCCTGCGCGATAATGCTCAGCGGGCTTGCGCAGTAATCGTCCAGCAAGGTCGTGATGTCGGGCACGGCACCAAAGGTTTCGACGGCGGCCCGGTTTTGCCACAGCAGGGCCTGATCGCGGCCTGACACCAGAAGACAGGGTGTTTCGGAATTATCAAGAAGGGTTTTGATGGCCTTGCGTTCGTTGCGGTGAAGCGCGTGAATGACCACAAGGCCAGTGAACAGGGCCGCCGCAGCCATGAACAGGGAAACCCCCAGCGCAAGCCCCAGCATCGAGACCGAGGGCGTTGCGATCAACCACCACGCGCCAAGACAGGCCGCAAGACCGGTGCAAGCAAGCAAAAGCAAATGGCGTGGATTAACGTCGACAAGAAGATGCATGATTATCTGACAAATAGGTGGTCATGCGGGTCGCATGCCCTGAAACGTAACGCTGAAAATGACTTTACAAAAATGCAGTTTAAAAACGGTTAACAGAGCCTTGCACCCATTAACAATCAATGGTTGCACCGGTTGAACTGAATTCAGCCGGTGTGTTGCAACACGGCCAGAAAAAAACCGTCGCCACCATCCAGCGGGGTGAAACGCTGTTGCATACTTAGGCGAAACTGCGGCGCGCCTTGCAGAAATCCGGTGATCTGATCGGCGTTTTCTGCGTCAAGAAGCGAACATGTTATGTAGCACAGCACACCGCCGGGCGTGACATGGTGCTGCGCCTTGTTCAAAATCTGGGACTGAAGTTGCCGGACCGCGTTCAGGCCCGCGCGGTCCAGTGCCCATTTTGCAGCGGGCGCGCGCCGCCAGCTGCCTGACCCTGAACACGGCACATCGGCAAGCACCATATCGAACAGCCCGGCCGGCGCGTGTGTTACCGCAATATCGACACCCGCGCGCTGTGCCCGTTCGGGAATATCCTTCATTCGGGCTGGGTTCGCATCATGCGCGGTGACCTGTGCACCCAATGCGGCAAGGGCCAGTGATTTGCCGCCACCGCCTGCACAGTAATCCAGCACATCAGCGCCTGTTGTAAGGGGCAGGGCCTGTATCACGGCCTGTGACGCGGCATCCTGCAATTCAACCAACCCCCCGATAAAACTGGAGGATTGCCGCAGTTTGCGGGCGTTTTCCGTGACTTCAAGCGCCGTATCGGCCAAGGGGTGGGGGCGGGTTGCGATGCCGTCCTGCGCAAGCTGGTGCGCTGCCTCGGCGCGGGTGGTTTTTGCCAGATTGGTGCGCAGAAATACAGGCGCGCGGTGTTGTAGGGATTGCATGACGGCGGTGAAATCAGGGCCAAGGCTGGCGCGCAGATCACCCGCAAGCCAGTCCGGGCAGTCCAGCGCCGCCATCTGGGACATGGGCATTTCGGGGGGCTGCATTTCGGACGGGGACAGGGTTGCGGGCGCGTAGCCCTGGCCGGAGAAAAGCTGCTCTGGCGCGATGCCTTGCGCGCGCAGCAGGCCAAGCGCCAGCCCGCGTCCAGTTTCGGCACCCCCCATATGGGCAAAGGATCGTTTGCACCGCAGGCAGTCAAACACATGGTCGCGGATGGCTGCGCGGTCTTTTGATCCGGCGAAGCGGCTGGCGCGTGCCCAGCCTGTCAGGGCCTGTTCGGCGGGTGTGCCA
>SR_TP_S13solDRAFT_1000920_pt1 | contig 10115 bp, 8 predicted proteins | sample SodReaTP_S13sol_FD_11159 | JGI IMG/M metagenome (IMG submission 11159) | reverse complement strand
CTGCGCTTATCCAGCCGACTGGATTCCCACGCGATGCGGGATAGGGGGCACACCCGTTTTTCTCCCTCTCCATCAGGGAGAGGGCCGGGGTGAGGGTGGTTTTTGTCTGGGTTTTATTCCCACTTCCCAACTCACACTTCGCACTTCCCCACTGGCTTTCCCGACTAAACTCCTGGTAGGTCCAGCGCACTATCAGGAGGATGACCCATGACCACCATGTTGCCCGACGCCATCGAACGAGAACGGGAGACCCTGATGGAGGCCTCCATGGGGCTGTTGCGCAAACGAGGCTACGAGCAATTCGAAGCCCGTGAACTGCCCGGCCACCCGGAACCCGAACCGGTGATCGTGCCCGTACTCAATATCCACATCACCCCGGACCTGCGGGCCGTCCATGCCACGGAGGGAACCCTGCTTGGGGTGGTAGAACCCGAATCGGACCTGGGCGAAGAGGCCTGCGGCCGACGCTGGCAGGGGCTGGCCGCCTGGGCGGACCAGCACCAGGCCCAGGTCCAGGTCTTCGTCCATGAGGAAGACAAGACCCGGGCCCGGGATATCGCCCGCCACTGGCACCTGGACGAAGCCATGATCCAGACGGTCCCCCGGCACTGAGACCACCGCCGGCAATCCATGTCCCCACTCCCGCCCCGTTACCCCAGGTAACACATTGTTACCTGGGGTAACACATCATGACCCCGTTCCCGGGCCAAGTCCCTGATTCATCTGGAAACAATCCTCCGGCACAAAACCTGCTTATTGATCTGGAATCTCACCCAGGTCATGCCATGAGCGAACAGGCCCACAGCGTTGCAGAACCCGATCGCCAGGCCAGCGTCCTGCTGCCGGTGCTTGAGTTTCTGCGCCGTCATGCGCCCTTCGACCAGATGGACCCGGAGCACCTGGAATTCCTGGCCAAGCGCTTCAAGCTCACCTTCTATGCCCGGGGCGAACGCATCACCGATCCCAAGGGCGGTCCGGCCTCCCGTTTCTACGTCATCAAACAGGGCCTGGTGCGCGGCGAGACCCCCAGCGAGGACGAGCAGATCTCCGGCAATGCCTGGGAGCTGGTGCCCGGGGAGTGCTTCCCCATCGGCGCCCTGCTCTCCCGCCGACCGGTACGCACGGTCCATCGTGCCGCAGAAGACACCTTCTGCTTTGAGCTGGAACGGGACGACTTCAACCAGCTGATCAAACTCTCCCACGAATTCAACGACTTCTGCACCCGTCGCCTGGCCAGCCTGCTGGACCAGGTGCATCGCCAGGTGCAGGCGAATGCCGCCACCGGCCTGGGCGGCGACACCTCACTGAACATCACCCTGGGTGAGCGCCTGCGCCGGGAACCGGTCGCCTGCCAGGCCGACACCCCCATCCGCGAAGCCCTGGAGGCCATGGCCCACGAAAACGTGGGCAGCATCGTGGTGGTGGACGAGCACATGCATCCCCTGGGTATGTTCACCCTCCACGACCTGCTTTCCCGGGTGTCCTTGCCGGGCCGCGGCATGGACGAACCCATGTCCGAGGTGATGAGCCCTGAACCCATCACCCTGCCCCCCGGCGCCTTTGCCTTCGAGGCCGCCATGCTCATGGCCAACCACGGCTTCCATCACGTCTGCGTGGTGGAGCGGGGCCGGCTCAAGGGGGTGATCTCCGAGCGGGACCTGTTCTCCCTGCAACGGGTGGGGCTGGTCAATCTCAGCCGTGCCATCGCCCACGCCGAGGACATCCCCGCCCTGGCCGCCCTGGGCAAGGACATCCACCAGCTGATCACCCAGATGATCGCCCAGGGTGTGCAGGTGGAGCAGATCACCCAGATCATCACCCTGCTCAACGACAACATCGCCCGGCGCATCATCGGGATCTGCGCCCAGGAATTTCCGGCCCCGCCGGTGCCCTTCACCTGGATGGCCTTCGGCAGCGAGGGACGCCAGGAACAGACCCTCAAGACCGACCAGGACAATGGCATCCTGTTCGAGGTGCCCAAGGGCATGTCGGCTGAGGACATCCGCAAGGAACTGCTGCCCCTGGCCCGGCGCATCAACGAGGCCCTGGATGAATGCGGCTACCCCCTGTGCACCGGCAACATCATGGCCAGCAACCCGGAATGCTGCCTGAGTGCCGAGGAATGGCGCGCACGCTTCACCCGCTGGGTGGACCAGGGCAATCCTGAACACCTGCTGAAATCCAGCATCTTCTTCGACTTCCGGGTCATCGAAGGTGATGCCAGCCCAGTCGAAGCCCTGCGCACCTGGCTCAAGGACAAGGTGGCTGGCAACTCCCGCTTCCTGCACCAGATGGCCGCCAATGCCCTGCGCAACCGCCCGCCCCTGGGCCTGGTGCGCGACTTCGTGGTCTCCGACAACGCAGCCCATCCCAACACCATCGATCTGAAGATCCAGGGCCTGACCCCCTTCGTAGACGGTGCACGCATCCTCGCCCTGGCCCACCGGGTAGCGGAGACCTCCACCCTGGCGCGCATCGAGGCCCTGGCCCGGCATCACCACGTGCCCCCGGGCGAAGCGAAGGCCTGGAACCAGGCCTTCGCCTACATCCAGCTGTTGCGCATGCGGCATCACCGCAACCAGCAGGCCCGTGACGAACAGACCAGCAACCGGATCAATCCGGACAGCCTGAACGAACTGGACCGGCGCATCCTCAAGGAGGCCTTCCGGCAGGGCCGCAAACTGCAGTCGCGCATTGCCCTGGACTATCAGTTATGAGCTTCCTCAGCACATGGTTCCGCTCGGCACCGGTCCTGGACCAGGGCATCCAGGCCAGACTCGATCGCTGGCACGATCTGCCGGAGCCCTCTCCCCGGGACGGACTCGAGACCGCCCGCTTCGTGGTCATCGACGTGGAGACCACCGGTCTGGACCTGCAGCGCAGCGAACTGCTCTCCGTGGGCCTGGTGCCGGTGACCCTGGCGGGCATCGAGCTGGGCGGCCTCACCGAGGTGGTGCTGCACAGCGAAAGCAAAAAGATCGACAAGGACAACCTGGTGATACACGGCATCTCGCCCACCGAGTCCGCCGCAGGCGTGGACAGAGTCGAGGCCCTGACCACGGTGCTGGAACACATCGGCAAGTCCTGGCTGGTGGCCTTTCACGCCGACTTCGATCGCATCATCCTCGGACGCAGCCTGCGCAAACAGCTGGGCATCAAGCTGCGCAACCCGTTCATGGATCTGGCCATGCTGCTGCCGGGCCTGTACACCGAGGCCGGCAGCAGTCTGCGCGGGCTGGACGACTGGCTGGCACATTTCGCCATCCCGGCACCCGTGCGTCACCGGGCATCCGCCGACGCGCTGGTGACGGCCGAACTGCTGCTCATGGCGCTGAGCGAGGCAAGAAGACAAAAGCTTGACGACATCCGCGCCCTAGACCGGCTCACAGAGGCCCAGGCGCAGTTGCACCTGATGCGTCACTGACAACAGAAAATTATTTCATGCACTAAAAAGAAGGGGGGAGTTCATACCGACAACGAGTCAGATCACATTCAGGAGGACGTCTGATCAATACAACACGGATCTGGTTGAACATAACTAAAGACGTTTAAATCCAAAACAACCGCACAGGAAGGAGTCACACCATGACACTCGACTTGGCACAAAGAGAGGCGCATTGGCGGAAGACGCGCAATCTGACGATCGGGCATCTGATCGTCTGGTTCGTTTTTTCCTTCGTGGTACACGGCCTCGCCGTACCACTCAACGAAATCAACTTCTTCGGCTGGCCCCTGGGCTATTACTTCGCCGCCCAGGGTTCACTGGCGATTTTCGTGATCCAGCTTTTCCTGTTCAACAAACAGCAGGAAAAGATCGATCGCGAATTCGGCGTCGCTGAAGACTAAGGGGGAGCCATCCAATGAGCCTATTTAAAATGGACGGGAAGGACTTCATCAGCAACCTCCCGAAAATCTACGCCATCTATACCGGCGGCTTTCTGCTGTTCTTTGCACTGATGGCAGTGCTGGAACAGGCCGGCCTCGGTGCGGACACCATCGGCATTCTGTTCATCGCCTTCACCATCGCCATCTACGCCATGATTGGCGTGTTGTCGCGCACCATGCAGGTGGAGGCCTACTACGTTGCCGGCAGATCGGTACCGCCGGTGTTCAACGGCATGGCCACCGCTGCGGACTGGATGTCCGGTGCCTCCTTTGTGGCACTGGCCGGCGGCGTGTTCATGGGCGGCCATGGCTACATGGCCTTCATCGTGGGCTGGACCGGCGGCTACATCCTGGTCTCCACGCTCATGGCACCGTACCTGCGCAAGTTCGGCTGCTACACCGTGCCTGACTTCATCGGCACCCGTTACGGCGGCAAGACCACCCGTCTGCTAGCCGTGCTGGTGCTGGTGATCGCGTCCTTCACCTACGTGACCGCGCAGATCAACGCCACCGGCACCATCGCCGCCCGCGCCCTGAACATTCCGTTCGAGGCCGGTGTGTGGTTCGGTCTGGCCGGTATCCTGGTCTGCTCCATGCTGGGTGGCATGCGCGCGGTGACCTGGACCCAGGTGGCCCAGTACATCGTGCTGATCTTCGCCTACCTGATCCCGGTGTTCTGGATGTCCATCGTGCAGGGCTTTGGTCCGCTGCCGCAGCTCTCCTACGGCGGCGCGGTGGAACGCATCATGGAACTGGAGCCCATCGTGGGCGTGGGTACCCTCACGGCAACCGAGTCCTTTGCCGGACTGGCTACCCTGACCACCCTGCATGCCACACCGGCTGACGGCGCCATGGCGGCCTGGAAGTTCATCGCCCTGGCAGCATGTATGATGATCGGTACGGCTTCTCTGCCACACATCCTGATGCGCTACTTCACCACGCCTTCCGTGCGTGCGGCGCGCAACTCCGTGGCCTGGTCGCTGTTCTTCATCTTCCTGCTGTACTTCACGGCACCGGCCCTGGCCACCTTCAGCAAGCTGCAGCTTCTGGATCCCACTCTGCCGACCGCGATCATCGGTCAGCCGATTGAATCTGTGCTGGCGCTTGACTGGATCCAGAAATGGTCCGCCATCGGCATGTTGGCCATTTCGGACTCCAACGGAGACGGCATCCTGCAGATCAACGAGTTCTTCCTGCGTGCCGACATCATCGTGCTGGCAACGCCGGAGATGGCGGGTCTGCCCTATGTGATCTCCGGTCTGGTGGCCGCGGGTGGTATGGCTGCCGCCATGTCCACTGCTGACGGTCTGCTGCTGGCTATCGCCAACGCCCTGTCCCACGATCTGTACTACAAGATCATCGACCCCAAGGCCGAGACCCGCAAGCGACTGATCGTCGCCCGAGTCCTGCTACTGGTGATCGGTGCGGCTGGAGCATTGGTGGCGAGTCTGCAGCTCACCGGTATCCTCGGTGCAGTGGCGTGGGCCTTCTGCTTCGCCATGTCGGGTCTGTTCTTCCCGCTGGTACTGGGCATCTGGTGGAAGCGGGCTAACCGGCCAGGCGCCATCGCCGGTATGGCCGTGGGCCTGGGTGTCGGCACGTGGTACCTGTACATGGTGTACGCGGGCGGCATGACCCCCTGGATCGGTCTCGACCACCTTCGCTTCGGCATCGTGGGCGCGTCCGCAAGCCTGATCGCCATGGTTGTGGTATCGTTGATGACCAAGGAGCCTGACGCAGAAACTCAGGCCATGGTCGACGAGGTCCGCATCCCCCGCGGCGAGACGATTATCAGCTCCAAGTCATAACAGCTGGTAATGAAAATGACCGGGGTGGGCTTGCCCACCCCGGTTTTTTTTGCCTGATGATTACTAATACGGGCCAAACAAACGGCCAGAACAAACGGGGACTTTAAACGTGTTGACTGAGATACCCATCTGGGCATTGGTGCTGGACTATATCCTCGGCATGATCATGTGGACCCTGATCGGCCGCTCCGGCATGAACCTGTTCCTTCCCGAGAACAGCAATTTCTTTTTCATGCGCTTTTTCGTGCGCGTGACCAATCCGCTGCTGGCGCTGTTCAAGCCCATCACGCCGGGTTTCCTCATTCCCATCATGGTGCCGCTCTACGTGGCCTGGTTCTTCTTCATGATCCGCTTCTACCTGATGCCCTGGCTGCTGGGTTATTCGGTGATGGGGATGCTGTCCTTCCCGCTGGAAAGCGAGATCGGCCAGGGCGTGGCCTACATCGTCGGCAAGATCATGGAGTGGTTATAGGGCAATCAGGCCCGGGTCTCGCCCACGGCAGACTCCGCCCGTTTCAACAGGGCGGTAGGGTCTTAGGACAACGGGGATCAAAAGGCCTGGCGTTCTGCCAGCAGGGCCTGGGCATCCAGGTTGCGGCGCAGGTCGCGGCGCACCTCCTGCCAGTGAAAGCGCACAGAATTGCGCACGATCTCTGCATCGAGCTGCTTGAGCTGATCGACGATGGGCGCCCAGCGGACCAGGGCCTCGGGGCTCTCGCTGAAGCAGGTCTCGTCATCGGTGATACAGGAAAAATCGCAGGTCTCCATGCGCTCGATGACCTTCCGGCCATGGGCTGGAAATTCATCATCCGCCTCTTCGGGATGACCCTTTTCCTCGACCAACTCACGCACCAGGGCGCTCACCAGCGCCTTGGCCTCCGCTTCTGACCCAGGCTGACGATTCGCCAGGAGGCCTCCCGCGAACACACCGATATCCGACAGACAGGCCAGCCACATATGCCACTTGGCGATGTTGATCGAGTCCACGAACACCTGGTCGTCGAACAGCTCCGGATAGCGCATGCCCGCTCGGGTGCGCAGGTAGCCGTAGAGGGCGGTCTGGGCGATGAAACTGGCGCGGGTATCGAGGAATTCGCGCAACCGTTCTGGATCGTCCAGGGTCACATCGCGGCGGCGCCCATGGCCCAGGCTCAGGTAGTGGCGCAGTGTGTGCAGCCAGTCGGATATCCTGGCCTGGAAAGGCTTCTGCAGAGGGCTTTCAGCTGTCATGGGGCAAGTGCCGGGTTCGATGATCACGCGCGTGCGTTTATGTCATGGACCGTAGCGGCAAACACGCCCCCGGGTCAAGCTGCGACAGTCCGCACATCCCCATGGGCGTGTTATTCTTGCAAGCAGTCACAAGCGATGTTTTCCGGGCCGCCACGACAACGCCCGGTCAGCACACAAGACCCGGTCAAACCGAGCATTCGTGAAAGCACTGAACACGAGGAGAGAGGCCCATGTCTGAAATCAAAGTCCACGACGTACCCGAGGCGTTTGCCGCCCAGGCCCATGTGAACGCGCAACAGTACAGCGAGATGTACCAGCGTTCCGTGGATGACCCGCAAGGCTTCTGGGCCGAGCAGGCCGAGACCTACGTTACCTGGTTCAAGAAGTGGGACAAGGTGCTGGACTGGTCCTTCACCGGCGACGTGCATATCCGCTGGTTCGAGGGGGCCAAGCTCAACGTCTCCTACAACTGCCTGGACCGCCACCTGGACAGCCGCGGCGATCAGGCCGCCATCATCTGGGAAGGCGACGATCCCAACGAGGACCGCACGCTCACATATCGCGAACTGCACGCCGAGGTCAGCCGCTTCGCCAACGTGCTCAAGGCGCGGGGCGTGAAAAAGGGCGACCGGGTCTCCATCTACATGCCCATGATCCCCGAGGCCGCCGTGGCCATGCTGGCCTGCACCCGCATTGGTGCGGTGCACTCCGTGGTCTTTGGCGGCTTTTCCCCGGACGCCCTGCGCGACCGCATCAAGGATTCCGACTGCCAGGTGGTCATCACTGCCGACCAGTCCCTGCGCGGCGGCAAGAAGGTGCCCCTGAAGGCCAACGCCGACAAGGCCATTGCCCAGTGCGCCAATGTGCACAGCTGCATCGTGGTGAAACGGGGTGGCGCGCCCGTGGAGTGGCACGAAGAGCGCGACGTCTGGTACCACGAGGCCATGCAGGATGCCTCCCCCGACTGCCCGCCCGAGGAGATGGATGCCGAGGATCCGCTGTTCATCCTTTACACCTCCGGTTCCACCGGCAAGCCCAAGGGCGTACTGCACACCACCGGCGGCTATCTGCTGCAGGCTGCCATGACCCACAAGCTGGTGTTCGATTACAAGGACGGCGAGGTCTACTGGTGCACCGCCGACGTGGGCTGGGTCACCGGCCACACCTACATCCTCTACGGACCCCTGGCGAACGGCGCCAAGTCGCTCATGTTCGAAGGCATCCCCACCTACCCTGACACCGGCCGTTTCTGGCAGGTGTGCGACAAGCACAACGTGGCCACCTTCTACACCGCCCCCACCGCCATTCGCATGCTCATGGGCGCCGGGGATGATTTTGTCAAGAAAAGCGCACGTAAATCCCTGCGCCTGCTGGGCACCGTGGGCGAGCCCATCAACCCCGAGGCCTGGGAGTGGTACTACCGGGTGGTGGGCGACGAGCGCTGCCCCATCGTGGACACCTGGTGGCAGACCGAAACCGGCGGGCACCTGATCACCCCCCTGCCCGGTGCCACCAAGCTCAAGGCTGGCTCCGCCACCCATCCCTTCTTCGGCGTGCAGCCGGTGCTGCTGGATGACCAGGGCCAGGAAGTCACGGGCAATCCCGCCGCCGGCAACCTGTGCATCAAGCACCCCTGGCCCGGCATGATGCGCACGGTCTATGGCGACCATGCCCGCTTCATCGAGACCTATTTCAAGCTCTACCCCGGCTACTACTTCAGCGGCGACGGTGCGCGCCGGGACGAGGAAGGCTACTACTGGATCACCGGGCGGGTGGACGACGTGCTCAACGTCTCCGGTCATCGTCTCGGCACCGCCGAGATCGAGTCCGCCCTGGTTCTGCATCCCAAGGTGGCCGAGGCCGCCGTGGTGGGTTATCCCCACGACATCACCGGTCAGGGCATCTACGCCTACGTGACCCTGATGAGTGGCGAGGAAGGCAGCGACGAACTGAAGAAGGAACTGGCGGGCCTGGTGCGCGAGGAGATCGGCCCCATCGCCAAGGTCAACCTCCTGCAGTTCTCTCCCGGCCTGCCCAAGACCCGCTCCGGCAAGATCATGCGCCGAATCCTGCGCAAGATCGCCGCCAACGAACTGGACAGCCTGGGCGACACCTCCACCCTGGCCGACCCCAGCGTGGTGGACAACCTGATCGAGAATCGCCTGAACAGGTAGGAAGGCGCAGAGGCAAGAGACAAGTTGCTAGTAGCAAGTAAAGGCCCCGGGTTATCCCGGGGCCTTTTTTCATGGGGAACCGCTGGGATCAGCGGGTTGTGGTGGCCTGGCGGGTTCGGCCCGGGGTCGGGCCTCCTACAGAGGCCGTAGGAGCGGCGACCCCGCCGCGAATCCCGCCGCCAGCCTGAACCGCCTAGTCGAAGTCATACACCGTGGCCTGACCGGCAATCACGGTCACCAGATCGCCTTCCAGCAGGCGCACCGCCACCTCGCCCTCGTTGTCATAGACGTCGGGATCATCCAGGTCCGCATCACAGGTGAACACCGGAAGGTAATCCCCGGCGGGCAGGAAACCCACGCTGTAGAGATAATCTCCGTCCACCAGCTCCACTATGGTGCTGGTCACCGGTGCCCGGTCTTCGGGGCCGCCCAGGTCCGCAGGCACGGTCACATCGGCTGTGTAGACATACACTGCGGGCACACAGGCCTCGAGGCGATCTACCTCGGCTGCGGCGATGACATCGGGATGCACGCCCCCGGTGAGGGACCCGGTGGCGGCGGTCTGCACCAGGCGCAGGGCCGGACGCAAATGGTAATGATCCTTGCCCACCGGCTTGGTGACCGCCTTGCGCAGGTCGAAGTCGATGGTGAAATTCCCATGTCCGTTTACCGGCACATCGAAACCGCTCACCAGCTGCAGGCCCCGCTGGTCACCGCTGGGGATCCACAGGGGATACGCGGTACCCTCGATGGTGATGTAGGTGTCGTCGTTATTGTGTTCGCCGTTGAGCACCTTGAGCCGGATCCAGTTGTAACGTCCGGCGGGGACAGTGACATCTTCCAGCAGGGGCTCCGAGGCAGAGCCGGTGAGCTGTAGCAGGTCGATCTGCCGGGGGACATCGAAATCGATCTCTAAGCGCTCACCGGACTGGGGCTGCAGGACCACGCCGGTGAAGCTCACCACCACGGCCTCGGCCTCGTCCACCGGGGCATCGGTCACGGACAGGCTCAACTGCCC
>SR_TP_S13solDRAFT_1000919_pt1 | contig 10118 bp, 11 predicted proteins | sample SodReaTP_S13sol_FD_11159 | JGI IMG/M metagenome (IMG submission 11159) | reverse complement strand
GCCACTGCATTCGGCGGTTATGGCAAAGCGCCACCGCTTAAGGTGATGCAAAAACTTGCTACCAGTGCTGGCTTTGCGAATTGGAATGATGCAAGGCAAGTCATTGAAGAAGTCGCAGAAGCCATCAGCCAATTTACTTATCTTGCCAAGCAACAAGGGATCAGTAAAACAACAGTGTCTGCGATTGCTAAGACATTGGCTCAGCGCAAACAAGAAAATGCAGCGCTGTTTCAATGAAAGTAAAACAAACTTTTCAATTCACAATAAATACATAGCAAGGTCATCGTGAGCGAATATCAATACTATAAATTCGAGCGTCTGGATGGGTATTTAGATGCTAAAGCACGCCAAGCACTCAGAGCCATTTCAAGCCGTGCCGAGATCAGCGCTACGTCCTTTCAGGTGTTGGCTTTTCAAACGATGGCAAGGCCTACCAGTGTTGGATTTCAATCGAGAAGCCAAACAGTAAATAGGTTGATTTAGCTTAAAGCTGGGTGTGGTATTTTGTAAGCGAGCTATTCAAATTACAGTCCATTGTCCCATCTGCTCACGGTAAGTGAGCTCGTGCGTTAAGATTTATCTATAATTACATATCAAAAAGCACAAGGTGATATATAATAGCTGATCTTTCTTGTGTTTGCGGGATTGCGGTGATATGTTTTTGTATATAATTATTCTTAATTGATGCATTAAGGCGTATCGAAATGAGCTATGTAACAGAGCAGATACTAGAAAGTCTTCGAGAAGCTCGGGTACGCAAGGGGTTTAGCCAAAGAGAGTTAAGCGCGCGTTCGGGGGTGCCGCAAAGTCATATTTCGAAAATCGAGTCTGGCGGTGTTGATTTAAGAATATCCAGTTTGATTGCACTTGCCCGTGTACTCGACCTAGAGCTATTGGTTGCGCCTAAAAAGTCAGTTCCTGCCATCAAGTCAATCATTCGAACCAGCCAAGGGATCAGCGATGAAGGTGAGGCAATGTCACCGGCATATCAGTTAGGGGAAGACGACGATGACTAATCATGTTTCTACGCTTAACGTGTTGCTCTATGGCGAACCCATAGCAACGATCACCAACGTGGGCAATGACAGAACACTTTTTGCCTTTATGGATTCGTACATTAATCATGAATCACGGCCCGTGTTAGGGCTGGGTTTTAAAGATTCGCTAGGTGGCTTGCTGACTAACTTCAAACCGACCCAAACCAAGTTAACTCCGTTTTTCTCTAACCTTTTGCCAGAAGAGGCCATGCGTCATTACCTGGCAGAGCGTGCCGGAGTGAACCCAGCGCGGGAATTTTTTCTATTGTGGGTGTTAGGACAAGATTTAGCAGGTGCGGTCACGGTTGAACCAGTTGATGGTGACGCGCTGCCGCCTAATGTGCATCAAGACATTGACGATGAAACGAAAATAAATGTTCCAATGCGTTTTTCATTAGCGGGTGTACAGTTGAAGTTTTCAGCGGTACAACAGGCAAACGGTGGGTTGACTATTCCAGCAACCGGTCAAGGTGGTTCTTGGATTGTGAAATTGCCGTCGTCTCGATTTGATGCTGTGCCAGAAAATGAATATTCGATGATGGAACTGGCTCGCATGTTGGGGATGGATGTGCCAGAAACGCAGCTACTCCCGATTAACCAGATTGCTAATATCCCAGATGGTATTGGTAAATTTGGCGATGCTTTTAAAAATGCTCAGGCGTTTGTGATCAAGCGCTTTGATCGTGCAGGTGATCAAGCCGTACATATTGAAGATTTTGCGCAAGTGTTTGGCGTCTATCCTCAAGATAAATACAAAAAAGCCAGTATGCGCAATATTGCTCAGGTTATCGGCATCGAAGGTCAAGACGAAGACATTGCAGAATTTACGCGTCGATTGGTGTTCAATACCCTAATTGGCAATGCGGATATGCATTTGAAGAATTGGTCTGTGATTTACAAAGACAAGCGCACAGCATCGATTGCACCTGCTTATGACTTTGTCTCGACTATTCCTTATATCCCCGATGATAGTGCGTCGCTGAATGTGAGCCGTAGCAAGAAATTCAGTGATTTCACGCTGGATGAGCTGTCACACTTAGCCGCTAAAGCCATGCTGCCAGAAAAATTGGTGTTAGATACTGCCAAGCAAACCGTGGCAGGCTTTCATGAAATCTGGGCGAAAGAAAAAGCGCATTTACCGCTCACCAAGGCGATGATTGAAGCCATCGAAACACACTTACGAAGCATACCGCTACGCTAACAGATAGTATGGTCAAGCAAGTTGCATCTGCGGTGCCCCACCCGGCTTACCTTGCGGAAAACGCCGGGTTATTCAATATTCTGAATCTTAATATTGGATGAAAATTATAAGGCATTGATATTATTTAGTTTTGCTGGGATTCAGTAGCTATAAATAAAGATTTACCCACCAGTTTACCCACCACTTAGCCTGGGTAAGGAGCTTCTGCCTTCATGCAACGCAACTTTGTCGTATATACGAACCCGCAAAGAAACGGCTGTCGCCTTTGTTGGCCATGTTATGGATTAGCATACGCCGTTGATTGCAATTGTGATTTTACATCTTTCAACTGCATAGGCTCCTTTACCAAGGAACCCAGATTAAGTCGTTTCAGCGTGTTTTCAATACTCTCCTGAATTCCTATTTGTGCTCCCCAGTCTCTCGGTTTATCGAATGCGGAATGACCATGTTCTTTTTCTAAGAGAGCTTCAAACGATTGGAAAAAAGACCTATTTGTATGGCAGAGGAACTTTACAAGCTCTTGATCTGCCAATTTATCGATCGTTCCATGTGCGAGGCGGTTACGATAGATAGCGGTAAATTTGACCACCAAATCTTTAAGGATAAAAAAGTCAGGATGCGTTTTTTTAAGATTATCAGCAACCTTCTTTTGCTTGTGGCCACTTGAATCTAAAAGCCATAGTACTTTTTCAATCAAATTGGCAGTTGGAATGTAAGTCCCTTCAACAATTTTTTCGCTGTTCGCATACTGAACTCCGTTTAGTCGTAGCCCTATAAGCATTACACGCTTTACATAGCCTTCTACATAGATATGAGTCTTCAAAAAGTACTCGCTATCGCATAGCGCAGAGTTATCGTTCAAGAAAATTTGTAACCGCTTTGATGAGATCATCTATTCGCCTAGTTAGCCATAACACCCGAAATTGCAGCTGGTTTGGAGCGCAGCAGAAAAACAGTCCGACAACATGTGTTTGTTATATGCTTTATCCTTCTGACTCAGCCTATCTTTTAAGTGTGATTCCGTCATAGAAGTAACTCAAAATGAAAATATCGAACTTATCTAGACCGGGCACACTAGCTACAATTTCCTGGAGGCCAATATCTAGAAACTGGTTAATAATGCAGTGTAGATCATTATCTTGATTTTCAAAGTCGATAACATTAGCATCATGTATTTTTCTGGAAATCATCCGTGGCAGACCCGGTACGACTCAACTTGGTCAGCGAGCATGCTCGCCGCTCACTGATATGATAAAGGCTCATTAGGTGGCGCACCGCCTTACGACGCTGCGGTACGCTCACCACTTTCGGGTGTTCAGATCCTGCAGCATCACTTTATCGAGTGTTAAATCCGCCACAATGCGCTTGAGTTTCTCATTCTCTTCGCGCAACTGTTTCAACTCGCGAACTTGATCCGACTCAAGGCCAGAATACTTTTTCTTCCATGCGTAAAAAGTACCTTCGGCAATGCCCATTTTACGAGCGACTTCGGCTATCGATAGGCCCGCTTCATGTTGCTTGATCGCCGAGACAATTTGTTCGACCGAAAAACGTTTTGATTTCATGGCATGATCCTCGTAAGGTTTTCATCATGCCCAAATTCATCGTCCTTGTGGATCTTTTTATTGGGGGACCGTCAACTTTTCTCGACTGCATTATGCCACCGAAACCGTCTGGAATACCCGATAAAAAATATCTCAATTGGTAATAATATCATCGCTGAATTCACCTCGCCAACTTAAACTTTTTTATCCGAAATTAGTACCAATTACTTATCGGGCAACAGCTCAGAAGAATAAATGGTGCTAAACAATACAGATAAATTTTCACAGGTTTGGCTTTGAGCTTGTGTCCTGAATATTACTTTTGGCAATCACCCCGAGGTTATCTGCCGATCTTTTGAATAGAAGCATTGACTCTGAAATAGCGTAAGCCAACCAAAGCATTAACCATGCGCTAAGCATTGAAGATAAGGTTGTCATAACGACTAAAGCAACCCCATCGACCTCCAAGAATGAAGAAAGTGAAGCTGAGAACACGTGAACCATAAGAACTCCGGGCATAACTAAAAATGCCTCAGAGATTGGAGAGTTATAAACTGGACCGCTATCAAACTGCATTGCTATGGCGAAGAGAACATAAGACAATTGAGCTACAGCAACAATCTCACCAGCTAAACGCACCATAATTATGGTTAAAGCAGTAACAGTAAATTCTTCAGTAAGCTCGCACCTGCGCGCTCTAAAAATTATTAGACCTATTATGACTAACGACACACCTACAAATACAATCGACAAGAAAACTGAGATATAGCTTTCATTAGATACCGATAATATATTTTTATTTGCGTAACCGAATTGGCTATAGACTATTGTAACAACCAGTATGGCTACTGACATAGCCACAAAGTATAAAAGCCACTTGAATGATTGCCGAAAAAAACTTCCAGACTCTAGTGCTCGAACTAAATTTGAAATTCCCATTATATTCCCTCGTTACTTAAATCTATCAACATGTGGTGGTCAACAAAACCCGGACACCTTTTTAGTTAACTTCTCAGCTTTTGCCAGTCGCTGGCACCCATTCAAATTTTAAACTTCTTCAGTATGCGGGTTTTCCGTCACATTACAATCACACTGAATATTCATCCCGCAATAGTTGTTAGAATGTCTCAAACCTATACTCTACCTAGATGCTCTATGAAAATTGAAAAGACGCTAACGCCCGCCTTTGGAGCGGACTTGGAGCCGCGAAGCGGCAGAAAATCGCTCGCCGTGCAGCAGATTGTTAGATTTATCTTCTTCACCTGAAGCAGCCGTCACAAACTCGACAGTGCCAATCACCAAATGTCGCACCTGGCAAGTGCTGTAAACGAATTTCTTTCGAGGTCGAGTCGAAACAAGTTGCACAGAAAGGGCCAACTTCCGTACCTTCCTCAAGATCTTTGAAGTACTTCCCCTCTACAAATCGAAGTTGACTCTTTGAATGTAGCGTTCGCTGCAGCTCTGCAATCTTCTCAGCATTTTCCGCCGCTTCTATTTTTGCGTCCGCGAGAGCGCTGATCAATTCGGCCATCCGCAGCTTTAGTTGCGCATCGCCGATTGAGTCAGTCGCAACTTTCAACGCCTTTGCTACATCCCAGGCAGCTTTAAGCCCAGTTACGTACTCAGCAACCATGTCTCATATTTCCTCAATCAATCTAACATTGTATTAATAAGCACGCCTCATATCTCCAATACACCGGCATGCACGCTTTGTCGCTTTGCAACCTTGCTTGGCATCTACCCCAGATTCGCCCTAGAAGCCAGGCAGACCAAAGAGTTAAAGCCCAAAAACAAGCACAAATAGACCGCGACGACGCAGCGAAACGAGGATTCAAATAGGCGAAGAAAAACTTATGAGGAGGGCTCTTCCTTGAGGAAACAACTGAGCTGGCTCAATAATCGCTCGCCATAATTCCGTCGGCTTGCTTCTTGACTATGCTTTGAGATTACTAAAACCACTGCTAAGGAACAAGCGGTATTTCTGGGTAAGGTTATTCTTGCTTAACAACGCGAGGATTATCGACATGAAAAATTTATGTGTCGAAATTATGCAATTTTTCCGACACGTATTAATTGCCTGTTCATCAGATCGGCTTAGCGCTAGCGGGTTGGTCGCCATGCGGTCAAGGTAAGCCATTTCCACTTTCCGTACGACGTAACTTCCCCACCAGAACTCTAGCGCCACTCTGATCGATAAAGTTTTGATACATAACCTCAGACTCGCGGAAATGATGCTCTACCGCGTTCAACACACTGCTTAGTGCACTCAGCACCTCTTCAATATGCGCTCTACTGACCCCACTTAAAGGCTTCGAGACTTGATTCATCGCATGGCCATAATCCTGATGAGCCACTCGCTTATTCCTATGCTCCCTTGCAACCCCTGCTGCTTTTAATGCACTGCGACAGAGCTCCTCGACCTCGGCTTTGAGCTGCTCATCCGCAATCAGTGGTGGCAAAGAAAAAATCGTAAGATTCCTATTGCTCCTCATCTTCGAGGCATCGGTCATGCGGGCAATACCCATCAGGACGCTATCCCAAAGCTCGTCCTGTACTATCTTGAAAAACAATCCAGCTGTACGATTAAGTAACCGGATTATCTCATCGCCTTCGCCAAACAACTGACGGTACTGTTTCCAAACGATATGGAGCTCACCAAGCTTTCTATGAAGCTCGAAGAAATGAAGGCCCAAATCTTCACCCATGGACGTTATGTAATCGCTCTTTACAACATCAAGTGTCCGCGCAACCATTTTCTGTCTCTATGCTTGACCACTAGTACCCGATCATTTGGATTTCTTAGTTTCCAATTCCCTTTCTGTGGCGATTAGTTTGCTTCACATCCGAAATGTTGTTTTCTAAGGCTCGTCCCCTTCGACCATCCAAATGATACTCATCACCATCTTCATAATTAATTGCACTACTTGAGGATTGCTCGTCATCGTTATCCCCTTTCCCTTGGTGCTCAGAAATATCAACTATCTCTTCACTAGCAACTTCCTTCACCGCTAAGGCGTCAATCGTTACATCGGGCTCCTCCAAGGGCTTAGACTCTGAGAGAGAATCTTGCCTTGCCTCAGCACTCAAACCCAACGTGTGTATAAGCCTATCAATTTCCCGTCTTTGGGAGGCGATAGTCATTTGTTTTAGCTTGAGCTCTGCCTCAAGGTTAGCAAGCTGCTCGGTAAGTTCCGCAATCTTCTTTTCTGTATCCTTCTTCGCTTTGTTACCCTTTTTAAGTTCTTCCCTCTGATTTTTGACCTCTTCATCAGCATCAAGCAGTGCAGTTTCTACAACGAGGCTATGAGAGGCATTGAGCTTTTTTGCCAGTGAATTCAAAGCTGCTGCTCCCTTAGTTGATAGCTCAATCGTCTTTCGCGCAAGTGCCTTCTTGCGTCTGCGTTCATCACCCGTGTAACGATTCCGGACTCTCGTCGCAAAGTCCAAAAATGCCGCCATTTGCACTTCACTATAGACTCGCAAATAGTTTGCTGTCTGTTCTGGTTTTCCATTCTTTCCCGAAGTGGTCGAAATGTATATTGAATTTAGAAGATGATCGGCAAGCGTTTCACTGATCTTTGAGCCTACATTTGTTTTGATCTCAGGCATCGGATGCCCAAAGGTTTTCTCGAATCTTCGTTCCGCATAGCGGCGGATACGAATCCACTTTTGAGCGTCCAATTTATCAAGCCATCGCAGCTTATTCGATAAGGTAAGCTTTGCAAAGTGAACAGTGTAAATACTCATTTTCACCACCGATAAAATAATTCTATCTAGCCCTTCATGAGGAAAGCATAACCTGCCAACCTCTAAAACGCCATTACAAAAAATGCCATTAAATATTGCGCTGGATATTGCATTAAATACATGATTAAATTGTTTAGATATAAACTCTTTTAATAGGGTATTAAATGGGAAAATTGGATAGTGTGAAAGTTAAAGATCTATCAACCAAGGCGCTATGCTTACTTAGCCTACTGCACCTGACCATTCATCGGCAAAAAAAAATAGTGGTGTCGAGCGTAGATGAAATCGCAAAGCTTGCGGGATGTCATACAAAAACTATTGATGGCCCCCTGAAAGAGCTGACGAAAAATGGATTCATCAACTCGGACGGAGTGTTTGATGAGAATGGAGATTTTGTCCAAGCGATCTGCTTCAATAAGGAGATCTTGGCGGAGATTTCATTAGTAACTCCGACCGCTAGAGAGTCGTTTCACGAACCGATCATCCGTGATCTCATTTCAGATATGTATCGCGACTTGAGTATCGAGAAGCGGAAATCCACGCTTTCACCAATAAATACCCTTCTGCTATCCACCGTCCTTTCTTTCGCTGACGAGAACGGAGTTACCAACTCCCTTTCTCAAAGTCGCCTGAAAAAGCTGCTTGCCTTTTCAACAGCTCAACTAAAGTCTCAAAGTAAAAAACTCCAGCAGCTAGGTCTTGTGAATGTGCTCGCGGCGGGAGGTGCTGAGAGAGGTAGAGGAAGAAGAACGTCGACATTAAGAGTTAATCTGGAACGACTCAGAAATTGGAAGCACATGCAGCATGACGAGAATACCCATCAAAGGGCAAGCTATTATCATTTGATAATAGACACATCTACAGTTGCTACCGCGCTTGAATGGGCCGCAGATAACGGGTACTCGTTTATAAGGGTGGAAAAACACGGCTCGGATTTCCGCAAAGATAATCAGGGAAGAGAGTTAGAAGCACTTTTAACTTCAGTGAACGAAACGTTGACCACGAATTTCGATGATTGGAGACAAGCGCCCCCGGAGCAAATACCTCCCTCTGCAGCACTCACAAGCACCAAGGACTTAATGCACTTAGTAAGGTGGGTGGCCATTTCGATATTTTTACGCATTGTTAAAAGTAAATGGGGAACAGACGTTGGCTTCTCGAGAGTAAGTTATGACAATCAAATCAGAGCTCTTAAAGTGGAACTCAAATCTAGATGAAATTACGCAACCGGATACACCACAGTGTCACATCGTCGTATCACAAGATGTAATTTAACTTCAAAATTTTCATCCCCCTGTACAGCGAGCATCCCGAATAGGATCACCGAGCCACATTGGCTGTTTATCAGCAGTGCATGTCGGTTTAGGTAATATATACATATCAGTTAAGTAAGCAGTCATGAATAATTGAAGCTAATAGAAGAGAACAAGCTAGGTAACGCGGATTGGTCTAAGCCAATCCAAGATAACTGATAAATTTTTACAGGTGTGCAGCTTCCTATGAAACTCAAACACAGCATAGGAAGATCCGATGAACAATCGTTTAGCAGCCAATCGCAATTTACACCTTCACTACGAACCAACCTACAGAGGATTCAATTGTATTCAATCAAGAGGTCCTCTCATCGTCGAATACCTTGACCCCATCTTTACCGTAATACATCGAGCATTGAACGATCACCCCCGAACACTAGTAGTCCGCATAGACTTACTGTTCCCCCGCTTTTATAAGTGTGATGACGATAATTCGGTGATAACCAGATTCATCGAAAAGCTTCGCTACTGTATTAACGCAGACTGCCGACAAAGGCGAGCTAATGGCGCCAGAGTCCACGACACACGTCTGCGGTACATTTGGTGTAGAGAGGAAACAGATGAATCAGATGGCCATTATCACATGTTGCTATTCGTTAACCGCGACACATATTTTCAGCTTGGCAATCCCGATAGCTTCGATAAAGGTCTTGCAGGGATGATTAACACCGCTTGGGCTTACGCTTTAAGACTCGACCATTGGAATGCCATCGGGACAGTAAATTTTCCGGAGAATCTGCTTTACCATCTACAAGAGCGAAGCCCAGATTTTGCTCAGGTATTTCAAGACGTATTCAACCGCGCCAGCTACTTCGCAAAAGCAAAGACCAAGACCTATGGGAATCGGTATCGGTCGTTTGGTGTGAGTCAAATCTAACTCGACAGACACAAGCGACATGCAAATTCGCCCTTCCAGCGTTTTGAAACTAACTCAATATTTGTACAATACCCAAGGGATTTCTGATACGTTCATTGGGAAGGACGCAATGGAAAACTGTGATGATTGAAATTACCGAAATCATTAGGCCACTGGAACAGGGGATTACTCAACCTTACCTATGTGTGGGCGATGATGATAAGCGCTATGCCGTAAAGGGACAATCAGCAACCAAAAGGGGACTCGTCGCCGAGTTTGTATGCGCCAAATTAGCCGAGCGATTCGGCTTACCGATTCCGCTGCATGTTTCGGATGAATCCGAACACTCATTTCGGTTCAATCCGATCACCCATTTCGGTTTAAACCGATCACCTGTTTCGGTTTTATCCGATCACTTTT
>SR_TP_S13solDRAFT_1000918_pt1 | contig 10118 bp, 11 predicted proteins | sample SodReaTP_S13sol_FD_11159 | JGI IMG/M metagenome (IMG submission 11159) | reverse complement strand
GCCATGCGGGCGGTGCCGATCAGGGCGATGGAGGCAAACAGCAGGGCGCCCAGGGCCAGCAACGTCAGTCGCATCTTGAGGGACATGATCTACTCCTCTGAAAAATCCGGTCGGTCGGCCTGATTTTTATTATTGTCCTGATGGAAGTGTCGGCTGACGGCCTGAAAACTTGAGACTTCTAGCCCCCGCGCCACCCATCATTTGCGTCGGGCATGAATAAAGGGTGCGCAGGGACCGTGAATAGACCTCGGCCGTGCGCACCCCTGGAGAGACCGGGCCACTCCTCGGGTGACCCGCTAGACCCTCCTGGTCTTACTCCACCGGGTAACCGGCGTCACGCCAGGAGGGGAAGCCCAGGCGGTAGTAGTGGACCTTGGTGAAGCCCCATTCCACGGCACGCTCGGAGGCGGCAGCGGTGCGCCAGCAGCTGGTGCTGTTGCAATAGAACACCACCTCGGTGTCCTTGGCGCCGATGAGTTCCAGCAGCGACTGTTCGGTGATCTTGCTCTTGGACTGGTCGCGCTCCACGGTCAGATTCTCGGCGCCGGGGATGCGGCCTGCCTCGAAGTCGGAGCTGGTGCGCACGTCCACGAAGATCACGCCCCGGTCGAACAGGGACTTGGCGTCAGCCGGGCTGACATAGGTGGTGCCGGACACCGTCTCGGGCGAGACGTAGTTGGCCAGGGCGGCGAAGGGCAGCAGGCACAGGAGCATCAGGCTCACGCGGGACATCAGTTTCATGGTGTTCTCCAGTCGGTTGTACGGGACTTACTTTGTATTTTTGTGGTGTGTTCGGGAGATTCTCGGTCAATCACCCTTGTCAGGCAGGTCCTCGGCAATTGCGCGCCGGCCTTGACAACAAGACTAATCGAAGGGGATTAGATTGAGAATGTGATCTATGCACGGTTAGGGGCATGTTTTCTACCGCTTGTCCGCTGAGTCCTGTTACCCGGGCGTAAACGCCGATAGGCGGTGTGTCCTATATCAAGGGCCGGATTGGCCAGCCTGTGTCCCGAGCGCTATGATCGTGGGCCGCCAACTAGGCGCGTGCGTTCTTGCCCGCGCCTGCATCAGGATCGCCCTCCATGAAAGACGCTGCCCCCCGCACCATTCACCTCAAGGACTATGCTGCCCCTGCCTGGCGGGTGAACCGGGTGGCCCTGGATTTTCATCTGGATCCGGCCGAGACCCGGGTGCGTTCGCGCCTGTCCCTGGAGCGGGCCGGCGGTGGCGCTGTGCAGCCGCTGATGCTCAACGGCCAGGATGTGAAGTTACTGTCACTGGCCGTGGACGGCCGTCCCCTGGATGCCCGGGCCTGGCGTATCGAGGGTGAGCAGCTGTGGATCCAGGGCCTGCCCGATCGCTGCGAGCTGGAGGTCCAGACCCTCATCCACCCGGATCAGAACACCGCCCTGGAAGGCCTGTACGTCTCCGGTGGCAATTTCTGCACCCAGTGCGAGGCGGAGGGTTTTCGGCGCATCACCTGGTACCCGGATCGCCCGGACGTAATGGCCGAGTACACGGTGCGCCTGGAGGCGGACAAGGCCGCCTTCCCGGTGCTGCTGTCCAACGGCAACCACATCGAGTCCGGTGATCTGCCCGAGGGTCGACACTATGCCGTCTGGCACGACCCGTATCCCAAGCCCAGTTACCTGTTCGCCTTGGTGGCTGGCGACCTGGCCTGCCAGGAGGACCGTTTCACCACGGTCTCCGGACGTGAGGTGGACCTGCGTATCTACGTGCAGAAACACAATCTGGATAAGTGCGAGCACGCCATGCGCTCGCTCATCAAATCCATGCGCTGGGATGAGCAGGTATTCGGCAGGGAATACGACCTGGACGTCTACATGATCGTGGCGGTGGATGATTTCAACATGGGCGCCATGGAGAACAAGGGGCTCAACGTCTTTAACTCCAAGTACGTCCTGGCGCGCCAGGACACGGCCACCGACGAAGACTTCGTGGCCATCGAGGGCGTCATCGCCCACGAGTATTTCCACAACTGGTCCGGCAATCGCATCACCTGCCGGGACTGGTTCCAGCTCTCCCTCAAGGAAGGACTCACGGTGTTCAGGGACCAGGAGTTCACCGCGGATCAGAGCCTGCGGGCGGTCAAGCGCATTGACGATGTGCAGCGTCTGCGCAGCCTGCAGTTCCCCGAGGACGCCAGTCCCATGGCCCATCCGGTGCGGCCCCAGTCCTACATGGAGATCAACAATTTCTACACCATGACGGTGTACGAGAAGGGCGCCGAGGTTGTGCGCATGATCCAGACCCTGCTGGGTCGTGAGGGCTTTCGCCGAGGCATGGACCTGTATTTCGAGCGTCACGACGGCCAGGCGGTGACCACCGATGACTTCGTGCGTGCCATGGAGGATGCCACCGCCCGGGACCTCTCCCAGTTCCGCCGCTGGTACGACCAGGCGGGCACGCCGGTGATCGTCGCGGCCGGGGACTATGACGCCGACAATCGCCGTTACCGGCTCACCCTGCGCCAGTCCACCCCGGCCACTCCTGGCCAGCCGGACAAGCTGCCCCTGCACATCCCCCTGGCCATGGCCCTGCTGGACGGCCAGGGTCGCGAGATCCCTCTGCGCCTGGAGGGCGAGGCGAAGGCACAGGGTGGCGAGGCTGGCGAAAGGGTACTGGAGCTGACCGCGCCGGATCACGTGTTCGTATTCGAGGATGTGCCCGAGACGCCGGTGCCCTCGCTGCTGCGCAACTTCTCTGCGCCGGTGAAGCTGCGTTTTGAATACAGCGATGAGCAGCTGGCCTTCCTCATGGCCCACGATGGGGATGACTTCAACCGCTGGGAGGCGGGCCAGCAGTACGCCGTGCGCATCCTATTGGGTCTGGTGGTTGACATTCAGGCCGGGCGTGCACTCGAGGCGGACGAGGCGTTCGTGGCCTCCGCAGACAGGGTGCTGCGGGATACGGACCTGGATCCTGCCCTGGTGGCCGAGGCCCTGAGTCTGCCCGGGGAGAGCTACCTGGCGGAGCAGATGGACGCCGTGGACGTGGACGCTATCCACGAGGCCCGGGGCTTCATGCGCCGCAGTCTGGGGGAGCAGCTGGCCGACGGCTGGCGGGCCATCTACGACCGGCACCGGGACACCGATCCCGCGGACCTGGGCGCCAGTGCCATGGGGCGTCGCCGTCTGGCCGGCCTGGCCCTGGGTTACCTTGTGGCTGCCGGACACAGCGAGGGCCGGGCCCTGGCCTATGCCCGTTTCCGGGAGGCCCGCAACATGACCGAATCCATGGCCGCCCTGCGCGCCCTCATGGACTGCCCGTGCGAGGAACGCGAGGCGGCCCTGGCCGCTTTTGAGACGCGCTGGAAGGCAGAGCCCCTGGTGCTGGACAAGTGGTTCAGCCTGCAGGCGGCCTCCAGCCTGCCCGGTGCCCTTGACCGGGTGAAGCAGCTCATGGACCACCCGGGGTTCAATCTGCGCAACCCCAACCGGGTGCGGGCCCTGATCGGTGCTTTTGCCAGTGCCAACCCGGTGCATTTTCACGCCCTGGATGGCTCGGGTTATCAGTACCTGGCCGAGCAGGTGCTGGCCCTGGACCCCCTCAATCCCCAGGTGGCTGCCCGCCTGGTCAAGGCCTTGAGCCGATTCAAGCGTTATGACAAGACCCGCCAGGCGCTCATGAAGCAGGCACTTAAGGGCATCGTGGACACCCAGGGTCTCTCCAGGGATGTCTACGAAATCGCCAGTCGCAGCCTGGAGTAGGCGCCAGGGCACCTCTAACTATTCTGAGTGCGTCAGGTTGGGCGCTCAAGTTCGTGCTATCAAGGCGCAAATCGCACGTGAGCGTGCTATTGCGAAGATTTGCAACGCCGAGAGCGCGAATTTGAGTGTTCAAGATGCGTGCTCATGAATAGTTAGAGGTGCCCTCAAGTCAGGGCGGATTCAGGTCAGTCCCAACGCGCCCGTCAGCGCGCCGGGTGCCGTTGCCCGGGTTTGTTCGTCCGCACCCAGAGAACCCAGATAGTTCGCCAACACCTGTTCCAATCCTTTGCCGGGGGCGGCCAGGGGCAGGTTGTGGGCCAGCCAGGCGAGCTGGGTTCGCTCCGCCTGTAACTCAGCCTCCAGGACGGCCGCTCGTAGCCGGCCGACCTGGCTGTCCGATGTGCCCAGGGCTTTGACCCGTGTACGCAGGCTGCGCAGGGGCAGGATGGTGTCCCTGCGCCAGGGCGCGACATCCCCGGCCAGTTGCCCCAAAGCGGCTGTGTCGGGCAGGGGGCCTCCTTGCGCCTCCCGCCAGCACAGGGCCAGCACCAGGGGGATGTCTGCATTAAAGCGGTTCTGCCAGTCGAGGCAGATCTCCCGGATACCGGGCCGGGCGTAGATCTCACAGGCATAGTCCCACAGGCTCGGGATGGCGGGGTGGGCGTCGGGGCTGAGGGGGGATCTGGCCATGGCGCCAGTATAGGGCAGGGGGATGGGAGACCGCCGGGCCACCAGAGGCGGGTTGTCAGTGCCGGTTCAGATCCGGCGGTGGCATGTATTCGTATCGGATGTGCCCGGCCCGGGCGGAGGGTTCCACGCCAGCGGCGCGTAGGATGGCTTCCAGTTCCCGCCCCAACTCCCCCAGTTCCGAGCGGTAGGCAATGAGTCCGTCCAGCAGGTACCGGGCCCTGGCTTGGCGCGTGCGGGTCACCACCGGCTCCCTGTCCTGGTGTTCCGTGTGCAGGAGCCTGGCTCGGCATCCAGGCTTTGACGCAGGGGGCTGTCGTCCCGTCGTGCCACCTTCATGGGTCACCTCCGTGACAGGGGGGTGTTCAGATATCTTGTAGTCCAGGGGCCGGGGGATGACCAGTGAAGTCTGTGGGAGAGAGGTATTTTTCCACTATGGGACTTGAACCGGCGGTCACGATGAGCTGTCATGGATGCATTGCGGTTTACAGTGAGGATGGGTCCCATGTCCCCCGACCCCTCTGCCCATTGCGGGGCAGGCGAGTTTCTCTGCGTCAACGAGTTGGACCACCATGCCCTGGCGGCACTCCAGGCCGAGGCGGCCCGGAGTGCCGGTGTGGCGGTGGGTTTTTCCGATCCCCTGCACAGCGGCGGTCATGGTCCGGCCCTGCAGGTGATCCCGGCGGGCCGGTTCCTCATGGGTTCCAGCCCCCGGGAGTTTGGTCATCAGCCTGCGGAAGCTCCCCAACGCTATGTGACCCTGACCCGTGCCTATGCCCTGGGTCGTTATGCGGTGACCGCCGGGGAGTTCGCCCGTTTCCAGCAGGCCAGCGGCTGGCGTCCCCGGCGGGACCTGATCTGGGCGCGGGACCGCTACCCGGTGATCAACATCCGACCAGCCGACGCCCGGGCCTACCTGGAGTGGCTCAGCGGGGAGACAGGCCAGCGCTACCGCCTGCCCACGGAGGCCCAGTGGGAGCACGCCGCCCGGGCCGGCAGTGTCAGTCCCTTTGCCTTCGGTGACAGCGTCTCCTGCCGGGAGGTGCACTTCAATGCCCTGTTCCCCTACCAGGAGCGCCTGGAGAAGCGCCGCTGGTACCTGCCCCGCTGCCTGCCTCTGCCCCGGGCAGTGGAAGTGGGCAGCCTGCCGGCCAATCTGTGGGGTCTGCACGAGATGCATGGCAACGTGCAGGAGATGACGGCTACACCCTGGCAGGCCAATCATGGCAGGATGGATGCTTGGGGGGAGGTGCCCGGCGACGGGGACAACCCACGTATCGCGGTACGTGGGGGTTCCTGGTTCGATCCCGCCGTGGCAGCCCGTAGCGCCGCACGACGTGTGCGACTGCTGGATGAACTGGATACCAATCTGGGCTTTCGGGTGTTGCGGGAACTGGACTGAGCGGCCGGGCCGCATGGGGAGAGTGGCTTGACGCAGGATCTGCACAATGAAAACCGCGAGTTGCGACGTCAGCTGCGCGAATTGCTGAGCGAGGCGCGGGAGAACGAGCGCAAGCTGGACCGTTTCCAGGCCCTGGAACTTAGGCTGGTGGCCGCCACAGGTCTGGCGGAGATCGTGACCCTGTTGTCCAACGCCCTGCCGCGAGCCTCGCGTCTGGACCACATGGGTCTGCTGCTCAGCGACATCAGTGGCGAGATCGGCCTGGAACTGGCTGGGGCGGGCATCATCCCGGTGCCCGGGCAGCTGGAACTCAATCCCCCGGTGCGTCTGCCCACGGGGGTCTATCTCGGCCCCTATCAGTCGCAACGCCATGGTCGCTACTGCGCCGGTCGCACGGACCTTGCCAGTATCGCCATGCTGCCCCTTCGCCGCAGTGCGGAGGTGCAGTCCGAGCCCCTGGGCACCCTGGTGTTCGGCAGTCGGGATCCGGGGCGCTACGGCCTGGGGGTGGACAGCTTCTTCCTGGAGCGCACGGCGGCCATCACGGCGGTGTGCATTGAAAATGCCCTGAACCTGCGTCGTCTGCGTGAACTGGGTCTGACCGACCCCCTTACGGGTCTGCGTAACCGGCGGTATTTCGACGAGCAGCTGCCCATGGAATGTCAGCGCGCCCGGCGTGAGCAGGGCCCGCTGGCCTGTCTTTTCGTGGACATCGATCGTTTCAAGTCCATCAACGATGTCCATGGGCATCCCGCCGGGGATCAGGCCATCCGCGAGGTGGCCAGACGCATCTCCGCCCATGTGCGGCCATTCGATCTGCTAGCCCGCTATGGCGGGGAAGAGTTCGTGATCCTGCTCGCCCGGCTGGATGCGGCGGCCACCCGTGAGGTGGCCGAGCGGGTGCGTCTGGCGGTGGCTCAGAGGCCGGTGAGTCTGGCGGACGGGCCGGAGCTTGAGCTGAGCGTGTCCCTGGGAGGGGCTGTATGCGCCCGCTGGGGTTCACGGGAGGAGCCCGAGCAGACGGGCCGGCGGCTCATGGAGGCCGCGGACCTGGCGCTGCTGGAAGCCAAGCACTCGGGACGTAACCGGGTGGTGATGGCGGCACCGCGCACCGGTCTGTTCGGACGCATTGGAGGCTAGTCAGGAGGTCAGTTGTTCAGCAGGAAGGGTTAGAACATCATCTTGGCCAGTGGCCACTGGCCACTGATTCTCAGCTATTCCGCTTCCCCGAAGCGCGAGGTGATTAGCTCGATGAGTGCCTGCACGGCGTCTTCGGCGTCCTCGCCGTCCGCAAACAGGCGCACCGTGGAACCCCGGCTGGCGGCCAGCATCATGACGCCCATGATGCTCTTGCCATTGACCCGCCGGGTGCCTTTCTCAAGCTCGATCTCGGCGCCGAATTGACTGGCCAGGCTGACGAACTTGGCGGCGGCCCGGGCATGCATGCCCAGGCGGTTGACGATGGTGACCTCGCGTTCGACCATCAGCATTCCGTCTCGCACAGTACGATGCCGTCGTGCCCGCCGCTGATGGCCTTGTTTACCAGTTCATGCAGGCGCAGATTGGGGTAGTTGAGCACACGCACCAGCATGGGCAGGTTGAGCCCGGCAATCACCTGGGTCTTGGGCATCTCCAGCAGGCGCGTGGCGATGTTGCTGGGGGTGGAGCCGTACATGTCCGTGAGCACCAGCACGCCCTCGCCCTGGTGAAGCTGGCCGTGATAGTCCCGGGCCCGGGCCAGCAGCTCATCCGGGTCGCCAGCCTGGGAGACCGCCAGGGACTTCACTTCCATGGGCAGCTTGCCGAGCATGGAGCGGGCGGTGCTGATGAGATCCTCTCCGATGCGGTTGTGGGTGATGATGAGTAGACCTACGGTCATGGGATGATCGATCCGTTATGTGCGGCTTTCAGGACATTTCCCGGTGGCGCGTGCTGACGTTCAGGCCCCGGGTTTGACGGAAGTGCGCGGCCAGGCGTTCGGCCAGGTAGACGGAGCGGTGCTGGCCCCCGGTGCAACCCAGAGACACGGTCATGTAGCTGCGATGCTCCGATTCGAAACAGGGGATCCAGCGTTCCAGGAAATCCCGCAGGCTGTCGAACATCTCCTGTACCACCGCGTGTTCATCAAGATAGGCCCCCACCTCCGGGTCTCGCCCGGTCAGGGACCGCAGACGCGGCTCCCAGTAGGGATTGGGGAGACAGCGTACATCGAAGACGAAATCGGAGTCCACAGGCGAGCCGTGCTTGAAACCGAATGACTGGAACAGCAGGGACAGGGCGTCGCCGCCGGCCTGTTCCACCCGGTCACGGATCAGGTGGCTAAGCTGGTGGACGTTGGTGCGGGTGGTGTCCAGGGTGAGGTCGGCGCGTACGGCGATTCGGGCAAGCAGGCTTCGCTCCAGGCGCAGGGCCTCCACCAGGGGCATGCCCTTGCGGGCCAGTGGGTGCTTGCGCCGGGTCTCGCTGAAACGGCGCAGCAGGATGTCCTCGTCGGCGCGCAGGAACAGGATTTGTGCCTCTACGCCCTGGGCCCGGATCTCGGCCATGATATCGTCGAAGTGATCCAGCTCTTCCAGACCGCTGCGCACGTCCACACCCACGGCAGCCAGTTCGTAGAGGGGCATGCGCGGGGCCATGAGCTGGCGCACGAAGGCCGACAGCAGGCCCAGGTGCAGATTGTCCACGCAGTAATAGCCGGCGTCTTCCAGGGCGTTGAGCGCCACGGATTTGCCCGAACCGGACAGACCACTGACGATGATGAGTTTCATGTATCGCCGTCTCCCATGGCGCGACGCTGGCGCTCGGACAGGTCGTCGCCCGCATAGTAACCCTTGGTGCGCAGCAGATGATTGCGCACTGCGGCTTCCACCATGACGGCCAGGTTGCGCCCCGGCGCCACAGGCAGACTGATCACGGGGATCTCCAGGCCCAGGATGGTGCGGCTCTGGCGGCCCCCGTGTAGACGGTCCATGACCTGTTCCTCGCCGCTGCCCAGGTCGAACAGACGAATGATCAGTTTCAGGTACTTGCTGTCCTTGATGGCACTGTTGCCATACATGGATCGGATGTTGAGCACCCCCAGTCCGCGCACCTCGAGAAAATCCTGCAGCACCTCGGGACAGGAACCACGCAGGGTATCCGGAGTGATGCGCGCGAACTCAGGGGCGTCGTCGGCCACCAGGCGTTGGCCGCGGGTGATCAGCTCCAGGGCCAGCTCGCTCTTGCCCACACTGCTGTTGCCGGTGAGCAGGAGGCCGATGCCCAGCACCTCCAGAAACACGCCATGGACCGTGATGGTCTCGGCCAGTTTGTTGCTGAAAAAATAACGCAGGATGTTGATCAGTTCGTGGCCAGGCAGGGGCGTGCGCAGCAGGGCCACGTTACGGGTCTCGGCCTGGGCCTGGAGTGCCAGGGGTGGCTCCAGGCTGTCGGTGACAATGATCATGGCGGCGTGGCCGTCGGTGATCTGTTCCACCAGATCCCGCTGGGAATTTTTGCGCAGCCCGAGGAGATAGTGCATCTCCTCGTTGCCGAGTACCTGGATCTGGTTGGGGTGGATCAGGTTGAGATGTCCCACCAGTGACGGGGCGGAGTCCGCGCTGGGGTGGCGGGACAGCCGGCGTTCTCTTCCGCGCAGACCGGCCACCCACTGCAGGCCCAGGCGTTCGTCCATGGCCTCGACCAGAGAGCGAACGCTGAGCCAGTCGCTCATGGGGTGGCTCTGTCTTCGTTACCATCCCAGTGGCGAACCTGGTCGAGCAGGGCCTGGCCGTCATCGGCCGAGCGCAGGCTTGCCAGGGTGGAGGGGTCTGCGAACATGCGCGCCAGGGTGGCCAGGATCTCCAGGTGCTCGTCGGTGGACTCCTGGGGCACCAGCAGTGCGAACAGCAGGTCCACGGGCTCCCGGTCGGGGGCGTCGTAATCCACGCCCTTTTCCAGCTTGATGAGCGCGGCCACGGCATTCTTCACCCCAGCCACGCGACCGTGAGGGATGGCCACACCGTGGCCAAGCCCCGTACTGCCCAGACGTTCCCGGGATATCAGACTATCGAAGATCTCGCTGCTGCTCAGATCCGGCTGGCTGGTTGAGAGCATCTCGCTCAGGGTTTCCAGCACGCGTTTCTTGCTGCTGATTTCCCCGGTACGGGAGACCCGTTCCGACGAGAGGAGTTGACCGATATTCATGGGATGAATTTACTCGCTGTGGTTGCGGTGTGAGCCTTCTGCGCGGTGGTGGTCCTTGAGCTTTTCCTTGTGCTTGACCACCTGGCGGTCGAGCTTGTCCACCAGGGCGT
>SR_TP_S13solDRAFT_1000917_pt1 | contig 10119 bp, 9 predicted proteins | sample SodReaTP_S13sol_FD_11159 | JGI IMG/M metagenome (IMG submission 11159) | reverse complement strand
GCGTGAAGCGTGAAGCGTGAAGCGTGAAGCGTGAACAAGGCTTGTCCTGATGTGCGGGCTTGTCAAACCCTGTATGCAGGTCCATTCGGCCCGGGGTCGGGCCTCCTACAGGGTCGGGGTTGGCTTGGAAGCAGCCGCTGCCTTTCCAGCAACTGGCGCATTTTCACTGCGCCCGGCGCATCTCCTGGACATGGATGTTACTGGCAGACGGCACCATCAGGTTCTGGGTGCAGGCCAGGTCGTAGCCGTAGAAGTCGCGCAGGTGGTTGAAGATGCGCTTGTGGGAGAAATCACGGTCGTGTTCGATGCCTTCAATGGCGGCCCGGGCGCGTTCGCCGGCCTCATGCTCGGGCAGATTGATCACGAACACCCGGCCTTCCAGCCGAAAGCCGGCGCGTACCATGCTGGACTGGATCTGGGCCCACAGGGAACGACAGTTCTCGTAGCTGTCGTGTTCGTGGTCCAGGTTGATGACAACTGCATATGCCATGGCGGGACTCCTTCCGCATGAGGTGGTCGTTGCTGGCCTCTACATAGCAAACACTGGACCCATTTTGCCGATTAGCGCCGTGATGGACATCACATAATGGCGCATAAACTCGACATCAGGCCTCACCACCCAGCAAAAGGGCCTCCGCTTCCACCACCTGTTGCTGTGCCTGATCCACCACGGACCGCAGGGCGGCCGCATTCATGCCGGTGCGCTCGAAGGCCACGGGGTCCACCGGCGGGGCATCCCGCTCATCCCGAGTGTCCAACTCCGCCATGTGCGCCACGGAGTTGGCCATGTGCACCAGGGCCACCTCCTGTGGGAACTCCCGAGCCTCTGACGGGCGATGATGATAGCGGATGCACTCCTGCAGGCTCACGGGCAGTTTCCAGCGCGCCGCCAGCTCGCCGCCCACGTCGGCATGGTCATAACCCAGCACTTGACGCTCGGCACCCTGGGGGCCCAGCTCACCGGCCTGCTGCAGGGCCAGCAGGAAGGCCTCATGGGCCTCGTCCGGCTCCCGGTTGAAGATCAGCAGGCGCCCGACGTCATGGAGCAGCCCGGCGATGAAGACGGTCTCGGCCCGCTTGGGCATGACCTGTTCCGCCAGGAGCCGGGCGGCGAGACCGCAATAAATACTGTGGCGCCAGAAGTCCTCCAGGGACAACAGCGGGCTTTCCACGGCATCGAAGGCCCGGGGGACGGTGCTGGCGATCACCAGCTCACGGATGCGTCCCGCGCCGATCACGGTCACGGCCCGGCTGATGGTATCCACACGGCTGCTGAATCCGTACAGGGGGCTATTGGCCAGTTTCAGCAGCCGCAGGGTGAGGCTGGGATCCTGGCTGATGAGATTGGCGATGTCCGTGGCGCTGGACTTGGGGTCATCCACCATCTCGTTGAGACGCATGGTGATGGCGGGCAGGGACATCAATCCCTCGGTTTGTTCTATCAACTGATCGAGCGTGAGGGACATTGGGCCTCCCGGCATGAATGGCGGACAAACCGACGCAGGGTCACGGTCGCCCACACCCATGATAGTCCATCCGGCCTGCCCGACACCGCCCGATCCGGACAGCACCATGGGGCATTGCCATGTTTGCACTTCGCGAATAACATAACACCATGATTCTCAAACCACAGGACATCTTCATCTGCCTCAAGCTGGTCAGCCTCGGCAACCAGCCCTGGACCTATCAGCAGCTTTCCCAGAGCCTGTTCATGAGCGCCTCGGAGATCAACGCGGGAGTACGTCGCGCGGTGCGCGCACGCCTGGCCGGTGCCGGCCGGGATGGCGGCAATCCCCGGCCCAATCTCATCGCCCTGCACGAATTCCTGGTCCACGGACTCAAGTATGCCTTCCCGCCGGACCGGGGTGGCCTCACCCAGGGGGTACCCACCGCCCACGGTGCGCCGCCCCTGGCCGGCACCCCGGGCAGCAATCCCGGTGACGAACCGCCACCGGTCTGGCCCCACCCCCATGGTCCGGTGCGGGGCGTCGCCTTCTCGCCCCTGTACCGCTCTGCGGCCCAGGCGGCCCTGGCGGATCCGCAGCTCCACGAGATGCTGGCCCTGGTGGACGCCATCCGGGACGAACGCTCACGGGTGGGCAATCTGGCCGTGCGGGAGCTCACCGCCCGGCTACGTTGAGACTGACGCTCCGCGAACCTTCCTCCCTGTGCATTGTCATTTCTCTTGCTTGCCCGGGATGAACGGCCAGGGTCTATAGTCATAGACCCTGGCCGTTAACCCGCTGTCTATCAAAACACCCCGATAACCACCCAAGGAGAATCACCATGTCCCGTCTGCTTGTCATGCTATCCCTGGCCCTGTCCATGGGTCTTGCCCATGGCGCCGACGTACGCGGCGAAGAGGTCACCTACACCGATAATGGCACCACTCTCAAGGGCTACCTGGCCTACGATGCCTCCGCCAGCGGCCCCCAGCCCGGCGTGCTGGTGATCCATGAGTGGTGGGGTCACAACGAACACGCCCGCAACCAGGCACGTCGTCTGGCAGAACTGGGTTACACCGCCCTGGCCGTGGACATGTACGGCGACGGTCAGGTGGCCGATCACCCTCAGGATGCGGGCAAGTTCGCCGGCGCCATTCGCCAGAATCGTGAACTGATGATGAAACGCTTCACCGCCGCGGAGAACTTCCTGCGCAGCCGCAGCCAGACCGACGCCGAGAAAGTGGCCGCCATCGGTTACTGCTTCGGTGGTTCCGTGGTCCTGGAGATGGCCCGTTCCGGCGCGGACCTGCTGGGTGTGGCCAGCTTCCACGGCGCCCTGGCCACCCAGAACCCCGCCCAGTCCGGCGAGGTGAAGTCCCGGGTACTGGTGCTCCATGGCAACGAAGACTCCATGGTCCCGGCCGAACAGGTGGAAGGATTCAAGAAGGAGATGGACGCGGCCGGTGTGGACTACCACTTCGTGGGCTATGACGGCGCCACCCACAGCTTCACCAATCCCGCCGCTGATGAGGCCGCGAAGAAGTTCGGCATGCCCGTGGGCTACAACGCCGAGGCGGACCAGAAATCCTGGAGTGAGCTGAAGAGTTTCCTCGCCGAAACCTTCGGCAACTGAGGCCTTGACGCACTGCACCGCCCGGGCCGTGGTCCGGGCGGTGCACTTGTTTCAGGTCAGCAGAAAATACAGTCCGAGGCTGGCCGCAACGGCCACCGCCAGCAGGATCACCACCTGCATGCGTCGCTGACGACGCCGCTGCTCTTCCCATTGACGGATCAGGGGCTCGGGCGTGAAGCTCGATCGTCCATGATGGGCCTCTGCCGATTCACCCACCTGCACAGCCGGTGTGGCCTCTTCCTGGACACCCGGCTCTCGGGCGCTCAGGCCAAGGCCAGCCGGTGGTGCTGTTTCCTCGAACGCCTCATCGTCATCCTGATCATCCTGGGCCGTTGACAGCGTCTGAGGTTCAAGCTGCTCAGTGACCACCACTTCAGGGGCTGCGGGGGCTGGGGCAGGTTTGGCGCGGCGATCGCGCAGCGCGCGCCGGGCATCGGCCAGCTCCTGCATGAGGCTGCGCAATTCCCGCTCCGCGGCCTCCCGAGCCTGATCACTGCGTTCCTGCTTGGCGGCCAGTTCCACCAGTTCGTCTTCCAGCTGCAACTGGGTCAGTTCGGCATGCTCCGCACGGGTACGCAACGCCGTGAGCATGACCTGGGTGTCCTCTTCGCCGGCGTCCTGCTCCACCGCTTCCCGGGCCTGCGTCTCCAGGCGTTCCAGGGCCTGTTCGGCACGCATGGCACGATCGCGTAGCTGATTGGCCTCCCGGTCCCGCACCACCAGCCCCTCTTCACGTTCCGCCAGCAGTTGTTCCCGCTCGGTGAGGCTTTCCTGCAGGGTATCCAGACGATCCTCCAGGCCCATGCGGTCATCCTGCTCACCGCTGAGCCGGTCTTCCAGGGCCTGACGCTGTTCCACTGCGGCCTGTAACTGGGCACGCACCTCGGCCAGTTCCTCGCCGTGACTGGACAACTCGCCACGGGCCTCCTGCAACTGGGTTTCAAGGGAGCGTGTGCGGGCCGTCGCCTCATCGAGGCCTTGTCGCGCTTCGCCTAGACGGGCCAGTTCGTCCTGGGCAGACTGCAGCGCGCCGCGGGTACTCTCCAGCTCGCTTTCAAGGGCACTGATCCGGGCCGTGGTTTCCTGTTCGATATTCTGCAACTGCTCAGTCAGCCCACCGGCCGCTTCCTCGGCGGACTGTCGGGCGGCCTGGTTTTCCTGCAGCTGCTCCTCCAGTTCGCGGATGCGCTCACTGACACGCTTTTCGTCCACACTCTGCTGGCGGAGGATCAGCTCGGTGCGCAGACGCTCCAGTTCGGTACGGCTGCGGTCCCGTTCGGCCATGGCCTCGCGCAGCTGGCGGCGGCTGCTGTCCAGGGCTTCCTCCAGCTCGGCGGAGGCGGACACCGAGGCGGCCTCGGACTTGCGCATCTCCTCCTGCCAACCCTTGAGCTGGCTGCGCACCTCCCGCAGGGTGTCCTCCAGCTCAGTGATCCGCGCACGCAGCCCATCGGCCTCCGAAGGACCGGACTGGGGGGCGGGCGGGGCCGGGGCCACAGGCGCAGGGGCGGCGACAGGGATAGGCACGTGCTGCTGGACCACACCCAGCACGTCAGCGGCATTAAAAGGTTTCATGATCACGCCGGTGGCACCGGCGGCCAGTGCCCGCTCCCGGGTACCGGCGCTGTCTTCGTTGCCGGTGATCAACAGGATGGGCAGTGTGTTCACCTCCTCATCACCGGACTCCCGGATGCGACGCATGAGTCCGAAACCGTCCAGGCGGGGCATGGACAGGTCCGTGAAGACCCCGGCGATGGCGGGGCGTTCCAGCATACGCGACCAGCCCTCTTCCCCATCGCCGGCCTCGGCCACGGCATAGAGCGGCGTCAGGATCTTTTTTAATGCCTGGCGCATGACCCGCGAGTCATCCACGATGAGGATGACGGGCCTGGTTTCGGGTACGGTGTCCTGGTCTACCGCCATGTAGGTCTAATCCCCCGCAGCGCAAGGAATGCGCCAACAGGCAGTGTAACCGCTCCTCAGCCCCTGTCGAAGTGCGCTGTTTCACCAATCGGTGCCGTTGATCGGATTTCTTGCGTCTGTCGCCCCATGTCAGTACGGTTTGGCCACATCTAATTCACAGAGACCCCACACACCATGCTTTCCAGAATCTATGAGGCCCTGGGGCCGCTGCGCATCGCCCTGGCAATGCTCTCACTGCTCACCATCATCCTCATGCCCTCCCCCGGCACGGAGGTGGTCTACGAGGGCTGGGCGATCATGCCCACCGTGGTGGCGCCGGCCGTCGCGCCGATCCTGGTCGCCGTCTACCTGCTGGATATCCTGATGAGTTTTGTGTTCTCCCGCTCACCGGGTGAAAACACCAAGCGGCGGCGCTTCCATTTCATCATCCTGTCCGACGCGCTGATCGTCTCACTGCTGCTGGCCGTGTGGATCCCCCTGATCATGGCCCTGGCGGCCTGATCCCCCTTATCCCCTGCGGAGGCATGCATGGCACACACCGTCGTCATCACCGGCGCCAATCGCGGCATCGGACTTGAATTCACCCGTCAGTACATCCAGGCGGGCTGGCGTGTGTACGCCGGCTGCCGTCAGCCCGAGCGGGCACTGGCGCTCAACCAGCTGGCCGCGGGCAGCGACGGACGCCTAAGCGTGCACCCCCTGGACGTGACCCGCGCCGGGCACATCCAGGCGTTCGCCGCCGTGCTGGGTGATGCCCCCGTGGACCTGCTGCTCAACAACGCCGGAAGCTACGGACCCGATGGTGTGCGCTTCGGCCACAACACCGATGAGGCAGCCTGGCTTGAGACCCTGCGCTGCAACGCAATCGGTCCTATGAAGATGATGGAGGCCCTGGTAGAGAACGTGGCCGCCAGCGAACTCAAACTGATCGCCTCCCTGAGCAGCAAGATGGCCAGCATGGATGACAACGGCTCCGGCGGAGCCTACATCTACCGCTCCACCAAGGCGGCGCTCAATGCCATCATGAAAAGCGCCGCCATCGACCTGGCGCCCCGGGGCATCACCGCCGTGGTGCTGCACCCGGGTTGGGTGCGCACCGACATGGGCGGCCCCCACGGCGAGATCGACGCCGAGGCCTCGGCCCGGGAACTGCGCGCCCTGCTGGCCCGAGTCACGCCGGCGGATGCCGGGAGCTTCTTTGACGTGGATGGCAGCATCATCCCCTGGTAGACACCCCATGGCCCGCATGATCATCCTGAGCCTCATCGCCCTGCTGGGAGTCTTCCTGGTGGCACGCAGTTGTGGCATGACGCCCGACCAGATCGAGGATCGACGCATCCTGGCAGAACTCAACGCGCAGGACGGGGGGCGGTATCTGGCAGAGAATCGCAGGCGAGCGGGGGTCGTGACCCTGCCCAGCGGGGTACAGGTAGAACTGCTGCGGGCAGGAGAAGGTCCTGTGCCGGAGGCCGATGACATCGTGTCCGTGCATTACGAAGGGCGTCACCTGGACGGGCGCATCTTCGACAGTTCCTACCGGCGCGGCGACCCCTCGGCCATCGCGGTGGAGCGCACCATCCCTGGGTGGCGCACGGTGCTGATGGACCTGCCCGTAGGCAGTCATGTGCGTCTGACCATCCCCCCGGACCAGGCCTACGGCATGGCAGGCTCAGGTGTCATCGGTCCCGAGGAGACGATCATCTTCGACTTGGAGTTGCTGGGCATCCTGGCGCCGGAAAGCCCTGAAGTACACGATCCCACCCAGGACCGGGTGCCAGGGCTTCGCTGAACGCTTGCGCTCGACGCGAAGGATGAAGGATGAAGGATGAACAAGGCTTGGACTGAGCTTGCAGCCTGCCAAATCCTACAATTCAGGATCGAGAGTCATCCCTTCTTTTATTCACCCTTCCACCTTCACCCTTCATCCTTGCCTTCACGAAGCCAGCTCACCCGATACAGGTCCAGGCGCCGGTCCCGCAGGTTGCGCACGCTGCCGTGTTCGCGCAGATCCTTGAGGTTGTCCAGGTCCAGATCCACGATCAGGGTCATCTCGGTGTTGGGCGTGGCCTCGGCGGCGATGGCGTCATGGGGAAAGGCAAAGTCCGAGGGGGTGAATACCGCCGCCTGGGCGTACTGCATATCCATGTTCTCAACCCGGGGCAGATTGCCCACGGAACCGGAGATCACCACGTAGCATTCGTTTTCGATGGCCCGGGCCTGGGCGCAACGGCGCACCCTCAGATAGGCGTTCTTGGTGTCGGTCCAGAAGGGCACGAACAACACCTGCAGGCCCTGGTCCGCCATCAGACGGGGCAGCTCAGGGAACTCCACGTCATAGCAGATGAGAATCCCGATCTTGCCAAAGTCGGTATCGAAGACCTGCACCTTGTTGCCGCCCTGCATACCCCAGTAGGACTGCTCATCTGGCGTGGTGTGGATCTTGTACTGCTTGTCCCAGGTGCCGTCGCGGCGGCACAGATAGGAGACATTGCGCAGGGCCTGATCATCCTCGTACTCCGGCATGCTGCCCGCGACGATGTTGATGTTGTAGGCAAGGGCCAGGCGTACCAGCTCCTGGCGCACGGGCTCTGTGTACTCCGCCAGGTGGCGCACCGCCTCGGCCGGATTCTCCTGGTTGAACTGGGCCATGAGCGGGCCATTGAAGAACTCCGGGAACAGGATCACGTCCGCCTGGTAGCCCGACACCGCATCCACGAAATACTCCAGCTGCTGGAACAGGTCCTCCAGGCTCGCCGTGGGCCGCATTTGCCACTGCACCGCCCCCACCCGCACCGTTTGCTTGGCGCCACCGATGAGCTTTTCCTTCTCCTCGTAGTAGATGTTGATCCACTCGATGAGCGTGGCGTAGGCCTGGGACTCGGTGTCGTCCGGCATGTAGCCGGTGATGATGCGGCGCACGTGAAAATCATTGGACAGCTGGAAGGTGAGGATCGGATCGTAGATCTCCTTGTTCTTCACCTGCTCCACGTACTGATGCGGAGTCAGTTTGTCCCGGTGATCCATATAACCCGGGATGCGACCACCGGCCACGATGCGACGCAGATTGAGCTTCTCGCACAGTTCCTTGCGGGCGTCATAGAGGCGCCGCCCCAGACGCAGCCCCCGATAGTCCGGGTGCACGAACACGTCCACGCCATAGAGGGTGTCACCCGTGGGGTCGTGGGTGGTGAGGTAGCCGTTGCCAGTGATGGCCTTGTAGGTGTGGCGGTCCCCCCAGCGGCCATAGTCCACAATCATGCTGATGGCGGCGGCCACCAGACGACCATTGTCCTCGATGCAGATCTGGCCTGCCGGGAAGCGTGCCAGTTGGGAATCGAACTGCTCGCGGCTCCAGGCGCCGTCCAACCCCGGATAGACCCGTTCCATGATCTCGTGCACGGCCTCGTAATCCTCGGGCCGGGTATTGCGCAGTTTCAGACGGTGTTCGTCTGCCTGCGCGGTGTCGTCGGTATCGTCGACCATGGGGGTCTCGCGGGAAGGGTTGGTGAGTATTCAGAGCATATAGCCTTTGAAGGCAAGAGGGGGTTCTTGTGTTTAATCCCCTCCGTAGGAGGCCCGACCCCGGGCCGAATGCCCATGCCAGGGAGATTCGGCCCGAGGTCGGGCCTCCTACGGGTTCGGGGTTTCATTCATCCTTCAAACTTCAACCTTCATCCCTCCAAAGGCTCAGTCCTCCGGCTCGTAGCCCAGGTTCGGCGCCAGCCAGCGCTCGGCATCGGCGGGCTTCATGCCCTTGCGCTTGGCGTAGTCGGCCACCTGGTCGCGGTTGATCTTGCCCACGTTGAAGTACTTGGCCTCGGGGTGGGCGAAGTACCAGCCGGACACGGCGGCGGTGGGCAACATGGCGAAGCTCTCGGTGATGGTGATGCCGGCGTTCTCCTCCGGGTCCAGCAGATCCCAGAGCAGGCCCTTCTCGGTATGTTCCGGGCAGGCGGGATAGCCGGGGGCCGGGCGGATGCCCTGGTACTTCTCCTTAATGAGCGACTCGTTATCCAGTTGCTCATCGCTGGCATAGCCCCAGAATTCACGGCGCACCCGCGCATGCATGCGCTCGGCCAGGGCCTCGGCCAGGCGGTCGGCCAGGGCCTTGAGCATGATGGCGCGATAATCATCGTGCTCGGCCTCGAAGCGCTTCACGTGTTCATCGATGCCGATGCCGGCGGTCACGGCGAAGCCACCCAGGTAGTCGGGGATGGCCGTGTCACGGGGCGCCACGAAATCCGCCAGGCACTGGTTGGGACCCTTGCCCCGGCGCTCGGTCTGCTGACGCAGATGATGCAGTCGCATCAGGGGCTGCTTGCGGTCCTCGTCCTTGTAGATCTCGATATCGTCGGTGCCCACGCTGTTGGCTGGGAAGAAACCGATCACGCCCCGGGCGCTCAGCCAGCGCTCCTTGACCAGGGTGTCCAGCATGGCCGTGGCGTCCTTGAACAGCTTCTTCGCCTCCTCGCCCACCACTTCATCCTCGAAGATGCGCGGGTAGGCAGCATGCAATTCCCAGGCATGGAAGAACGGGGTCCAGTCGATGTAGTCCTTGAGCTCCTCCAGGGGGTAGTCCTCGAAGCGGATCAGTATGCTGTCGGGGCCATAGGGATGCAGTACCGTGACACCATCTCCGGCAGGCGCTGTCTCCAGGGCCTTGGGACGTGTCGGCTGGAAGCCTTCCCATTCGATCGGGCTGCGGTTCTCCCGGGCCTGTTCCAGGGTCAGCCACTTCTGGGCCTTCTGCCGCCCGGCGTGGTTGACACGCACCTCCTCGTAGTCGGCGCGGATCTTGGCCACGTAGTCATCCCGAGTGCTGTCGCTGATCAGGTTCTGCACCACGCCCACGGCCCGGGAGGCGTCCTTCACCCACACGGTGGGGCCGGAGTAATGGGGTTCGATCTTCACGGCGGTGTGGGCCCGTGAGGTGGTGGCGCCGCCGATGAGCAGGGGCAGTTTCATGCCCAGGCGTTCCATCTCCTTGGCCATGTGGGACATCTCTTCCAGGGACGGGGTGATCAGGCCCGACAGGCCGATCACGTCCACGTCCTGCTCCACGGCGGTGTCCAGGATCTTCTGGGCGGGCACCATCACGCCCATGTCGATGACCTCGAA
>SR_TP_S13solDRAFT_1000916_pt1 | contig 10125 bp, 10 predicted proteins | sample SodReaTP_S13sol_FD_11159 | JGI IMG/M metagenome (IMG submission 11159) | reverse complement strand
AAAGGCGGGGACGCAAAGCCACCGGTCTCACGGAACATCCAAGACAGCGGGGTTGCCCACCATGGCACACCAGACAACACATCGCGCAGCCTCATGCGCCAGGCCGGTTCAAAGCCGGCAGATCCTCCGGGTCGCCGCATCGGCGGCCATCCTCGCGACTCTGATCTCCCTGCCGTTCTCCAGCCACGGAGACGAGGACGCCTACGGGCCCCTGACCCAAACCACTGCGGCCCTGAATCAGGACTTCGCCCGCGAACAGGCCTTCGGCCAGCAAATCCTCAGAAGTTCCTACTCCCAGCCCGCCTACTACACGCGGGAACTGCGCATCAGCGCCCAGGAGCCGCGCAACCGGGCCATGGTCTACCCGGCCGGCGATGGCGGGGTGATGGTGGAGATGAACTTCCGATACTGAGCATGACGACCGACCTCCACCCAGGGGTTTTTTGAAGCGGCCTGAAAGGGCCGCTTTTTTAGTGGTCAGTCTCAAGTAGCAAGTGGCAAGGAAAACGGCTTTTGAAGTCCCTTGCCACTTGAGACTTGCCACTTGCCACTGTAATCAGCCACTGGCTGTGATCTCGACCAGCGTTCGCCCGTATGTCCGACCGCCCAGCATCTGCTCACTCACCTCCACCAGTTCCGCCAGGCCCACGGTGCGTGTGTGCAGGGCCTCCAGGTGCGCCGGGTGCAGGTCGCTGGCGAGGCGCTGCCACAGGTACAGTCGCTGGCCACGTGGGCAGTTGGCGGAGGTCACGCCCAGCAGGCTCACGCCCCGCAGGATGAAAGGCATCACGGTGGTGTGCAGGTCGGCGCCACCGGCCAGGCCGATGGAGACGATGTTCCCCCAGGGACGTACGCCCCGCGTGAGTGTTCCCAGCAACTCGCCCCCCACGGTGTCCACCACCCCGCCCCACTGGGCCTTCTCCAGGGGTCGCCTGCCGGGCCTGAAGGCGGCGCGGTCCAGCACACGGCTCGCCCCCAGGCCCATCAGCCAGTCCGTCAGTTCCGGCTTGCCGGTGAGCGCTACCACCTCAAAACCCCGGGCCGCCAGCAGGGACACCGACAGCGCCCCGACCCCGCCGCTGGCCCCGGTGACCAGCATGGGACCCGCCTCAACCGACTGGCGGTTGTCCTCAAGCCGGCTGAGCGCCAGGGCGGCGGTGAGCCCCGCCGTGCCCAGCAGCATGGCCTCGCGGGTGTCCAGTCCCTCGGGTATCGGTATGACCCAGTCCGCCGGCACGCGCAGGCGAGCGGCGTAGCCGCCATGGTGCAGTTCCCCCAGACCACAGCCGGTCACCAGCACCGGCGTACCGACGGGCAGACCCGTCTGGCCTGGTTCCACCAAGCGCCCGGCGGCATCGATGCCGCCCACCAGGGGTGAGTGACGCAGGATGCGTGCGCCCCCGGTGATGGCCAGGGCGTCCTTGTAGTTGAGGCTGGAATACTCGACGGCGATCTCCACCTCCCCGTCCATGAGTTCCGCCCGGGACAAGCGGCACAACTCGACCCGCCCCGGGGCGAGGCGGTCTTCATGGATCATCAGGGCGGGAAAGGTTTCGCTGCTCATGTCGCCATCGGCTTGAATCGGTGCACCCCAGTTGGCACATTGAGAATCAGGGCCATCGAGATGACCGGCCAAACCTTTAAAGTTTAGACAAGATCCATCATTACGCCCGATGACCGATTCAAAGCACAGCGACCTGCTCGCCGGCCCACGAGTGGCCCGCTGGACCTGCCCCTCCTGCGGCGACGCGGTACCCCGGCTGCTGCCCAACGGCGCACGCAATGCCCAGTCCGTGGCCGAGCTGGAACTGTTTCTTGAAGATGCGGATATAGAGTCCGAGGTAAACCGGGAGCCGGGCACGGCGGCTGACGAGATATGCCTGGCCTGCGCCGACGCGGTACGTGAACTGGTGGGGACACTGATCCGCCCGCCCGGGGAGGACGGCGATGCGCGCAACAGCCCGGGCCTCAACGACACGGGCATCGTGGGCGCCGCACTGCCGCGCGGCGATGGCACCCACGTGCTGATCTTCCACGTCATCGATGGCGTGCTGCGCCTGACCGAGACCGAGCGGCTCACCCGCTTCGATCCCATGCGCCTGACCTATCCCGGAAGCCGGGGCGCCATGGCGCCCCGGATCTGGGAACTGTATGCAAGACACCTGGCCCAGTTGCAGGCCAGGTATGGTGAGGAGCCTCAGAACCGGTAGCGCAGGGCCGCGGCAAGGATGTGGACGTGGCCTTCGGTGGTGCCTCTCAACTCGACAGACGAGGCAAAAGGCAAACCATCGTAGAACTCACGATCCAGATTCAGCGACTCCTTGGCCACATCAATGTAGGTGTAGGCAAGGTCGAAGCCGAGACGGCTATCCCGTTCATAGCTGGCACCCGCAGAGAACCAGGTGCGATCGCCATCGGGCGTGCGGGTGGTTCGGAACCCATCCTGCGTTGGTGTCGTGTCGTACTGGATGCCTCCGCGCAGCGTCCAGCGATCATCCAGCTGGTATTCAGCCCCCAGGGCCAGTGCCCAGCTGTTCTTGTAGTTCTGTCGGACCGGATCCGGATGATCACCCGATGCCAGCTTCACGGCGATCTCATCGAAGTTGGACCAGTTGAACCAGGTGTACTGGGCCAGACCGGTCCAGCGATCCGTGAATCTGTGCGACACGCCCACTGACACCATGTCGGGCAACTTGAGGTCTGCCTCGCCACCCTGCGATACCGACGTGCCACCGAGGCCGACAGGCAGACGGGTTGTCGCAGTACCCTCGAGGGTGTGAGTGATTCCCTGGCGATAATGGACGCCTATCCGGGTGTCGTCACTCAGGTCCACGAGAAGCCCGATATTGAAACCGTAATCCCAACTGTCACCGCTCAGTGCGAACTCACCATCGGTATCCACGGAAGGCCCCCCGACGCGCGTCGGATCAGGAAGCGCGTTTTTCAGGGTCGCATCGGCATACTGGATATTGATGCCGCCGCCGATGGAAACCCGGTCGTTCAACTGGTATGCGATGCTCGGTGCGATGTCGATGACCTTGAGTGAGGTCTCGGTGGAGTCATAGCGGGCAAAGAAATTCCGGTCGTACTCATTCGCCAGCCCGAAAGGCGCCGTGATCCCCAGGCCGAACCAGGTCTGCTCGTTCAGCGGGCGCGCGTAAAACAGGTTGGGAACGGGGCTCGGCTCGTAGGGGTTGCCCCCGCTTCCGCCTTCATAGGGCAGCGGATTTCCACCTGTACCCGGGGTGATCGCCCTGGAATCGCTATTGCTCACCGTCGACTTCGGCACCAGCAGATGCACCGCCGCCTGAAACTCGGGCGCCTTGAGCCTGGTCATGCCCGCCGGATTGAAATAGATGGTACTGGCATCCGAGGCGATGGCCGCCTCACCGGCGAAGGCGCGGCCCAGACCGCTGACGCTCTGCTCCTGGATGTAGAAGCCGGCGGCCAGCAGGGCGCCGGGGGCGGCGCCCAGGGCCAGACCCACGGCCCAGGCCAGGGTGGTCTTGTTCAGGCGATGCTGCATGGATTTCTCTCCCGCTGTGTCGTTGGTTTTATTGTCGTCGTCATGCACCCGGCAGGGGCCGGGGCTTGCCATCGGCATCCACTGCCACGTAGACCAGCCGCCCATCGGCGACGGTCAGGATCTCGGGTTCATAGGGGTTGCGCTCCACGCAGACCTCCACGGCTACGGTCATGGAACTGCGGCCCTCCGTGAGCACTTCGGCGTACAGGCTCACCATGTCGCCCCGCTGCACGGGCCTTCTGAAATGCATGGCTTCCACGGCGGCGGTGACCACCCGCCCCCGGGCACGGCGCACCGCCGGGATGCTGCCGGCGATGTCCATCTGGGCCATGATCCAGCCGCCGAAGATGTCACCCCCCGCGTTGGTGGGCGCGGCGGCCGCGGGCAGGCGCAGGCAGGGCTCCCGGGGCGTGTCGCTCACTCGGTGTAGCCTTCGTAGAGGGCCTCGACCTGGTCCTTGTAGCGCTCGAGGATGCGTGCGCGCTTCATCTTGAGGGTGGGCGTGAGCAGGCCGTCGTCCACCGTCCAGGGCTCCAGGGTGACGATCAGCTTGCGCACCTGGGCGTAGCCGGGAAATTCATGGAGCTGCCTGGCGATGCGGGTACGCAGGGTCTTCTCCAGGAAGCGGCCGTTTAGATCCGCCTCGCTCTCGGGATCCAGGTCCAGTTCCTTTGCCAGGGCGGCCCATTCCTCGGGATTGAGCACCACGATGGCGGCGAGCGCGGGCCGGCCCTCGCCGATGACCATGACCTGGTCGAACAGCGGGTCCAGGGCGATGGCCATCTCCATGTCGGCGGGCGGCACCTTCTCACCATTGCCCAGCACGATGATCTCCTTGATGCGCCCGGTGATGTAGAGGTGCCCGGTCTCGTCCATGCGCGCCTTGTCGCCGCTGTGCAGCCAGCCCTCGCTGTCGATGGTCGCGCGGGTGGCCTCCTCGTTGTTCCAGTAGCCGAGCATCACGGAAGGACTGCGGGTCAGCAGCTCGTCCTTGTCGCCGATCTTCACCTCCACACCGGGCAGGGGTTTGCCGATGCTCGCCGGGACGTTGTCGTCGGGACGATTTACGCTCACCACCGGGCTCGACTCGGTCATGCCGTAACCGTGGAACACGGGCAGACCCAGGCCGATGAAGAATCGCGCAATGGGCGGCGGCAGGGGGGCACCGCCGCACACGGCGTAGCGCAGGCGCCCGCCCAGACGCGCCAGCACCTTGCTGGCCACCAGCTTCTCCAGCAGCGGCCAGAGCAGCAGCTTGGGATGCCAGCCGGCGCGGCCCTGGCTGTGCTCGAAGCGACGCCAGCCCACATCCACGGTGGTCATGAACAGCTTGCGGGCCAAGAGAGACTTCTCCTTCAGCCCGGCATTGATACGTCCGTAGACCCGCTCGTAGATGCGCGGCACGGAGATCAGCACCGTGGGCCGCACGGTGGCCAGATCATCGGCCAGTGTCTGGATGGAACGGGCGTAGGCCACGGCGGCGCCCACCATCATGGGCATGTAGTAGCCCGCGGTGCGCTCCAGGGTGTGGGACAGGGGCAGGAAGGACAGGAACAGGTCCTGTTCGTTGAGATCCGCGCAGCGGCTGGAGGCATGGGCGTTGAACAGGATGTTGCGGTGACTGAGCATCACGCCCTTGGGCTTGCCGGTGGTGCCCGAGGTATAGACGATGGTAGCCAGCTCGTCGGGCTCCAGGGCATGGGCCTGCAGCTCGCCCTTGAGGCCGAACAGCCAGTCGGACAGGGAATCCAGGCGCGGGTCGTCGGGCTTGTCATCCGGCTCGATGGTGTTCACGGAGATGATGCGCCTGAGACCTTCGAGGCGGTCGCGCACCTCCAGGATCTTCTTCCACTGCAGGCGGCCCTCTACCACCATCAGCTTCACATCGGCCTCGCGCACGATGTAGGCGATGTTCTCGGGGCGGTCGTCGGTGTACAGGGGCACGGTGATCAGGCCCAGCCCCAGACAGGCCTGGTCGAACACCACCCATTCCCGGCAGTTGCGCAGCATGATCGCCACCCGGTCGCCGGGCTTGAGGCCCTCCTTGAGCATGGCCTGCTGCCATCGGCCCACCTCGGTGGCCACCTCGCTCCAGGTGCTCTCCACCCAGGCGTTCTTGCCGATGTCAAACTGGCGATAGGCCAACGCGTTGGGGGAACGGCGGACCCGTTCAATGAAAAGGCCGGACAGTGAACCGGCCTCCAACGGGGTGATCACGTGGGCAGGATCACTCATGACGCCTCCTTATGCCTGATGGTCTGCGGTATTTATTGGTTGTCTGCGCAGGAGCGCACCGCTGGCCCCTGCGTTGCATCCGCCGCGGCGCCCGTTCAGTATCGTTGCACGGGCGAACAACGGATCGGTTTCCAATCTTCCATGAAGACAGTGGCGCTATACAACCTCAAAGGCGGCGTGGGCAAGACCGCCGCGGCCGTCAACCTGGCCTACCTGGCCACGGAATACGGCCACCGGGTGCTGCTCTGGGACCTGGACCCCAGGGGGCCGCCACCTGGTACCTGGGCGTGGAACCCGGCCTGGAGGACCCGATCAAGCGCCTCGTGAAGGGCAAGGGCGACCTGGCAGATTCCGTGCGTTCCACCGCATACGAACGCCTGTTCTCACTGCCTGCTGACTTCGACAACCGCAACCTGGACCTGATGCTGCGCAAGGCGGAGCACCCCCGCCGCAGGCTACGGGAACTGGCCGCGGAACTGTCTGACGACTTCGATCTCCTGATCCTGGACTGCCCGCCCAGCTTTTCCCTGGTGACCGAGAACGTCTTCCACGCCGCCGATCTGATCGCCGCGCCCACGATCCCCACGCCCCTGTCCGTGCGCACCTACGCGCAGATGGTGAGCTGGCTCGCCAAGGAGCATATCCGCGAGGTCAAGCTCTACCCCTTCCTGTCCATGGTGGACCGGCGCAAACGACAGCACCGGGAGCTCTCGGACTCCCTGGCCCGGGACATCCGCACCCTGCTGGACACGGCGATCCCCTACCTGAGCAGCATCGAGGCCATGGGTCAACGGCGCGCCCCCCTGTGCGCCTATGCGCCCAGGGATCCGGGTGCGCAGGCCTTCGAGCGGTTGTGGCTGGAGCTGAGCTCGAAGCTCACATGTGGCCACTGACGTACCTGGCTGACCACGCATCGATCACGCCCGCTACGTAGTCCGCATCGGTTGCGTCCGTCAACAAATGATCCATATCGTCCAGGGACACGAAGCTCTTGGGGTGACGGGCGATCTGGAACAGGTGGCGGGCGTGGTGGATCTCCACCACCGGGTCGCCAGGGGCGTGCATGACCAGCAGGGCGCAGCGCAGGGTGCGCACCTTGTCATCCAGTTTCGCGGCCTCGATATCGGTGAGGAAGTCCCGGGTGATGCACAGCTGCGAGGGGCCGATCTGCACACGGGCCGCACCGTCCCTGCGGATCTCATCCACCTGTTCAGAGAAGTGGTGGCGGATGTGGGCCGGTTCGCTGGGGGCGGCGATGGTGACCGCGGCGCGCACCGAGTCGATCTCGCCGGCGGCGGCCAGGACGGCGGCGCCTCCCAGGCTGTGGCCGATGAGCAGGGCCGGCGCCCGATCCCGGGAGGCCATCCAGCCACAGGCGCTCAGGATGTCCGCCACGTTGGCGCTGAAATGACTCTTCTCGAACTCCCCGCCGCTCTCGCCGATGCCGGTGAAGTCGAAGCGCAGCACGCCGATGCCCCGCTCAGCCAGACCCCGGCTGATGCGCACCGCGGCCAGGCTGTCCTTGGAGCAGGTGAAACAGTGGGCGTAGACGGCCCAGGTGCGGGGGAGGGTGGAAGGAATCTCCAGCTTGCCCGCCAGTTCGATGCCCTGGGCGTTCTCGAAACGAACGTTTTCCGTGGGCATCAGTTGACCTTGTCTTGGGTCTGGCAGCGGGCACACAGCCCGCGCACCTCGACGATGCGCTCCTCCACCAGAAAGCCCTGACGTTCCGCCTCCCGGTCCAGGGCGCGGCTGACGCTGTCGTCGCCGCACTCACTCACCTGTCCGCAGGCCCTGCAGATGAACAGCTGGGATTGATGCCGCTTGTGGGGGCGGTCGCAGCCCACGAAGCCGTTGAGGCTCTCGATGCGGTGGATGAGCCCCTGTTCCAGCAGGAAGTCCAGGGCCCGGTAGACCGTGGGCGGCTTGACCGTGTGATCCGCGGAGCTGAGCTGACGGATCAGGTCGTAGGCCTTGACCGCCTCGTGGCTCTGCCAGATCTCCTCCAGCACCTGGCGGCGCAGGGGCGTGAGCTTGACCCCGCGCTTGGCGCAGATCTGGTCCGCCCGGGCCAGGGCCTCGTCGATGCAGGCATCGTGGTTGTGTTCATGTTCCATGGCCAACCTTCGTACCGGTTGTCCGGGGTCCTGTCAATCGACCTCGCAGCCGATCCGGGTGATGGCGCTGCACTTCGAGGGGTTTAGGTGCATAAAACGTTATGTTATAACATCCATAAATTTCCGCCCCATCCTTGAAGGAGGTCTGTCATGCCCCGCGCCCTGTCCCGCCGTTTCGTTTCCGGTGTCGCTGCCCTGACCATGGCCGCACCGCTGTTCACCCAGGCCCAGGAAGCGCCGGACTTGAGCCTGGCCCTGATCCTGGACGGCGTCTATTTCAACGAGCTGAGCCGGGGCCACCGGGACCCAGCGGGTTTCGCCGGCCACGATCACGGCCATGACCATGGAGACGATCATGGCCATGGCTACGAGGAAGGTTTCAACCTGGGACACTCCGAGCTGATCGTCGAGGCCCGGCTCGGAGACTTCATGGACGGTGTGCTCAACCTGGGCTTCGACGAGCATCACGTGGAGGTGGAGGAGGCCTATGTACGCACCCGCAGCCTCCCGGCGGGCTTTCAGGCCAAGGCCGGCAAGTTCCTCTCGGATGTGGGCTACATCAACAGCCGCCATCCCCATGCCTGGGACTTCGTGGATCGTCCCCTGGTGAATGAATTCCTGTTCGGGGACCATGGACTTCAGGAGATCGGCGTGCAGGCCACCTGGCTTGCCCCAACACAGACCTATACCCTCCTGGGTGTGGAGCTGCTCCAGGGAGAGACCGCCGGCGTGGCCAATTATCTTGGCGGCCAGGATGCCCTGAATGGCACCGAGCGTATCCTCGAGGATGTGTCCGGCCCGCGCCTGATCACCGCCTTTGCCAAGTTCGCTCCCGATCTGGGCGCGGATCATGCGGCGCAATTCGGCGTCTCCGGCGGTTACAGCCGTAGTTATCAGGAGACAGATCTCCACTCCACGCGATTTGAAGACTGGAACGGCACGGCCTGGTTTGCGGGCCTGGACGCGGTCTACAAGTATGACGCCGGTGGCAGTTACGGCCACGGCAACTGGCGCCTGCAAGGTGAGTACTTTTACCGGGTGATTGATGTGGATCGACGCGACGTGAGTTTCGACGGTCTGACCGTAAGTAACGAGCAAAGCTTCAAGAACAAGCAGGACGGTCTCTACCTGCAGGGCGTGTACGGGTTCGCGCCCCGCTGGGAGGCCGGAGTGCGCGCCGAGGCCCTGGGGCTGACCAATGAGATCGGTCGTGGCGCGGGTAGCAGCCTGGATGCCTCCTATCGATATTCGGCCATGGTCACCTTCCGTCCCATCGAGCCGGTGTTCCTGCGTGCCCAGCTCAATCACAACGACTTCGCCGAAGAAGACGGGCGCGAACGGGGGCTCGACTTCATGCTGCAGTTGAACGTCGCCCTGGGTGCCCACGGGGCCCATCGCTTCTGATCCGTGAACCTGCGCCACCGTCCGCGAGGGCGGTGGCGCAGGTATTTCCACTTCCCCAAGGAGGTATCGTGATGTGTTCAAGACCCATCCAAGGGGCTTTGCTTTTCCTGCTTGGCCTGGTCCTGTTGCCCGTCAATCCGGTCCAGGCGCAACCGCAACCGCTTCAGGTGGTGGCAACTACACCGAGCCTCGGCGTGCTGGCCAGGGAGGTGGGTGGAGACCTGGTGGAGGTCAGGGTGCTCGCGCCTGCGGATCGAGATCCCCACTACCTGGATGCCCGGCCCAGTTTCATGGCCCTGTTGCGCCGGGCGGATCTGCTCTTGGAGGTGGGTGCCGGTCTGGAGGAAGGCTGGTTGCCTGCGGCAGTCAGCGGCGCCGCCAATCCCGTCATCAACACGGGCAGGCTGGGGCGGTTCCGGGCCGCCGACCATCTGGGCCTGCGTCCATCCATCACCGTGGAGGGGCCCAACGTGGGACACGTCCACGCCGAGGGTAATCCGCACTTCAATCTGGATCCCCTGCGGATGGCAGAGTTGTCCCTGGCCCTGGGTGAACGGTTGGGTGCGTTGAGACCCGAACATGCCGGGGTCCTTCAGGCACGCTCGGAACAGGTCTCCGCAGGTCTGCGCGCCCATGCCGCGGCCCTGGCTGCGCGTATCGAGCCCGGCCAGGGTTTTGTGGCCTATCACGAGGACCTGGACTATTTGCGTGACTGGCTGCCGGTGAAGGGGCTTGGTTATCTGGAGCCGGTGCCCGGCGTGCCACCCACCGCCCGACACCTGCGGGCACTGGTGGAGCGACTGCAGGGTCAGGAAGGACGTGTACTCCATGCCGCTTACCAGC
>SR_TP_S13solDRAFT_1000915_pt1 | contig 10127 bp, 12 predicted proteins | sample SodReaTP_S13sol_FD_11159 | JGI IMG/M metagenome (IMG submission 11159) | reverse complement strand
CCGGCGGCACGGGCATTCAAGGAATTGGCCCGCAAGGCCGATACATGGCCTATACCCCCCGGCGGGAGCGGGCGGATCGAGTTCTTTGTTGAGCGCCTGGTGGGCTCGGGCTTTAATGACAGGGAGGCCCTGTCATTAACGGACTAGCCATGTACTCCAGCGAACTCCTCGACCGTAACCGTCTGGTGGACGAACACGTGCCGCTGGTCAAGCGCATCGCCTACCACCTGCTGGGTCGTTTGCCCTCCAGTGTGCAGGTGGACGACCTGATCCAGGCCGGTGTGGTGGGGCTGCTGGAGGCGGCGTCACAGTACGATGCGGGCCAGGGCGCCAGTTTCGAGACCTATGCGGGTATCCGCATCCGTGGCGCCATGCTCGACGAGGTGCGCCGCTCGGACTGGACGCCGCGCTCCGTGCACCGCAACGCACGCCGGGTGAGCGAGGCCATGCGCGTCGTGGAACACCGGGAAGGCCGGGAGGCCCAGCCCGCCGAGGTGGCCGCCCAGTTGGGCGTGGCGATGGATGAATATCAGCGCATGGTGAGCGACTCCAGCGCATGCCGGGTACTGAGTTTCGAGGACATCTTCGAACCGGACTCCGAGGGCGAGGATCTCCTGCCAGGCAGCGACCCCAGCCCCTACGAGGCGCTGCAGGCAGATGACTTCAAGTCTGCCCTGGCCGATGAGGTGGCCGGATTGCCGGAGCGTGAGCGGCTTGTGATGTCTCTGTATTACGATGACGAACTGAATTTGCGTGAAATCGGTGAAGTGCTGGGGGTCAGCGAATCCCGGGTCTGTCAGCTTCATGGTCAGGCCCTGGTGCGTCTGAGGGCTCGAATGACGGAGTGGACCGGACAGCCCTAGCAGGCTGTTGAAAAAGACTCGGGCGGTGCCATGCTGCGTTGGAAAACAGCTCAAAATGCTCATGTACTCGCATGTACACTGCGCTTTTTCGCCGCTTTCCGCCTTGCCTGGCATCCACCGGAGCCTTTTTCAATAACCTGCTAGTGCCCTTCGGAGCACAGCTGAACCGCGGCCACCGGACGCAGTCACAACGAGATCAATTCAATTTCCGGGGCGGCCAAAAGGGCAGACCGGAGCCAATCTGAATCAGTCGGAGGTCAGTGTGGACAAGAATATGAAGATCCTCATCGTGGATGATTTCTCCACGATGCGCCGCATCATCAAGAATCTGCTGCGGGATCTTGGCTTCAACAACACCAGTGAGGCCGACGACGGCAGCACCGCCCTGCCCATGCTGCAGAACGGGAATTTCGATTTCCTGGTCACCGACTGGAACATGCCCAACATGCCCGGGATCGACCTGCTCAAGGCCGTGCGCGCCGATGAGAAACTCAAGAGCATGCCGGTGTTGCTGGTGACCGCAGAGGCCAAGCGCGAACAGATCGTCGAGGCCGCCCAGGCCGGTGTCAATGGCTACATCATCAAGCCGTTCACCGCCGAAACCCTGCGGGAAAAGATCGAGAAGATCTTCGAGCGCATCAACGCGGGGGGTTGACGTGGACACCCCTGATATCGAGGAAAAACAGGCCGAGATGAAGGCCCGTCAGCTGGACAAGGCGCGCCAGCTGGTGACCCACATCGAGGCCGGGGACGAGGAATCCGCTGCGCGCCTGATCGAGGAACTGGGCCGCATGCACGAGAGCGTGCTGTTCCAGGAGCTTGGCAAGCTCACCCGTGATCTGCACGAGGCCCTGAACTCCTTCCGACTGGATTCCCGGCTGTCCGAGATTACGGCCACCGAGATTCCCGATGCCAAGGAACGCCTTAACTACGTGGTGACCATGACCGAGCAGGCCGCCCACCGCACGCTCACGGCGGTGGAGGAGAGCCTGCCCATGTCCGAGGCCCTGGCCAGCCGCGCCGGTGAGCTGTCCGGGGTCTGGCAGCGGTTTCGTTCCCGGGATCTGTCCGCTGAGGAGTTTCGCCAGTTGAGCGGCGAGCTGGACGTGTTCCTGGAGCAGGTCAACGGGGATGCCGAGTGCATTCGCCGCAATCTCTCCGATGTGCTCATGGCCCAGGATTTCCAGGACCTGACCGGACAGGTGATCCGTCGCGTGATCAACCTGGTGCAGGACGTGGAACAGAACCTGGTGGGTCTGATCCGGATCTCTGGCGATCGCCTGACCGTGCCGGATGCCAAAAAACAACAGGAAAAGAGCCAGGAAGAACAGAACAAGGGCATGGGTCCTGCGGTGCCCGGCACCGCAGGCGCAAGCGATGTGGTCAGCGGACAGGACGACGTGGACGACCTACTTTCCAGTCTGGGTTTCTGAGGCCCTGAACAACGAGATAGAGGTAGCGGATGAGTCTGGATACCGATGACGAGATCCTTCAGGACTTTCTGGTGGAGGCCGGAGAGTTGCTGGATGGTCTCAGCGAACAGCTGGTGGAACTTGAGCGTAATCCTACGGATAAGGATTTGCTCAACTCTGTGTTCCGCAGTTTCCATACCATCAAGGGCGGTGCGGGCTTTCTCAACCTCACTCACCTGGTGGCCGTGTGTCATCGGGCCGAAGATGTATTCAACGTCCTGCGCCAGGGGCAGCGCCAGGTGGACGGCAACCTCATGGACGCCGTACTCGAAGTCCTGGATGTGGTCACCCGCATGTTCAACGAGACCCGTGCCGGCACCGAGCCGGGTCCCGCCGACCCGGCACTGTTGACGCGTCTTGAGTCCATGACCGGACCCGCCGATGCTTCACCGGCACCGCCTGCCCCCGCGGCACCAGCGGCTGCTCCGACTGCGGCCCCCGCAGCCGCGGTTCCGGCCGGCGACGGCGATATTACCGATGATGAATTCGAGGCGCTCCTGGATGCCATGCATTCCGGTGGCGAGGCGCCGGCAGTCCCACCGGCGCCCGCTGGCGGTGGTGACGAGATCAGCGAGGACGAGTTCGAGAACCTGCTGGATGAGTTGCATGGTAAGGGGCAGGCTCCGGTGGAGAGCAAGACGCCTGCCGCCTCAGCACCGGCACAGCCCGGTGGGCCGGATCTGATCGACGAGGACGAGTTCGAGAACCTGCTGGATGAATTGCACGGCAAGGGCAAGGCGCCGGCCGTGGCAGATGTCCCGCCCAAGGCGAAGGCGCCGGCGGCGCCGGTCGTGCAGCCGGCGGCCAAGGCCCAGCCTGCTACTTCTGCGGTACCAGCATCGGCGCCTGCCGCCGCAGCCCAGCAGCAGCCGGCGGCTGAGACCTCGGTACGTGTGGATACCAAGCGTCTGGACGACATCATGAACCTGGTGGGCGAACTGGTGCTGGTGCGCAACCGCCTGGCCACCCTGCGCTCCAAGATGGCCGACGAACAGGTCTCCAAGGCGGTCAGCAATCTGGACGTGGTGACTGCGGATCTGCAGAGCGCCGTGATGAAGACCCGCATGCAGCCCATCAAGAAGGTATTCGGCCGCTTCCCCCGGGTGGTCCGGGACCTGGCCCGCAGCCTGAACAAAGAGATCGAGCTGGAGCTGCGCGGCGAAGAGACGGACCTGGACAAGAACCTGGTGGAGGCCCTGGCCGATCCCCTGGTGCATCTGGTGCGCAACGCCGTGGATCACGGTGTCGAGTCTCCCGAGGAACGGGTCGCAGCGGGCAAGCCCCGGGTGGGTCATGTGGTGCTCTCTGCCGAGCAGGAAGGCGACCACATCCTGCTCATCATCTCCGATGACGGCAAGGGCATGGATCCGGATGTGTTGCGGGCCAAGGTGGTGGAAAAAGGTCTCATGGACGAGGATGCCGCCAGTCGCATGAGTGATCAGGACGCCTTCAACGTGATCTTCATGGCGGGCTTTTCCACCAAGACAGAGATCTCCGATGTCTCCGGTCGCGGCGTGGGTATGGATGTGGTCAAGACACGCATCACCCAGCTCAACGGCACCATCGAGATCGATTCCATAAAGGGGCAGGGCAGTACCCTGCGCATCAAGGTGCCGCTCACCCTGGCCATCCTGCCCACCTTGATGGTGGTACTGGGCGGCCAGCGCTTTGCGCTGCCCCTGGCCAATGTCAGCGAGATCTTTGATCTTGACCTCTCGCGCACCAATCACGTGGACGACCAGGAGGTGGTCATGGTGCGCAATCAGGCCTTGCCCCTGTATTACCTGCGCCGCTGGCTGGCCCGTCCGAACGCACCGGAGGTGGAGCGCGACAGTCAGCACGTGGTGGTTGTGTTCGTGGCCAACCGCCGGGTCGGCTTCGTGGTGGACAGCCTGATTGGTCAGGAGGAAGTGGTGATCAAGCCGTTGGGCTCTTCCCTGCACGGACTGCCGGGTTTTGCCGGCGCCACCATCACCGGTGACGGTGGCATCGCACTGATCCTGGATGTGGCCAGCCTGCTGAAGGCCTACGGTCGCCGCATCTGAAGGTCCAATTCTGAACTGGCATTGTGAGGAGTGAGATTCGATGGCGGTACGCGCCCTGGTTGTGGATGATTCGGGATTTTTCCGGCGTCGTATCGTCGAGATCCTCAATGCCGATGCCGGCATCGAGGTGGTGGGCACTGCCGCCAACGGCCAGGAGGCCATCGACGAGGCGAGCAAGCTGCGTCCCGATGTGATCGTCATGGACATCGAGATGCCGGTGATGGACGGCATCACCGCGGTGCGTCGCATCATGGCCCGCAATCCCACGCCCATCCTCATGTTCTCCTCGCTTACCTTCGAGGGCGCCAAGGCCACCCTGGATGCCCTGGAGGCAGGGGCCGCCGACTTTCTGCCCAAGCGTTTCGAGGATATCTCCCGGGATCAGCAGGAGGCCCGCGCGGTCTTGTGCCGCCGGGTGCGGGCCCTGGGGCTGCGTCGCCGCCGGCCACCCGCCATCAACCCGCCATCGTCCCCGGCGGCAGGTGCCCCGGGCATTGCGCCGCGCCCGAGTGCGCCGTCAGCGGCCCCCCCGCTGCGGCAGGATCGCACACCGGTGCGCATGCGGGATTTTCGCGCCGTGCTCATCGGTACCTCCACTGGCGGCCCGGTGGCCCTGCAGAAGGTGCTCACGGCCCTGCCTGCCAATTTCCCCCTGCCACTGTTGCTGGTCCAGCACATGCCAGCCACCTTCACTCCGGCCTTTGCCCAGCGCCTGAATTCCCTGTGTGCCATCCAGGTGAAGGAGGCGGCCGACGGTGATGTGCTGCAGCCCGGTCTGGCGCTGTTGGCCCCCGGCGGTATGCAGATGGTGGTTGAGTCCCGGGGCGGGCAGCAGCGGATCCGGATCGTGGAAAGCGAAGCGGGCCAACATTACCGCCCCTGTGTGGATGTCACCTTCAAGTCCGCAGCGCCGGTGTTTGGTGGACAGGTGCTGGCCATCATCATGACGGGCATGGGCGCCGATGGCCGCGAAGGCGTGCGCCTGCTCAAGCAGCAGGGCGCCAAGGTCTGGGCCCAGGACGAGGACAGCTGCGTGGTCTATGGCATGCCCGCGGCGGTGGCCGAGGCAGGCCTGGTGGACCGCGTCCTGTCACTGGACCAGATCGGTCCCCTGATGGCCAGTGGTGTGTGATGCCTTTTGATCCCGCCAGCTTGCCGATGAACCGTGAGATGAACTCATGGATATCCTGAGTATCGTCGGCGTCATCCTCGCCCTGGTGGCCATCCTGGGCGGCTCCATTGCCAAGGGCAGTGGTCTGGAGGCCCTGTGGAATGCAGCGGCCTTCGTGATCGTGGTGCTCGGCACCTTTGCCGCCGCCCTGGTGCAGACCCGGCTCAATGTGTTCATGCATGCCCTGAAGCTGTTCCCCTGGGTATTCAAGGCGCCTCGCATCGAGACCGAGGCGGCCGTGGTGAAGCTGGTGAACTGGAGCCAGATCGCCCGCAAGGAAGGCCTGCTGGGTCTGGAGACCCTGGCGGAGCAGGAGTCCGATGCCTTTGCCGCCAAGGGGTTGCAACTGCTGGTGGACGGCACCGAGCCCGAGGCGATTCGCAATATTCTGGAGGTGGATCTCAATACCCGGGAACAGTTCGACCTCCAGGGGGCCAAGGTCTACGAGAGCATGGGCGTGTATGCACCGACCCTGGGCATCATCGGCGCGGTGATGGGACTCATGGCCGTCATGCAGAACCTGGCCGACCCCAGCCGCCTGGGAGCGGGCATCGCCGCAGCCTTCGTGGCCACCATCTACGGTATCGGCGCCGCTAACCTGTTCTTTCTGCCGGTGAGCAACAAGCTCAAGAACACCGTGAACAGCCAGAGCACCTACCGGGAGATGATCATCGACGGGATCATCTCCATCGCCGAGGGCGAGAATCCGCGCAACATCGAGACCAAGCTCAGGGGCTACATGCTCTGAGACGGCATTCCGGTTCAGTTTCCGGTACTTCGGCCGCTATAGGTCACTGATATGTCCAGACGCAGAAAACATCACGAGGAACACATTAACCATGAGGCATGGGCGATCCCCTATGGGGATCTGATCACCCTGCTGCTGGCCTTCTTCGTGGTGATGTATGCCATCTCCTCGGTGAATGAGGGCAAGTACCGGGTGTTGTCGGATTCCATGGTGGCGGCCTTCCGTGCACCGCCCAGGTCGGCCGAACCGATCCAGGTGGGGGATGTGGGGCGTCCGGCCCCCATTGAACAAGATCAGTCACCGCGCAGCATCGCACCACTGGAGATGAATGTGCCCCTGGATTCCGGGCCCGGGATCATCGACCGGGGCATGGACAACCTGATGCGCGACGTGGAGCTGGATGCAGATGAACTGCAGTCCGCTGCGGAAGGCATGAGTCGCCTGGCCGATGAGATCGAACAGGCCATGATGCCGCTCATGGATGCGGATCTGATTCACATGCGCAGGGACCGCTTCTGGATCGAGGTGGAGATCAATACCAGCCTGTTGTTCGCCAGCGGCAGTGCGCAGCTCTCCGGCGACGCCACGCCGGTGCTGCAACGCCTGGCGGGCATCCTGCGCGACTTCCCGGCACGCATCCAGGTGGAGGGCTTTACCGACACGGTGCCCATCAGCACGCCTATCTTTCCCTCCAACTGGGAACTGTCCGCTGCCCGTGCCGCCAGTGTGGTGAACCTGTTCAGTCGCAGTCAGCTGGACCCCACCCGCATGGCCGCCATAGGCTATGGCGAGTATCGCCCTATCGCGAGCAACGATACCGCCGAGGGACGCCGTCAGAATCGGCGGGTGACCATCGTGGTGCTGGCCGACCGGCGCCCGCGCACTGAGCAGGGGCTGGAGCCGGATGCCATGCGCGAAGATCTTGACCGTATGATTGATCCACAGGATAGATCAGGGGGGGGCTCCTGATGCGTGTCTGGGCGGTGGCCAATCAGAAGGGTGGTGTGGGCAAGACCACTACCGCGGTGACCCTGGGCGGATTGCTGTCCGCCCAGGGTCGCAACACCCTGCTGGTGGATCTGGATCCCCATGGTTCCCTCACCGCCTATTTTGGTATGGATCCGGACCGGGCCACCACCGGCGTATACGATCTGTTCCGCCAGGGCGTTGTCGGCCAGACTCATCCCGAGAGCCTGGTCCACGAGACCCGTTTCCCGCATCTGTGCATGATGCCTGCCACCACCGCCATGGCCACCCTGGATCGTCAACTGGGTGGACGGGAGGGTATGGGGCTGGTGCTCAAGCGCGCCCTGGACGGCATGGCGGAGCGTTTCGATACCGTGTTGCTGGATTGTCCGCCCATGCTCGGGGTGTTGATGGTCAATGCTCTGGCTGCCTGCGACCGCTTGCTGATCCCGGTGCAGACAGAGGCCCTGGCCCTCAAGGGTCTGCAGCGCATGCTCCACACCCTTGAGATGATCGCCCGTTCCCGGCGCATGAAAACCGATTTCCTGATCGTGCCGACCATGTTTGATCGGCGCACCCGCGCCTCGGTGCAAAGCCTGCGGCAATTGCGCGCCGAGCATGCCGATAGCATGTGGGAAGGCATGATTCCCGTGGATACCCAGTTCCGGGAGGCCAGCAGCGTGGGCATGCCCCTGCCGCAGATGCAGGCCGAGGCCCGGGGCGTGGAGGCCTACGACTGGTTATTGCGCCGGCTGGAGCGTGACGAGAAGCAGCACCGGGAGGCCTCATGAGTGAATCCAGGCAACAGGGTGTCCTCCTGGAGGAGCGCCAGGCGCTGACCGAATATCTGGACAGCCTGCTCCAGGCCATCCCGCAAGAGCCGCACCCGCCGGAACCTGTACCCCAGGTCGTGCTCGAGGCTCCGGTGGTCACGCCGGAGCGCGAAGTTGTGCAGCCCGTGGTGGCACCCACCCCGCCAGTGATAGAGACACAGGAGATCGCGCGCAGCGAGGAGGCCGCTCAGGTGCAGGCCGTGCCCGAAGGTGGTCCCCCGGAGTGGGGGCGCTCCACCTTCCAGTGCCTGGGCATGCGGGTGGCGGGCCTGACCCTGGCCGTGCCACTGATCAAGCTCAACGGCATCATCGAGATGCCCGAGGAGATCACCCCCATGCCCGGCCACAAGCCCTGGTTCCTGGGTCTGGTCCAGCATCTGGACCGCAAGGTGAAGGTGGTGGATATCGCCCGCATCGTGTTGCCCGAGGGGAGCAAGAACGGGCCCACCAGTCCGCGTCACGTAGTGCTCATGGACGACAGCCGCTGGGGCATCGCCTGCGAGGGCATCACCGAGGTGATGACCCTTGAGACCGACGCGGTGCGTTGGCGCAGCAGCCGGGGCAAGCGCCCCTGGCTGGCCGGTACGGTCATCGAACACATGTGTGCGATACTGGATGTGGACGTTCTGGCCAGGGATCTGAGCACGGGGGCCTGGGGTGCGAGTGATCCCGCTCCGGTCAAGCCGGCCCTGCGGGGAAAACGCAGCAACGGTGCAGCAATCGATCATGCCGGAGGTGGGTCTCCCAAGCACCCGCTTCCCAATAACCACAAGACATGAGTAGTCAGAGGACAACGAGATGAAACAGGAAGCCAAGGCCAGCAGCGACCGCGGACCCACGGCCCAGTACGTGACCTTTCGCCTTGCGGAGGAAACCTACGCCATCAATGTAATGCAGGTGCAGGAAGTGTTGCGGGTGAGCGAGATCGCCCCCGTGCCCGGGGCGCCCCATTACGTGCTGGGTATTGTCAACCTGCGCGGCAACGTGGTCACGGTGATCGATGCCCGCCGTCGTCTGGGTCTGGATCCGCGAGAGCCCGATGACGCCTCCCGAGTGGTGATCATCGAGGTGAGCAATCAGGTGGTGGGCATCCTGGTGGACAGCGTTGCCGAGGTGATCGAGCTGGGTGCTGCCGAGATCGAACCGGCGCCGAACGTGGGCAGTGACGAAAGCTCCAAGTACATCCAGGGTGTGGCCAGCCGCGAGGGTGAACTGACCATCGTGGTGGATCTCAACAAGCTGCTCTCGGAAGATGAGTGGGCGGAGATGGCGAGCCTCTAGTCCCGCACTGGAGGCACGACCGGGAGAGGAATAGGACCATGGCAGCTGACCTCGACCCCGTTCGACCGACTCATCCCTCGTGGCCCGCCCGTCCGGTTCCGGAGGAGGGTGATGAAAAACGTCGCAATCCGCCTGCGCCGCCGCATCCTGAACGGGACGAGGGCGAGGAAGCGGAGCGCGAACCTGAGACCCCGCCCCATCATCCGCCTCCTGCCGATGACTCCACCGGGCAGAATGTGGACGAATACGTATGACAACTCCCTTGCTCGTCATCCTCATCCTGGCCGTGGCAGGCGTCGCCGTTGCACTGGGTGTCGCGTTGGTGTCCATGGCCCGGGTGCGTCGTCTGACCCGCCGGGTGATGATTCAGGAGACCGCCCTGCTATCCCTGCGCGGTGCCCTGAGTGCCGTGTGTTCCAGCGAGATGGCCACGGACCAGCGTCAGGCCGAGGTGGAGCGGCGTCTGCGCCAAGTAGCGGAAAAGCAGGAGCTACTCCTGCTTCGTGATCCCGAACAGGGTCCCTACCAGCACGCCATGCGGCTTGCCACCCAGGGCGCGAGTCGCGAAGAACTCATGAAGACCTGCGCCCTGACCCGTGGCGAGGCGGATCTTCTGCTTGCCTTGCACGGCAAGCAGAAGGATGAAGGATGAAGGCAAAAGGATGAATGACCGCCGGCACTCAGAACCGTAGGAGGCCCGACCCCGGGCCGAACGCCCTAGCAGGGTGATTCGGCCCGGGGTCGGGCC
>SR_TP_S13solDRAFT_1000914_pt1 | contig 10144 bp, 9 predicted proteins | sample SodReaTP_S13sol_FD_11159 | JGI IMG/M metagenome (IMG submission 11159) | reverse complement strand
CCATGCCCACTCGGCCTCGCTCGGCAATCGATATCCGGTGGTGACCGGCTCGACCAGCCGATAACCGTCACGCATGCGCCTGTAGGCCGGCTCCAGGCCATCGCGTTCGCTCAGCCAGTTGGCATAGGCGGCTGCATCGTCGAAGCTCACGCGCACCACTGGCTGCTCTTCGTTATCCAGTGTCCGGTTGCCGACGATGCCGCTGGAATGGTTGGGCCGAAAACGCCGGAACTGCTCGTTGGTCACCTCATGCGTGCCCATGTAGAACAGCCGCTCCAGGCGCACTTCGCGCTGCAGCTCGTTGGCCCTGCGACCCTGTTCGCCGCGCGGCGAGCCCATGGTAAAGCGACCCGGCTCGACCAGCTTCAGGGTCTGCCCATCGCCGGCCCGGATCAGCGGTTGCAGGCGAGCGATGCGTGCTTCCAGCTCGGTCATCAGCTCGATCGCCACACTTACCGGCCGATCCGGATCCAGGTGTACTTCGCGGGTCTCGGTGACATGCCCTTCAAGCGACAACTCCAGCCGATGCTGGCGAGCCGGCAGTTCCAGTTTCAGCCCGTCGGCACCGACCGGGCCGATTTGTCGCCCATCGATTTGCAGTTGGGCCCCGACCGGTTGGCTGAAGACCTCGAGCTCGGCAATGATCGGCACCAGCTCGCCACGCAGCGTGCTGGCTACATCCGCCTGGGGCGTGAATCGCCGGTTCAGGGGCTGGTAGCCCTCCATCGCCAGTCCGATCGATAACTCCCGGTCCGGCTCCAGCTCGATTCGGAGCGGCGCCCGACCCCGTCGCTCGCCATCGATCGTGACCACGGCCCCTTCAGGCTCGCTGACGATGGTCAACGAGGCCGGCGCCGGTTCCAGTTCGACCGGACCGATTTCCAGCGCAACTCCACCCTCGATCTCGAATCGTTCGCTCCAGCTCCGGAAGCCTTCGCGCTGCAGCGAGATGACGCGCTGGCCGACTCCGGCCCGGATCGTCGCCGGGGTGTTTGCGACCGGCTCGCCATCGACGCGGATTTCCGCTGCCTCCGGCACCGATGTAATGGTGACCTCGGCATGATCGGGAACCAGCTCATACCCGATTTCCTGATGGATGTCGCGACCCTCGACCTCCAGCGGCTGATGCCATGGCTGAAAGCCGTCGGCCTCGATGGCCAGCCGGTACTGACCCGGCTCCAGGCGGTGCTCCCGGATCGGCGCCTGGCCGATCGGCTCATCATCGATCCGGATGATGGCAGTCTCGGGGGCCCCGGAAAAAGACAACCTGCCAGGCAGCGGCTGCATTTCCATCGCGAAGCGGGCGTCGCCATCGGCAGCCACCGTGATTTCCGCTTCCAGGTCGTGATAACCCGGCTTCTCGGCACGCACGGTGTAGCGGCCCGGGCGGGCCAGCCAGTTCTCGGCCAGCCGGAAGGTCAGCCCCGAGAGGCTGGCACGTTCGGGCTGCGGTTCGATCCGGATTTCCACCGCACGCAGGGTCAGCACGAACCACAGCGTCGCGGCAACCGCCGCAAAACCGGCCAGCCCGGCGATCAGCGCAAGGCCGGGCAGCAGCGACCGGCGGTCAGGGCCACGCGGCGGTTGGTACTCGGCCGGCTGGATCCATCTGTTTGCCGAATCGCGCGCACTCAAGTCAGCGCTTCCCCGATGCATGCCGGCAAACGACCGCCGGAATCACTGCCCGGAGTCTCCGTCTCCGGCGCCGAGGCCGGCACCCGCTGGGACGCTGGCTGCCGCTGAGCGCTCGGCAGCATCGGCTTCCATCAATTCGCGCTGTTCGGCCACCATCTCGGACAGGATTTCGCGCCACTGCGCGTACTGAGCCTCGGCCGAGCCGGTCAGCCGCACCGTCTTGTCCTGCAGGTCCATCACCCGCGGCTCCAGGTCACGCTCCAGCGACTGCCCGAGCTCGCGCAGCGACTCGACGTGAATCGCGGTCTGACGGCTCTTGTCGATGCCGCTGGAGATTGCATAAATGCCCCCGATGATGGCGGCCTGCGAGGCCAGCCGCCCAAGATCGCTATCCGATTCGATCGCGCCGAACAGGCCGCCGAGGACCGCCAGCGCGCCCAGCGCCTTGCGCGTGTTGGCCTGCCGGCGCAGTTCGCGCAGGTTCTGCATCTCGCGCTGGCTGGCCTCGCGCCAGTCGCCGTAAGGCACTTCCATGCTGGCGTGAAAATCACTGTAGTGCTGATCGAGGATGTCGACCATGCGGGCATCGCGCCGACGCGCCTGCTCGATCGGACCGGCCAGCGGATTCGCACCGGACGAGCGCGCCTGCAGCCGTCCGTCCTGCGCCTCCACCAATTGCGACTGGTAGGCCTCGGGTGCCAGCTGGGCGGCAAAACTCAGCTCCGCGACCTCCGCGATCTGCCGCTTTTCCTCAGCCTGCAGCCTGGCGCGGGCCCGGGCCAGATCATTGGCAATCCGGTTGTACAGCGACTGAAACGGATCCTCCCCATGAGCGGTCGAGACCTGGTAGCGCGCCGCGTTGATCGTTTCGGAGTAATTGCGATCCAGCCAGACCCTGCCGGTGGCATCGCGCGCCTGGATCGCCAGCGTCAGCTCCTCGCCATGGGAATCCAGAATCCGGCCGCTGACCTCCAGCTCGGCACCCTCCATCGATTCGGGCACAACCCGCACGTCGCCCCACTGGCCGCTGCGCTGCAGGGTCTGGCGCAGGGTATAGGGGACATAGCGAGCCTCGGCATTGCGCACGTCGGTAAACACTTCCTCGACTTCTCTGAACTCGGGGTCGCTGGGCACATTGGCCTCGAAACGAACGATATTGACGTTGAGCACGTCCTCGGCAGGCAACTCGGCGGTTGCCCGATCAAGCGGGACCACTTCGGTCGGCAACTCTCGTGGTTGCGGGCCAGTGGCACAACCGGCCAGCAGCAGCAGTGCCAGCATGCCGGCCCGGCGCAAACCGATCAGTCCCGGCCCGGTTTTACTGATTGTCCTTGTAGGCACGATATTCATCCCAGAGCCTCGCTCTCAATTCGGGGTCGGGTTCATTTTCTGCCGCCGCGCGCAACTGGCGTGCGACGATGTCGTCGTCGGCCCTATCCGGGATATCCGGCGGCACGGGGTACTCTGCGCTGCGCCTGCCCAGGCCGCCGGCAGCCCGCGGGTCACGCTGGTCCATGGCCGATTCGTCCTCTTCAGGGACATCAAACGGCGTGCGACCCCCGGCAAGCGCGTCTTCACGATCTCCTTCGGCACCGGTCGAACCCTGCTGTCCGGCCCCGGCACCCCCGGCTTCGGCACCGCCGCCACCGGTCGGCCGGGTGCTGTCGAACTGCTCACGGTCCAGGCGTTGATCGAAACGTCCCAACGCTTCCCGGAAGCGTTCGTCGGAGTCACGCGGCACACCCTGAGCCGCCGGTTCATCGGCCGCATCAGCCGGAACCGCTTGATCCTCTCGCCCGGCCACCTGCAAGGCCGGTTGCGACCGGTCCACTTCCGGCTCCGCCGCCTGTCTTCCGCCCTGTGCCCCCGCCTGTGCCCCCGCCTGGCCCGACCCCTGAGCCAACTCCGATGCCGGGTCCGTTTCCCGAGGCTGTTCAGTTTCCCTTGTTTCCCCGGTTTCCTGACTCGCTTCCTGCGCAAGCGCTTCCTGGACATGTCCAGATTCCTGACCCGTTTCCTGACCCGTTTCCTGCGCCGATTGGTTCCCTCCCCCTTTTTCCGCCTGCGCGCCCGGCGGTTGGGGCGGACGCATCTCCTCCTCGTCGGGCACTGTGCTGGTAGTCTGACAGGCGGCCAGCATCAGCGTGATGAACATCAGTATCGCTGACCTGCAGACTGGCCTGTACAGTTGAAAACCGGAGAGATTGAAGCTTTGCATACGGATTTTGATGATGGCCGTCCCTGATGGTTCCTGCAATATAACGCGCCACGCCACCACGCGTCCAAGGGCTCGCACGGGACGGGCATGGAAGAGGACACGCTGAACGCATCAAATCATTCATCCACGCAATGATCAGGCAACCGCCCTGGCCGGATGATCCGTCGGCGCGCGATGCAATGTTCGAACGCAGCCTGCAGGAGCTGTTCGACACATCAGCCGGAATCGCCGAGGAATACGGCATCGCCGAGCTGTATCAGCAGCACGGCAAGGCCGCGATCAATCAGAGCGTGGTGATGGTGATCTTTTAACCCCCGATCAACCTTCCTCCGGTTCGACCTCGTCGTCATCGCTGGCCACGATCCGGGCCGTGCCGATGAGTTTCTCATCCTCGCCCAGACGGATCAGCGTCACGCCCTGGGTATTGCGACCGAGGCGTGATATTTCAGCCGCCGAGGTGCGCACCAGCGTGCCGGCGTTGGAAGTCAGCATCACGTCATCCTCGTCGATCACGCCCAGAGCTGCGACCAGCACCCCGTTTCGACCCGAGGTCTGAATGCCGATCACGCCCTGGCCGCCGCGCTTGTAGACCGGAAACTCGGCCAGCGCGGTGCGCTTGCCGAAGCCATTCTCGGTCGCCAGCAATACATCACCCTCACCGGCCACCAGCATCGCCACCACCTGCTGATCCTTCTTGAGCCGGATGCCGATCACGCCGCGCGTCTGGCGTCCCATGGGACGTACATCCGACTCGTGGAAACGAATGGCCTTGCCGGCCGAGGAAAACAGCAGGATGTCGCGCGAGCCGTCGGTAAAGGCCACGTCAACCAGCTCATCCTCGCCTTCAAGCTCGATCGCCCAGATACCGTTGGAACGGATATGGGCAAAATCCGACAGCGGCGTCTTCTTGACCCGACCGCTCCGGGTGGCGAAGAACACGAACCAGTCGTCCGGAAACTCGCGTGTCGGCAACACCGCATTGATCCGTTCGCCCGGCTCCAGCGGCAGCAGGTTGACCATCGGCCGGCCTCGGCTGGCATGTCCGGCCTGCGGCAGTTCGTAGACCTTGGTCTTGTAGACCTTGCCGGCCGAGGTGAAGATCAGCAGCGTGTCGTGGGTATTGGTGACCCAGAAGCTCTCGACGAAATCCTCGTCCTTGGTCTTGGCCGCACTGCGTCCGCGCCCGCCGCGTTTCTGGCTGCGGTAGCGGTCCAGCGGCTGGTACTTGGCATAGCCGGAATGCGACAGCGTAACGACCACATCCTCGGGGGTAATCAGGTCCTCGGTGGTCAGGTCCAGCTGGTCGGACAGGATCTCGGTGCGCCGCTCGTCGCCGTACTGGTCGCGGATCGCCTCCAGCTCCTGGCGAATCACCTGCATCAGGGCATCGGGCTCGGACAGGATCCGGATCAGTTCCCGGATCTGGTCAAGAATCCCGCGATATTCGTCAGACAGCTTTTCCTGCTCCAGCCCGGTCAGCTTCTGCAACCTGAGGTCGAGAATCGCCTGGGCCTGTTCCGGGGAGAGCTGGTAGCCACCCTCACCCAGGCCGAATCGGGGCAGAAGGTCTTCGGGGCGCGACAGCTCGGCACCGGCCTGGCCCAGCAGCGCGGCCACCGGGCCGGGCTCCCAGCGCTGTGCCTGCAACGCCTCGCGCGCATCGGCAGGCGTCGGCGACTTCTTGATCAGACTGATGATCGGGTCGAGATTGGCCAGCGCCACGGTCAGGCCTTCGAGGATATGGGCGCGGGAGCGCGCCTTGCGCAGCTCGAACAGTGTCCTGCGCGTGACCACGTCGCGCCGGTGCATCAGGAAATACTGCAGCACCTGGCGGATATTGAGCAGCCTGGGCTGGTTGTCGACCAGCGCAACCATGTTGATGCCGAACACGCACTGCATCTGGGTGTTCTGGTACAGGTTGTTGAGCACCACCTCGCCGACTTCGCCGCGCTTGAGCTCGACCACCATGCGCATGCCATCCTTGTCGGATTCGTCGCGCAGTTCTGAAATCCCCTCCAGCTTCTTCGCCTTGACCAGCTCGGCGATCTTTTCCAGCAGCCGGGCCTTGTTGACCTGGTACGGCAGCTCGGTGACGACGATCTTGGTCTTGCCGGTTTCCTCGTCCTCGAAGTGCGCGCGAGCGCGCATGTAGATCCGCCCGCGGCCGGTGCGATAGGCTTCGTGAATGCCGGCCGCGCCGTTGATCATGCCTGCGGTTGGAAAATCCGGCCCGGGCATGATCTGCATGATCTGCGGGATATCGAGATCGGGATTTTCGATCAGCGCCAGCAGCGTGCCGATGACCTCGTTGAGGTTGTGCGGCGGGATGTTGGTGGCCATGCCCACGGCAATGCCCGAGGAGCCGTTGACCAGCAGGTTGGGCACCCGGGTCGGCAAAACCGCCGGCTCGTACTCGGATTCATCGTAATTCGGCAGCCAGTTGACCGTCTCCTTGTCGATATCGGCCATCATTTCGTGCGCCAGCCGCGCCATGCGCACCTCGGTGTAACGCATGGCAGCCGGAGAATCGCCGTCGACCGAGCCGAAGTTGCCCTGCCCGTCGACCAGCATGTATCTCAGGGAAAACGGCTGGGCCATGCGCACAATGGTGTCGTAGACCGCGGTGTCGCCGTGCGGATGGTACTTACCGATCACGTCACCGACCACGCGGGCCGATTTCTTGTACGGCTTGTTCCATTCGTTACCCAGCTCGTGCATGGCATACAGCACGCGCCGGTGGACCGGTTTGAGACCGTCGCGCACATCGGGCAGTGCGCGGCCGACGATGACACTCATCGCGTAGTCCAGATAGGACTGACGCATCTCGTCTTCGAGATTGACCTGCAGGACTTCCTGAGCGAATTCAGCCATTCAGCGAATCTTCTTTCGTGGACCGGGAGTGGGTTTCCTGATTCCTGAAATAACTAACCAAATCAATAATTTGGAAAGTCAATTCAAGCCTGGAAACAATCCTGTAATGATAGCACGAAGTGGCCTGAAGCTGCCGGCCCCCGGTTCCCCCGTCAACCTGCGGCAATCGCCTGGATGCGGCCGTGGAAGGGCGGCTCGATCACGCCCCTGTCGGTCACGATCAGGTCGATGTACTCGGCCGGCGTGATGTCGAACACAGGGTTGAAGGCGGTCGCACCGGACGGCGCCTCGACAAGCCCGGCCGATGACCAGATTTCGGCCGGGTCGCGCTGCTCGATCTCGATCGAATCTCCGGTTTCGGTATCCGGGTCCAGCGTCGAAACCGGCGCCACGACCATCATGCGGGCACCGAACTGCCGGGCCAGCACCGCCAGCATCAAGGTGCCGATCTTGTTGGCCACATCGCCATTGGCGGTGATCCGGTCGGCACCGGTGACAACCCAGTCCACCCTGCCTGAGCGCAGCAATCCGGCTGCTGCACCCTCGACCAGCATCTGCACCGGTACCCCTTCGTGGCCCAGTTCCCAGGCGGTCAGGCGCAAGCCCTGCAGCCACGGCCGGGTTTCGCAGGCAAACACCTCGCGCAGGCGCTGCTCGCGCCAGGCCTGGACGATCACGCCAATCGCCGTGCCGGTGCCCCCCGTGGCCAGCGAACCGGTATTGCAATGGGTCAGAACACCGGAGCCCGGCGCAATGGCGGCCGCGCCCAGCGCAGCCATGCGCGCATTTGCCTGGCGATCCTGTTCGAGAATTGTCAGCGCCTCGTGTTCCAGCCGATCGGCCATTTCGCCCGGAGCTTGCTCGCCGAGCACGCCACGCATGCGATCCAGGGCCCAGCGCAGGTTGACCGCCGTTGGGCGCGAGCGTTGCAGCCCTTCGAGATCCCCCAGCCAGCCGGCGCGGTCCGGGCCTCGCGCGCGCGCCGCCAGCACGCTGGCAAACGCTGCGGTAATGCCGATAGCGGGTGCCCCGCGCACAACCAGGTCCCGAATGGCCGCGGCCGCGAGAGCGGCATCGTCAATCGGCAGCCAGGTTTCGGATCCCGGCAACAGACGCTGGTCGAGCAGCCACAGCCGGCCTTCGCGCCATCGGATCGACTCCACCCGGGGCATCAGGGACGGTTCTCGCGGATCACTCATACTTCACCACTCCGGCATTCCGGTGGATTATCATCTCCAGCCTTGCAACAGCACTTCGCAACACTCGGATAATGGACCTCATGAAAACCAACTTTGTTCTCGCCCTGTCGATCATGACTGCGCTGCTGTTCGCGGCCCCTGCCCCAGCCCAGGACAACCCGTTTGAAAAGGAGCTGCCGCAAGTGATTCTGCACACTTCCAAGGGACCGATCACGGTGGAGCTATACGAAGACCAGGCCCCGCTCTCGACCGAGAACTTCCTGCAATATGCGCGCGACGGTCATTATGACGGAACCATCTTCCACCGCGTGATCAGCAACTTCATGATCCAGGGCGGCGGTTTCGAGCCGGACATGACTCAGCGTGAGACCCGCGAACCCATCGCCAACGAAGCCGACAACGGCCTGACCAACGCACGCGGCACGATCGCCATGGCGCGCACCACCATGCCGCATTCGGCCACCGCCCAGTTCTACATCAACGTCACCGACAACCCGAGTCTGGATCACCGCGGCAAGCAGTCGGGTGGCACCTGGGGCTATGCGGTATTCGGCCGCGTGACCGAAGGTATGGACGTGGTCGATGCCATTCGCTTTGTCGAAACCGGGCTCACCGCGGGCATGCAGGACGTGCCGGTCGATCCGGTCATCATCGAGCGCGTGGAGATCCTCTGACTGCCCGCTCACCGCTGACGCTGTTCATCTCCGACCTGCATCTTTGCAGGTCGCGACCCGACATCACCGAACAGTTCCGGGCCTTTCTGCAAGGCCCGGCTCGGCGTGCCGAAGCGCTCTGGATTCTCGGCGACCTGTTCGAGGCCTGGATCGGCGACGATGCCGCGGACAGCTTCGAGCAGGAAATTGCCGGGCTTCTGTCGGCTTGCGCTGCGTCCGGAACGCAGATTCATTTTCTGCACGGCAATCGCGATTTTCTGCTTGGCCATGATTTCTGCCGCTCCGCCGGCATGCAGCGTGTCGATCAGCCGGTTGTAATCGACCTGTACGGCACCCCGACGCTGCTGCTTCACGGCGACACCTTGTGCACCGACGATGCGCAATACCAGCGCTACCGGCGACGCATCAGCAATCCGGACTGGCAGCACAGGATACTTGCCCGTCCGGTCTGGGTGCGCCGAGTGATCGCGCGCAGTCTGCGCCTGGCCAGCCGCTTGCGCAACCGGCGTGACGACGCGCCGTGGATGGATGTGGCGCAGGGCTCCGTGGAACAGGCTTTCCGAGAATACGCGGTGACGCGCATGATTCACGGCCACACCCATCGCCCCGATCGTCACCTGAGCCGGGTCGACGGTCGCGACTGCGAACGCATCGTGCTGGGCGACTGGTACAGCCAGGGCAGCCTGCTTGCCGCCACCCCCGAGGGCCTGGAACTCAGGTCACTGCCGCGCGAAATCTGATTGCGGCATTCGTAATCAATCGCGTCTGTTCTTGAGCGGGTCAGCACCCGCTCTGCTTCTGTCGGCATTCGACGCGGCTGAGCGCTGCTCCGAAGCGCGCTTGCCGGTGTCTTCCGAAGTACCCTTTTGCGGGGCGCTCCTTTCCGGGGCGCCCTTACCCGAAGCACTCTTTTCCAGGCCAGTCTTTTCCGGCGTGCCCAGGTGCCGCAGACGCACTTCCTGACTGCTGACGCGCGGCATGCGTTCGGCCAGGGCTTTGTCGTCGACCAGCTTGTCGGCCCCGCTGCTGAGGTGATCGAACACCGCCTTGTAGCTGTCGGTGAGCTGGTTGATCAGTTGCGCGGTTTCGACAAAATGCTCGGTCACCTCATTGCGAAACTTCTCATTCTCGCGTTTGAGCTCGGCGATATTCTCACCGCCGCCGCCGGAACGATTCCACCACCACATCGACACCGCACCGATCGCAGCACCTGCAACCAGACCAAGTACGAGCCAGATCACCATTTCCATACAACACGCCTTTTATTGATAAGCAATGATGCTAACAAATGCAGCATGCAATATGCGTTAACCCGCCCGTTCGAGCACCGATTCCAATGATCTCTCGGTAGCGAGCTCTCGGTAGGGTGGATAAGCCAAAGCGCATCCACCAATCCTGCAATTCACCCGGAACGCTCGCTAACCCACCCATACACCGAATCCAGTGCCGCCGGCAACTTGTCGGGCTCGCTCCCCCCGGCCTGCGCGAAATCAGGCCGGCCGCCGCCCTTGCCGCCAACCTGGGAGGCGACGTGGTTGACCAGCTCC
>SR_TP_S13solDRAFT_1000913_pt1 | contig 10146 bp, 7 predicted proteins | sample SodReaTP_S13sol_FD_11159 | JGI IMG/M metagenome (IMG submission 11159) | reverse complement strand
ATCCTGGTGACCGGAGGCACCGGCTTCCTGGGCCGCGAGGTGGTGACCGAGCTGCGTGGACGTGGCTGGTCGGTGCGGGTGCTGGCCCGCCGCATGCCTGCATTTGCCCAGCGGGTGCCCGGTGTCGAGTACATCGAGGCGGACCTGGTGGGCGAGTTGCCCGAGCAGGCCTTCACGGACGTTGAGGCGGTCGTGCACCTGGCCGCGGAGACCGTGGGCGGCAAGGAGGCCCACGAGCGTAACACCATCCGTGCGACCCGCAACGTGCTGGATACCGCAGGCCGGCTGGGTATCCGCAAGGTCATCGATACCAGCAGCATCGCGGTGCACAAGCCCAGCAGTGAGGTGGGGCACCCCCTGAGCGAAAGCGATCCGGTGGATGAGGGCAATCTCGGGCGAGGACCCTATGTCTGGGCCAAGGCCGAGGCGGAGCGCATCGCCCGCGAGCTGGGCAAGGCCCATGGATTCGGGACGCGCACAGTCCGGCTTGGGCCGCTGGTGGACTATCGTCACTTCACGCCACCCGGACGCCTGGGGCGGGAAGTGGGTCCGCTGTTCGTCGCCGCCGGCACGCCTTCCAGTGAGCTGAGCGTGTGTGACGTCACCACGGCGGCGCAGGTGATCCGCTACCTGGTAGAACGCTTCGATGAGGCGCCTTCGGTCGTGAACCTGGTCGAGGCACCGCCTCCCCGCCGACGTGACCTGGTACGCCGTTTACGCGAAGCGCGTCCTGACTTGCGCTTCATGTGGTTGCCGTTCACTGTGATCAGGATGCTGGGCGGGATGCTCAAGGTGGTCCTTAGGCTCCTCAAGCCGGGAAAGGCGCCGCTCGATCTCTATTCGGCCTTTGCCAGTGAGCGATATCAGACAAATCTGGCAGAAACCGTCATCCGCAAGGCCCGTGAACAGGAGGGGATTGGATCTGGAAATGTTGCCGGGATCGGTGCCGAGCATCGCTCACCTGCCACCGCAGACTAATTAATGATCTGGATTCCGTTGCCACAAAACCCAGTAGAGATCCATGGCCGCAAAGGCATGCATGATGTCTGTTGAGCGACGAAAGAAGACAGGCCGGCAGGCAGCGGATAAGCGGCCCCGTTCACTCGTGGTCACGCTGGGGCCATGGCACGATAAGCCCTGGTGGTGGACGCATCTGGATGCTGACAAGGACCTCTGTGCCCTGGATTATGAACGCCTGACCTACAAGGGCAAACACTCCCAAACGATCTCCACACTGGAACTGCCCTGGGTGATGCTGAAGGTTTTGTGGCATCTGATCGGTTGGAGGCGTCGCTACGAATATGTATTCACGTTCGAGTGCGACCTTGTCGGTCTGTCCATCGCCTTTTGGCAGTCCCTGACAGGCATGAGGCGTCCGAAGCATGTCATATTACAGTTCATCATGAGGGAGAAGCAGCCGACGTTTAGATCCAGGGTCAAATATTCGTTGATGCGACTTCTGCTGTCCTCGGTTGAACGTGTAATCGTCTCATCAAGACACGAGATCAACTATTACAGTCATGTGTTTGGCTGGTCAAAAGACAAGCTGGCGTATGTGCCTCTGCACACATCGCCTGTACTTTTGGAGAAAACAGTAGATCAGGTTGAGGGCTACATTATTGCTGCCGGAAGGTCATTTCGGGACTACTACACACTGATCAAGGCTGTTTCGGGAACGGAGATCAGGCTTGTGATCGTTGGTGGAACAGGTACCGCTGACAGTTTACCCAGGAATGACAACGTGACTGTACTGGAGAATATCCCGGTCAATGAGCTTGAACTGCTTATTCTGCGCGCGCGTGCGGTAATCGTACCACTTGAACACAGATCTATATCCACGGGTCAGAGCGTGGTGCTCCAGGCAATGGCTTTGGGTAAGGCGGTCATTGCAACAAAAACGGCAGGTACAGTGGATTATATCGATCACATGGTGGATGGTTTGCTGGTGCGGCACAAGGATCCTCAAGCCCTCAAGGACATGATCCGATTGCTCAATGCTGACCACGATCTGTACGAGCGACTGGGTACAAATGCGCGACGAAGAATCGCGAATGCGCATCTTCCTTGTCATTACACGAAAATGGTCAGGGAGGCGCTCAGAGGCTGATGCTTCAGGCTGTTGTGTAAGAGCCTAACGCCCTGCGGGAACTCATGATCAGTGCGCGCTGTGTAATAAACATAAAGCTATGCGGCGGATGGATGATAATGAGTGTGTGGTTGCCAGTAATGGCTGATGCAGGCAATGCGCCGAACGTTCTCCATGGTGAGCATTTTGAATAATAAGGTGCTGTATCTTGAACACAACACGGATGGCACAGTGGGCGGGTCGCACGTATGCCTACTGGCGATATGCCGTCATCTGGACCGGGAGAATTATCAGCCGATCGTTTGCTTCTATGAAAACACTGAGATCAAAGACGACTTCGTCGCTTCAGGTGCGCGAGTGATGGTCCTGGATACGCCGAAACCTATCATCCTGCCGTCACCAAAGCTCAGATGGTTTGCCGTTATCACCAGATTGTTGCAGTCCGCTGTGAATTTCGTGCGTGTACTGATTTTGAATACATACAAATGGTTGCGTATTTTGCGCCGAGAGAAAGTCAGTATCGTGCATCTAAATAATTCGAGTGGAGGGGATCTGGACCTCATACTTGCGGCCAGAATGCTTGGGCTAACTGTTATCGCCCACCAGAGAGGCTTTCCGCCCGATTTTGGGCGTATGTCATATTTCGGTACGAAGTTGATCCATCGGATCATTAGTGTTTCGGATATGGTTAAAGATGATCTTCAGAGACGTGGTGTATCGCCAGGAAAATTGATTCGAATCTATGATGGCATTGAAACAGAGCGTTTGAGAAACAGCGCCGATCCCGTTGGATTAAGGCATTCTTTGGGCATTGATGAGGGCGTTCCAGTAGTCGGAATGCTTGGCAATATCAAGTGGTGGAAGGGACAAGAGGTTCTAATCAGATCTCTACCTGCAGTGGTCGAGTCTTTTCCTGACTTGAGATGCGTGTTCGTTGGCAAGGTCGCGGACAATAATTATTACGATCGAATTCTCGACCTTGCTGACTCCTTGGGTGTGGCAAGGAAGATCATATTTACGGGTTATCGCAAGGACGCGACAGACCTGATGGACATCATGGACGTAGTCGTCCATGCGTCGGTGGAAGCAGAACCATTTGGTCTGGTCGTTCTCGAGGCCATGGGAAAGGGACGTCCGGTGGTTGCAGCTGATCTCGGTGGGCCAAAAGAAACCGTTATTCCAGGTGAGACCGGCATGCTGTTTCGCTCGGGAGATCATGTTGATCTTGCGGATAAGCTGGTGGCGCTGATCCGGGATCCAGGGCTCAGGCATCGTCTTGGTGAGGCTGGTATCGTCCATGTCAAAAGCAGATTCACTGCCGAAGTCAATGCTCAATCAATACAGGCTGTCTACGAGGGCGTGATTAAATCATAAATGATTAATCGTGCGTCTCTGCGATTTTGAATTATTTGACCCCATTTTCTGGCCCTGGCATTTCTCTCCAATTGACCTGGTTAGGATAGGTATTTGTGATAGCGATATTCAAAACGATGTATGACATGCTTGAGCGAAAGGAAAGGCGCCGGGCCATGTTTGTATTCCTGCTAACGCTTATTATGGCATTGGTTGAAACCATGGGTGTGGCATCCATCATGCCATTCATCGCCGTACTTTCAAATCCAGGTGTCGTGGAAAGCAACCAATACTTGTTTGCTGTTTACTCATATCTGAATTTTGAGGACAGAAGTGAATTTCTGTTTTTCCTTGGGTCGGCAACATTCCTCTTGCTGATGTTCAGCATCCTGCTACGGGCGCTTACGTTATGGGCCCAGCTTCGATTCATGCATCTGCAGAATCATTCACTTGGCTTGCGCCTTGTTGGTGGATATCTGAAGCAACCGTATTCCTGGTATCTGGGTCGTCACACATCCAAGCTCTCTGCTAACATTCTCTCCGAAGTCGGATATGTGATTCAGGGTGCTTTTTTCACCGCAATGGTGCTTGTGTCGAATCTTTTTGTAGCCGCATTCTTGCTGGCATTATTGCTTGTAGTGGATCCTGTTCTAGCTATTAGTATGGCTGTCATTCTGTGTGGGGTTTATCTGCTGGTGTATGTGATTGCAAGACATTATCTTGCGAGACTCGGCCATGAGCGCATGGTTGCAAACCAGGGGCGCTATCGGGCGGTAAGCGAGGCCTTTGGTGGAATCAAGGACATCAAGATCGGAGGGCACGAGCACGAATTTCTTCGGAGATTCAAAAAGCCATCGCTCGATATGGCGCGACGAAGCATCTCATCCATGATCATATCGGAGTTTCCATCATTTGCGATGCAGGGGCTTGTGTTCGGTGGCATGATCGTTGTGTTGCTTTATCTTATTTCCGTGCATGGAGGCGTAGAAGGGGCCTTGCCTTTGATTGCGCTCTACGCATTAGCTGGTTACAGGCTTATGCCTGCGCTTCAAGGTATCTATCGTGGCATTACGCAGCTCAAAGTCATGATGCCGGCCACTGAATCACTCCATTCTGATTTGCTGGAGATTCAGGATTCAAGGCGTAATTATCCGGTGACAGACAATATATCTCCGATTACTCCATTGCCGCTCAACAGCAGTATTGAGCTGCGTGATGTGCGGTTCAGTTATCCAGGGACTGACAAATTGGCGCTGGACGGCGTAACGATGCATATCCCTGCATATTCGACGATTGGGCTCGTCGGTACAACGGGCTCAGGAAAGACCACCGTTGTTGATATCATCCTTGGACTTATCAAGCCGTCAAGCGGTTCCTTGCTCGTGGATGGCTGTGTTATCAATCAGAATAATGTCGCATCCTGGCAGAAAAGCGTGGGCTATGTTCCGCAAACCATATTTCTGGCGGATGACACAATCGCAGCGAATATTGCCTTTGGGATTCCTGCTGAGAAGATTGATATTGACGCCGTTGAAAGAGCGGCAAGGATGGCTAATCTCCATGATTTTGTCGTTCATCAACTTAAATATGGATATCAGACCGAGATAGGTGAGCGTGGTGTCAGATTGTCTGGTGGACAGAGACAGAGGATTGGTATAGCCCGAGCGCTTTACCATGATCCGAATGTTCTCATATTTGACGAGGCAACCAGCGCGCTTGATAACGTAACTGAGCATGGTGTCATGGAAGCGATACATTCGCTAGCACGTAAAAAGACAATTATCATTATCGCTCATCGTCTGAGCACGGTGCGTCAATCCGATAAAATATTTGTTATGGATCAGGGATGTGTTGTCGGGTCTGGCAACTATGATGAACTTATAGAGTCTAGTCCTAAGTTTCGTGAAATGGTTGTGACCATTGAATAGGCGCAGAAAACATTTAGTATTACATACGATATTTGATGAATATGAAAATTAGTCTGATTAGCTTTACATGGCGGCCAATGTTATTTCACATTGCGCCTGGGTTGAGAGAATTAGCTGGTCAGATATCAAAGTGGAGTGAATAATCAATTTGTGCAATGGTGTGTTAGAGCTCTGGCTTAATAAAGCGCATCGGAGATGCTGAGCAAGGTAGAGTTTCAATATGGCCAGAATTGTCTTTAGAAACCGAGTTCGTTGACATGATGCAGCGCAGCGACCGTATGTGGATGTGCTGATCGTGTGGTGGAATTTTTGCTTTTAATCGCTGCTCACTTGTCCATCAACAGGAAGTGTAGAATGCGTATCGGTGTAATCATCGTAAATTACAATTCTGGTGCGTTACTGCGGAAGTGTTTAGAGCACGTTAGTCGTCAGACGGTTTCTCCAAGTCGAGTATTAGTGCTAGACAATGCAAGCCATGATGGTTCTTTGGTGGGAGTTGAAGGAATTCTGCCATCATTGCAAGTTGTGCGTATGGATCATAATGTTGGCTTCGCCAAGGCTAATAACATAGCTGCTGACATGCTGGCAGACTGTGATTGGATCGCTTTACTCAATCCTGATGCTTTCCCAGAAAAAAAATGGTTACAAACTCTCATGCGCGCGACGGTTCAATATCCTGCACATGATTCATTTGCATCGAAGATGTTAAGTGAGCAGGACGCGACTATTATTGATGGGGCAGGCGATTCATATAAAGTCGATGGCAGGGTGTGGCCGAGGTTTCAGGGTATGCCAGCAGACGTCTACGGTCTGAAGGAGGAGGAAGTATTTTCACCATGCGGGGGTGCGGCACTGATCCGAAGACGAGTATTCCTTGACCTCGGCGGCTTTGATGTAAATTATTTTTGTTATCACGAGGATGTGGATTTTGGGTTCCGGATGCGTCTACGGGGGTGCCGGTGTATGTATATTCCGAATGCCATCGTGAGGCACGTCGGATCTGCTAGCAGTGGCAAAGGTAGTGATTTTTCTGTCTATTACGCCCATCGAAACATGGTCTGGACATATGTTAAGAATATGCCTGGTCGTTATTTCTGGTACTACCTTCCTTTTCATGTATTTGTCAATTTTGCATCGATTGTATTATTTGTCATGCGCGGACGCGGGAAAGTAATACTGAAAGCGAAAACTGACGCGTTAAAATCACTTCCTGTTATGCTGAGTCAGCGTCGCAATGTTCAGTTGTGCCGATGTGTTAATGCGGCGGACATTATTCGCGCAATGTCACCTATTAAGTATCCTTGGCGCATGAATTAATACAGAGTCCAATGAAATGCCCGTGGCTAGGTTGTTACCACGGGCATTTTCTATAGTCTTGTAGAGTTTCTACCAAGTTAGTCACATTAAGATGTGAGCGAGTTGGTCACCGCAACGTTAGTGATTGCGGCGCGCTTGGTGCACTGGCGGGAGCTGTCCCGCTCAGGAGTCCAATGGATTCTGTTCCCGTAATATATGCGCCAATTGTAATTGCATCGGATGTGATACTGTTGTTATTGAGGTCCAGAACATCGATGCCTGCTCCAAATGCGGGAGAACTGGATTGGAGACGGTAATTCAACGTACTTATGTCCTGAAATCGCGGATCGCTTGTAAAGCTGCTTAGTTCTTTGCCGCCGAGTGCTGCGCGCCATGCTTCTATGCTGGTGTATCGTGTGCCGGCTATGCTCCAACCACGCGGATTGTTGTGATAGATATTGTGGTCGATATTGAAGGGGTTCGTCGAACCACATTCTCCTGCAGAAAAACCCTCTGTTTGAGAATGTGCGATGATGTTGTTTCTAAATCTCACATTACTCATGGTGTCGCCACACCATCCGATCCGGAGTCCATTTCCGTTACCAACTAGCGTGTTGTTGACCACGCTAACATTCTTGGAATTGAGTTCTATGGATATGCCGCTTCCGTTATTGATGGCAATGTTCTGATGGATGCGGTGCTCACCATCAGGATGGGTGTACATGGTGAGTATACCTTTGCCATTGTTGCGTAACAGATTATTGCGTATTGTAAAGTCTCGGTTATCACCGCCTTTTACGAAAATTCCAGCGCCAGAGTCGTAGATTTCATTGTTTTCGATCAGCGCGCCTCGGCTGAAATAAGCCATTATACCTGCGCCATTGTGGTGTACGTTGCCGAAGTTTAGGACATTGAATATGCGATTGTTCCTAAGCACGACGTTGGTGGTATTTTCCAAACGGATTCCATTGTGATTATCTCCGTTCACGCCATTGTCGTATCCATTGATGACACAATCTTCGATCGTAGAGCCAGTCGTTGACCACAACACAACTGGCCCGGTATCGGATGTTGATAGTGCATCGATTTCGTTAATCGTGAATCCTTTCCAGGAGATGTAGTCTCTGGCTCCATAATTACCGTTAGCACCAATCAGCGGTCCCCGTCCGGTTTGAGTCAAGATCACAGTGCCTTCTGCCTGGAAGACAATCGGGTTCGAGGCTGTTCCGCTATTCGCTGGATTGTAGGCAGGGTCGTAGCGGACACCTGTACCGGTAGTGGAATAGGTGCCTGCCCTGATGATAACCGTATCACCTGCGCGAGCGGCCTCGGAGGGATTTGGCGAGCTTCGATTTGTGCTTCCCCACGCCGCACGCCCAATCGTCCGCCAGGGCATTTCGGCGCTGTTGTCTTGATACGAGACATTGTCATTGCCTCTCGTGCCGTCCACGTAGAGCGTCTTTGATAGAGCGGGTGTCGAGAGAAGAAGTAGAAGAGCGATGCTGATAAGTAAGCGATACATGTCCAAGTGACCTCTTAAAATCTGCTGAATGCAGCTGCGGCGCGCAGAGTGTCTGAAGGGCTCCCTAATAAGCCTGTTCAGCTGTTCGGGATGGTTACGGCCACTTCGCATGAATAGGTGCTTCCGCAATAGTTAGAGCCGGTTGCCGAACAATAAAATCCAATGTAACCGGTGTTCACGACTGAGGCATGCGAATAGCTGCCTGAATTGCGCCCCATTTCCACGATGTAACCTTCTACGGTGGTGCATGTGCCATCCAGTGAAGTATTAGGGGCGTTCCAAGCCAGGGTGACTGTCTGACCAGGAGATAATTGGCCAGATGCCTCATTGGAAAGAGGTCCTTGTTGACCCTCTTCGTCGACCGCGCGTACTGCCATGTACCACTGGGATGTTGTCTGGCTTCCGGTGGAACTGTTCCCGCTACTGCTGCTTGTGTTTCCTGCGTCGCATCCGGAGAGAAGTGCGATGGCCAGTGCTGATGTCCCCAGTATACTCAACACGCTGCGATGCTTCATTTTCACCTGCTGACACGTATTTTGTGTCCAAAAGAGGGTGGGCTCATGCACTTTGGCTGAGCTGAAAGGCCCTGGATGAGCTGTTCCCGGGTTGCTTGTGAAATTTTGGGATGCGTCCTGCCGAGCGGGTCGTGAGTCATTGGTCGGAATGTGCTCTTGCCCGGAGCGATTCGCTCGTTGTCCGACTGACGCGCATGTTTGTTCTGTAACAATTTGTTTCATTTCGGTAACCCCGCTGTCGTGGGAAAGTCCCGTAGACCGGTAGCTTTGCGTCCCCGCCTTTCGGCTGGGTATGCCTTTGTCGAGAAACCTGGATCTCAATTGCCTTGGCTAGTGGCTTTCACGTAGGAATAGTCGCTGATCAGGCGATTGGTCTCCGTGATTCAAATCACAGCGTTAGTTGCGCTTCGTCGGGATATTCGTGCCGTTATTCTTGTCGTCGCCGAATCGATGTCGTCCGTCGGAATTATTGACGCTATCTGCGTGGCTGGACTCGGGTATTTGCTCTGAGCATGGGTGCGATTCTGGTTCGATACGTGTGTCTCATTGCTGAGAGCCAGTTCTCTGAATTTTGTGAGGTATGTCGCAAAAACTTACATTCAAATACTGCCCGCTGTTTGTGTCTGGTGGAAAAAGCCAATGTATACAATGTGATATGGATTCTGGCGCGATATTTGCTTTTATGAATACGGAAGTGTCCCTGGGTTCTGTGGTGGGTCTCCGGGGCGATAAATCCACAAAACGGAGTAGTCATGGAGAGGACAATGAAGCCACTTGCCGTATTGAGAGACCTGCTGTTTGCGTCGATTCTGATCGGCGCGATGTCAGGGACTGCCCATGCTTTTGAAATCTGGGACGAGCACCCGAGCGGTGAATTGCACCAGTACATGGTAGTGTATTTCCAGGGTACCTGGAGTGAGGCCAACGAGGCCGTTTCTCTAATCGATGGTGGTTGGCATCTGGCAACGATCACCTCTGCAGCGGAGCAGTCCTTCATCGAGAACAGCCTGTTTTCCCCTGAGGGAGATAAATATTCACGTCTCGGGAAATACTGGCTCGGCGCCTGGCAAGACGCGGATGCGGCAAACGCCTATGAGGGTTGGAACTGGGTGACCGGTGAGGCTTGGGACTACACGAACTGGGATTCCAATTTTGACAGTGATGGCCTGTCCGAGGAGCAGAGGTGGCTGTCCATGCATGAGGCTATGGTCTGGATGTGGGATGATGCACATGAGGACATGGGGAATGTGGCCCGTGTTACGGGCTACATCGCGGAGCGATCTGGCGCCTCTGTTGGTGTGCCTGAGCCCGCGTCGATCATGCTTATGGGGCTTGGTCTGGTTCTGCTCGCCGCATTCAGGCGTAGGGTCTGGAATCAAGGCTGAGGTGTCTCCTCACGACAGTTTGCGCATGTGTTACCCCTGAATCGGGCCGGCTATGCCGGCC
>SR_TP_S13solDRAFT_1000912_pt1 | contig 10153 bp, 12 predicted proteins | sample SodReaTP_S13sol_FD_11159 | JGI IMG/M metagenome (IMG submission 11159) | reverse complement strand
GGCGTCCCCAGCCGATGCCCGCCATCGAGCCGTTGCGGGTCTTGCCCCTCGGCCTGTGATCTGCCCGCGGCTCCTGCCCAGGGCGCCCTGAATCGGCCTTCGCCTCATCTGCTACCCCGCACCTTCAAACCCTTGGGTATCATGGGCGCCATGTGGCGCATCCCCCTCTTACTCCTGCTTGGCCTGTTCGCCGGCTGCGGACAGTTGCAGGTCCAGCCCGATGGGGACAGGTCGGGGGTGCCGGGTGTCTATGGCGGCCATGTCATCACCCCCGACGGTTATCGTCTGCCCCTGCATCGCTGGCAGCCAGAGGCAATGCCCCGAGGCGTCGTGCTGGGCCTGCACGGCTTCGGCGACCACGGGGGTTCCTTCGCTGCCCTGGCAGGCCCGTTGAACGAGGCGGGCTATGAGGTCTATGCCTACGACCAGCGCGGCTTTGGGGCCACGGAACGGCCCGGGATCTGGTCCACAAGCGAGCGCCTGTCCGGGGATGTGGCGGTCATGACGGAACTGCTGCGGGAGCGCCATGGAGATCTGCCCCTGTACCTGGTAGGCAAGAGCATGGGGGCTGCGGTGGCCCTGACGGCACTGGCCGGGGATGATGCCCCGGAGGTGGATGGTCTGGTGTTGATCGCCCCGGCGGTCTGGGCCCGGCAGACCATGCGCTGGTACCAGCGGCTGGGATTATGGATGTTGCTGCGTGTAGCCCCAGGCTTGCAGCTTTCCGGTGACGCCGCACATGACCTGGGTATCCGTCCCACCGATGATCCGGAAGTGATGCGCGCCCTGAGCCTGGACCCCCTGACCCTCAAGCGGTCCCGGGTGGACGCGGTGCATGGCTTGACGGAACTCATGGGCGAGGCCCTGGAGGCCAGCGCCCGGCTGCGGGGGCCGGCACTCATCCTCTACGGGGACAATGACCAGGTGATCCCCGCGCGGCCCCTGTGTGAAATGCTCACTCGACTGCCGCCTGCCCAGGAGACCGGCTGGCGCCTGGTCCTGTATCCCGATGGTTATCACATGCTGACCCGTTACACGGGCGCGGCCCGGACCTATAGGGATGTGGCGGCGTGGCTGGCTGATCAGTCGGCGCCACTGCCTTCAGGCCATGAGCTGAATCGTGCCCGGGCCCTGAACGCCCTGTGTGAGCAAGGTGCAGAGCAGACATCGCCCGGGGAATGACTTAGCGTCCCACGCCCAGCACATCCAGTACCTCGCCGGTGGCCTCCAGGACCCGGATCACCTGGTCTTCGGTTTCCATGATGACGGTGCCCTCGGGCTGGCGGGGCAGGCGGCCCAGGAGATCGTCTGAAGGGCGGCGGCCGTGACGGACCTGTTCCTGGCTCAATACCTCGCCGCGCGCCACCTTGCGTTGCCATCCCGGGGGCAGTTCACCGCCCCGTTCCAGCTTGCGTTGCAGCCCGGGTGGCAGCTCACGCTGGCCAGCGGCTGTGCCGGGGGTCGGTGGCTCCCGGTCACGGTACCATTCACGGATGGATTCTGATTCATCCGCCCCGAAACGGTATTGGGCCGTGTAGCGTTCGGCCCGTTGCTGCCGGGTCTCCCGCGTCTCGTGGGTGTCCCGGGGGTCGCGCAGGGGATTGATGTCCCGGTAGCTGCCCGGTTCCTGTTCCACAGGCGCCCCCCGGGGGCCGTCGGCGCCGTTGCCCAGCATGACCGGGGGCGGCTGGCCATGGGCGCTGCCCAGGCCGAGTAACAGGGCGCCGGCAAGGATGAGCGGGTGCTTGGGTCTGGTCATGGTGCGGTGTCTCCGTGGACTCCCGGCGGTCGGGAACATGAGGGGATACGCCGAGTCTACCTTCAACGCATCGAGCGAGGGGATATGAACACATGAAACGGGTGTCTGTTCACGCTGTGCTGGGCTGTGCCGCCCTGCTGCTGGCGGCCTGCCAGACAACGCCCATGGACCCACTCGGCGAGGAGCTGCGCACTTCTTACCAGTGCGGCGAGATGCGCGTGGAGACCCAATTAGCTGGGGATCACCTGCTGTTGCGTCTGCCGGAGCGGGATGTGCGCCTGCAGCCCGTGGTATCCGCCTCCGGTGCCCGCTATGGCGATGACCGGGGCAACGACTTCTGGAGCAAGGGCAGGGAACAGGCCTTGCTGCGTCTCGAGCAGGGGCCGTGGCTGGCGTGCCAGGTGAGCGAAGGCCGTTCTCCGTGGGTGGCGGCCCGGGACCGGGATGTGGCCTATCGTGCTGTGGGCCAGGAACCGGGCTGGTGGCTTGAGCTGAACAGCGGCGAAACACCTGCCATGGTGGTGGTGCTGGACTACGGTCAGCGGCGTCTGGAGCTGCCCCGTACCCGGGCGCTGGCGGGTGAAGCGGGCTTTGCCGGGCAGAGCGATGGGCGGGTGGTGCAGCTGCGCATCCTGCATGAAGCCTGCACGGACGTGATGAGTGGCGAGGCATTCCCCACCCGGGCCGAGCTGCGGGTGGGCGATGTGGTGTATTCGGGCTGCGGACGTTTCCTGAACCCATGAATTCCACGTCCCGGCTTTATTACGTACACGATCCCATGTGCAGCTGGTGCTGGGCCTTCGCACCGGTGCTCGCCGAGCTGGAGGCGCGCCTGCCGTCCCAGCTCCCCATGAAACGTTTGCTGGGGGGCCTGGCCCCGGACAGCGACGAAGCCATGCCCGCACCGATGCGCGACTATCTCCAGGCCACCTGGCGGGAGATCCAGCGCAGGGTGCCCGGCACCCGTTTTGATTTCGGTTTCTGGGAGCGCTGTACGCCAAGGCGATCCACTTATCCCGCCTGCCGCGCGGTGATCGCCGCACGAGGGCAGGGCGAGGCCTTCGACGGAGCCATGACCCGGGCCATCCAGCAGGCCTACTACACCCGTGCCCTGAACCCGTCCGAGGATGCGACCCTGATTGCCCTGGCCGGTGAACTGGGCCTGGATGTGGCTGCCTTCTCCGAGGCGCTCAATGCCCTGTCCACCCAGCAGCGGTTGTACGAGGAGATCGCCCGTTCCCGGGCCATGGGGGCGGACAGCTTCCCGTCCCTGGTGCTGCAACATGGCGGGCGCACGCAAGCGGTGCCGGTGGATTACCACGACTGGGAGTCCATGCTGTCGATCATCCGGGCCGCTTGTGCGGATCGGCCGGGCTGAGCCGGTTCACGGATGCTGTCTCGATGTCAGTCGGGGAGGCTGTCCTGCCAGCCCAGCCGGGCGAACAGGTCCTGCATGTCATCGGGCATCGGGGCGTCGAATCGCAGGCACAGCCCTGTGACCGGGTGACGCAGTTCTACCCGGCTGGCGTGCAGCAACAGGCGTTCGATACCGAAGTGTTCACGAAACATGCGGTTGTGCCGTCCCTCGCCATAGGTGGTATCACCGATCAGCGGATGGAAGATGTGCTTGAAGTGCCGGCGGATCTGATGCATGCGTCCGGTGCCGGGATGCACCTCCACCAGGGAGTATCGACTGCTGGGGTAGCGGCCCACGGGGATGTCCAGTTCCACGGTGGCCAGACGTCGGTAGCGGGTCACGGCCTCCCGGGGCTCAGGGCGGTCCTCATGGCTCAAGGGGTGGTCGATTAGCCCGGCATCATCGGTGTAGCCGCGCACCACGGCCAGGTAGCGCTTGTCCACCGTGCCCGATTCGAACTGTCCGGCCAGGCCCCGGGTGGCCTGCCGATTCAGGCCGAACAGCAGTGCGCCGGAGGTGGGCCGGTCAAGGCGGTGTACCGGGAAGACCCGCTGGCGGATCTGGTCGCGCAGGCACTGGAGCACGAACACCTCGTCCCGGGAGATGGGGCTTCGATGCACGAGCATGCCGTCTGGCTTGTTGATGGCCACCAGATCCCCGTCCTGGTAAAGGATGGGAAACGGGAGTCGTGGGGGGCTTTGCTGCAAGGGTATCTCTCGCTGTCCCGAGGGCTCGGGATGGGTGCTCGCGAATGAGCAGCGGGGCCCTCGTATCGGCAGGACACCGGCGCGGCCTTGCGGCCACGCCGGTGTCCTCCAGGCTGGCCGGGCTCAGGACTTGCTGGCGCCGGTACTCTGCAGGATCTGGGTCAGGCCGGCCACGGCGCCGCCGATGTTGCTCAGTTCCGCGGGAAGGATCAGGGTGTTGCCTTCCTTGGCCAGGCGGCCGAACTCGCGCACGTACTGTTCTGCCACCCGCAGGCTCACCGCTTCCTTGCCGCCGGGCTGGTTGATGGCGGTGGCGATGCGTTCGATCCCCTGGGCGGTGGCCGCGGCCAGCATCTGGATCTCCCGGGCCTTGCCCTCCGCCTCGTTGATCTGTTTCTGTTTCTCCGCCTCGGAGAGGTTGATGATCTGCATGCGCTCACCTTCGGAGATGTTGATCTTCTCCTGGCGCTCGCCCTCGGAACGGGCCACCACCGCGCGGCGTTCACGCTCGGCGCGCATCTGCTGTTCCAGGGCGTCGTTGATGGTGGTGGGCAGCAGGATGTCAGCGATCTCGTAGCGCATCACCTTCACGCCCCAGGGCTGGGCGGCATCGTCCACGGCACGCACCACTTCCTCGTTGATCCGGGCCCGCTCCTCGAAGGTCTTGTCCAGTTCGATCTGGCCGATGATGGAGCGCAGGGTGGTCTGGGCCAGGCTCATGGCAGCGAAGCGGTAGTCGGAGATGCCATAGCTGGCGGCCTGGGCGTCGAGCACCTGCAGGTAGAGCACACCGTCTACGGAGACGGTGATGTTGTCCTTGGTGATGCACTGCTGTTTGGGTACGTCCAGGGCCTCTTCCTTGAGGGTCTGTTTGTAGGCCACCCGGTCGATGAAGGGGATCAGGATGTGGAAGCCGGCGTCCAGGGTGCGGGAGTAGCGGCCCAGGCGCTCGACGATGTAGGCGGATCGCTGGGGCACGATTTGCGCCGTCTTGACCAGCGCCACCACGACGATGGCAAGGATGATCAGGGAGATAACGGTTGTGATGCTGATGCCGTCCATGTGTGGTTCCTTGTGGGTGTTGAGGGAGCGGGTTAGGGGTAGCGTTTACCGGCCGGATTCGGGGGGCCGAACGGGGGCTCGGGTGCTCACCTTGAGCACCAGTCCACGGCGCCCGGTGGTCCAGACCTGCTGGCCTGCGCTGATGGGTTCATCGGATTCCGCGTTCCAGCGGGCACCGCTGTAGTGCACCAGTCCACTGCCGTTGACGAAGTCCTCGCTGGCCACCACCCGTGTACCCACGGGCATCAGCTCGACGCCATGCTGGCCGCTATTGGACTTGCCCTGGAACCAGGCCTTGAGATGCTTGCGGGTGAGCAACAGCAGGACCACACCCAGTGCCGCGAACAGCAGGATCTGCACGTTGAATGAAAGATCGAAGCCGAGCATCAGGACGAGGGCCACCACGATGGCAGCGGCGCCGAAGAAGATGGCGATGATGCCGGGAAAGGCGAATTCGGAGAGGATCAGGAGCACGCCCAGCAGGAACCAGAGCGAGGCGGGTGTGACAGTCCAGTCGATGTTCATGGGCCGGGTCCGTGGGTGGCTTGGGCGACCCGGGCATTATCCGGTGAGGGACGGCGCCCGACAACCACCCGACGGGGGTGATCCGGGCGACCCCGGCGCAAATCAGTGCTTGTGGCGGTAGCTGATGCGACCCTTGGTCAGGTCGTAGGGGGACATTTCCAGCTTCACCTTGTCACCGGCCACCACGCGAATGCGATAGCGGCGCATCTTGCCGGAGGCGTAGGCGTGAATGTTCATGCCGTTATCCAGTTCCACGCGGAAATGCTGGTCGGGCATGACGTCAATGACGGTACCTTCCATTTCGATCAGGTCTTCTTTGGACATGAAATCTCCTCTTGCGCAGCAGCTGCGGCTGTGTGCCTTGCCCTGCGGTCATGGCTTGGATGAATTGAACTGGCCCGGCGTCGAACCTGGGCAGTGAGCGCGTCACCTGCTTGATGACGGCCGTGACAGACAGTCCCGTGGAACTGTCGATGAAGCGGTGTACTGATGAATATGGGCGTGACTATCAGCGGGGCATTATACATGAATCAGCGCGCCCTTTCAGGCGCGGTCCTGATGTACGGCAGGCGGAGAGCCCTATTTCAACCTCCTTTCAGGGTGACCGGCTCCACCTGCAGGGAGGTCTCGCCGCTGGTGAACCAGGCCACGCCATCCTGGAGGCTGCACTGGATCTGCATGCTGCGTTCGGCCAGGTCCGCCAGTGCCTGGCTGGTCTCCTGGGGCAACCAGAGCACGGTGAGGTTGTCGAGTTTCTCGAGCTTGCCCCGGTTCTGGTCCCACCAGGTCTGCGCCGTACGCCCGTAGCCCACCACCACCACCTGTGCGGCACGACCGCAGGCCTTGCGGATGTCCCGTTCATCCGGTGTTCCCACGTCGATCCAGCGTTGAATGAGTCCGGTGAGATCCTGTTCGTAGAGGTCCGCCTCGTCATCCGTGGACAGGCCCTTGCCAAACTGCAGGCCTTCGCTGGCAAACAGGACGAAGGCCAGCACCCGCACCATCATGCGTTCGTCGGTCTCGGAGGGATGACGGGCCAGGGTCAGCGAGTGTTGCCCGTAGTAGTTCCGGTCCATGTCCGAGATCTGCAGATCCACTTTGAAGATGGTGGCCTTGAGTGCCATGGGTTCTCTCCTGGAAGGGTGAGTGTTTTACCAAGGGCACGAGCAGGATTGAACCACGAAGCCCACGAAGGACACGAAGCATAATTGAAAAAGGCTGAGTGTTCCCGCAAAGGGCCAGGCACACCACACATAGGGCGCCCCGTGGGCGCCGCCGGCCCCCGATCGGAGCCGATGCGGCGGGCACGGCCCGCCCTATGTGCCAGATTTCACCACGAAGGGCACGAAGGGCACGAAGGGCACGAAGGGCACGAAGGGCACGAAGGGGAAAGCATGTTCTCTCGCAAAGACGCAAAGGACGCCAAGAAAGCGAATGAATTAAAAAAGTAACGTTTTTTTATCTTTCCCTTTGCGTCCTTTGCGTCTTTGCGAGAAAAACGCATTTCTTCGTGCCCTTCGTGGGCTTCGTGGTGAACAAGGCCTTCAAAGCGTGCCGAACACCACACCAACCGCCACCACCGCCGCGATGATGGCCACCAGGTCTGCGGTCAGGGCCGCCGGGAGGGCATGGCGCAGGCGGCGGATGCCTACGGCGCCGAAGTAGACTGCGAGCACGTAGAAGGTGGTCTCCGTGGAGCCCTGCAGCGTACTGACCAGGTAACCCACGTAGCTGTCGGGGCCGATGTCCGGGTCGTTGATGATGGAGGCCATGACGCCGTAGGCGCCGGAACCGGACAGGGGCCTGAGCAAGGCCATGGGCAGGGCCTCGGCCGGCAGGCCTAAGGGGCCGGTGATGGGGCCGAGCAGGGCCACGAAGCCGCCCAGGGCGCCGCTGGCCCGCAACATGCCCACGGCCACCAGGATGGCCACCAGATAGGGGATGATGCGCACGGCTACCTGAAAGCCTTCCTTCGCACCCTCCACGAAAACCTCGTAGATGCGCACCCCGCGCAGCAGACCAAAACTCAGAAAGCCCAGGATGAGGCTCGGGATGATCCAGGGTGCGATGGCCTGGCCATAGAGCACCGTGAGGGGAATGAGACCCAGGAAACCCAGCAGTGCCAGCACCGAGACCCAGCCGGGGTAGGCCCGCTGGTCATCTTCGGGCAGGGGTTCGCCAGGGGCCTCGTCGGCTGGCGGCGCAAGCGTGCTGTCCTCGGGAGTGCCTGCACCGTCCCTGTCCGTGGCGGGCATCACGGGCGCCGGCGGCAGTGGCGCGAAGCGTCGGAACAGGAAGGCCGCGCTGATGCCGGCGATGGTGGCGCACAGGGTGGCGAACAAGGTGGTGGGCAGGATGGCCGCCGGGTCTGATGAGCCGGCGGCGGCGCGAATGGCGATGACCCCGGTGGGCAGCAGGGTGACGCTCGAGGTGTTGATGGCCAGGAACAGGACCATGGAGTCGCTGGCGGTCCCGGGGCGGGTGTTGAGCTGGTTCAGCGCCTGCATGGCGCGGATGCCGAATGGAGTGGCCGCGTTGCCCAGCCCCATCATGTTGGCGGAGAGGTTCAGGATCATGGCCCCCATGGCCGGATGGTTGGCTGGCACATCGGGGAACAGGCGCACCATGAGCGGGCGTATGAGGCGGGCCAGGATCGCCAGCAGCCCACCCGCCTCGGCCACCTTGATGAGGCCCAGGAACAGGGTCATTACGCCGATCAGTGCGATGGCCAGTTCCACCGCCCCGCCGGCGGCGTCGATCACCCCGGTGCTCAACTGTGCCATGGGCGCATCACCGGCGCCGTCCCAGCGTAGCTGATGCCAGGCGGCGCTGGCGAAGGCGATGGCCACCAGGGCAAAGAAGATCACGTTCATGGGGCGCAGTATACTTTGCCTGGTGAGCCGTGAGCCTGGATCAGCGGTAAGTCACAAGTAACAAGCCAAGGAGACCGGATGATGAGTGAATCGAGACTGGATCGGGTGGTGGCGCAGGCGCGGCGCGACGCCCTGGAGCGCGGGCAGGGATACCGGGAGCAGGCGCTGGGCATGTATCCCTGGGTGTGCGGCCGCTGCGGGCGGGAGTTCACCCGCGCCAACGTGAAGGAACTGACCGTGCATCACCGCAACCACGATCATGACTTCAACCCGCCCGATGGCAGCAACTGGGAGCTGTTGTGTATCTATTGCCACGACAATGAGCATCAGCGTCTGCTGGAGGCTGCGGCAAACCCCACCGGGGCCAAGGCCAGCAAGTCATCCAGCGACGCCACCCATTCACCCTTTGCGGGGCTCAAGGATTTGCTCAAGGATCGTGAGGGGTAAGGCGTGAGGGGGGAGGCGAAGGCAATGGAGTGTCCCTGCGGCAGTGGCAGGACCTACGAGGCCTGCTGTGGCCGCTACCATGGAGGCGCGGCACTCCCCGAGACGGCGGAGCAGTTGATGCGCTCCCGTTACAGCGCCTACGTGCTGGGAGACGAGGCCTACCTGCTGGGCACCTGGCACAGTCGCACACGGCCGGACAGCCTGGGCCTGGATGCGCGGGTGAAGTGGCTGGGCCTGAAGATCCGGGGTGCCTCGGAGGGCGGGCCAGGCGACGCCACGGGCACGGTGTCCTTCGTAGCCCGCCACAAGCTCGACGGTCGCGCCCATCGCCTCGAAGAGAACAGCCGCTTCCTGCGCGAGGACGGTCGCTGGGTCTACCTGGACGGGGATGTCGGTGGCTGATGACGCGCTGAATTGAGCGCTAAGTCGATTAACCACGAATGATTAACCACGAAGCACACGAAGAGCACGAAGGGAAAAACATGTTTTCTCGCCAAGGCGCAAAGAACGCCAAGGGAAAGATAAAAAACGCTGGTTTTTTAATCCATTCGCCTTCTTAGCGCCCTTTGCGTCTTGGCGAGAGAAACGAACTTCTTCGTGCCCTTCGTGTGCTTCGTGGTGAAGAACGCCTTCAAGCAGGAGCAGAACCGGAACCGATGCGTTCCTGGACTGCGCGGGCCAGGTCATCCGGGTGGTATTTCTGGATGAACTTGTTGGCGCCGGTGCGTTTGACCATGTCCACGTTGAACACGCCGCTGATGGATGAGTGTAGCAGCACGTAGAGGTCCTTGAGCTGCGGCTGCTGACGGATCCAGGTGGTGAGCTGGTAGCCGTCCACCACGGGCATCTCGATGTCGGAGACGATCATGGTGAAGTGCTTGCTCACGTCCACGCCGTCCGCCAGCATCTTCTCCAGCAGCTTGATGGCGTGCTGACCGTCGGGGGCCTGGGTGCACTGGATGCCCAGCTGTTCCAGGGCCCGGCCGATCTGGTTGCGGGCCACGGTGGAATCATCCACCACCAGCACCTGCCGGTCGCCGGCACTGATCTGGGCCGTCAGGTCGGCGGAGACATCCGTGCTGGCGCGCACCACCTGGTCCAGCACCTTCTCCACGTCCAGGATCTCCACGATCTGCTTGTCCACCATGGTAATGGCGGTGACGAAGGCCTCACGCCCCGTGGCCCGGGGGGGAGACTGCACCTGGTCCCACTGGGTGTTGATGATGCGGTCCATGCGCCGGATGAGGAAGCCGTGCACCGATCGGTTGTACTCGGTGATGATGATGTAGCCGTTCTCCGGGTCCTTCATGGCCGGCCCGCCGATGGCCCGGGACAGGTCCATGATGGGCATGGTGATGCCGCG
>SR_TP_S13solDRAFT_1000911_pt1 | contig 10156 bp, 1 predicted proteins | sample SodReaTP_S13sol_FD_11159 | JGI IMG/M metagenome (IMG submission 11159) | reverse complement strand
CTCGATGCTAGGAGGATCGGGCGGAGGTGGCGGGACATACGCAGCAATCGATCCGAAATCACCGGCAAGCGCGGCGGCATGGATAGCCCGCCCGTGTTCTTCCTCGTCATCCGGTCTGGCAGTAAATGGAATCCACCCATAGACAGGGTGCTCGATTTCAAGATCAATTGACCCGTCAGCGTTGTATTTCGCGTTTCGCCCGTTCATCAAGAGATCCTCAGCCAGACAGACGCCGAACGCATACTGCTCTGCGGGCCAGCCACAATATGTCCGAGCAGTCTCCATGTGCCAGGTGGGGATGTACCGATTGAGATTAGTGGGGTGCTGTTATTGTCATTGTCCACCCGGACGGACGCGTAGCCGAGGCCAGATCCCGCCCGAGTACCACCGGGGCTAATGTGGACGCGTGTGGTTGGCGCCAAAAACGCTAAACTACCAACCACACCAACACTAAGCGTCGCCATGCGAGCAAGCATGTAGTTACGCGCAGCATTAGCACCGACACCGAAACCGTTCCAGTTTATTGCCGTATCAGATAACACCCTCGGCGCGCCAGCAGCACCACCAACCACATAACTAATAGCCTGCCTCACCCGCTCAGCAGACCACAGCCGATTAGTGGTGGATGTGCCCGCCTCGGCGTCGGCTTGGGAAACCTGGGTAAGATTTCCGGTGTGGTAGAGGTTGCGCCACGCTCCCCATGTACCAGCTCCGTCTACTGAACGCCAAAAGAGGTTGCCGGAGGCATCATTGCCCTTAGCAATCTGGAATGCGTGAGCAGTGCCGGAGGAGGTTCGGTACATGTGCAGACACGTTCCCCAGTCAGTAGGCCGGTTCAATGTATCAGGGTTGATCTGAAACACCCCGGAGAAAGGTGGGCTGTCGAGATCGGCTACGGCAGACGGAGAAAGTCCACCAACAGACGTACCCCAACCAAACGCACCAACACGCATCAGTCTGTTGGCGGTCGTATCGGTAGTGGAGGTCTGAGCATCAAGCGCAGCAGCCGTGCCCAGCTGAGCCAGATTACTTGCAGTTTGCCAAGACCCATCGGTACGTCTTACACGCCACACATTATCTGCGGTACGGAAGTAGAAGTCACCTGCTGTGGGTGTATTCCCGTTAGGGTCTAAAGCAGGATCACTGCTTAGTGCCCCATAATACTGGCCACGGAACGCATTGAGGTGCGACAGGGCACTGGCTGCGGAACCTGCGGCAGCGGTGGCGCTGCTCGCCGCGTTGGTCGCGCTGCTCGATGCGCTGCTGGCGCTGCCAGATGCGCTGCTGGCGCTGGTGCTGGCCGACGACGCGGAATTGGCCGCGCTCGTTGCGCTGTTCGCCGCGTTGGTGGCGCTGGTGCTGGCCGACGACGCGGAGTTGGCCGCGCTCGTTGCGCTGTTCGCCGCGTTAGACGCACTCGTGTCAGCGGCGCTTGCTGAAGCAGCAGCGTTGGTTGCAGAAGCAGCTGCGTTGGATGCAGAAGCAGCTGCGTTGGATGCAGACGTACTTGCTGCGCTGGCAGAGGAAGCCGCGGCGCTCGCAGAATCTACAGTGGCCTGAGCCGCCGCCAAAAACTCCGTTCGATCAAAACCGGTGAGCGCCAGGCCAGCGCTATCCCAACCGAGCAGCGTGTTAGGCGCCGGGGGAGGGAGTTCAAGGGACACGTTGGGGTCTGCCTCGAAGACAGCGTTGATGCGCAGCGCGCGGACGTTCTGTTCTTCGAGCTGCTGGACCTGCATCGCGAGCCGGTCAGCTACGCGCTCGATGATGTCCGCACGGTAGCGCCCACCGGAGGGGAATGCAGTGTCCTGGTTGTAGGGAACGGACCCAATTACGGAGACCCTGTAGCCGGAGGGGAGGGGCGACGTAAACACGACGTTCCCGCCAGGGTTGTTCTCCTGGTCCGGGTTCAGCACGACGTTGTAATCAGCCCCACGGACGACAGGGAACTCTTGGTCTTCTGCGTCCAGCACGCGCGGGATGACATCGGTGTCTTCAAACACCCTGAACCCGAACGGGAAGTCAGTTGCGACCCCGTCCCCGAGGAAAGGCCCCGCCCGGCGGGGAGTAGCAGGAATCGGCATGCCAAGCACCTCCAGATGAATACCCGGGAGCGTAGCCTACCCGCCCCCGGGCAACCACACCCTTACTCCCTGGGCGGGCCGTAGACAATCGACTTCATGGGTGCGTCGTCCTCCAACACAGCCAGGGTGCCCTGCCAGACGCGGTTCACCTGCGTGGAGGGGAAGTGGAACAGGATGCCGGCGGTGTCTATGGTAGCCTTGACCGCGGCCTGTACCGCGGCCTGGTCGACCTCACCCTGCATCCACTGGCGCGCAGCCCGCTCAGCCATGGAATAAAAACGAAGACCCGAGGGGCCGCTGTAGTCGAAACCGGTGATGAAGCCAGACGCGTCACGCACGCCGACCATGGTGCCCATCAGGTAGCTGATCTGGTCCTTCACCACCCTCTCAGCGAACGCCTCTTCATCGAAGTCCTCCCAGTCCCCCAAGGCTACCTGGTAGAGAACGCTGGACAGGAAAGATGGAAGAACAAACAGCAAGAAGATGTCACCGGCCAGCTTGCCCACCTGCATGGGGTTCTTGAAGTCTGTGCGCGCCACGCTTTCGGCCATGAGGTTGAAGGTGGTGTTGAAGAAGTTGTAGAAATTCGTCCACAACTTCAGCATGGGGCCGCCGCGCTGGATGGCGGACATGTCAGCCAACAAGCCAGAGCCCTGCGTATCGCGCACAGCCTGGTCAGCAAGGGCGATGGCCGTGGCCTCGTCCTTACCCTGGGCCAGCTGCTTGAGATACATGCCCTGCCAGGTAGGCACATCAGCAAAGAACTGCACGCGCAGCAGCATCCAGAAGTAACTCGCCTCAATGGCCTGTCGCACCGCGCCCTTGTCACCGGTAACGCGGTTGCGCACCTCGGCGATCTCCCGGTTGAGCACGCGCCCTCGGTAGCGCATGAAGCTTGACTTTTCCTGGATCCTGGCCAGGGTAGACTCCATCTTGGTAGCGTCGCCGACCCAGTGCGCCATGCCCTTCGCCACCCACGTGGGGCCAATCCGCTGCACGGACTGGGTCAGGCCCAGAGCCTGCACGGACGCGGTCATGAGGTTCCACCCCATGCCGGCGATGGACACGCCAGCGCGGATGTGGTTGAGGAAGCCTTCCCAGGCGTTGACCGCCGGGATGTCCCCGACGGCAACGTCGCGCAGAGTGTTGGTCATCTGCTTCAACGTCTTATCACCGTAGTGCCTGCGGATAGCAGCGTCTACCCTCTTATCACGCAGGATGCGATTGGCATCTACCAGGTACTCGTGGAGCGTCAGATCGTGGATTACCTGGGACACGTGCTCAAACATCACTCCCAGGTCCTTACGAACCGGGCGCCCAACAGTGGCCTGACGAGATTCAACGTGCCCCCGGCGGGTGCTGGCCCGGGTAAAGAATCCCTGGCGCATCTGCTGCGCGATCTGGTCAGCTTCAAGTGCTGCGGTCCTTGAGCTGCGGCGAGTGTCGTACTTAATCGGGTAGTAGCCACCACGCAGCTCGACAGTCTGCCCATCCGCTGATTGTAGCTGCAGGGGGACCGCCTCAACCTTCTCAGGAGTAACACCGGTGACGCGACGCTGCTTCTCGGAGATAGCCGGCCAGTACGAGTCGATATAGTCCCACACGCGCTGCACCGTCTGCAGTTCTTCGGCGGTCAGGGTCCGCGCGATAGCGGCCAGCTGTTCGTGGTTCCAGTTGTCCCCGCTCTCATCCATGAGGCGCTGCATGTTTGTCTCGTTGCCCATGTTGAGCACGACTGCAATGCGCGCTTCCTTGGACAGACTGCGGCCTATCTCCGGGATGTGCACCTTGCTGCGCATGTTGCCGCGACGGCGGTACAGCGGCGCCATCAAGCGCATCAGCTCCACGGTTGCGTCTGAGCGCATCCGCACTTCCTGGTCCATGGCCTCGTTCAGCGGGCGTACCAGGAGCTCCCACATAGGGCCGCCGTCCTTACCCCCATCCATCTGGCGCGCAAGCGACGACAGTTTACGGTGCATGGCGATGAACTCGCCGAACGCGTTGAGAACCCGGTCAGTGGGGGTGTCGACGTCAACCGGCTCTTCCACTACATGGCGCGCGTTCTCGGTGATGCTGGTGATCAGCTCATCCACGATGGTGTTGAACTCGCGGCGATCACGCGCCTTCAGCAGTTTGTTCTTCAGCCTGCCTAGGTGCTCGATACTGCGCACAGAGTCCATGAGCGTCTTGAACTGCTCGACGCTCAGCTGTTTGTAAGACGTCAGCCCGGCTTCCTCGAGCATGGCAGCGTCAACCGCGGGATCCAGGCCGAGCTCGCGCTGCTGCTCAACCCACTCCGTGAGCGACTGGCGACGCTGGATATGGCGCATGCTGGTGCTGGTGCGGAGATCGAATCTGGAAAGGATGTTGTCGATCTGCTCCAGGTAGTCCGGGTCGATGTTCCTGCGCGTGCCTTCCTTGTCGAACTTGCGCAGGTAGCGCACGTCCTTTTCAACGCGTTCACGCGCCTCCATGGCGGCCTTGGCCAGGTAGTGATTCAGCAGCTGGTTGCGCTTGGCCTGCAGCGCCGCGCGGGTATCCCCGCGGGCCATGGCGTCCTCAGCCGCGCGGATGGCCTTCTGCTCTGCACGTTGGTAGCGGCCAGGAGACAGGCCAGCTATGCCACGCCGACGGATGAGCTGTTCAGCGTACTGCCTGGCGGCGTGCATGAGCAGGTTCGTGGACCCCCCGCTGGCCGTGCGCTGGCGAAGACCCATACCCTTGCGAAGGGCCTTAATCTCAGAGGCCACCATTCTGGCGCGCGCCTCGTTATGCACGGCCTCGTCGGCAACGCGTCGCATGGCCTGCTCGGAGTTTATGTCACCATGCTCCTGCATCATGCGCTGGTCGGTGAGCGCGTCAACCTGCTGCGCTTCCGGCGCGGCGTGGAGGAGCTCGCGGATCATCGCGTCGCCGGAGTCGAAGCCAAACATCTCGGCGACCATGTCCGGGTGCATGCCCCCTTCTCGGCGCATTATGTTGGTGGGCAGCCAACGCCAGGCAGCGTTAGCGTCTTCGCCATACATGTCGCGCAGGGCCTGGGTGTCCAGCTTGCCCCCCTCGGTCTTGGCGCCGTCAGGCAGCGTACCGTCGCGCAGCCAGCGCCAAGCGGCGTAGACAGGATCCTGGCGAACCTGGTCGCGGACCTCTTCCTCCACACGCTTGCGCAGCTCTTTGTGCTTGGCCTGCAGCTCTTTGATGACCCTCGACCGGGCGCGGTCCAGCCACTGCATGTCTCGCAACGTGCGGGTCTGCAGCATCTCCACCGCCGATTCGACGGCTTCTTCTGCAGCCTCGTGGTATCGGCTCCACTCGTTGTCGGTCATGGTGTCGGGCTTCTCAGCCTGGAACAGCTGGCCGTCGCCTTCGTCGCGCAGGGCGCGCTGGATCTGCTCGTCGGTGGCGATCATGCGCGCCATCACGCCGCGGATCTCCTGGTTGAGGCGCGCGCCCTGGCCGGAGCCAGTCAGGAAGTCCTGGATGGATTTATAGGTCTCCACCAACCATTGACGGAAACGCCGGAACGCGCCGCGCAGCTCAGCTGAAGGGGCTTTGCCCTCGAACAGATACTGCTCGAAGCTCTCCGCAAATTGCTCATGGAACTGACGCTGCTGGTCCAGCGTCATGCTATTCCAGGTATCCAGAGAGTCAACGCCGAACCAGTCGAGGATAGCGTCCATGTCCTGGCGGACCTGGAGCGGGGCGTTAGGGTCGGCAGCCATGTCGGCCATGGACTCTAGGAAGAAGTGCCCCATCTCGTGCAGGAAGGTGGACATGTCCGCGTTAGGGTTGAGCACGATCTCCATGCGTGCTGGGCTGAAGCCGCCACGCGCACGGTCCTGGGCCAGCCGCCCTGGAGTGCGGGCGTCAAGCAGCTCGGCCTTAACTGAGTGCGAGCGCTCACCCAAGATCACCGCGGCGCCCTGGTCACCGAAAGCACCGGAGACGAAGTACCCCTCGTAACCGGCGTCTAGCAGCGCCTTCTCGCGCAGCTCAGGGTCAGTGTGGTCCCAGAAGTTCTCCGGGTCGCGCTGCGCGTCGTACAGGTTGATGTCGGACAGATCCACCGTGTGCGCTACGTAGCCGACACCGCTCTCAGGCCGGATGCCGTTGCCCTCGTCAAGGTAGACGTAAACGCGCGACCTGACGCGCGGATCGTCGGAGTAGAGCGCGTAGTTGCGCTCAGCTCCGCGCATGCCCTTGCCGTAAAAGCGCCCGTCGAGCTCGTCGCGCGCCTGGCGGCTGTAGTGGTACCCCACTACCGGCTTACCAGGCATGCCGCGCACTTGCGGGCCGCCTGTGGCCTCCAGGGGCACCGGGTCAATGTCCATGTTCAGGTCGACGGTGAACAACACGCCCTGGTCCGGGAGGTCGGTGAAGAAATCTTCCGGGCGGGTATCGTGAACGATCACGCGCCGGGCAGGGTGCACGGTGCCGTTTCCGTAGATCAGCCCCTTGCGCGTCAGGACAGAGTCCTGCTGGAACCTACGGCCGATCTCCCTGGCCTGGGCTTCGGTCACACCCACCAGGACGAAGGAGTCCTCGACGTTACCGTACTTGCCGATAGCCTTGTCGATGTACTTGATGCCGCGGGAGTCGAGGTACCGGCGCAGCTCAGCCATTCGCGCAGCGTTCTCCTGCGGAGGTAGCTGCACGGCGTCAGGATTCTGCGCAGTGAGGATTGCCCAGTTGTCCAGGTCCAGCAGNTCGTGGATGCTGTCCTTCGAGAAGTCTTCCAGGGTAGCGTTGCGCTCTGGTACACGCAGCTCACCCAGAGGGCGCTGGGCGAGGTAGCCGTCTGCCAGGTCCCCAGGCTCTACAGCGAACTGCGGTTCGGGTTCCTTAGCCGGCAGGGCCAGGACCTGATCCTTCTTTCGGATTACTTTCTTGCCGCCTTTCTCTTGGCCGTAGAGCTGCGCGAGCCGCTGGGCTGCTCGTCGTTCAAACCTTCGCTGAGCTTCTGGATCAAACGGAGCTGCTTCTGGCGCAGGGAGTCGTCCTTGCTCAGCTGCCGGCTCAATAAGCTGGTCAGCTCCTGCGCGGCGGAGTTGTTCGAGTTGGCTGCCATATCCGGCGTCCTCCAGGATCTGTGCATAGGCGGGGTCGTTAAACAGCCCGCTGAAGTCTGGCACGGAGTCGATGAGCTCGTTGGTGAGCGCACCCTCCTCCAGTAATTGTACCGCGTCCCGGGTTTCGCTGCCGGAGCGCTGCAGCTCGTGCAGGGCCTTGGCCCAGGACCAGACGGTCTCCTGCACCTCAGCCGGCGTCCAGGTCTCGCCAGTCAGCTTGGTGAGCTGATCAGCGGCCTGGCGCACCAGCACGGACATGGAGATGTACCCAGGGGTCAGGCCTGGGTCGGTACCGTCTACGTTGAGAGCACCGCCAAAGAGCGCCTGCTCCACCAACGCGTAGTTCGCCATCCAGGTGTCGAGCGTGACGGCTTCAGTGACGCCTATCAGGTTCTTGAAGAAGGAGTTTACCTTCGGGCCGGAAATGACGAGGTTGTGCACGTCGTCAGCGCTGAGCGCGCGCACAGAGTTGTTGATCCACGCCGGCAGGACAGACATGCGCTTGAGCTCTTGTTCGGGCAGGGCCTCGATACGCGCAGTAATGTCTGCTTTCTTACCGGAGGTGTCCAGTCCGTAACGCTCCGCGATTTCCTTGAGGTCTTTCAAGGGACGCTTATCCAGCGGGGCTCGCTGCACGGACTCAGCCATGAGGTCGATGATAGCTTCCCTGTCTGTCGGGCGCCCGGCCTCCGTCCAGTTCTTCCACACGTTGATGGCGTTGAGCAGGTTACTTTCTACCGAGGTCTGCGGGGAGGTGGCCGCCAGTAGCGCTGCGAATCGAGGAGCGTCAGGGCCAAAGACGTTGGACAGGGCTTCCGCGCTCTTCGCGTACCACCCCCGCTTTGCCCGGCCAGCCCAGGCTACCGCGGCCATCTCGCGTGCAGAGGGGAAGGCCTTAAGGGCGGCCAGAATCTTTTGCGCCGTGGCCCGGGTGATCTTACCCCTTTCCTGCGGTGTCATGTACTTGAGCAGGCGTCGCACCGCCGTCGGGACATCGACTTTTGGAGCCTGCTGGAGTACACTCGGATCGGAGGTGACAACCATGTCCGATTCACTGATCAAGGTCCCGTCCGGGGCTACTCTCTGGGATGTCGAGGGCGTGCCCGTCCTTGAGATGGCAGACGGCTCGCTGGTGCGGGCAGACTCAGGCGCCCCCGCCGACCGGGCGCGCTGGTACGCCATGGGGTCCAAGACCACCCCGGAAGCGTTCGCAGCAGACGCCAAACGGCTGAACGCCGCGCTTGAGCGCTCCCGGGAAGCGGGGTCCTGAGCCCTTTCCCATGCAGTCCCGTACAGCTCCTCCTGGGCGCGGTCAATCGCGTCCAGCTGAGGATCCCCATCAGGTAACACACGGGCGCGTTCGTAGAGGGCGTGCCCGTATTCCTTCGCGGCCAGCATCTCCGGTACGTGCACCTGGATCTCGGCCAGGGTGCCATCAGGGAGCTGCACGTTCATCAGGACGTCGCGCATACCGCCCGGGGCAGGGTTCTCTATGCGGTCTTTCAGGCGCACCACATCGACCTGGCCCTGGATCCTGCGCACCGTGTCGCGCACAGCGTCCACGGACGGCGCCACGATTGTGGATCGCACGACGTCAAGCACGCGGCTCAAGTCACCGTCGTAGTCCAGGGCCGCTTTCTGCGCTACCCGGGCAGGGCTCTTCAACGGGCCAGGGAGGTACCACGCCCCCTGAACCTGCTGGGTGAGCTCTACCATCATCGCGTCGAAGACGTCCTTGGCAGGCGCTACCCGCTGCACCAGCGCTTCTGCGTCGGGGGTTATGAGCTCAACCGTGGCCTGCTGGTCCGGGGTGAGCCGCACCGGCGGGGCTTCGGGCAACGACTCAATGACCTGGACGGTACGGGCTACGGCCTCCTGGGGCAGAATATCGGCCGCCACCTCTGCCATGCCGGGCAGCATGCCAGGGAGCTCAACAACCCCCGGGCTGGCCTGCACCGGCAGGGCACCAGGCTCCACGCCACGCACCCTGAGCGGAAAGCGGTTGTAGAGCTCCATCGGGGTCGTGCCCAGCCGCTCGGCCATGACGGTGAAGAAACTGCGCGCCAGGGAGGCATAGGCCCCAGCAGCGTCTGCGGAGATGGCGCCCTCGGCCGTGGACAGGCCTGTGAGCTGCTGGGTGAAGCGCTCCTGGATCATGGCGCCCTCGGCCTCCCACGCAGCGCTATCGGCCACGTTTTCCACGGCGTTGTCGGCCAAGTCGCTGAACATCTCTTGAATGGTCTGGGCAACAGCGTCGGCTTCGGCCGGGCTCATGCCGTCCTCGCGCATGCGCAGGTGCGGCAGGAGTAGCGGCTCGAAGTCAGAGCCGGGAGTCTTTGCCAGGAGATCACCCATCGGAATGGCTACCGAGGTGTCGGACTCCAGCGCCATGGGCAAGGCCTCCACCAAGGAGGGGAACAGGTCGATGACCTGGTTCTGGTCCATGCCTGCCTGGGAGAGAACGTCTACCAAGGTTGTGGCGTCGATGTAGACGTGCGTGCTGGCCTCGCCCTCCGGCGCGCGCTCAGCCATGCGCTGGGCGAGTTCTGCGAAACTCTCAGGATCCTGCTCCCGCAGCCGAATATCACGGGCCATGTCCATGAGCTCGCGCAGCCGGGCGGAGTCCTCAGCGGCCTTGGAGACCTCGTGCGAACGGTCCCGGATACCCAGCAGCGAACGAAAGATTGCGGCGGCAGTACCACCCACAGACCCCTCGTAGAAGGCCTCGGCCAGGCTGATGTCGTGGTCCGGGTTGGTGAACCCTTTGCGGATCACGTCGTAGCTGACAGACTGGAATGACTCCTGCAAGAACTCGGGTACGAAAGCGTTGAGGAATCTATCCCAGAGAGCGTACCCAGGGGCAGTGCCCGCCCCGGGCAAGCGCGCGGCCAGCCGGGGAGGGATGGCAGCCCCTACCGTCCGCGCGGTAGCCGCCGGCTGGGTAGCTGCCGTGACGAAACCCCCCAGGAAGGCCGCGCGGTCGCGCTCAAGCCGTGTAGCGTC
>SR_TP_S13solDRAFT_1000910_pt1 | contig 10166 bp, 5 predicted proteins | sample SodReaTP_S13sol_FD_11159 | JGI IMG/M metagenome (IMG submission 11159) | reverse complement strand
GGGCAGTTCCGGCCCGACCAGATCAAACCCGCCGGCGCGGTAGGTTTCCAACAGGTCCACCATCGCGCCCCCCCTGTCGCGGCCTTCGCCATGGATATGTTCGAACAGGTTCAGCGACAGCGTGCGCGCGCGGTCGAATTGCAGGACATAGCGTTCCTGCAAATCAAAGATGTCGCCCTGTTCCAGATCACGCAGAAGCGGTTCCAGCTTTGCCAACGCACTGGGGTGCAGCAAGCCTTCTGATGAGAGGGTTTGCCAGATTACGGGAACCGCTGCTTGCAGGTCCGTGGTGGGATAGGTCAGCAGCGCTGACAAGGCACGATATGTTTTCATGACTGGATAAACTCCTGCGGGCTGCGGAATTTCTTGCCGCCGAACAATGTGCCGCCAGACGACCCGCTGGAGCAGCCATTGCCATCGGTGAAGCCGCAGCCCCCCTTCAGGTCATAGGCATCTTCGACAAGTTCCCGATGCGTGGTCGGGATGACGAAACGATCCTCATAATTGGCAATCGCCATCAGTTGATACATCTCGTCGATCTGATCGGGCGTCATGCCAACGCGGTTCGCCACGCCCAGATTGATCACGCCATCCACAGTTTTCGATCGCATATAGGACCGCATCGCCAGCATCCGTTCCAGCGCGCTGACAACGGGGGCTTCATCGCCCGCCGTCAGCATATTGGCCAGATAGCGAACCGGAATACGCAAGGATTTCACATCCGGCATATCGTCCTGCGCACTGATCTTGCCTGCCTCGGCTGCGTTCTGGATGGGCGAGAGTGGCGGGATATACCACACCATAGGCAGGGTGCGATATTCGGGGTGCAGCGGGAAGGCGATCTTCCATTCCATCGCCATCTTCCAGATGGGCGAGTTTTGCGCGCCCTTGATCCAGTCCTCGGGAATGCCCTCGGCGCGCGCGGCTTCAATCACTGCGGGGTCGTTGGGGTCAAGGAACACGTCAAGTTGCGCATTATAGAGCTGCTTTTCATCTGCTACGCTGGCCGCCTGCCCGATCTTGTCGGCGTCATACAGCATGACACCCAAGTAGCGAATACGCCCCACGCAGGTTTCCGAACAGACGGTGGGCTGGCCCGATTCCAGACGCGGATAGCACAGCGTACATTTCTCGGATTTGCCCGAAGACCAGTTGTAATAGATCTTCTTGTAAGGGCAGCCAGAAACACACATCCGCCAGCCGCGGCATTTTTCCTGATCGATCAGAACAACGCCATCATCTTCGCGCTTGTAGATCGCACCTGACGGGCAGGACGCCACGCAAGCGGGGTTCAGGCAATGCTCGCACAGGCGGGGCAGATACATCATGAAGGTATTTTCATATTCTCCATAAATGTCCTTTTGAATCCCCTCGAAGTTGTAATCTTGCGACCGTTTGGCGAATTCGCCGCCAAGGATTTCTTCCCAGTTTGGCCCCCATTCGATCTTTTCCATCCGCTCGCCGGTGATCTTGGAACGCGGGCGCGCGGTGGGGAACGCCTGCATCTGCGGCGCAGATTTCAGGTGGTCATAGTCGAAATCGAACGGTTCATAGAAATCATCGATTTCCGGCAGGTCGGGATTGGCGAAGATATTTGCCAAAATCCGCCATTTGCCGCCCTGTTTGGGCTGCAAGTTGCCCGACGCCGTGCGCGTCCAGCCGCCATTCCAGCGTTTCTGGTTTTCCCAGTCCTTCGGGTAGCCAATGCCGGGCTTGGTTTCGACATTGTTGAACCATGCATATTCAACCCCCTCACGAGAGGTCCAGACGTTCTTGCAGGTCACAGAGCAGGTGTGGCACCCGATACATTTATCAAGGTTCAGCACCATACCGATTTGGGCACGAACTTTCATTCTGCTGCCTCCACTTTTGCGGGCTTATCCAGCCAATCCACGTTTTCCATTTTGCGAACGATCACCATCTCGTCGCGGTTCGCACCCACGGTTCCGTAGTAGTTGAACCCGTAGGACAGTTGCGCATAGCCGCCGATCATATGCGTGGGCTTGGGAACCGTCCGCGTGACCGAGTTGTGAATGCCCCCGCGCTGGCCGGTGATCTGGCTGCCGGGCGTGTTCACAATCTTTTCCTGCGCGTGATACATGAACAGCGTGCCGTCCTTCATGCGCTGGCTGACCACGGCACGCGCGGCAATCACACCATTGGAATTGAACACCTCGACCCAGTCATTGTCGACAATGCCAGCCTTGGCCGCGTCGACCTCGGACAACCAGACGACCGGCCCGCCACGGTTCAGCGTCAGCATCAGCAGGTTGTCCGAATAGGTGCTGTGAATGCCCCATTTCTGGTGCGGGGTTATGAAGTTCAGCACAACATGCTTTTCCGCCGATTTCAGCGATTTGGTTGCGTCACCCGTAATGGTTTTAAGGTCCACCGGGGGCCGCCATGTCACGAAGAATTCGCCAAAGGCGCGCATCCATTCATGGTCCTGATACAGTTGCTGGCGGCCCGATACAGTGCGCCACGGGATCAATTCATGCACATTGGTCCAGCCTGCGTTGTAGCAGACTTCTTCAGACTCAATGCCCGACCATGTGGGGCTAGAGATGATCTTGCGCGGCTGGGCTGCGATGTCACGGAAGCGGATCTTCTCGTCTTGCTTGACCTCGGCCAGATGGGCGTGGTTTTGCCCCGTGGCCTTTTCCAGCGCTTTCCATGCCTTGACGGCAACTTCGCCATTGGTTTCGGGTGCCAGCATCAGCACCACCTCGCAGGCGTCAATGGCAGACTCGATCTTGGCCATACCCTTGGTCGGCCCATCGGTATGGGTGCCGTTCAGCGCCTTCAGGTGGTGGACTTCGGTTTTCGTATCCCACGCAATCCCCTTGCCGCCATTGCCGACCTTTTCCATCAACGGCCCAAGGGCGGTGAAGCGGGCATGCAGGTTCGGGTAATCGCGTTCCACGGCAATATAGGCAGGCGCCGTCTTGCCGGGGATCAGGTCACATTCGCCGCGCTTCCAGTCCTGAACAAACGGCTGCGCCAGTTCGCCGGGGCTGTCATGCTGCAAGGGCAGTTGCACCACATCGGTTTCCACCCCCAGAATTTCCGGCGCCACATCCGAGAATTTCTTGGCAATCGCCTTGAAGATTTCCCAGTCGGTCTTGGATTCATACGCTGGATCAACGGCTGCTTGCAGCGGGTGAATGAACGGGTGCATGTCGGACGTGTTCAGATCGTCCTTTTCATACCAACTTGCTGTCGGCATGACGATATCGGCATAAACGGCCGTGGTGGACATGCGGAAGTCGATCGTCACCAACAGGTCAAGTTTCCCCTCTGGCGCTTCATCATGCCATTTTGCCTCAATGGGCTTTTGGCGGCCTTCCTGCCCCAGATCCTTGCCCTGCACGCCGTGGCTGGTGCCCAGCAGGTGTTTCAGGAAATACTCATGCCCCTTGCCCGATGACCCCAGCAGGTTGGACCGCCACACAAACAGGTTGCGCGGCCAGTTTTCGGGTGCGTCAGGGTCTTCGCAAGACATCTCCAGCGTGCCGGCCTTCAACTGCTCGGCCACATAGGCGGGAATGTCCTTGCCCGCCGCCTTCGCCGCCGCGCCCACTTTCAACGGGTTGGTTTTCAGCTGCGGTGCCGATGGCAGCCAGCCCATGCGTTCCGACCGGATGTTGTAATCGATCAGGCTCAGGTTTTCCCAGTCGCCTTCCGGCGCGGTTGGCGACAGAATGTCTTTTGCCGTGACAGTTTCATACCGCCACTGGTCGGTATGGGCATACCACGCGCTGGTTGAATTCATGTGCCGCGGCGGGCGCGCCCAGTCCAGCGCGAAGGCCAGCGCCGTCCAGCCGGTTTGCGGGCGCAGCTTTTCCTGCCCCACATAATGCGCCCAGCCACCGCCCGACTGGCCCACACAGCCGCACATCACCAACATGTTGATGACCGCGCGGTAGTTCATATCCATATGATACCAGTGGTTCATTGCCGCGCCGATGATGACCATGGATTTACCATTGGTCTTTTCGGCATTGTCGGCGAATTCACGCGCCACATGGATGATTTTGTCGCGGCTGACGCCAGTGATCTTTTCAGCCCATGCAGGGGTAAAAGGCACATCGGCGTTGTAATCGTCGGTGACATGATCGCCGCCCAAGCCCCGATCAAGGCTATAGTTTGCGCAGAACAGGTCGAACACGGTTGTGACCAGTGCTTCCGATCCATCGGCCAGCGTGATCACCTTGACCGGCACATTGCGCGTCAGCACATCGCCGCGCGCGTCGTTTTCCCACTGGCCCGTGGCCATGCCGCCGAAATAGGGGAAATCGACGCCGACCACATCATCACGGTCCTCATCAAGGATGAATGACAGTTGCGGCTTTATCGCAGCCCCTTTTGCCTTCTCCTCCAGGTTCCACATGCCCTGTTCACCCCAGCGGAACCCGATGGACCCGTTCGGCGCGACCAGTTGGCCGGTGGTTTCGTCAATGCAGATGGTTTTCCACTCGGCGTTGTTCGCCTCGCCCAGATTGTCGGCCAGATCGCTTGCGCGCAACTGGCGGCCCGGCACATAGCTGTCGCCTTTCTTGTCCAGCCGGACCAGCATCGGCATATCGCTGTATTTGCGGGCGTAGTCCTCGAAATAGGGCACTTGGCGGTCCAGATGGAATTCGCGCAGGATCACATGCCCGAAGGCCATGCCAAGCGCTGCATCCGTGCCCTGTTTGGCGTTCAGCCAGACATCGCCGAATTTCGCGGCTTCGGAATAGTCGGGGCAGATGACGGCAGACTTGGTGCCACGATAGCGCGCTTCAGTGTAGAAATGCGCGTCCGGCGTCCGCGTCTGCGGCACGTTGGACCCCCACAGCAGCAGGTAGCCCGCATTATACCAATCCGCCGATTCCGGCACATCCGTTTGTTCACCCCATGTCATGGGTGACGCGGGCGGCAGGTCGCAATACCAGTCATAAAAGCTCATGCAGGTGCCGCCCAGAAGCGACAGATAGCGACTGCCTGCCGCATAGCTGACCATCGACATGGCCGGAATGGGCGAGAAACCGAAAACGCGGTCGGGGCCGTATTCCTTGGCGGTGTAGGCGTTTGCGGCGGCGGTGATTTCGGTCACCTCGTCCCATGTGGCACGCACGAACCCGCCTGTGCCGCGTGTGCGGGTATAGCTGGCGCGGGCGATCGGGTCTTGCTGGATGGCCGTCCATGCCTGAACGGGCGTCATGGTCTGGCGCTTCTCGCGCCACAGCCGCATCAGTGCACCACGCACCAAGGGTGTCTTCACGCGGTTGGCGGAATACAGATACCAGCTATAGCTTGCGCCGCGCGCACATCCGCGCGGTTCATGGTTGGGCAGGTCAGGGCGCGTGCGCGGGTAATCAGTCTGCTGGGTTTCCCAAGTTACGATGCCCGATTTGACATAGATTTTCCACGAACAGGACCCGGTGCAGTTCACCCCGTGGGTCGAACGCACAACCTTGTCGTGCTGCCAGCGCTTGCGATAGGTGTCTTCCCAGTCGCGGTTTTCGGTTGTTGTCTGGCCGTGCCCGTCTGAAAACGTGTCCTTGCGGTTTGATTTCAAAAAGTTCAGCCGGTCAAGAAGATGGCTCATGGCTGTCTCCGTTGTTATGGTGAATGGGGTGGGCACGCAGGATCACGCACCCACGCGCGAATTCAGCAGGGGTAAGGCGCACCTTTGCGGGCATACAGCACCCAGTTCAGCGCCACATTGACGGCAAAGAAGACGGACAGACCCCAAAACACAGGCGCAGCCGAGTTGAACGCCCCGAAGGACCAGGCAAACAGCATCCCGAAGATGAACGGGCCATACGCCGCAATCGCCGCCGTGAAACCGATCACCCCGCCCGCCTGACGCGGGGCAAACAGCATCGGCATTTGCTTGAAGGTGGATGCGTTGCCCACACCCGCAAAGAAGAACAGCGCCAGCATGGCCGTCACGAACATTGGGAAGGTTGCGAGGCTGTCGGCACCCGTCACGATCCAAGCCACCAGACCTGCGCAGATCAGCATGCCAAGGCCCGCCCAATGGGTTACCCGCGCGCCGCCCAGCTTGTCGGAAATCGGGCCCGCGATCACACGGCTGGCCGAACCGATCAGCGGGCCATAGAACGCCCATGCCAGCGGATCGGGCGCACCCTCATAATCGCCATAGATCAGGCGGATCAACAGGGGGAATGTCGCAGCGAGGCCCGAAAACGCGCCAAAGGTCATGATATAAAGCGAGGTTTGCGCCCAAGTGTGGCCTGATCGGAAGATGTCGAACTGCTCGCGGAAATTCGACGTGATCGGGATGGATTTCAGGAAAATCCATGCGGTGATGCCAAAGACCGCCACAAACGGGATCATCACCAGCGGCGCGTTTTGCAGATAGATTTGCGAGTCAACGCCTGCGCGCGTCATCGTCTGCGGCTCGCCCATCCAGGCCATGCCGCCCAGAAGGGCAAAGCCGATGACCCAAGGGGTCACGAATTGCACGACCGACACGCCAAAATTGCCCACGCCCGCCTGAATGGCCAGCGCCGTGCCTTGCAGGCGCTTGGGGAAGAACATGCTGGTGGACGGCATGAAGCTGGAGAAGTTGCCGCCGCCCAGACCGGCCAGAAACGCCAGCAGCATCAGCACCCAATAGGGGGTTTCAGGGTTCTGCACCGCATAGAACCAGCCCACCAGCGGGATCAGAAGCGACAGGGTGGACAGCGAAATCACATTCCGCGTGCCATAGATTGGCACAAGGAACATATGGATCAGGCGCAGCGTGCCACCAGCAAGGCCGGGCATGGCCGCCAGCCAGAACAACTGGCTTGCCGTGAACTGGAACCCGATCTGCGGCAGGCGAACGACCAGCGCCGAGACAAGAAACCATGTGATGAAGGCCATGGTCAGCGCGGCCGTGGTCAGGATCAGGGTGGTCCATGCCTGCCGCTTGCCGCCCGCCTCCCAGAACGCCTGATTTTCAGGCTCCCATTGGTTAAGCCACGTTCCCGAAGGCGCGGCTTGATTTGCGTGATGTGCGGTCATTGATCTGTTGCCTTTCGTGGCTTTAGATGGAAGGCAGGCCCGCGCCATCGCGCGCCTGCGTCAAAAACGGTTATTCAGCGGGTTGGGGGGTGCCGCGGTCCAGCCTGTCGAGCGCCGCGCGCAGTTCATGGACCGAGGCGAATTGCGCCTTCAGTTGCAGACCGCCACCGCGCTTGGTCAGTTCGACCTTTTCCGAGCTTGCAAAGATGGCCGCCACTTGGGCATCAAGGGCTTTCTTCTCGGCGGCCTCGCGGGCAATTTCGCGGTCCACCGAGGAGATGATATATTCATCCCCGAACCCGCCTTCAGGCTCTTTCAACCAGATGTAGCAGACGATCCAGCTGATGAAGGCCCCCGCCGCGATCATAAAGAAGAAGGTCGAGGCGTCGACGAACATGAACACGAACAGGTAAAACACCGCGCCCACATTGCCGTAAGCCCCTGCCATCCCGGAAATCTGGCCCGTCACGCGCCGCTTGATCGACGGAACGATCCCGAAGGTCGCGCCCTCTGCCCCTTGCACGAAGAACGAGCACATGATGGTGATCGCAATCGCAATGATCAGCGGCCAGCTGGAATTCAGCAAGCCCATCATCACGAACCCGATCGCAATACCGAACATATAGGCCATCATCACAAAACGGCGGTTGCCGAAACGGTCAGACACCAGCCCGCCCATGGGCCGCGCAAACAGGTTCACGAAGGCAAAACTTGCCGCAATAAGGCCAGCCGCCACAGCCGTCAGACCCCATGTTTCCTGAAAGAACATGGGCAGCATTGACACCACAGCCAGTTCCGCGCCGAAATTGGCGAAATAAGTGATGTTCAGCGCCGCGACTGATGAAAACGGGTATTTGTCGTCCTCCGGCACACCCTTCTTGAGGATCGGCACATTGACGCGGATCGCCTGCCAAACCTGATAAGCCACCACAACAGCAATGGCAGCATAGCAAATGGCGGCGGTCAGGCCGTCGATATAGCCCATCAACTGCACACGATAGACCAAGATCGACAGAATCCCCACCAGCGGTACTGTGAAGATACAAAGCAGAACCAGATCACGCCAGCTTGACACTTCCAGCGCGGCAACTTTGCGCGGCTTTTTCTGCGTGTCCTTGCTGGGTCCGTCAGTGATGGCGAACCAGTAGAACACACCATACGCCGCGATCACCACGCCCGATGTCGCCATTGCCAGACGCCAGCCTTCAGGGCCGCCATAGACATGCAACGCAATCGTCGGGATCGTGATGGCCGCAGCGGCCGAGCCGAAATTGCCCCAACCCGCAGCAAACCCTTCAGCAAACCCGATGGAGCGCGGCGGGAACCACAGCGCCACCATGTGAATGGTCACAACGAAGCTGGCACCGATTGACGACAGCACAAGGCGCGACATGAACAACACTTCGCGCGAGTCGCCAAAGGCAAACACAAAAGTCGGGATCGCCATCAGCACCATCAGCACAGAAAACACACGGCGCGGGCCGTAGCGGTCCAGCGCCATGCCCACGATGATGCGGGCAGGAATTGTTAGCGCCACATTCGCAATCGCAAACAGGCGGATATCGTCACGGGTCAACCAGTCCACCGAAGCCAGCATTGAACTCGCCAGCGGGGCCATGTTGAACCAGACATAGAAGCTCATGAAAAACGCAATCCACGTCAGGTGGAGTGCCTTGATCTCTGCATTCTTGAAGCGGAATAAGTCGCTGACTTGCATGTCAGTCCTCGAAAATCAGATGTGAGTCGGGATCATTCGGAATGGGTTGGAATGATCAGAAGCGGGCAGGGCGCGCGCCGCGCCAGAAACGCGCTGGTCGAGCCGAACGTCATGTGATCGAATTCCTCGACCAGCGCATCCAGCTTGCGCGTAATGAAGTTCAGCGGCCCCGTGTCGGGTTTGTGACTGTGACGCGCCATGACCAGCAGATCGGGGGCGCGTTCTTCGACTGCGCGCAGGATCATTTTGCGCGCATCCCCTTCGGCAATCAGAACCGAGGCGCTGAAGCCTGCGGCGGCCAGCTCTGCCGCGGCGGCTTCTGTGCCGGCCTTCTGCTCGGAATATTGCGCGCTGAAAAGTTCGTCCACACCGGCGGTCGCACTGCCCACATCCTCGACCACCGAAATCAGGGTTATCTTCGGATGCAGTGCCGACAGCAGGTCGCGGACTGCATCCAGTGCGATCCTTGCATTGCGGGAATTGTCATAAGCCAGCATCACATGCATGGGCGTCTCCTTGCGCTTCGGATGCGGTCAGGCACCCGTTCGCAAGCACACAGTCACAGCCGGACTGAAGAAAACTTGATCGAGATCAACATCCGGAAACCCAATTCGGAAAATCGCCCGAAATTGAAATTTGCACACACTTTGTAGGAATAATTGTTCTTGAGCAAAAAACTTTTGTCTTTCTTGCTCTTGATGTATATGCACCCATGAGTTGACAAATATCAATCGAAAGCAAAGGTAGCATTGTGCGACCCGAAGAACTTCCAGAGATTCGCCACCTGAACCTGTTCCGCGACATGTCACAGGCCAATTTCGAAACGCTGATGGCCAGTTCCTATGCCCAGAACTTCCCGCAGGGGCTTGAGATGGTGCGCCAAGGCGATCCTGCCGATTTTCTGCATATCGTGCTGGAAGGGACGGTCGAGTTGTTCGCGCAGTGGTCAGGGCGCGAATGCACAATGGCCGTCGTGCGCCCAGTCTCAACCTTCATCCTTGCAGCCTGCATCCGCGACGCCCCCTATCTGATGTCGGCGCGCACATTGGAACGCACGCGCATCATCCTTGTCCCCGCATCAGACCTGCGCGCGATGTTCCGGCGCGACAGCGAATTCGCGGTTTCCGTCATCAATGAACTGGCGTCCTGTTACCGTTCCGTGGTGCGCAATGCCAAAACCCTGAAATTGCGCAACTCGCGCGAAAGGGTTGCGTCCTACCTGCTGCGCCAGTCCCTGCTGGCCGGTGGTGTGGCGTCCTATATCCTGCCAGTAGAAAAACGGCTTCTTGCGTCATATCTGGGAATGACGCCGGAAAACATGTCGCGGACCCTGCGGACACTTGAAACGGACGGGGTCAAGGTGGATGGCGCGCGCGTTATCATAACGGACCGCGAAAAACTGACGGCACTGGCACTTCCCGACCGGCTGATT
>SR_TP_S13solDRAFT_1000909_pt1 | contig 10180 bp, 5 predicted proteins | sample SodReaTP_S13sol_FD_11159 | JGI IMG/M metagenome (IMG submission 11159) | reverse complement strand
CATAGAAGTGCAGGATTATGAAGCCGATGACATCATCGCCACGCTGGCGCGGCAGGCGCGCGAAGCTGGCGGGCGCGTGACCATCATTTCGTCCGACAAGGACCTGATGCAGCTTGTCGGTGGCGGTGTCGAAATGCTGGACGCGATGAAAAACAAACGCATCGGCACCGATGAAGTGATTGAGAAATTCGGCGTGGCCCCCGACCGTGTCGTGGATGTGCAGGCATTGGCGGGAGATTCGGTCGACAACATACCCGGTGCGCCGGGCATCGGCGTCAAGACAGCGGCGCTTTTGATCAATGAATATGGCGATCTGGACAGTTTGCTGGCGCGCGCGGACGAAATAAAGCAACCCAAACGCCGCCAGACCCTGATTGACCATGCCGACCAGATCCGCATGTCGCGCAAACTGGTCACGCTTGATGAAAACACCCCGCTGGATTTCTCGCTCAACGATCTGGAAGTGCGCGATCCCGACCCGACCGCGCTTGTGGACTTCCTGAACCAGATGGAATTTCGCACGCTGACGCGCCGTGTGGCCGACAAGTTCGGGACCGAACCGCCCCCCCTGCCCGAACCTGCCCCCGAAACGACCCCGCAGGCCGCCGCACCGGACATGCCGGAATTCAGCGCAGCACTTTATGACTGCATCCGCGATCTGGACACGCTGAACACATGGATCGACCGCATCCGCGAACGCGGCTATGTCGCCGTGGACACGGAAACCACATCGCTTGATGAAATGCGCGCTGAACTGGTGGGCATTTCACTATGCGTGGATGCAGGCCATGCCGCGTATATCCCGCTTGCCCATCGCGCAGGCGGGGATGATCTGTTCGGGGCAAGCGCGCTTCTGGACGGCCAAATTCCGCTGGCGCAGGCGCTGGACGCCCTGAAACCCGTGCTGGAAGATCCCGCCATCCTGAAAATCGGGCAGAATATGAAATATGACGCCAAGATTTTTGCGAATCTTGGCATAGACGTGGCCCCGATCGATGACACGATGCTGTTGTCTTATGCGCTGCATGGCGGGCTGCACGGGCATGGTATGGACACCCTGTCGGACCGCCACCTGAACCACCAGCCCATCCCCATCAAATCGCTTCTGGGCGCGGGCAAATCGGCCATCACTTTTGATATGGTGGGCATTGACGACGCCACCCGCTACGCGGCCGAGGATGCCGATATCACCCTGCGGCTGTGGCACATGTTCAAACCCCGCCTGCATGCCGCACAGGTCACGCGCGTCTATGAAACGCTTGACCGCCCGCTGGTGCCGGTTCTGGCACAGATGGAACGCCACGGCATCAAGGTGGACCGCGATGTGCTGTCGCGCATGTCCAACGCGTTTGCGCAGAAAATGGCCGCGCTCGAATCGGAAATCCACGAACTCGCGGGCGAAAGTTTCAATGTCGGATCGCCCAAGCAACTGGGCGAAATCCTGTTCGACAAAATGTCCCTGCAAGGCGGCAAGAAGGGCAAGACGGGGGCCTATGCCACCGGCGCAGATGTGCTCGAAGATCTGGCCGCGGAAGGGCATGACCTGCCCGCCCGTGTGCTGGACTGGCGGCAGCTGTCAAAACTGAAATCCACCTATACCGACGCGCTTCAGGACCATATCCACCCCGATACAGGCCGCGTGCACACCTCCTATGTCATAACCGGCGCGGTGACAGGGCGGCTGTCATCGACCGACCCCAACCTGCAAAATATCCCCATCCGCTCGGAAGAAGGGCGGCGCATTCGCACGGCCTTCGTGGCTGATCAGGGCAATAAACTGGTCGCACTCGATTACAGCCAGATCGAACTGCGCATCCTCGCCCATATCGCCGGGATCGACAGCCTGAAATCCGCCTTCCGCGACGGCCATGACATCCACGCCATGACCGCATCCGAAATGTTCGGCGTGCCCTTGGACCAGATGACCCCCGATGTGCGCCGTCAGGCCAAGGCCATCAATTTCGGCGTGATCTATGGCATTTCAGGCTTCGGTCTGGCCCGCAATCTGCGCATTCCACGCGCGCAGGCACAGGCCTTCATCGACACCTATTTTGAACGCTTCCCCGGCATCCGCGCCTATATGGATGACACAGTCGAATTCGCCAAGAAACACGGGCGCGTCGAAACCCTGTTCGGGCGGCGCATCCACACCCCTGAAATCAACACCAAAGGCCCCGGCGCAGGCTTTGCCAAACGCGCCGCCATCAATGCCCCAATTCAGGGCACCGCCGCCGATATCATTCGCCGCGCCATGGTGCGCCTGCCCGACGCAATGGCGGACCTGCCCGCCCGCATGCTGCTGCAAGTGCATGACGAACTGGTGTTCGAAGTGCCCGAGGGGGCGGTCGACGACACCATCGCCCGCGTCCGCGCGGTCATGGAAGCGGCCGCCGAACCCGTGGTCAAACTCGACGTGCCGCTGGTTGTGGATGCCGGTGTGGGCGACAACTGGGCGCAGGCGCATTAGCCCCCGCCCCTGCTTTCATTCTGGCAAAAATATCCACAGGGGTTTCTTAAGGGGGGGCGTGCCCCCAGTTAGAGCATGTAGCGTTCATTCGCATTCACGCCACATGCTCTAACTCATTGATTTCGCAGGTTTAAGAAGCTCAAAACCGGTTCCCACTTTTGAGCAACCTGCTCTAAGGCAGGGGGTTTGGGGGGCGGCAGCCCTCCAAGCGCCCTCTAAGAATATATCACGCCACGTTTTCCATCTCTGCGATGATGCCGTTGACAACATCGGCCAGCAGACCCTCATCCTCACATTCCGCCATCACACGCACCAACGGCTCCGTGCCGGATTTGCGGATCAGCAGCCTCCCGCAGCCCTCCAGCCGCAGCTTGGCGGCGTCAATCGCGGATTTCACCTGATCGGATGACAGGATATCCACCCCCGGGGCCGTTCGCAGGTTGCGCAGCATCTGCGGGACAGGGTCAAAACTGCGCGCCAGAAGCGAGGCAGGCTTTTGCGTCTCCATCATCATGGCCAGAAAATGCAGCGCAGCAATCAACCCATCGCCGGTGGTCGCGAAATCCGTCATGACAATATGGCCCGACTGCTCGCCGCCCAGATTCCAGCCGCCCTGACGCATGCGTTCCACCACATGCCGGTCCCCCACTGCCGTGCGTTCCAGCCGCAGGCCATGGCCTTGCAAAAACCGCTCCAACCCCAGATTGGACATGACCGTTGCCACCAGCACCCCGCCTTGCAACCGGTCCGCCTGCGCCCAGCGATGGGCAAACAGCGCCATAATCTGGTCACCATCGGCAATTTGACCCCGTTCATCAATAATGATCACGCGGTCCGCATCCCCATCCAGTGTGATCCCCAGATCAGCGCCGGTTTCCAACACTTTGGCCGCGCAATGGCGCGGATAGGTGGACCCGCAATCAAGGTTGATATTGGTGCCATTCGGGTCAACACCGACGGGAATCACCTCGGCCCCCAATTCCCACAACACCTGCGGGGCCACTTTATAGGCCGCACCATTGGCGCAATCCAGCACCACTTTCATACCTGACAGCAGCGTGCCCCGCGGCAAGGTGGTCTTGGCATATTCGACATAGCGCCCGCCCGCATCGTCAATGCGTTTGGCCCGCCCGATATTGGCGGGTTGCGCAGGCGTGATCGGCCCGCCGACAATGCGCTCGATCTCGGCCTCATCGTCATCAGACAGCTTGAACCCGTCCGGCCCGAAAAATTTGATACCATTGTCCTGATGGGCATTGTGACTTGCTGAAATCATGATCCCCAGATCAGCACGCATGGACCGCGTCAGGAACCCCACAGCCGGTGTCGGGACCGGTCCCAGCAGCAACACATTCATTCCCGTCGAGGTCAGCCCCGCCGTCAGCGCGGTTTCGATCATGTAGCCCGACAGGCGCGTGTCCTTGCCAATGACCACGCGGTGTCCATTGGACCCGTCACGCCGGAAATGGCGGCCCGCCGCCGCACCCAGTTTCAGCGCCATGTCTGCAGTCATTGGATAGCTGTTCGCGGTCCCGCGCACGCCATCTGTTCCAAAAAGCTTCCCACTCATTCCTGGTCCCTATAATTCACTGTATTCAATGCCTCCCAGATGGACAGCGCCTGTCGGGTCTGCGCCACGTCATGCACGCGCAATATCTGCGCGCCACTGCCTGCCGCGGCCAATGCCACGGCAAGTGATCCTGACACACGCCCTGCCGCGTCCTGAACCCCGCTGATCTGACCGATGAACCGCTTGCGCGATGCCCCCAGCAGAATAGCACATCCTGTCATGTGCAGCAGGGCAAGATCGCGCAACAAGGCAAGATTATGCCCAGTCGTCTTGCCAAAACCGATGCCGGGGTCCACGATTATCTGTGATGTTGCGATGCCCGCGTCACCCGCGCGGTCGATGGCCTGCATCAGCCAATCATACACATCCAGCCGCACATCATCATATTTGGGGTTGTTTTGCATGGTTTGCGGTGTGCCCTGTGCATGCATCAGGCAGACAGGAACTTGCGCCTGTGCGATCACATGCGCCAGATCACGGTCCCATGTCAGGGCTGACACATCATTCACAATATCGGCGCCCGCCTCCAGTGCTGCGCTGGCCACAGCCGCCTTGCGCGTGTCGATCGAGATGGGCTGCGTCAAACCTCCCGCGCGCAGCGCGCGGATCAAGGGCACAGTGCGGGCAATTTCTTCGTCAATAGGGACTTCTTGCGCGCCTGGGCGGGTCGATTCTCCGCCAATGTCCAGAATATCGGCCCCGTCCGCAACCAGCCTGCGCGCCTGTTCCAGCGCGGCATCTGTGCTGTTGAACCGCCCGCCATCCGAAAAGCTGTCGGGCGTGACATTGACAATGCCCATGATCCTGGGCCGGTCCAGCGACAAACCGCAAAGCGGCACAGGCGCTTGTGTCAGAACCGCATCCGTCACCGCGTCAAAGCTGCGGGCGACGCGCAGGTCTGTATCGCGCGCAAGTATATCGACAGCCCCGATGCGCAGCGCGTGCTGACCGCGCAATGCGGGCATAGAATCCTGCGCTTGGCTGGCCGGACGCAGAAGCGGTATAATGTAATGTGTCATCCCGTCTCTTTGCCCGTTTCGCGGTTCCGACACAAGATGACGCAAACGACGTTCAGGCGGGCAAGCGCCCCTGCGCCACATGGCTGCCGGGGGGGATCGTCAGCCCCTCGGGCACAAGCAGACGCTCGGCTGCGACATGTTCGGCCAGCCACAGCGCCAGCGCCACGCCATCGCGCGGGCTGCAATCGGGGCTGTCGGTCGAATCCAGAATCAGCTTGGACGGTGCCCAGACAATCATCTGGCCCTGCTTCATGGCCCAGTCAATTTCCGTGCGGCTGGCCACAACAACGCAGCGGCGGTCCAGTGCCGCCAGACGCCAGGCATTCTGTTCCAACGCCAGCAGGTCGATGCGGCGCTGCACCGCCTTCGGGGCGACTTCGGGCGGGGTTTCAGGCGGCATGCCGACACACAAAATCACCGGCACACCACCGGCCTGCAACGCGTCCAGCCGCGCCGCAAGATCAGACGCGGCAATCATGTCATTGTCCAGATACACCACCACCGGATGCACCGCTTCTTCCTGACCCGATGCATCCAGCGCGCGCAGGGGCTGGGATGCGCGGTTGCGCACGATTTCCACCCCCAGCGCCCCCGGCCCGCGATCCAGCTTTTCAACGCGCACGAAGGCACGCATGGCCTGCGGTTCCAGCAAGATACGCTCAGCAATACGCTCGGACAGGGTTTCCAGCAAGTTCAGACGCTCCGCCGCGAGTTCCGCCGCAATCGCCTCGGTGATCCGGTCATAGGACAGGATGCGGTCCACATCATCATCCAGTGGTTCGGGGTTGGGGCGCACTTCGACAACAATATTGAAGCGCACGCGCTGGCGCTGGCCGCGCTCGGCCTGAAATGCGCCGATCTCAACCTCGACGATATGATCGCGCAGGCTGATGCGGTCGCGCGGGTCCGCAGGCGCAGACGCTTCTGCACGCGCTTCGGGATGGGCAAACGCCAGTCGTATGTCAGAACTCATGAGGCATCCTTCTTCACCTGCGTCTGTCATACCGACAATAAGGCCGGGTTCAACGCAGATTCACGCCACCAAGGCACGCAGATGCGACATCTTGCCGGCCCGACCGCCCGCTGACACAACCTTACCCACGATAGAAAAGATGCGCACCAATCTGTGTCGTTTGGGTGAAGCGGTTGGACCATGCCGGATTTACCGCCGTGGTGTGGAAATATTGCGCGCCCCCGGTCAGCCCGCGATGCGCGCCGCCCGCCATGACATAGGCAATGCGGTTTGCCAGATCAGCAGCGCGACGGTTGGGCATGCCTTCGGGGCGCCCGTCACAGGCAAAACTGAACTGGCACCCGCCAATACGCCCTGCGACAACACCCTGATAAACCACCCCGCAAATACTGTTGGGGAAACTGCGCGACTGGGCACGGTTCAGGATCACTTCGGCAACGGCGAACTGGCCCTTCAGCGACTCGCCGCGCGCCTCGTGGTAGATCGCGGTTGCCAGACATTGCGCCTGCTCATCCAAATCCCCCAAGGGGATCCTGCGCAACCAAGACACGGAATATTGCACCACACGCCGTTCCAATGCGGCGGGACGTGCCACGGGGCGCAGGGACGCTTCGGGTGCGAAACTTGACCCAAGCGCCACAGGGGCCGCCACTGCACCGCTTGTGGACACACGCACATCCATCGCGGGGTCATCCGCGCCCAAGCTGGTTTCCGCCTTCCGGTCCTGCGCGTCCACCTGCTGCGACGGGTCCGTGACCGAATGCTGAAACAACGCCGAGAGCGCGGCAAGGTCCACATTGTATTTATGCCAGAAACGCGGTTCCAACCCGTAACTTGTGCTGGTTAACGCATCACGGGGTGCAGTGTCGAATTGCTGCCGATCAACAGTCAAAGAGATGTTGTTGCGAATCGCCGGATTGCTGCCTTGCAACGCGGCCATGACCAGCTTCGCGCGCATATCCGCATTCAGCGTGGCATTTTCAACACGTGACCCCATGCTGGGCAAGGCAACCAACAGCGACAGGCCCCAGATTGCCGACACAGCAAATGCGCGCCGCGCGCGCCCTTCAAGCAAGCGCCCCGGCGCACCCAGTCGGCGCAACACGCCGCCTGTTGCGCGCGCCGCGTCTGGCGCAGGATGGCACGCTTGCCCCCCCGCCATAGTTTGAACAAGTCTTGTCATATCTACACCGCACCGAATTATCGATGCATCACACCTATCTGACACAATCTTACATTTCCGTGATGGCCATATTCGAAAAATGCCTAAAAATCCACCCACAGCGTCAAATTGCATTCAGTACTTGGCATATATCTGCCAAGCGGACAGCAAAGTTCCCTTATTTATCAGCTCAGCGCAGGTCTTCCTCGATCACCAGCTGGGCCGCAGCAAGGCGCGCAACAGGCACCCTGAACGGCGAGCAGGAGACATAGTCGAACCCCAGATCGCGGCAATAGCGAATCGATTCGGGGTTGCCGCCATGTTCACCGCATATGGACAGCGTCAGGTCATCGCGCGCGGCGCGTCCCCGCTGGGCGCCAAGGCGAAGCAATTCGCCAACGCCATCCAGATCCAGCGTATGGAACGGGTCTTCGGGGAAAACACCCTGCTGCACATAATCCGACATGAAGCGCCCCGCATCGTCACGCGACAGGCCATAGGTCATTTGCGTCAGGTCATTGGTCCCAAAGGACAGAAAACTGGCATGCAAGGCAATGTCACCGGCACGCAGCGCCGCGCGCGGGGTTTCGACCATGACCCCCAGCTTATAGTCAAACGTGCCCCCTGACCGCGACCGGACGGCGGCAGCGGCGGCGTCAATGCGGGTTTTCACCAACTCCACCTCGCGCATGGCCGACACCAGCGGGATCATGATTTCAGGCACAATATGGGCGTTGCGGCGGCTGATCTCGATCGTGGCCTCGAATATGGCGCGGACCTGCATTTCATAAATCTCGGGTATCGTCACACCCAGACGCACGCCGCGCATGCCCAACATCGGGTTGAATTCCGACAACGCTTCGGCGCGGCGGGTGATTTCGGACAACGGTTTGCCAAGGGCATCGGCCAGAAACCGCAACCCTTCCTTGGAATGTGGCAGGAATTCATGCAAGGGCGGGTCAAACAGCCGGATGCACACTGGCTGGCCTTGCATAATCTCGAACAGATCAATGAAATCCGCGCGTTGCATGGGCAACAAGCGTTCCAGCGCATCTGAACGATCCTCTGGCGTGTCGGCAAAGATCATCTCGCGCATCAAGGTCAGGCGATCATCTTCAAAAAACATATGCTCGGTGCGGCACAACCCGATCCCCTGCGCCATGAAATCGCGCGCAATCCGCGCATCGGCGGGCGTGTCGGCATTGGCGCGAATCCCGATATCACGCCGCGCATCGGCCCATGACAACAGGGTCTGGAACCGATCATCCAGCGCCGGTTCCAGTAGCGGCACCTCGCCCAGAAAAATCTGCCCGCTGGTTCCGTCCACGGTCAGGACATCCCCTTCGGACAGGGTTCGCCCGCCCGCGGTCAGCGTTTTGCGCCGCGCGTCAATCTGGATACGCGACACCCCCACCACACAGGGCACCCCCAGCCCGCGCCCGATAACGGCCGCGTGGCTGGTCATGCCGCCGCGTTCGGTCAAAACGGCGCTGGCGGCATGCATGCCGCGAATATCCTCGGGCGTGGTTTCGCGCCGCACCAGAATGCAGGCCTCGTCACGCGCTGCACTGGCCTGCGCGGCGCCCGAACTGAACACCACACGCCCGATGGCCGCACCGGGGCTGGCGGCAATGCCGCGCGCAAACACTTCGGGGCGGCTGCGCGGGTCAACCTGCCTGTGCAGCAATTCGCTGAGCGCTTTTGGCGGGATGCGCATCAATGCCTCATCGCGCGGGATGATATCGTCATTGGCCAGATCGACGACCACCCGCACCGCCGCCCGCGATGAGCGCTGCACCGTGATCGCGTCCAGCACCCACAGCTTGCCATCGTCAAGCGTGAACTCGATCTCCATTTCCTCGCGCAGGCGTTTGCGGGCGTTGCGCCCATGCTCCAGCAACTGCGCGAAGGCTTCGGGGCAGTATTCCTCCAGGGACGGGCCACGGGAATCGCGCGTCAGATACAGCACATTTGCCCCGTTTTGCAGCGCGTCCGCGCCATGTTGCCCGTCCGACTTGAACCGTCCCATCACTTGCGGCACGCCGGTTTCGGTGTCGATAAACCGGATCAACCCTGCCCCGCTTAACCCGATACCAACCCCGCCTGCCATGGCCTGCACCACCAGCCCAAGACCCGCATCCACCGGCGCCCCCTTGGCCTGCCGCAGCAGCCGCGCCGACGTCCCTTCCCATGCGCGCGCCATGGACCGCAGCACATCGGCCAGTTGCTGCGCGGGCGACTGGGGGAAGGGTTCTTCCATCTCGGATTCGTAATCGCGCAAGGCCGCATGAAGCCCGCGAAGCGACGGCTCCACCCCCTCGAACATATCGGGGTCCAGATGGGCCACATGCGCTGCATAGGATTGCACGAAACGCAGATACAGCGCGGTCGCCACCGCTTCGCCATGGGTTTCGCTGATCCGGGCATGGGTTTCGTCATTCATGCCGATATTCAAAATCGCTGCCGGACCGCCCCATTCAGGGTGCTCCGAGGACGGGCGCACTGACAAAAGCTGCCCCTTGGGGAAATGCCCCAGCAAATGGCGCAGGTTCATCTGCGCGCCGGTCGCAATTTCGCGCACCACCGCAAAGGACAGCGCCACAGTCTGCGGCACGGGCATGTCCAGCCGCACCAGCCGTTGCAGGCATTTTGCGCGCCAGCCATGCGACTGGCGCTTGATGGGCGCCGATCCGGTGATCTGCGCGTAATCGGTCAGGGTCAGGTATTTGGGCATAGTCCACCTTCTGGCTGCGCTGCAGCATAGGCCAATGCCACGCAGACTCAAGGTTTTGTTATCGCCTGTGCGTTTTGGCGCAGCCGTGACGGATGGCGATACCGCGCCGAGCAGTTTTGACCTGAAGGGGACATCGGGAATGCCCCAAGGCGCGGAGCAAAGGGCGCAGCCCGCCGCGCCATCGGTGGGCCGTCCCGCGGCCTGCCGATTACTCTGATGGTGGTTCAAGCCTTTGATCTTAGGAGTATGCCGCCT
>SR_TP_S13solDRAFT_1000908_pt1 | contig 10181 bp, 7 predicted proteins | sample SodReaTP_S13sol_FD_11159 | JGI IMG/M metagenome (IMG submission 11159) | reverse complement strand
CCCCATCCCCAGCCACTCCGAACCGGCCAGCGGCGGGAAGGTCGGCGGCCGGCCTTCGCCGTCGCGGCCATGACAAACCGCGCAGGCCCGCTGGTACTCGGAGTGCCCCGGGCTATCGTCCCACTCGCCCGGTTCGCCGCAGCCGGCCAGCACCAGCGCGACCGTGACCGTCAGCAACACCAGGCCCGCTTTCCGGACATTCATCCGCAATCCCGCCTGCAGGCAGGGTCCACGAACCCGCCGCACGTCTCTACAATAGCAGTTTGCATTTTCCAACTCAATCACTGGAATCCTCATTGTCCAAGCAACGGGTGACTGTCTATGCCGCGTCCAGTCAGGCACTGGATCGCAGGTATTTCGATACTGCCGCGCGCCTCGGGCGCGCTCTGGCGCTGTCCGGTCATCCGATCGTTTACGGCGGCGGCGGTTCCGGACTGATGGGTGCGCTGGCCGACGCGGCGCTGGATGCCGGCGGGCAAGTGCACGGTGTCATTCCGGAGTTTCTCATGAATCTGGAAAAAGGGCATCAACACCTGACATCGCTGGAAGTCGTCCCCGACATGCGCGAGCGCAAGCATCGCATGTTGCAGGACAGTTGCGCGGTGGTCACCCTGCCCGGCGGCTGCGGCACGTTCGAGGAAGTGTTCGAGGCCATGACGCTGAAACGTCTGGGTCAGTACTTCGGCCCGATCATCCTGGTCAACGCGCACGGTTATTACGATCTGTTGCTGAAGTTTCTTCGCCACAGCGTCGAAGAGCGGTTCATGGGCCGGGTGCACCTGGATCTCTGGCATACCGTGGTCGATCCCGAGCAGGCACCCGAGGCAATCCGCTCGGTCGAGCCCTGGGGTGCCGATGCAATCCAGTATGCCGGCGCGGAGTCCGATGCCGGTGACTGACCGGTCTGACCACGCCGGGTTTTCCCCGGCAGTCAAAAGCTAAGGAGTTTCGATGAGCAATCAACCGGTCATAGCGCGCAGCCGATTCTCTGACGGGATAAGCTGGCTGACCGACGGCGCCAATCTGCTCGCACATGGCGGGCCGGCCTTGCTGCGCGTGGCCGTGGTGTTCCTGGTGATCAGCCTGATCCAGATCGTGCCGATGATCGGCCCGCTGTTGCTGGTCCTGATTTCGCCGGCCTTGAGCGCCGGGCTGATCAACACCTTTCGCGCCGTGCAGCAAGGTCAGGCACCCGGTCCGGAGACCCTGCTGGCCGGCTTGACCGACTGTGCCGTGCGGACAAGATTGCTGGCGCTGGGCGTGTTCTTCATGCTCGGCAGCCTGGCCGCGGTCCTGGTGATGTTCGGCTGGCTTTCGCCGCAGATGGATCTGGCTGCATTCTTCGAGGCGGTGGGCGATCCGGAGGTGATGGAAAACCATCCGGAGCGGGTTGCGGCCATGCTCGAAGGAGTTTCGCTGTTCGGTGGTCTGGCCCTGACCGCGATCGTGCTCGCGCTGGTTCTGGGCGCGCTGTACTTCGCCGTGCCGCTGGTGTTCTTCTGGCGCTGGCCGGTCCTGGCTGCGTTGCTGTTCAGCGTGCGCGCCGTATTGACCAACTGGATGGCCTTCCTGGGCTTCGGCCTGGTGGTGTTGGGCGTACTTTTCCTGATCGGCATGCTGTTCGGGCTGCTCGCCGGGCTGTTCGCGCTGGCGCTGGGTGCGATGGGCGGGTTTCTCAGCCAGTTGCTGATGATCGTGGTCGCACTGTTCGTGCAATTCCTGCTGGCGGCGGCCCAGTGGCGGGCGTTCATCCAGGTGTTCCCGGCCGGGCCGGGCGGGGGCGGGTCCGGCCCGGCAGACGCTCAGGATGGCAATCAGCCGGACGGTTCGTCAGGCGACCCGCCCGACCGCTTCGAGGTCTGAACCGCGCGGCCGGTCCGCAACCGTGGAACCTGGCAGGTATCCTCCAGCCGGGCGCCGGAGCGGTTGGCCAGGATCAGAACGACTTCGGCGCACGACAGTGCGTCGGCCAGCGCCGAGTGGCCGCTTCTGACCGGCAGACCGTAGTGATCTCGCACCGCATCCAGCGCGGTCTCGATGCCCGGCAGCTCGGATTCGCGGCGTAGCCGTCGATGACGGTACCAGGCCAGCGAATCCAGCACCGGCGCCGGCCAGCCGATGGCCAGTTCGCGCGCCAGGGCGCGTTTCAGGAAGGCCAGGTCCAGCGGAGCATGATGAAAGACCGCGACCCGGCCGGCCAGTGCGTTGAGCAATTCCAACAGCGCCTGGCGCAGCGGCACACCGTCGCCACGGTCACAGTCGCGGATGCCGTGGATCGTGGCCGAATGGCCCACCGAGGGTGAAGCCTGGTTGCCGATGCTATTGCCGATGCTGTTGTCGGTGGTGTTGCCGATGTCATCGCCAATGGCGATTTCGCAGGCCTGCTCGAGCAAGATCCTGCCGTGCTCGATCGGCACCCAGCCGATCGTGATGATGGCGTCGCGGTCCGGTGCAAGTCCGGTCATTTCCAGGTCGATGGCCAGCATCGGTGCCTGGCTTACGGGCGTCGCCGGCGAGGGCAGGCGTCGGGCCAGTGGATTGGGCGTCAGCGCCAGCTGCCCGCGTTGCCGGTCCAGACGCCACCATCGCCAGCGTTTCAGCGGCTTCATGGTCCCGCCGGATTCACAGCAGGTAGCGCTGGGCCAGCGCCTTCTGGGCATCGGTGACGATGCCGAAGGCCGAACGCAGGTAGCGCCGGTGCAGGCTGGACAGTTCGCCGGGTTCGACCAGGTGGTCGGGTACCGCCCCCGCATCGAGCTGCTGTACCTGATGGGCCAGCCGGATGTCGCCGATGAATTTCAATGCATGGATCAGGTCGTCGGCATCGCCCTGGGTGATCAACTCCGCGCGCGCGGCTTCGCGGAAGCGTTCTTCGGTATGGATCGCCTCCAGCCCGCCTTCCAGGGCACGCACGCGGGCCAGGTCGACGATCAGGATCACCCCGCGTTTCTTGAGGTTCAGCCCCTGGCTGGTACCGCCGCCGTGCTCCTGCACGAACTGTCGGAACAGGCCGATCGGCGGACGGGTACGGATCGATTCGGCGGCCAGGAAGCGGCGGAAGATCTCGCGCTCGCGGGCCCGGGCCAGCACATCGCGTTGCAACTCCAGCGCCATTTCCTGATTCCCGTCGACGGCGCGCAGGTCGAAGAAGATGCTGGTCTGCATCACCGATTTCGGTTCCGGCTCGTCGATCCAGCCGGCAAAGCGGCGCTGCCATTGCTTCAGGCTCATGCGCCATTCGCCGCTGGCCATCACGCCGCCCTTGCAGAAGGTGTAGCCGCATTCGTTCAGGCCGGCGCAGACGGTTTCTGCCAGTTGCAGGAACCATGCGGCTTCGCGCTCATCCGGCTCGCGTTCGAGCAGCAGGCCGTTGTCCTGGTCGCTGATCAGGCCCTGCTCCAGCCGCGCCTGTGAGCCGAACGCCAGCCAGGTCCATTGCATCGGTGCCTCGCCCTGATCCTGCATGGCCAGCGTCAGCAGACGCCGTGTACAGGCATCCGTGATCCGCCCGGCAACGCGTCCGACCTCGCTGGCGCCGCTGCCGGCTCGAACCAGGCCGGCCAGCATGGCCGGTCCGCGGCGTGCCAGGGCGGCAACGGCGTCCGGGTCACCGGCACGCTGGATGTCGCGCACCAGCCGGAGAGGGTGCGGCGCTTGCACCCGCATCAGGTCGCCGGCGCTGAGCACACCGACCAGCCGGCCGCATTCGTCGCGAACCGGCAGGTGGTGGATGCCCAGGCGCATCATTTCAACCACCGCCTCGTCAACCGGTGCCGTGACGGTGACGGTCGCCGGTTCGGCGGTCATGATGCGCCCGACCGGGGTTTGCGGATCAACGCCGGTCGCCAGCACCCGGCTGCGCAGATCGCGGTCGGTGATGATGCCGACCAGCCGATCATCTTCGACGATCGGGAGACAACTGACCTGGTATTCGGCCATGCGCCGTGCACAATCGCTGACCGCCAGTTTCGGTGTTGCCGTGATCGGGTGGCGAAGGTCGAGCTGGCCGATCAGGGTCGCCGAAGTCTTGCGCTCAAGCTCCTCGCGCAGTCGCTGGCCATGACCGGCATCCAGGAAGCGGGCCAGCTGCGGCCAGCGCCGGCCGATGCGAACCAGCGCCCGGCCATCGAGTTGCCACAGCAGACAGTCCTCGCTGGTGCGTGCTTCATAGTCTTCGCGTGGCGGACTGAAGTCGATTCGATGACCGAACATCTCGCCTTCGCCGCGCTGTTCCAGCACCGCACCATTGGCGGTCAGCTCGACTGCACCCTTGCGAATGATGAATACCGATTGCCCGGCATCGTTATCGGACACACTCCTGCCGAAACGGCCGAGCTGCGTACCTTCGCGTTCGTAGCGAATCGCCAGCGCGGCCGCAACGTCGTCGATGGCCGCGGCCGGCAGACTGGAAAACGGGGTGACGCTTCGCAGAAACTCGGCAATGTCCGGAGGCAATCGGGCCATGGTCACATCTTCTCATCTGCAGGCCGAAAAAAGAACCGGTGGCGCAGGGCCACCGGCATGATCCGGTCCGGAGCCAGGTCTGCTCTCCGGACCGTTTCGGGGACCCTCAATGAGCATGCGCCTCGGCAGCACCGCGCGGCACGCGAATATCCTCGATCAGTTCGCGGATATGCGCCGGTGGGGGCGCGGTCAGGTGGCTGACCGTGAACGCCACGGCGAAGTTGAGCAGCATGCCGACTACACCGATGCCTTCCGGCGAGATCCCGAACAGCCAGTTCTCGGGTACGTCGGCCATGATGGGCTCGAAGAACACGCCCTTGAACCAAAGGATGTAGCCGAACGTGAACAGCAGGCCGGTCAGCATGCCGGCGATTGCGCCTTCGCGGTTGATGCGGGTCGAGAAGATGCCCATGATGATGGCCGGGAACAGGCTGGCCGCGGCCAGCCCGAAGGCAAACGCCACCACCTGGGCGACGAAGCCGGGCGGGTTGTAACCCAGGTAGCCGGCGATGCAGATCGCCACTGCCGCGGCGATGCGCCCGGTCAGCAGTTCGCCCTTGTCGCTCAGGCGCGGGGCGAACACGCTCTTGACCAGGTCGTGCGAGATCGACGAGGAAATCACCAGCAGCAGGCCGGCGGCGGTCGAAAGCGCGGCCGCAATGCCGCCGGCGGCGACCAGCGCGATGACCCAGTTGGGCAGGTTCGCGATTTCCGGGTTGGCCAGTACTATAATGTCTCGGTCGACGTGCAGTTCGTTGCCTTGCCAGCCGCGCGCGTCGGCGATCGGCGCGTAGTCCGGGTTGGCATCGTTGTAGTACTGGATCAGGCCGTCGCCGTTCCGGTCCTCGAACTGCAGCAGCCCGGTGTTTTCCCAGGTGCGGAACCAGTCCGGCCGCTCGTCGTAGGTCATCGCTTCGGCCTCCGGGCCGCCCGGCCAGATGGTTTCGAGCAGGTTCAGCTTGGCCATGGCGCCGACTGCCGGGGCCGTGGTGTAGAGTACGGCGATGAACAGCAGCGCCCAGCCGGCCGAGCGCCGTGCATCGACCACCCGCGGCACGGTGAAGAAACGCACGATCACGTGCGGCAGACCGGCGGTGCCGACCATCAGCGCCAGGGTGATGCAGAACACGTCGATCATCGCCTTGCTGCCGTCGGTATAGGCGCCGAAGCCGAGATCCAGCATCACCAGGTCGAGCTTCTGCAAAAGCCAGGTCGACTCGCCGGCTACCGTGCTGCCCAGGCCCAGTTGCGGCACCGCGTTGCCGGTCAACTGGATGGAGATGAAGATCGCCGGCACCGTGTAGGCAAAGATCAGCACGCAGTACTGCGCGACCTGGGTATAGGTGATGCCCTTCATCCCGCCGAGTACCGCGTAGATGAACACGATGCTCATGCCGACCAGCAGGCCGGTCAGGATGTCGACTTCCAGGAAGCGTGAGAACACGATGCCGACGCCGCGCATCTGGCCGGCGACGTAGGTGAACGAGATGAAGATCAGGCAGATCACCGCGACGATGCGCGCGGCCTGCGAGTAGTAGCGATCGCCGATGAACGACGGCACCGTGAACTTGCCGTACTTGCGAAGGTAAGGCGCCAGCAGCAGTGCCAGCAGCACATAACCGCCGGTCCAGCCCATCAGGTAGACCGTGCCGTCATACCCGAGGAAGGCGATCAGGCCGGCCATCGAGATGAACGAGGCCGCTGACATCCAGTCGGCCGCCGTGGCCATGCCGTTGGCAATCGGGTGCACGCCCTTGCCGGCGACGTAGAAGTCCCCGGTGGAATGGGCGCGTGACCAGATCGCGATGCCGATGTAGAGGGCAAAGGTCGCGCCGACGACAACATAAGTCAGGGTTTGAAGTTCCATGCGTCGCGCTCCCTTATTGCTCGTGGACGTCGTGTTCCCGATCCAGCCGGTTCATGTACCAGGCGTAGTAGAAGATCAGGATCAGAAAGGTGTAGATGGAACCCTGCTGGGCAAACCAGAAGCCCAGCGGATATCCGAACAACTGGAATCGGTCCAGTACGTCGACCAGGAGAATGCCCAGACCGAACGAAACGAAGAACCAGATGGCCAGGCAGATGGCCATGACCCGGAGATTGGCCTTCCAGTAGGCATCCCGGCTTGCTTGTTGCGACATGACGGTTTCCTCCAGCAGTAGTGCATGTGTGGGGGGAACCTTAGCAGTGGGCCTGGAAAATATCGCTTCGACTTTAGTCGAGCAGGATCCTGACTGTCCGGATCGACTGCTATGATTGGCGCGCTTGTTCCGGGCCCAAGCCATGTTCTCGCCAACGCTGGTCGTGCTGCTGTCGCTGCTGTATGTCGGACTGTTGTTCGGCATTGCCTGGTACGGCGACCGGTTGCCGGATCGCAGCCTGCCGCCACGCCTGCGCGCGGTGGTCTACAGCCTTTCGCTGGCGGTCTATTGCACTTCGTGGACGTTCTTCGGCGCGGTCGGCAATGCGGTCACGGACGGCTGGCTGTTCGCCACCATCTACCTCGGCCCCATGCTGGTCATGCTGCTGGGTTTCGACCTGATGAGGCGCATCCTGGTGCTCACTCATGAACAGCGGTTGACCTCGATCGCCGACTTCATCGCCTGGCGTTTCGGTCGGATGCGGCCGCTGGCGATCCTGATCACCGTGGCCGCGGTGCTCGGCTCCATCCCGTACCTGGCCTTGCAGCTCAAGGCGGTGACGACCGGCGTGGTGGTGATTGTCGACGTGCCGGTCGATGCGCCGGGCGGCGTGTCGAATGCCTGGCTTGCATTGGTGCTGGCGATTGCACTGGGCGTGTTCTCGATTCTGTTTGGCGCGCGCCGGCTCGAGGCCAGCGAGCATCACCGCGGCATGGTGCTGGCCGTGGCATTCGAATCGCTGGTCAAGCTGGTGGCCTTTGCCGCAGTCGGGCTGTGGGCCCTGTTCGCACTGCTGGGCGGGCCCGGCGGCATGGCCGAGACCATCGCCGGGAACGAGCAGTATCGTGCACTGTTTGCCGAGCGCTCGCTGCCGTCGCAGTTCTGGACCCAGACCCTGCTCGGTGCGGCCGCCATCCTGTGTCTGCCGCGCCAGTTCCAGGTCGCCTTCGTCGAGAATGAACGCACCGGGGATCTGGCCACCGCGCGCTGGCTGTTCCCGCTGTACCTGCTGCTGTTCACCCTGCTGGTGGTGCCGATCGCGATTGCCGGGCTGGAGCGCTTTCCGGCCGGCGACGTTCATGCCGATACCTTCCTGTTGACTTTGCCGATGAGCGGCGATCAGTCGGCCATGACCATGCTGTCGTTTCTGGGCGGGTTCTCGGCCGCGACCGGCATGGTCATCGTCGCCACCGTGGCGCTGGCGACCATGGTCAGCAATGATCTGATCGCACCCATACTGATCAGGGCCGGAATCCAGCGCGGACAGGGTTTCGCCCGCGTATTGTTGCTCAGCCGGCGCCTGACCATCCTGCTGCTTGCGCTTGTGGCCTGGCTGTACTATCTGCGCCTGCAGGGCTCCGAGGCGCTGGCCGCCATCGGCATGGTGTCGTTCGCCGCAGTCATCCACTTTGCGCCGGCGCTGGTGCTGGGCGTGTATTCGAAACGGATCAGCCGCGAGGGCGCGATGGCCGGCCTGATCATCGGCCTGACCGGCTGGCTGCTGCTGGTATTCATTCCGTCGCTGGGCATTGCCTGGCCCGAGACACTCTCGCCCGGCGTGCATGCCGCAACCCGGGTCAGTCTTGCCATGAATGTGCTGGCGCTGGTCGGGGTTTCGTTCTGGGTGCGCCGCCGCCGCCCGACCCTGCCCATGCTGCTGGGCCAGCGCGAATCGCGCAGCCCGGTCACGGTAGGAGAGCTCAAGCGACTGGCGACCAGCTTCATCGGCGCCGAGCGTGTCGAGCTGGCCTTCGCCGGGGCCCTGCCCGGGCAGGCCAACCATGGGGGAGGGAGCATCGACCGGCTGCCGGCCAATGCCGAACTGGTGGGTTTCACCGAGCGCCTGCTGGCCGGCTGCATTGGTTCGGCTTCGGCGCGTTCGGTGCTGACGGCGGGTTTGCGCCAGAGCGGCTTGAGCACCGATGAGGCGCTGGCCTTGCTGGAGCAGACTTCCAGCGCCATCCGTTTCAACCGCGATCTGCTGGAAGCGACGCTGGACCATATCAGCCAGGGGGTTAGCGTGGTCGATGCCGATCTTCGCCTGGTCAGCTGGAACCGCGCCTATGCCGAACTGTTCCGCTATCCGCCCGGTCTGCTCTATCCCGGCCGGCCGGTGCAGGAGCTGATCCGGTTCAACCTGGAGCGCGAATCGGACAGCGATTCCGAGCAGATCGAGACGGCGGTCGACCGGCGCATGCATCACATGCGTCGGGGCACTCCGTATGCGTATGAACGCCGGCATGGCGATGACCGGGTCATCGAGATTCGCGGCAACCCCATGCCCGGGGGAGGCTACGTCACGACCTATACCGACATCACCGGATTCAAGCAGACCGAAGCCGAATTGAAATCGGCCTACGCGACCATGGAGCAGCAGGTAACCGAGCGCACCCGCGAGCTGCGCGCGACGATGAGCGCGCTGGAGCTGGCCCGCCACGATGCCGAGCAGGCCAACCGCACCAAGACCCGGTTCCTGGCCGCGGCCAGCCATGATCTGTTGCAGCCCATGAATGCTGCGCGGCTGTTCTCGGCCAATCTGGTCCAGCGCACCGGCCGGCTGGACAGCGAAGATGCACGGCTGGTCCGGCGGGTCGATCACAGCCTGGCGGTGGCCGAGGAAATGCTGTCGGCGCTACTCGATATCAGCCGGCTCGACCAGGGGGTGCTCAAGCCGAACTGGTCGGATATCCGAATCTCGACCCTGCTCGACAAGGTCGAGCGCCAGTTCAATGAGCTTGCCAGGCGCCGGGGGCTTTCGTTCCGGGTGCGACCCTGCCCGGCCATGGTCCATACCGACCCGAAGATGTTGCAGCGCATCGTGTTCAATCTGGTCAACAATGCGTTGCGTTACACCACCAGCGGTGGCGTGCTGGTCGGTTGTCGCCGGCGCGGGGAGCGGCTGCGCATCGAAGTGCGCGACACCGGCCCGGGTATTGCGCCCGAGGCGTGTGAGCGAATCTTCGAGGAGTTCGAGCGCCTGGAAGAAACCCCCGACAGTGAGGAGTTCGGCCAGGGCTTGGGCCTGGGGCTTTCGATCTGCCGCCGCATCAGCCGCATGCTGGATGCGCGCCTCGCTCTGACCTCCGAGCCGGGCCGCGGCAGTGTGTTTTCGGTCAGTGTGCCGCTGGCCGAACACGCGGACCCGGACCCGGTCGCCAAACCCGCGATGCACGAAAGTGCTGCGCCATCGCTGGCCGGGCTGCGGGTGCTGTGCATCGACGACGATCGCGAAATCCTCGATGGCATGATGATGCTGCTGGAACGCTGGGGGTGCAGGGTCCGGACCGCGACCAATGCCGGCCAGGCGCTGGCGGATCAGGTGTCGGCTGACCACGCACCGGACATCATTCTGGCCGACTATCACCTGGGCGACCAGATCGACGGCATCGAACTGTGCGTGCGCATTCGTGAACGTGCCGGCAGCGACATTCCTGTCATCATGCTGACGGCCGACCGCAGCGATGAGCTGGTCGAGCGCAGCACGGCACAGGGATTCGTGCGCCTGTACAAGCCGATCAAGCCCGCTGCGTTGCGCGCGCTCATGCAGCATTTGCTGGGCAGGCGGTGACCGGCGGG
>SR_TP_S13solDRAFT_1000907_pt1 | contig 10183 bp, 10 predicted proteins | sample SodReaTP_S13sol_FD_11159 | JGI IMG/M metagenome (IMG submission 11159) | reverse complement strand
CTTCTTCGTGCTCTTCGTGTCCTGCTTCTCGCTTTTACATGGTTTTCTCACCGGAGCACCGGAACGCGACCAAGGTGGCTGAGGCACATACCTAATCAGGTAGCAGTTTGATGTTGGCTTGAATAACCCCGGCTCCGTGGGGCCTCGTGTAACATCATCGTCAGGCTTATTCTTACGGGACACGATCGCATGCGTTCATTCATCTTTATCGTTGTGGTTGGGATAGTGCTTTCGGTGCCCGTGGCGACATCCGCTTCCGAGCCGGACCTCATCGACAACATGACCTTGCTGCAGCGCTTTTCACACAAGCTCGATCTGTCGATCCGGCATCGCAATGCCGAACTCGTCGATTTCTATGCCCATGAGATCGAGGAGACGCTGGCAGACACGATGCGCATCGATGAGTACCACGGCAAGCCGATCGGCGAACTGGCCGGTGCGATGCTGCAGCCGGCGCTCGAGCGCTTCGAACAGGCGCTGGAAAGCGGCGATCCGACGGACTGGGACACCGTGGAGGCGCGTTTCGACGACTACGTTGCCGCCTGCAACGCCTGTCACAAGGCGACCGAATTCGGCTTCATCCGCATTCGCCGCACCGAAGCCAACCCATTCATGCAGGATTTTTCGCCCGATTGAGTTTGGCCAGTCGAATCGGAGTGGCGCGCGGCGCCCGCGTTGCATCAATCGACCAGCAGGCGTTCGACCCGTTTCAGCTCGGGATCATCGGGGCTGGAGTGGATGGCGAAATTCAGCCGCTGCATCAGATCCAGCATGTGATGGTTCTCGCTCAGGACTTCGCCGTAGATCCGTTCGGCGCCGCGTTCGCGCGCCACGCGCATCAGGCATTGCATCAGATGATGACCCAGCCCCAGCCCCTGCCAGTCATCGGCTACGGTCAGCGCGAATTCACAGGAATTTCCATCGGGATCGAGCACGTAACGGGCCACGCCGACCTGGAATTCTTCGCCTGAATCCGGCCGGTGAATCGCAATCAGCGCCATCTCGCGGTCGTAGTCGATCTGGGTGAAGCGCGCCAGCATGGCCGGGCTGAGCTCGCGCAGGTGTTGCAGGAAGCGAAAGTAGCGCGATCGTTCGGAAAGATTGCGCACGAAAGCCTGCTCCAGGGCCGCGTCCTCGGGGCGGATCGGGCGGATCAGCAGTTCGCGCCCGTCGGCCAGTTCAAACGTGCCGACCAGGTCGGCCGGGTAGGGATGAATCGCCATGTGGTGATAGCGAGGGCCCGGCCGGGCGGTCGCAATCGAGATTCGCACATCCACTGCGACCAGGCCGCGCTCGTCGGCGATCAGCGGGTTGATGTCCAGATCGGTGATCTCGGGCAGTTCGCAGGCCATTTCCGAGACCCGGAGCAAGACCCGCGACAGGGCGTGTTCATCGATGGCCGGCATGTTCTGAAAGCGCTTCAGCATGGGCGCGATGCGGGTCCTGCGAATCATGTTGTCGATGATGAATTCGTTCAGCGGCGGCAGCGCTACCGTGCGGTCGCGCAGCACCTCGCTGGAGTTGCCGCCGGAGCCGAAGCAGACCACCGGGCCGAATACCGGATCGCCGAGCAGGCCGATCATCAGTTCGCGCCCGAAGTGGCTGGAGTGCATGGGCTCGACCGTAATGCCGTCCAGTCGCGCCTGGGGGGCGTGGCGTTCCAGGCTTTCGACCAGTTCCTGCCAGGCCCGGTCCAGTTGCTGTTCGCTGTTGATGCCCAGGCGTACGCCACCGATTGCGGACTTGCTGGGCACGTCGCTGGAATCGATCTTCATTACCACCGGAAAACCGAAGCGCTCGCCAAGCGCACGCGCCTCGGTCCGGTTCTTGGCCCGGCCCAGTGGCGTGACCGGAATGTGGAAGGCCTCCAGCACGGCGCGGCATTCCATTGCGTTGAGCCGGTCGCGCCCTTGCGCCAGTGCCGCATGCACCACTTCCCGCGCTCGGGCAACCGCCGCTGGCTTGCGATCGGTCAGCGGGCCGGGAACCTGCAGCAGCAGGCGCTGGTTTCGCTGGTAGGCAGCCAGTTGCCAGAAGGCCTCCACGGCAGCCTCGGGAGTGCGGAAATGGGGCAGTCCGGCGTTTGCGAAACAGGCCCTAGCTTCGGCCACCGAGGCCGCGCCCAGCCAGCATCCGAGCACCGGTTTGGCCTGCTGCAACGCCTGCTCGGCGCAGGCACGCGCGATCGCCGTCAGGTCGGCGTTCCCCTGTGGGGTGGCCATCACGATGGCGGCATCGACCGTGCCCTCTGCCAGTGCCGCGGTCAGCGCCGCGGAGAAATCAGACGGCCCGGCGGCGGGGGAAAGAATCAGTGGGTTGTTCCCTTCGCAGGGGGCCTGTCGGGTCCTTTCCAGCCTGGTCAGCGTCTCCGGAGCAAGCCGCACCAGATCAACGCCCAGATCCATTGCCCGGTCGGCCGCCATCAGCGCAGGGGCGCAGGCATTGGCGATGATGGCCAGCCGGCTGCCGCCTGCCCGTTGCTTGCCGGCCAGCAGCCGGGCGGCCGAGAACATCTGGTTGACGGTGATCGCGCGCACCGCGCCGGTGCGTTCCAGCGCGGCTTCGAAAACATCGTCGGAAGAGACCATCGGTCCGGAACGAGACGGCCCGGAAGTCCGGATCTCGTCGTGCCGACCGGGCTTGATGACGATGACCGGTCGGCTGCGAGCGGCCACCCGCAGCCCGGTCAGCAGCGCACGGGCCTCGGTCACGTTTTCCAGGTACAGCAGAATGCTGCGGGTGCGGCGGTCGCTGGCCAGGAATTCCAGCACTTCGCCGTAATCGGCATCCGCGCTCGCGCCGAGCGAGATCACGCTGGAAAAACCGATGCCCTCGCTTTCGGCCCAGTCCAGCAATGCCGCGCACATGGCCCCGGACTGCGAGACCAGCGCAAGCTCACCGTCCCCGACCGGGTTGCGGTTGCGGCTGGCGTTGAGCCCGGATGCCGGACGAATCAGGCCGAAGGCATTGGGCCCCAGCAGTCGCACACCCTGTTTTCGTGCCGCGGCAATGATTTTTTGCCGTGTCCGGCCCCGGCCTTCGGTCAGGTCTGCCGACAGCACCAGCGCGGCCGGCACGCCGTGCCGCCCGCACTGCTCGAGCACATCGGCTACCGTTCGACTCGGGCTGACCACCACGGCAAGGTCCACGGTACCGTCGGCATGATCGAGATCCGGCCAGGCCTGCTCGCCCTGGATCTTTTCATGACGCGGATTGATGGCCAGCAACCGGCCCCGGTAACCGGCCGCACGCAGGTTGGAAAACACCTGCTGACCGGCCGAGCCGGGACGATCGCTGGCGCCGAACACGGCAACGGTGGCTGGATCGAGCAAGCGATCGTAGAAGTGCCTGGCAGGGGCGATGGCCACAGCAGCGATCCGTGTGGTTCTAGCCTGAATGATACCCCGGCAGGGCAGGTTCTCGTCGAAGCGCCTGGGAAAATTTGATTCAGCTTCCGCCATTGCGCGCCTGCATCGGTGAGAATCAACTTCATGGCCATCGCCCTGATTTCGCATCCGGACTGCGCGCTGCATCGCACCGCGTTGCACCATCCGGAAAACGCTGATCGCCTGGATGCGATCCGGGACCGTCTGCTGGCCAGCGGGCTGGACCAGGCGCTGCTGCACTACGATGCGCCCCTGGCGACGCGCTCGCAGCTTCAGCGGGTGCACGATGCCGCTTACCTGGACTGGATCGAGACCAGTACGCCGCTCGACGATTCCATGGTCTGTCTGGATGGGGGAGAGACGGTGATGACCCGGCACAGCCTGGCCGCCGCACTGCGCGCGGCCGGTGCCGGCGTGCTGGCCGTCGATCTGGTGCTCAAGGGCGAGGCGCATTCGGCCTTCTGTTGCGTGCGTCCGCCCGGCCACCACGCTGAACGCAACCGGGCGATGGGTTTCTGCATCTTCAACAACGTTGCGGTGGCCGCCGCCCACGCGCTGGAGGATCACGGCCTGGAAAGAGTCGCGATCATCGATTTCGATGTCCATCACGGCAACGGCACCGAGCAGATCTTTGCCGATGAGCCGCGCGTGCTGTTCTGCTCCAGCTTTCAGCACCCGTTCTATCCGTGGACCGGGCACGAGGCCGAGAGCGCGAACCTGGTCGATATCCCGCTACCGGCAGGTGCCCGTGGCGGCACCGTGCTGGAAGCGATCGACCAGCACTGGCTGCCGGCGCTCGATGAATTCGAGCCCGAGCTGATCCTGGTTTCCGCGGGTTTTGACGGCCACCTGGAAGACGAGATGTCCGATACCGAGCTGATCGACCGCGACTATGCCTGCATCACCCGCCGCATCGTCGAGGTCGCGCGCCGGCACGCGCGCGGCCGCATCGTGTCCTGCCTGGAAGGGGGTTACAGCCTGTCGGCCCTGGGCCGCTCGGTGGCCGTGCATCTGCATGAACTGCTGGAGGCCTGAATTCACGGCGTGAATTCAGGCCTGGAAATAACAATCAGTCTCCCGCTCGCTCCCGCCAGTCCTCGATCAGGGCGCGGGCGATCGAATCGCGGCGCGGCAGGCAAAGTGTCGCATCGCTGTCCCATTCGCCGGCCAGGGCCAGCTCGGCCGGCGTGAACCAGCGCGCATCCTCGATCTCGTCGTCCTCCAGCCGGATTTCGGTCGTCTCTGCCGTGGCGTGAAAGCCGATCATCAGAGAGGCCGGAAAGGGCCAGGGCTGGGAAGCGAAGTAACGGATGTTGCCGACCCGCACGCCGCTTTCCTCGGCCACCTCGCGCGCCACCGCCGACTCCAGGCTCTCGCCCGGCTCGACGAACCCGGCCAGGGTTGAATACATGTTGCGCGAGAAACGCGTGGAACGGCCCAGCAGGCAGCGCGGACCGGCACCATCATGGTTCGGGTGCTCGACCAGCATGATCACCGCCGGGTCGGTACGTGGAAAGTGCTGCCGCCCGCATTCGGGATTGCCGCAGGTCCGAATGTGCCCGGCGCGGCGGCTGACGGTACGCTCTCCGCATGCCCCGCACCACTGATGATGGCGATGCCAGTGCAGCATGGCCCGGGCATAGGCCAGCAGCCCGGCCTGCTCGTGCGACAGGGTGGGCCCGATCTTGCGCAGTTCCTCGAACCGGGCGCCACACACGGCTTCGGCCCGGCTGCGCTCGAGTTCGGAGAAATCGGCGGCAAACCATGCCGTCTCATTGGCAATGCCCAGAAACACGCTCTCGCCGCAATCTTCCAGCGTACCGTGCGAAGCAAAAACCGGGCCGCTTTCGTCCAGGGCGTTCAGGTCACGCCAGAGCGGCACGACACGCGTGCCCGCTTGTGATCTTGCGTGCTTGAGCCATGCACGATCGTTGCGCCGGGGATTGGCGCGGTCGAACGAGGTCAGGTTGTAGTGGATTGGAAACGGCATGCAAGGGTGCTGCTCAAACCTTGGGCCTGAGCACATCCTTGTGCGCGCCGGAACTGCCCACGGCCAGCGCAATATTGGCCGAGCGCATGATCAGCCCGGTCAGCGTGATCAGCAGAATGATCATCAATACCGCCAGCCAGCGACGGTAAGTCTCGGCCCGATACACTCCGCCCTCGCCGATGCTGACCGGCGCCAGTGGCGGATAGGGCAGGCCGTATCGCGTAGACAGCGTCAACATGCCGGAAAAGTTGAGAACCGGAACGTCGCGGCTGATGAAGTGGCCCATGACCGAGGGGGCACGAAAGGCCTGTGGCGGCGCTGAACGCGACAGCCCGCGCTCGAAGAAGTGGTCGATGGAACGCGGTCCGACGGTTGCAACTCCGCCGCCGACGTTGATCAGCGCGGCAATCGGCTCACCACCGGCGGCCTCGCGGTAGCGGCGGATGCGCTCGACCACTGCGGCCTCGAAGCTGTCCGGCTCCAGCAACGGCAAGCCTGCGCGATTCGCTGCGGCGCGGATCATCTCGATGCCGCGGCGCTCCAGCCCGCCGCCGCGATCATCCAGCCCCCCCAGCGTCACGACGTTCTCGGTAAGCTTAAACACGCCGGCATCGCGCAGATGAGCGGCCATTTCCAGCCAGCCGAACTCCGGCACATTGGCGCCCCATTGCGAGGCCGAGCCGGAAACGATGATGACGGGTTCCAGTCGCAGGGATTCCAGCGCCGCGTACACGGCGATGTTCAGCGCCGGGAACGAGCCCGATATCGCCACCGCAACCTTGTCGCCGGGCTGGACGCCGGCCTCGATCAGCATGCGCACCACGACCGCGCCCCAGTTGGGATTGATCGTGGCCTGCTTGGCCTCCAGGTCGCCGCTGGTCGAGGTCAGCGGCGATGAGGCCACGCCGATCAGGCCGGAGCGGACCGGATCCAGCTCCGGGTTGATCGGCAGGACCCGGCCGCGAATGGGCCGGATGACCTCGATCGCCTCCTGCATCTTCTGTGAAGCCTGCAGCATCTCGTCGTAATGCTCGCTGGCCGCGCCGGTGCGGAAGAATTCGACCGCCGCCAGGGCGCAGATCGCCACCACGGACAGCAGCGCCAGGGCCCGATCCGGCACCCGCGAAGGCCGCCAGTACAATTTTTGAGTGCGCTTGATCATTGCAACCATCCCTCCAGCAGCCGACCGAATCCAGCCCGATTGACCGCCTGCATCTGCTCGAACATGCTCAAGGTATCCGGCATGATCACGATCAGCGTCAGACGTACCAGTACCGAGGTCACGATCAACCCGGCCAGGGTCTTGAACACGCCCTGGCGTTCGAACCAGATCGCGATCAGGCCTGGAATGATGTAGCCGATCACGGTCAGCTCGAAGTACTGGAACCGGATCGGCGCACCGGGCAGTTCGGACTCGACCGGGAAGCTGAACACACCGCCGATTCCGTAGTCCAGCAGACTGCCGAACAGATAGCCAAGCAGAATCATCAGCGCGGTTCTGCGGCGCCCGTAGATCACCATCACGCTGGACATCGAGCGCACCATGATGAAGGTCAGCCAGGCCGCCAGCAGGGTCATGACGATGTTCCAGGGCTGGGTCAGCATCAGCGCGACATACCCGGGCACGACCAGGCCGCCGGCCGCCAGCCCGAAGGCTTCAGCCAGCAGCAGCGTGTAGAGCAGCCCGATGCCGATCGCCACGGCCAGAAGATTGAGAATGATCACAGCGGTTGGCTCCTGAACGAACGGTTGCTGAAATGACGGGCCAGTTCGGCGCCGCCGCCGTGCACGTTGCACATGCCGACGATCAGCGCATCTCCCTGACAGTGTTCGAGGATGATCTCGACGACTTCCAGGTGCCCCAGGCCTTCGGTCGAGGTCATGCAGCCGGCGTCCAGCCCATGCCGGACGGCGGCACGGGCAAACAGCAGGGTGCCGCTGCCCATCAGGAAGTAATGGTCGGCCGGGGCCCAGCCTGCGGCGACCTCCGCCAGTTGCTGCGAGCGCTGCGGACGATCGAAGCGGCAGTTGACCACGGCCAGCTTGTGCCGTCCCTCACCATGCATTTTGACCATGCGTTCCCAGATCATGCCGGTCGATTCCGGATCGTTGGCGGCAAAGGCGTTGACGAAGATCAGCGAGCGGCCGAAGAATTCCAGCTCCTGAATCCGGGTGGCGCCGACTTCCGGCGCCAGCGCCTGCATGCCGGCCAGCGCCTTGTCACGCGCCACGCCCAGGTCGGCGCACACGCGCAATGCCAGGGCCACGTTCTCGGCGTGCTCGGCGTAGGTAAATTCCGCCAGCTCCTGCTGGCCGACCTCTGCGACATTCTCCTCGCCGACTGCGATCAGTTCGGTCTTGCGGTCGGCGCAGGCGCGGCGGAAGATATCGAGATACTTGCGTTCGGCGGTGAACAGGCGGGTGCCGTATGGAGTGGATCCGGCCAGGGCCAGCGCGACATCCTCGGGCCCCGGACCCATCACGTCCAGGTGATCGGCCCGGGCATTGGTGATCACGCCGTGCGTGGCGACCACCATCTGGCGCTCGGTCAGCTCCTGGAATTGCGGTTGCAGCGCCATGCATTCGATGACCACGGCTTCGGGCTCGAAGGCGGTCATGCGGCGCAGCACGCGCATCTGCTCGATGATGTTGGGCGGGTCCGGCCGGTGCAGCGGGTGATCGCGTCCGTCGGGGTCGGTGATCGCGGCGAGTGAACCGGTGGTCTTGGAGCACACCCGCAGGCCCCCGCCGCGCAGACCGGCGGCGATCAGCCGAACCACACTGGTCTTGCCGCGCGTGCCGTTGACATGAATGCGGACCGGCAGGCGCTTGAGGACACGCCGGTGCAACAGCGCTTCTATCAGCCCCAACGCCACCAACAGCACGATGACGGTGGCGACGATCTGCACCGGGAGCAGCTGCGGCATTTGCCCATCCTGGTAAAGTCTTGCGCGCATGATACCGCAGGCTGAAACGAGGACAATCGCCAGCGTATGGCCTTGCAGAGAATGCGCAGGCTGTTCTCAGCCGCGTTGATTGCATTGTTGCGGGCGGCAGGCGCCCGGGTGGAGCGGGCGGGATTGACCTATTCCCCGATGTCCTCGTTCCACAGCTCCGGTGATTGCTCCATGAACCGGCGCATCAGCCCGACGCAATCCTGATCGTCGAGCACGGTCAGCTCGACGCCGCGGCTGCGCAGCAATTCCTCCTCGCCCATGAACGAACGGTTCTCGCCGATCACGACGCGCGGGATGCCGTAGAGCAGGATTGCACCCGAGCACATCGGGCACGGCGACAGCGTCGTGTACAAGGTGGCTTGCCGGTAGACCCGGGCCGGCTGGCGGCCGGCATTTTCCAGCGCGTCCATCTCGCCATGGAGCACGACACTGCCGCGCTGCACGCGGCGGTTATGGCCGCGGCCGATAATTCGGCCGTCGTGGACCAGCACCGAGCCGATCGGAATTCCGCCTTCTTCCAGGCCCGCGCGCGCCTCGGCTATCGCGGCCTGCATGAATTTGTCGGGCGGGTTGGCGTTTCCAGGTTCTCTCATGACCGGCAACTGGATTGATGGGCTGCGAAATTCCGTCCGTTATACCCGATCCTGCGGCCTTGTGAATCGGAAAACGCCCTCATTCACCACCCTGCCTACTGCAGACCCGGCGCGATCCGGTCACGGCAACAGCACCCAGCCTTCTGCCTGGCGGCGGATCAGTACGGTCATCGCCGAGACCGCCATCGTGACCTGCGGTGCCAGCTCTTCGGCGCCTACGCCGTTGAAGGCCGCGCTTTGGCCGCATTGGCGGATCACCACGCCGGCCCCGGCCAGGGCCTCCAGCAGCGCGATGTTGGGATTGTCGCGGCCGAAGCGCTTGTTATAAGCCGCATCGGAAAGCACGTCCCAGGTGGTGCCGCCGTGGGTGATGATCTCGATCTGCAGGTCGGCCGGATCGATGCCGGCCCGGGCATGCATGTTGAGCAGACGCGCGGCCGACTCCAGCCCGCGGTTGAGCGCGTGTTCGTCGCGGCTGCCGCGCGCGACATCAAACAGCACCCGATAGGGTTCACCCGCGACCAGGTTGAAGCCCCCGGCGACCTCGACTGCCGGCCCGAAGTCCTCGATCACCGGACCCTTGCCGAAGGATTGCGCCAGCACGGATGATGCCGTGATCAGCAGCGCGGCTGCAAGCGATATTTTCAGCATGGGTCTTCTCCCTTGAGTTCGTCGAGAAATTCCACCGCCCGGCGCATGTGGGGGATGACGATGGTGCCGCCGACGACCAGGCCGATGCTCATGGTCTCGACGATCTCGTCGTGGGTCGCCCCGGCCTCGACCGCCTTGCCGATGTGGTAGCTGACGCAGTCGTCGCATCTGAGCACCAGCGAGGCGACCAGGCCCATCAGTTCCTTGCTCTTGACGTCCAGCGCGCCACCTTCCGCGTAGGTCAGCGAATCCAGCGAGAACATGCGCTTGAGCACGCGGTTGTCGGTGGCCAGCAGGCGTTCGTTCATCTTCTGGCGATATTCGTTGAACTGGCGGACGCGATCGGTCATTTCGGTGCTCCGGGATTGATGCTCGGTGGCCGATGATACGGCAGCCGAAGGATTTCGCGGGGATATTTCCGGCCGGTTCCGGGTCCATCTAGTTCAAGAGGGCGCGCGTTCGTCACGCGCAGCGCGCTAACCTGTCTGGAAAACTCATCGGACAAGGCGCATGAATTTCAATCATTGCCAGGAGAAGCCGTCATCCGGTATCTGAAACACATCGTTGCCATCGGCTTGGTGCTTTGCCCGCCGTTACTGGCTGCCC
>SR_TP_S13solDRAFT_1000906_pt1 | contig 10194 bp, 9 predicted proteins | sample SodReaTP_S13sol_FD_11159 | JGI IMG/M metagenome (IMG submission 11159) | reverse complement strand
GTTCGGGTTCGGGTTCGGGTTCGGGCTCGGGTTCGGGTTCGGGCTCGGGCTCGGGTTCCGGTTCCGGTTCCGGTTCCGGTTCCGGTTCCGGTTCCGGTTCCGGTTCCGGTTCCACGGGACGATCGCCTTCAGCAGACATCACCGCCAACGGCTCAGGCTCTGGCCTTGGCGGCGTCTCTGGTTGCGGCTGAACATCCGGTTCCAGCCTCGCCGGGGCCGCGGCCTGTACCAGGGCCACCTGCACCACCGGGGCGGCCTCGAAGACCTCGGCGGGTCGCTCCCTGAGCATCCAGGCCAGGGCGCCACCGTGCAGTAGTACGCTGATGGACACGCCCCAGGCCAGCCAACGACCGCCACGACCAACGGACTGAGGACCCGGAGACACTGGCTGGCTGATGGCTGGCTCAAACACGAACGCGAGTATGAATACGAATCGTTCTCATTGTCAATAAAGACCTGGTCACAAACCAGTCTCTCGCGGAGGCGCAGGGTCACTGGGGAACCCCAAAAAGGCCCTCACGCCTAGGCGCAAAGACACCCCATGAAACACGTTCTTTGCCAGATCCAGGCCCACCGTAATCCTCTCGGATACGGCCTCCCCCTTCTTCATTCGATGGTTGTTAACGCCTCCCTCGCGGCACTTCAGATGCCGAGCCAGAAGAGGCAGGAGAGCATCTCATCGCCAAGAAAAGCTTTTGAAACTGTTGAATCTTTCTTCGCGTCATTGCGTCTTTGCGTCTTTGAGAGAAATCAGATTTCGATCTTCCCAGCGCCTCCGCGAGAGAATGGTTTTGGGTTCAGCGGGAAACCGCGGTGTGCCACCCAACCTGATCCTGACGACACAAAAAAGCCCGGTCCGAAGACCGGGCTTTCCGGGGTACATGGAACGGTCAGTCAGTTAGAGCCGCGACAGGATCAGGCTGTTCAGGCGACGCACGAAACCGGCAGGATCTTCCAGCTGGGCACCCTCGGCCAGCAGGGCCTGGTTGAACAGGATCTCGGCCCACTCGCCCAGCTGGGCCTCGTCCACGTCCTTGAGCTTCTGGATCAGGGCGTGGCCCGGGTTGATCTCAAGCACCGGCTTGGTGGACGGCAGTTTCTGGCCCGCCTGGCGCAGCAGCTGCTGCATGTACAGGGCCATGTCGTGCTCGTTGAGCACGATGCAGGCAGGCGAATCCGTCAGGCGATGGGAGACGCGCACGTCCTCCACCTTCTCGCCCAGGGCGGCCTTGAGCCTGGCAACCACGTCGCCGGCCTCCTTCTCCGCGCTCTCGGCGGCCTGCTTGTCCGCCTCGCTCTCCAGCTCGCCCAGGTCCAGGGCACCCTTGGACACGGACTTGAAGGGCTTGCCGTCGAACTCGGTGAGATGGCTCATGAGCCACTCATCCACCCGGTCGGAGAGCAGCAGCACCTCCACCCCGTGTTTGCGGAACACCTCCAGGTGCGGGCTGTGGGCGGCGGCGGCGTGGCTGTCGGCGGTGATGTAGTAGATGGCCTTCTGGCCTTCCTTCATGCGCCCGATGTAATCGGCGAGCGACACGTTCTGGGTGGCCTCGCCCGTGTGGGTGGAGGCAAAGCGCAGCAGGCCGGCGACCTGCGCCCGGTTGGCGTAGTCCTCGGCGGGGCCTTCCTTCATCACCTGTCCGAAGGCGGACCAGAAGGCCTGGTAGTCCTCGGGCTTGTCCTTGGCCAGTTCCTCCAGCAGGCCCAGCACCTTCTTCACGGAACCGGCACGCATGCCGTCGATCAACCGGTTGTTCTGCAGGATCTCGCGGGAGACGTTGAGCGGCAGGTCGCTGGAATCCACCACGCCGCGCACGAAGCGCAGATAGGCGGGCATGAGCTGCTCGGCGTCGTCCATGATGAACACCCGGCGCACGTAGAGCTTGATGCCATGGCGACGGTCCCGGTCCCAGAGATCGAAGGGCGCACGCTTGGGGATGTACAGCAGCGTGGTGTACTCCTGGCGGCCCTCCACCCGGTTGTGGGTCCAGGCGAGCGGGTCCTCGAAGTCGTGGGCCACGTGTTTGTAGAACTCGCGGTATTCCTCGTCCTTGATCTCGTTGCGCGAACGGGCCCACAGGGCGTTGGCCTTGTTCACCGTCTCCCATTCATCGCCCGGCTCGCCCTTGTCATCGAAGGCACGCATGTGGATGGGCAGGGGGATGTGGTCGGAGTAGCGGGTGATGATGTGGCGCAGGCGGTAGCCGTCCAGGAACTCGTCCTCGTCGGCCTTCAGATGCAGCACGATCTCGGTGCCGCGATGGGGCGCCTCCACGGTCTCGATGCTGTACTCGCCGGTGCCCTCGGAGACCCAGCGCACGCCGTGCTCAGGCCCCATGCCGGCACGCCGGGTGGTCAGCTCCACCCGCTCGGCGACGATGAACGCGGAGTAGAAGCCCACGCCGAACTGGCCGATCAGGTGGGCGTCCTTGGCCTGGTCGCCGGTGAGCCGGGAGAAGAACTCCTTGGTGCCGGACTTGGCGATGGTGCCGATGTTCTCGATCACCTCCTCCCGGCTCATGCCGATGCCGTTGTCGCGGATGGTGACGGTGCGCGCGGCCTTGTCGAACTCCACCTGGATCTCAAGCTCGCCCTGCCCTTCCAGCAGGGCGTCGTCGGCGAGGGCCTCGAAGCGCAGCTTGTCGCAGGCATCCGCCGCGTTGGAGACCAGTTCGCGCAGGAAGATCTCCTTGTTGGAATACAGGGCATGAATCATGAGGTGCAGCAGCTGGCTCACCTCGGTCTGGAAGCTCAGCGTTTCCTTGTGACCGGCGACGGACATGGGACCTCCCTTGGATCAGGCAGATTGAAAATGGACGCCATCCCGCGAATCTGTGGCGGGTCAGCGCACGAAGCTGTATTCAACAAATGGGGTCTTGGCGGGGGATTTCAAGCGTCGGGGATGGCCCAGTGCAGGCGGCTGCCACCGGCGCCGCCCGGCGCGAGGCAGTCGACCAGCCAGGGCTGCAGGTTCGCCAGGGCCTCGTGGAGCCGCCAGGGCGGGTTGAGGATGCAGAGCCCCGAACCGTTCAGGCCCGCCGGGGTGTCCAGGGGCGCGGTCCACAACTCCGCCACCAGCATGGGGCCGGGCCGGGCCGCCTCAAGCTCACGCAGCATGGCCTGGTGCCGGCCGGCCGCGAGCAGCGGATACCAGAGCAGGTACACCCCGGAAGGCCAGCGCCTGGCCGCGGCCGTCAGGGCCCGGGCCGCCGCCTGATATTCCTCGTCACGCTCATAGGGTGGATCCACCAGCACCAGGCCACGCCGCTCCGCCGGCGGCAGCAGGGCGCCCAGCAGTTCCCAGCCGTCGCGCCGGTGCACCGCCACCTGGTCATCCCGGGCGAAGAAGCCCCTGAGGGACTCCCAGGCCGCCGGGTGCAGTTCGCCGAGCACCAGGCGATCGCCGGGACGCAACAGGCCTCGGGCGATGGCGGGCGAGCCGGGATAGGCGCGCTCGCCATGGCTTGCGCGGAAGGCTTCGAGCAGCTGCAGGAACGGGGCGATGGCCTCGGGCGCGCCGGGGCACCCCATGAGCCGCCCGACCCCCTCGCGCCACTCGCCGGTCTTCTCGGCCCACTGGCTCGCCAGGTCGTAACCGGCATCGCCGGCGTGGGTGTCCAGCACGCAGAAGGGCTTGGCCTTGGCGGTCAGCGCCTGGACGATCCAGGCCAGCACCGCGTGCTTGTGCACGTCGGCGAAATTGCCCGCGTGAAAACCGTGTCGGTAGCTCAGCATGGGGATCAGCGCGGGGCCGCGGGACGGACGGGATCGGCCGGGGCCTCGCGCAAGGTATCGGTGCGATTGACCGGGGAATCCGGGTGCAGCAGGTAGGCGGCGATATCCAGGATCTGCTCCGGCGTCAGAAAGCCGTTATGGCCGAAGCGCGGCATGGCGGAACAGGGCATCTGGGACTGGGGGTTGTAGATGCGCTCATAGAGATGGCGCAGGGACTCGGGATCGAGGCCCCGGCCGATGCCGTAACCGGCCAGGGATGGCCCCAGGGTGCCGCCGGCATCGTCCCGGGGTTCGAGCATGTGGCAGGCCTGGCAGTTGCCGCCATTGGCACGGCCCGGGTCATCGGGACGCCGCGCGCCCACCCGGCCACCGTAGCCGCTGCGGGCCAGCTCCGCCCCCATCACCGGATCACCCGGCCTGAGCCCGCCCTCGGGATAACGGATGCGCGCCCGTTCCCGATTCAGGATCTCCTCGCTCAGGGCGGGACCGGGCTGGTTGCGCGCGCGGCTGCAATCCAGCTGCGTATCATCCTGCACCAGGCGGCGGGCCTCCTGGCCGGAGAGATCGCCCCAGCTGTCGCGGATCACCGCCTCCACCTGACGCTCCAGTGCGCTCAGCCCGCGCGCCTGTGTCGTCGCGGACAAGCCGGCCAGCAGGATCAGCAGGATCAGGGCTGCGATGCCCAGGGCACGCTCAGCGGCGAATGCTGGGCACATCGATCACCCCTCCCCTGCCCTGCTCGGTGAGATACAGGATCAGCGCCACGGTGGCATCGGAGACATACTCCACATCGGGGAGGCGCATCTGCCAGTGGCAGTCCCACAGACGGTGCTGGAGCGTGCGTACCGTGCCCTGGGACACCCGGTAGGTGGGCCAGCTGCCCATCACCTCGCGCACCTGCACGGGGTTGCTGATGTTCATCAGGGTCTGCAGGCGGATGCGCCGGGACTCCCGGCTGTGACAGGTGGCGCAGGACATGTCCAGCGGTCCGCTGCGACGATGGAACAGGGCCTCGCCGATGCGATACAGCTCCAGTTCCCGGGGATGTTCCAGCTGCACGGCCAGCGGCATACCGTTAGAGCGGGAGGCCACGTACACCGCCAGGGCCTCCATGTCCGACTCCCGCTCGCCGGTGGAGAAGGCATCCTGGAGCAGTTGCGCCCGGTCAAAGCCCTGCAGGTTCACAATGCAGTGCACCAGCCGGGACTCCAGGTCCTGCACCCGGCCCGCGTCCTCGAAATAGCGCGGCAGGGCGGCATAGGCGCCATCCAGCACACCAGCGCCCAGGCCCAGGTCACATGCCTCCAGGGAGACGGCATTGGGGCCGCGGGGGGCATGAAACAGCTGCTGCCCCCGTGCCACCCACAATTCCCCGGGATTGCCCTCCCGCAGCATGCGCCGGTACTCGGCGATGCTGTCGGCGCCTTCCTCGGGCACCGGGGCAGGCTGGGCCAGGACAGGTCCCGCACCGAGGCAGGCGAGAAGGATTGGCAACAACAATACGCGCATGCCGCCATTTTAGTGTCGTGCACGGCAAATATCTTGTCTTTGAATGCGCATCAGCAGACACATAGGGCGGGCCGTGCCCGCCGTCAGCCGCAGGCTCCCGATCAGCAGGCCGCCCCATGCGCAAGCGCGGCAGGCCTGGAGGTCACGCACATCGCGACAGGTAGGCGACGAGGCACACACCGTCACCGTCGCTCTAGACCACATCTGCTGACAAAAGAAAACCGCCGGCGCATGTATCAAAGCACCGGCGGCTCATCAATGCGGCGCATCCCTGCGCAACGATCGTCCTGTTATTTGTTGACCGGGGAATCCGGGTGCAGCAGGTAGGCCATGATGTCGGCAATGGCCTGTTCATTGAGCACGCCCTTGTAGCCCATGCGCGGCATGTTGGTGCAGGGGAAATAGGCGTGGGGGTTGTAGATCATCTCGTAGATGAAACGACGCGTGGCCTCGCTGTCACCGCGGCTCTTGCCATAACCGGTCAGGCTCGGCCCCAGGGAGCCACCGGTACGCTGGGGTGAGAGGGCATGACAGTTGTAGCAGGCGCCGTCCGCTGCACGCCGGCTGTGGTCGTCGGACTGATCCGCGAGGCGGAAGCCGAAACCACCCCAGGCGAGGTTGCCGCCCCGCTGCCAGTCACCCAGCTGGATACCACCTTCCGGATACTTCATCGAGGCCCTCGCCTCGGCAATGATCCGGCCTGCCTGTTCGGGGCTGGGCTGGTTGCGGGTCTGGGAGCACAGCATCTGCAGGTCATCCTGCATCATGCGCTCCCGGGCGGTCGTCCCCTCCTGGGTGGGCATGTCCAGGCGGAAGCTGTTGGACTCGAAGATCAGGTACTCGCCCAGTTCCTTGGCGCTCATCTTCGTGTAGTCGACCTTGCCGGATGCATCCGCCTTGCCGGACTCGGGTCCGGCACAGGCAGTGACCAGCAGCATCAGCGTGATCGCGGCTAGCACGGCCGCAAAGCGGGTCTTGTTCAGGGTCATCATCTCAAGTCTCCAGTCTGCGTCGGGATCAGCGCTTCATGTCAGGCAGGATTGCCGGCTGGCCGCGCGCGAGATCGGTCCAGTAAGAGATCAGCGCGATGGTGGCATCGGAACCGCCGATGGGCACCGCGTGACGCATCTGCCAGTAGCACTCGCGCACCCGGTGCTGGCTGCTGCGCACGTGGTCGTGGCCCACGCGGAAGGCAGGCCAGGAGACTGCCTTGGTCCACTCCTCTGGCATGCTGGAGTTAGGCAGCACCGAGGCGCGCACGCGCTTGCCGGTCTGGGTGTGGCAGGTGGCGCAGTTGAAGTCCATGGTGCCGCTGCGGCGGAAGAAGATGTACTCACCGGCATCGCGCATGGCCTTCTCCAGCGGATGCTTCATGGGCGGATTCCAGGGCATGCCGCTCGACTGGGCAGCAATGTAGGTCTGCAGCTTCATGTGGTCCGAGTTGGAACCGTCACGCACCCGCACCGCTGGGTCATCCGCGGCAAAGCCCTGGATGGTCATCATGCAATGCACCAGGCGGGTCTCCAGGTCCATGACACGCCCGGTATCGGCGAAGTAGCGGGGCAGTTCGGTGTAGGCGCCCGCCAGCACGCCGGGGCCCTTGCCGAAATCGCAGCTTTCAAGGGAGACGTTGTTGGGCCCCCTCGGCGTGTGGAACAGGGCCTTGCCATCCTCCATGGTCCACAGGGCGGGATTGTCCGCCATCATCATCAGGTTCTGTTCGCTCTGGGTCAGGTAGGCTGAATCCACCTTGCCTATCAACGCCTCGAGCACCAGCACGGGATCCTTCGCCGGTTGCGCATGGGCCGCGACGCCGATCGCCAGGGCCACGGGCAAGGCCAGCAACACTTTCTTCATCATGGAAAAACCTCCACCACAACGGTGACTTCGGTTAAGGGGGATGATGTGCACCGCACAAGTTCCCGGTCCCTGGGACGGGCCGGGGCTCGTTGAGGCAGAACGGGGGGACAGCACTGTCGGGGCTACCACAGTCGTCACACCACCGACAGAAAACCACGTCCTGCCGACGGAGCAACCGCAGCACGAGCCTCGAACTGAAGCGAGGACCGGTTACAGCGGTGGCATCAATATGCGCCAACGCCGGATCTTGTCAACAAGAATAAGTGTTCGATTAATTACTTATTTTTCACGTCCAGTACAGAGACACAGAAACGAAAAAGGCCACCGGCTGACGCCGGTGGCCTCAAGGCTTCGCTGAACGCCGAAGCGACAGCTAGAACATCAGACGCTTACTTGTTGACCGGGGAAGCCGGGTCAAGCACGTAAGCCATGATGTCGGCAATCGCCTGCTGGCTCAGCAGCCCGTTGGCACCCATGCGGGGCATGCTGGTGCAGGGGAAGTAGGCATGAGCGTTATAGATGATCTCGTAGACAAAACGACGGGTGGCGTCGTTGTTGCCACGGCTCTTGCCATAGCCGGTCAGGCTGGGGCCCAGGTTACCGCCGACACGGTCGGTGGCCATCTGGTGGCAGTTGTAGCAGTTGCCGCCGACTTCACGGTTGCTGTGGTCGTCGTTGTTATGACCCACGCGGAAGCCGAAACCGGACCAGGCCAGTTCACGGCCCTTGCGCCAGTCACCCAGCTGAATGCCGCCTTCGGGGTAGACGATGGAGGCACGGGCATCGGCGATGATCTGGCCGGCCTGCTCCGGGGAGGGCTGGTTACGGGTCTCGGAGCAGATCTTCTGCAGGTTGTCCTGCGTCTGACGCTCACGCACCGTGGTGCCTTCCTGGGTGGGCTGATCCAGACGGAAGCCGCCGGCCTCGAAGATGAGGTATTCGGCCAGTTCCGCAGAGCTCATCTTGGTGTAGTCAGGCTTGGCCGCCGTGGCGGTGTCAGCCGTATCGGTGGCGGCGCAGCCAACGATCAGCAGGGCCGCAAGGGCGGCGGCACCGGCCGCAAGGGTGGTTTTCTTGATCAACATCATTTTCTATCTCCTGTTGCGTCCGGGATCAGCGCTTCATGTCGGGCAGGATGGCCGGCTGGCCACGCGCGAGATCGGTCCAGTAGGAAATCAACGCGATGGAGGCGTCGGAGCCGGCCACGATCTGGCCCTGACGCATCTGCCAGTAGCAGCCGCGCACACGGTGCTGGGAGCTGCGCACATGGTCATGACCCACGCGGAAGGCGGGCCAGGAAATCGCCTTGGTCCACTCCTGCGGCACGTTGGCGTTGGGCAGTACGGAGGCGCGGATGCGCTTGCCGGACTGGCTGTGGCAGGTGGCGCAGTTCATGTCCAGAGCACCAGCACGACGGAAGAACATCTGCTCACCGGCGTCACGCAGGGCCTTCTCCAGCGGATGGCTCAGGGGCGGATTCCAGGGCATGCCGTTGGAGTAGCTGGCGATGTAGGTCTGCAACTGCATGTGGTCGGAAGTGTTGTTGTGACGCGCGCGCACGGCCGGGTCATCGGCGGCGAAACCCTGGATGGTGCGCATGCAATGTACCAGGCGAGTTTCCAGATCCATCACGCGGCCGGTGTCGGCGAAGTAACGGGGCAGTTCGGCGTAAGCGCCTTCCAGAACGCCAGGACCCTTGCCGAAATCGCAGGTTTCCAGGGAGACGTTGTTGGGACCGCGAGGCGTGTGGAACAACGCCCTGCCATCCTCGGCGATCCACAGGGCGGGGTTGTCCGGCATCATCATCAGGTTCTGCTCACTCTGAGTCAGGTAAGCGGAATCGATGGAATTGATCAACCCCTGAAGAACATCCTCCGGGTTCTTCGCGTGAGCCGAGACCCCGACGGTCAGGGCCAGAGGCAGCGCCAGCAAGGCTTTCTTAAACATGGAAACCTCCATCTATAGATTCACTTCGTTCGCGGCAGGGATGACCATCCCAAGACAACCTGTCGGGTCCAGACATGCTTTCCATGATGATCTTGAAACGAACAGGAGACCTGGATTGGCCGTGCCACAGTTTTTTATTTGACGAAAACAACGTTGGAGTGACGGCCTAAGATGCGGACCACTCGCTGCATGGCGTGGGCGCCACCGCGAACACAGCCCAGACTACTTGCATACCAACCTCCCAAGACTTTCTGTTTTCTTATCTGCAGTCATGAGCGAGCCCTCTCCCGATACATCCTGCTCATGACTGGGCTATAGCCTGATAAAGCACTGGGGCAATGTCAAGAAACAGAAAAACAACAGCATTTTCTAATATAGCGTGAACCCGTGTTAGAACGCGGCACTACGACTGCAGTGATGCAGCAGATCCCGAATTTATTCGCAGTCAGATGGAATTCATTGCGCACGCGGTGAATCCAGAATCACGCATCACGCGCCTCGTGGCGCAGCAACCAGGCCTTGATGCCCACATCCGCGCCCCGCGTACTGCCTCCGTAACCGCCCAGTCCGCCACCCGCGGGCACGACACGATGACAGGGCACCACGATGATGACCGGATTGCGCGCGCAGGCGCCGCCCACGGCGCGCGCACCACTGGCAAGCGCGTGGGCGATCTCGCCGTAGCTGCGTGTTTCACCGCAAGGGATTTCAAGCAAGGCCGACCAGACCCGGCGTTGAAAGGGCGTGCCCTGCTCGGCCAGCGGCAGATCAAAACGAAACGCGGGATCGTCGAAGTAACAACGAAGCTGACGCGCCACTTCCGCGGACAAGTCATGACGCGGCGCACAAAGCGGTGTCGTGTCGGAAAGATAGTCGATGGCGCTCAGCAGCTTGCCGCCATCGCAACGAATGCCCAGACGCCCGACGGGCGTCTGGATCACGGCATCATGGTCCATGGTGATCTCCCAGCCAACCTGCTAGCCCGCATATCTCACCGGGATCGCGGGAGCAGGCGAAGGATTCGTGCCCGTAGGCGCCGCTCTGGAACGAAACCCATAGCAATAGCTATGGGTTGAGTGAAGAGCAAGCCTACGGGCGCGAAGACGAGCCTGAACCGCGATAGGACTCCGGCGGGAACAG
>SR_TP_S13solDRAFT_1000904_pt1 | contig 10197 bp, 6 predicted proteins | sample SodReaTP_S13sol_FD_11159 | JGI IMG/M metagenome (IMG submission 11159) | reverse complement strand
GGTGACCGCCGGGGCGCAGTTCGAGTTCGAGTGGAGCGGCTCGATTCATCCGCGCGACTACATCATGATCGTTCCCGCCGGCGCGCCCGACGATGCGCGCGGCAGTTACACGCGGGCACGCGATCGCACCCGCGACAGCCTGACCGCGCCGGGCGAGGCGGGCGATTACGAATTGCGCTATCGCCTGCACGCCGACGACCGCATCGTGGCACGGGCAGCGCTGCGGGTGGTGGCGACCGAAGTCACGCTGTCCGCCCCGGACGAGGCAGTCGCCGGCTCGGACATCACGGTTTCCTGGAATGCCAGGGTGCATCCCCGGGACTACGTCACGGTGGTGCCCGTCGGCACCCCGGACGACCAGACCGACGGCTACAGCCGCGTCCGGGACGACAGCAGGACCACCCTGCGCATGCCCGGCGAGGCCGGCGAGTACGAACTGCGCTACATCCTGCAGGCCGACCAGCAGGTCATGGCGCGGCATTCGATCAGCCTGCTTGCGCCCGAGGTAACGCTGCGCGCACCCGATCGCGTGCCGGCCGGCGAGCGCCTGGTGGTGCACTACGAGCCGGCGATCCACCCGCGCGACTACATCACCATCGTGCCCAGCGGCGCGCCCGACGACGCCTACGAGAGCTACCAGCGCGCACGCGATCGCAACGAAACCACCCTGACCGCGCCGGAGGCGCCGGGCAACTACGAGATTCGCTACCTGCTCCAGGTCAACGACCGGGCCATCGCCAGGCGCCCGCTGGTGGTCGAGTAGCGCGGCGCTTGAACCGCCCTCGCGGCAGCCGCCGGTTCGCAACCGGGCCGGTTGGCAGATCCGGAGAGCGGTTTGCGTAAGATGGATCAAACTCAAGACGACCCGCTCTATCCCGATGCAACAGACCCTGCGCAAGCCCGGTTTCGGCGAGCGGCTCAAGCAGCTCGCCTACCTCATCAAGCACACGTTCACGATCGTCGGGCGCGACCCGGGCATCATGCGGCCCTGGTTGCGCATGACGATTTACGGTCTGGTGCTGACCTGCCTGTTCTTCTTCGCCGTCACGGCCTTCATTGTCGGCGCCGGCGGAACGGGTACGGTGCTGCTGTTGGTCTCGATCCTGCTGTTCATCTACCGGTTCTTCTTCGACACGCGCCAGGAATTGCGGCAGGCCTGGCTGGTGAGCGAGGCGCTCAAGGGCGAGAGACGCTCGGCCGAGGAGGCGAGGTCTCGGGTGAAGGCGTTGGCCTGGACGGCGCGCAAGATCGCCCTGATCGACATGCTGGTGGCAGGGTTGCTGTCGATGGCGCGAAGCAACGGCAAGGCCGGAGCGCTGGTGCGCCTGTTCATGAAGGGCCTCGAGGAAGTCTGGGACCTGCTCAACAACTACCTGTTGCCCTCGGCCGCGGTCGACGGCCACGGCATTCGGGAGTCGGTCTCGCGCATGGGCACGCTCAAGGACAATGTGCCCGAGACCCTGGCCGGTGTGTTCGGCATCGACATCGCCGCGCGCGCGGTCGGCAGCATCATGGCGCCGGTCTATCTCCTGCTCGTCGTCGGCGCCATCGCGCTGGGCCTGTGGGTGGGCGACGCCGTGCCGGCCTTCTACGCCGGTGACGTCCGCGACATGCTCGACAACGTCGAGGCGGATTTCCTGCCGGCCGAACTGCATTTTTCCTGGCTGCCCCTGCTGATCGCCATCTGGCTGGGCAAACTCGGCGGGGTGGTGCTCGACCGGCTGACCAGTTCGGTCAAGGTCATCTACTTTTCGATCTTCTACATGCGCATCACCCACGTCGAGGCCATCATTCCCGAGATCCGCGGCGAGCTCGACGCCTACCTGCGAATGGAGGCCGAGGACCCCGGACCGGTGGCGCAACCCTCCACCGTCTGAGTCGCCCGGACTTGGCGGGGGCACACGCGGCGGCTAAGCTGGCGCGTGTTCCCGCTCACCGAGGTCTTGTTCGAACGTGCCCGACCACAAGCGAAGCGCGCTCTGGCGCGAACACCCCCGCCGCCACGACATACCTCTGCTCATCGCCGTTTCGGCCGTCACGCTGGTGGCGGGCCTGGTGACTCCGATCGTGCGCATCGAATCGTCGCTGGCTTCGGATTCCTCGTATTCGATCCTCGGCGGCATCGCCGGCTACTTCGGCGACGGCCGGTTCTTCATCGGCTCGATCATCCTGCTGTTTTCCTGCGTGTTTCCGGGCATCAAGCTGATCGCCCTGGGCTGGTTGTGGTTCGCGCCGACCGTGCCCGAGAACCGGCGCCGCAGCCTGCGCATCATCGAGCCGCTGGGAAAATGGTCGATGCTCGACGTGCTGGTGGTGATCCTGTTCGCCGGCGCGGTCAAGCTGGGCCTGATCGCGGACGCCACCGTGCTGTCCGGCGCCTACGTGTTCGGCACCGCCATCCTGCTGTCGATGATCGTGGTCATGCTGATCGCCGCCATCGCCGGTCCGGAGCACCGCTACCTGTCTTCACCGCGCAGCCGGTCCGTGCTGCTGCCCGTGCTGGCCGTGACCAGTCTGATGCTGCTGGCCGCCGGCCTGTCGCTGCCGATGATGAAGGTCGAGAAATGGCTGTTCTGGCAGGAGAGCTACTCGGTGCTGTCGGGCGCGCTCGAGCTGGTCGCTGACGGCGAACTGCTGCTGGCCGTCGGCTTCTTCCTGTTCGTGATCGTGCTGCCGCTGCTGGTGCAGCTGGCACTGGTCGTGCTGTCGTTGCTGCAATTGTTCGGCCACGGTAGCGAAAGGGCGATTGCCGCGCTCATCGAATTCCAGCGCTGGGCCATGGTCGACGTCTTCGCGCTGGCACTGTGCATCGCCCTGATCCGGCTGGCGGACATGGCCACGGTCGAAGCAAGAATCGGGCTGTACTGTTTTGCCGCTGCCGTCGTACTGACCCCGATCGTCTCGTTCCGGCTTCGCGCGCTGCACAAGCGGCAGTAGCCGGCTTCCGGTCTACTGGTACAAGAAGCCGCGGCCGGCTCGATGGCCGGCCTGCGGGCGTCAGATCGGCCAGAGATCCCAGAGCAGGCCGAACAGCGAAAGACTGACCGTGCCCAGCGCGACCAGCATCAGCCCGAACCGACCGGCCGGTGCGATATTGCCGCGATAGCGCCAGGCCTGGATCGTTCCAAGCAGGCCCAGCAACAGCGCCAGCGGGCCGAACCAGGCGACCAGTCCGGCCCAGGAAACCAGGCCGAACAGCAACATCGCCTCGCTGACTTCCATCGTGGCCTGCACGGCCGCGCCGAGACCCCCGGCGTAGAGGGAGCCGGAGACCGTTGCCAGCCAGACGATCAGGCGCGTGCTGCCGGCCGCTTCCAGGCGCTGGCCGTCGATACGGCGCGCGAGCCAGGCCAGCAGGATCACGACCAGGCCAAGCACCGACAGCAGGGCGGAAATCCCACCCCAGGCCATGTGTGCCTTGAAGCGTTTCTCGTGTTCCTGTTGCAGCACCACGGCCTTGATGGTGGCGCGCGTGGCGAAATGGGGCGCGATGTATTCGGCCGCCTGTTCGCCTTCCTCGACACATTCCATGTCGAGCTCCGCGGCGGGATCGTCGAAGAAGCCGTTGAGGAAATCGCCGGCGCAGTCGAGCGATCGAGTCGGACCGTGCCCGGCGTGCGGGAAAACCACCAGACGGCCATTGCTGAAACCGGGCATGATCGCCTCGGCCAGGGGCACCGGCGTGACCGGGTCCCAGGCGCCGTTGGCCACCACCACCGGCAGGTCGGTCTCGACCAGCTCGAACTGGGCCGGGTCGCGCGGGGCCAGGCCGGCCTCGCGGCAGATTCCGGGTGCATCCCGGATCACCTGAAGCGCGCCGAAGGCTCGCGCGAGCGTCGGGTAGTCGCGAAAATCGTCCGGGGCGGACTCGGCCCAGCGATCGACGTAGCCGTCGAGACAGCGCACCGCCACGGACATCCCCATGCTGATGCCGATACCGCCGTCGAAGTCGGCCAGGGCGAGGGCGCGGAAGAAGGTCTCGTCGCGTTCCTCGACCGCTTCCGCCAGGCCCGACATGATGGCCGGGATCGCGGGGTGGCTGGACTGCTCGTAGAGCAGGCTGAAGGGCAGACCGGCGATGAGATCGGCGAAGAACCAGGCTTCTCCGCCGGGATAGCGCTCGCTCTTCGGCACTTCCACCTGGACCGGGTCTTCGCTCATGTTGGCGATGGCGGCGCGATATCGGCGCTCCAGTCCCGCGAAGGCTCCAGCGCAGTCCGCCTGTTGCTCGCAGGCCGCGAACAGCCGTTCCAGATTCCGTTCGTGCCAGTGCGGGATGCGCATCAGGTCGCGCAGATCCAGTGGCACGATGGTGTCGATCACCGCCGCGTGAATACCGTCGGGATCGACCTTCATGTAGGCCTGGCCGAGGACCGAACCATAGGAAATGCCCCAGACGTTCCAGCGCTCGAAGCCCAGGGCCATGCGCAGGGCCCGGACATCACGTGCATTCTCGAAGGTGTGGTAGCCGGTGACGTCGACGCCGCGGGCCGTCGCGCCCTCGATGCAGGCACGGGCCTGCTCGAACATGGCCCGCTGGCTGTCAGCGAAGTTGTCGGCCAGGTAGCGGGCACGGTTGCGGTCGGCAAAGAAGGGGCAGAAATCGCCCGAATAGCCGATGCCGCGCTGCTCGAGAATGTAGAGATCGCGGCCGTTGACGATCGAGTGGTCCTTGAGCCGCTTGACGTAGCCTTCGACCGTCACCCCCGGCCCGCCGGTCAGGTAGATGACCGGGTCGTCGCGAACCTCGACCGTCTCACCGTCTTCGTCCTCGCCGCGCGCCACGATGCGCACGAAATGCAGCTCGATGGTGCGACTCCCTTCGACCTCGCGGTTTTCGGGCACCTGGATCAGGCCGCATTCGATCTCACCGGGCTCGTAGTCGATGCGGCCGCGAAACGGGCAGATCACGGTGTCGTGGCCGGCCTGGCGCAGCCACTCGAACGCCTCGCCGGGCAAAGGCTCCGGCTCGTCCTCGACCGGATCGACGTCAATCAGCACGGCCTCGTCGAGCTCGATCGGGGTCTCGTCCTGGAGGGCGAGGGCGGGCAGGGCCGGCAGCAGGGTAAAGATGAACAGCAGGCGGTACATGGCAGATCTTCCCGGACAGTTCGGACCGGCCCACACTAGCGCAATCCGCCGCCCGCTGACAGTGCCGCTGGTCAGGACAGGCGATGGCTGGTATCGTCAATCATTCTCATCTGAACCGGACCGGGAAGAACCGCCATGAGAATTTTCGCAATCGTCTGCCTGGCCGCCGGGCTGATGCTCAACTGCGCCCAGGCCAGGGCAGAACAGGAACCGAGCATGATCGACACCATGCGCGACATGCAGTATTTCCTGCACAAGCTCGACCTGTCGGTTCGGGCCGGCAACCATCAACTGGCGGATTTCTACGCGCACGAGGTCGAGGAGAACATCGAGAATGCACAGAAGATCGAGGACTATCATGGCGTCAAGGTGGCTGAACTGACCACCGCCATGCTGGTGCCGGCATTCGAGGCTTTCGAAGAGGCGGTTGACGGGCAGGACGGCGAGGCCATCGACGCCGGGCTGGATCGCCTGATCAATGCCTGCAACGCCTGCCACCAGGCTACCGGCTACGGCTTCATCCACATCGTCCGGCGCGCGGACAATCCCTACCTGCAGTCGTTCGAACCGCGCGACTGATCAGCCGCCGCGGCGCCGGCCGCTGCAGACCCTGCTCGAGGCGTTCGGCGGGGTCGCGCCCGGCGCACAACGCGATCCGCTCCAGCGCGAAGACCATGGCCGCGCCCGGACCGCGCGAGCTGCGTGGGGCATGGGCCGGACGGCATGTGCAACGCATCACATTCCGGCATGACCAATGGGCTATTGGCTGGACGGGCGGGCTGGTTTAGGGTAGTCGAGTCCAACCGGATTCACTTCCCCCTGTCCCATGCAAGGAGCCTCTCCAGCCATGAAACCCAGACTTCTGCTGCTCGGCCTGGCAGCGTTCGCGACGATTGTGTCGCTGGCGGCCAGCGCGACCGAACGGGCCGAACCTCTCTCTTACCTCGACCAGCTGCCGCCGCAGCTCGACCGCCAGTTGTTCTTCGACGATCCGGAGATTTCCGGCGCCCAGATTTCCCCCGACGGAAAGTTCGTGACCTTCATGCGCCCCTTCGAAGGCGTGCGCAACATCTGGATCAAGGACATCGACGAAGACTTCGAGGCCGCCCGGCCGCTGACGGACGACGACCGGCCCGTGCCCGGCTACTTCTGGAGCCGCGACGGCAGGTTCGTGCTCTACGTCCAGGACAAGGGTGGCGACGAGAACTTCCACGTCTGGGCGGTCGACGTCACGGCCGATCCGGACCAGGGCGAGCGCGTGCCGCCGGCGCGGAACCTGACCGATATCGACGGCGTGCGCGCGCAGATCTACGATGTCCCCAAGTCGATGCCCGAGTACATCTACGTCGGTCTCAACGATCGTGATCCGGCCCTGCACGATGTCTACCGGGTGGAGATCGCCACCGGCGAGCGTGAACTGCTGATCGAGAACACCGACAACATCGCCGGCTGGGGTTTCGATCTCGAGGGCGAGCTCCGCCTGGCGGTGCGCCAGACCGAGGACGGCGGCACCGAAACGCTCAGGGTCGCCGACGGCGAGATCGGCGATTCGCTCTATCGCTGTTCCTGGCAGGAGACCTGCGGCCCCAACCGTTTTCATGCCGACAACCGGCGCGTCTGGTTCCAGACCAACAAGGGTGAGGAAAACGACCTGGTTTCGCTCTACCTGATGGACCTGTACAGCGGGGAGCTGGAGTTCGTCGAGCGCGACCCCGAGGGCGAAGTCGATTTCAGCGGCGCGGTCTACTCCAACGCCAGCGATGAACTGCTGGCCACCGTCTATGTCGGCGACAAGCCGCGCATCTATCCGAAGGATGAGCGTTTCGAACAGGCGCTGGCATTCCTGCGCGAGCAGCTGCCGGAAGGCGAGATCGGCCTGAATTCGCTGACCGCCGACGACTCGCTGGCACTGGTGAGGCTGTCGCGCGACGTCGACCCGGGCACCGTCTACCTGTTCGACTGGAAGAACATGGAAGTCAGAGAGCTGTATCGCTCACGGCCCGAGCTGCCGATCGAACACATGGCCGAGATGGAACCGGTTCGCTATGCCGCTCGCGACGGCCTCGAGATTCCCGCCTACCTGACCCGGCCGAAGGGCGTCGAGGGCGAGAAACTCGCCCTGGTGGCGCTGATCCACGGCGGCCCCTGGGCCCGCGATACCTGGGGCTACGACCCGCTGGCCCAGTTCCTGGCCAACCGCGGCTATGCCGTGCTGCAGCCCAACTTCCGCGGTTCGACCGGCTACGGCAAGGCCTTCCTCAACGCCGGCAACAACGAGTGGGGCGATGCCATGCAGGACGACATTACCGACGGCGTCCGGCAGCTGGTCGAGCAGGGCCTGGTCGACCCCGAGCGCGTGTGCATCATGGGCGGCTCCTACGGCGGCTACGCCACGCTGGCCGGCATGACCTTCACGCCCGAGCTCTATGCCTGCGGCGTCGACATCGTCGGTCCTTCGAACCTGATCACCCTGCTCAACTCGATTCCGCCCTACTGGGGCCCGATCCGCAGGATCTTCACCCTGCGCATGGGCGACCCCAGCACCGAGGAAGGCAAGGCGCAGCTCGAACGCCAGTCGCCGCTCAATCATGTTGAAAGGATCCAGCGCCCGCTGCTGGTCATCCAGGGCGCCAACGACCCGCGCGTGAAGCAGGCCGAGTCGGACCAGATCGTCGTGGCCATGCGCGAAGCCGGCCTGCCGGTCGAGTACATCGTGGCGCCCGACGAAGGCCACGGGTTCCGCGGCCGCGAGAACCGCCTGGCGATGTTCGCGCGCACCGAAGCCTTCCTCGCCACGCACCTGGGCGGCCGCTACCAGCAGGAGATGGAAGACGATATCGCCGAGCGGCTGGAGGCGATTACGGTCGACGTCGGCAGCGTCGAGTTGCCGCAACCCGCCGGCGAGCTCGATGCGGCAAGAACCCTGCCGCTGCCCACCGCCGATTCCGACAGGGTGGCCACCGGGCAGTTCAGCTATCTCACACGGCTGGAACTCCAGGGCAACGAGTTCGAGATGCAGGCCGAAAGGAGCATCCGCAGGGCGTCGGAGGAGGGTGGCGAGCAGTTGGTCATCACCACCGAGACCTCCTCGGCGATGGGCGCGGCGACCGACCGCTTCGTGCTCGATGGCGATTCGCTCAGGCCGATCAGCCGCAGCCTCAGCCAGGGTCCGGCGACGATCGAGGTGGAGTTCGATTCGCGCCGGGTCAGCGGCACGATCAGCGCCGGCCAGGACATCCCCATCGACATCGAGCTGGACGCGCCGGTCTACGGCGGCGATGCCGCGCTCGAAGCGGTGATCCTCGGCCTGCCGCTCGAAGAGGGCTTCCGCGCGCCGGTGCGATTCGCCGAGGTCGGCGTGCAGCAGCGGGTTCGCTATTTCGTCATCAGGGTTCAGGGGCGCGAGTCGATCGAGGTGCCGGCCGGTTCGTTCGAAGCCTGGAAGGTCGGTCTCGAGGCGCTCGACGGCGAGGGCGGCGACATGACGATGTGGGTGTCGGCCGAAGCACCGCGCATGGTGCTGCGTGCCGAGGGCAAGCTGCCGCCCCAGATGGGCGGCGGGTCGTACGGAACGGAGCTGACCGCCACGGGCGAATGAACGCCCTTTCGTTCCACTGAACTGGAGAGAGGCCCGGCTAGTGTCGGGCCTTTTTCTTTTGTTCGTTCCGGCGCTTTGGGCGGCGGGGCATTGATTGGGTTGGCACCACTGGTCGCTGAGGTGGTCTCGACAAGTCAAAGGCGTTCCGCCCGCCTGCTTCGCAGGCTGATGGCGGGTACCTTTTTTCCAGAGCGAAAAAAGTAACCAAAAATCGCTCTTCAAAGTCAAAGTCCCACGATCCGGGGATTCAGGAGCTTGGTGGCTGTGCGGGCTGGCCCCTTCGGGGCGCTGCCTTCGCGAAGATTCCGTCGGACGAGCCGGTGGCAATAGCAGGAGTGAGACGAAGTCGCCACGAGAGCGGCTCAGCTTCGATCGGTTGGCTTCGGATAGAGTGGCGAAACAGTCAGACTCCCGGTCTTCGAAATCGGGAGCTCCATGAACTGCGGCAAACTGCAACGGCTACTGTCTCCATTTACCGCAGTGGGCGCGAGCTTTGTGCGCGGTACGCCCACTCCCAAGCGCAAGCCACTGATATCTCCCATGGCCACTTTCGGAAATCATCCCGGGCAACACGCGACCAGCCGGTTCCTCGCGAAGCCCGCAAACCGAAGGGGCCAGCCCCCTAAGCCACCAAGCTCTTGCGGCAACCGAGCGCTGGACTTTGAAGTTAGAGAGCGCTTTTGCTTACTCAACCCACGACAACCGGGTTGCGCCGTGGCTCAGAGTTTCGGACGCGTTCGCCTGCGAGGCGAGACGGATATTGACCTGTCCACACCCGCACCGCGCCCGGTGACGCCAACCTCACCCAAGGCCTAAAGAAAAACGCCGCGTCAGCCGGCCAGTCGTGAAAAAACGTCCTTCGCCTCACCGTTGAACAACACGAACCGGAACACGAGATCCTCGGACGCATGTTCCTTCACCGTCTCGATGGCGATGCACGCCGCTTCCTCGAGCGGGTAGCCGAAGGCGCCGGCGGACAGGGCCGGGCAGCCGATCGAGCGAATGTCGTTTTCGGCGGCCAGCTCGAGCACGTTGCGATAGGCTTTCTCGAGCAGCTCATCGGACGGCCTGTCCATGCCGTAGCGGGGCCCGAGCACGTGGATGACCCAGCGATTGGGCAGGTCGAAGGCTTCGGTAATGACCGCCTCGCCCGGCTCGATCGGGGCCAGGGGTCGACAGGCCTCGGCCAGTCGCGGCCCGGCGGCGCGGTGCAGCGCGCCGGCCACGCCGCCGCCGGGCATCAGTTGCGCGTTGGCGGCGTTGACCACGGTATCGACTTCGGGCTGATTGGCAATGTCACCCTCAATGATTTCGATCGGCATCGGGCCTCCGTTTCAGTCGCATCCGGCGCCATGATGCCATCGGCCCGATTCAGTCGCCTCCACCGGCTGCGAATTCGGGATACGCCTCCATGCCGCAGTCGACGCGGTCCAGGCCGGCCAGCTCGTCGTCGGGATGGACACGCAGGCCGATCGCGAGCCGCAGAATGAACCAGAAGAGCAGGCTGG
>SR_TP_S13solDRAFT_1000903_pt1 | contig 10206 bp, 9 predicted proteins | sample SodReaTP_S13sol_FD_11159 | JGI IMG/M metagenome (IMG submission 11159) | reverse complement strand
CGCCCATGCGCTCCAGGCCGACCAGGGTGTCGCGGTCGAGCCGAAACAGATCGGCGGGGCTGTGCACCAGGTCCTGCTCGACCAGCTGGGCAATCACCTTCTCACCCAGGCCTTCGATGTCCATGGCGGCACGTCCGGCGAAGTGCTCGATGGCGCGCCGGCGCTGGGCCGGGCAGACCAGCCCGCCGGTGCATCGCGCCACCGCCTCGCCTTCGACCTGCTCGACCGCCGAATCGCACTCGGGACAGCGTTCGGGCATTCGCCAGAGTTCCGGCTCGCCTTCCCGGCGCTCGGGGATCGAACGCACGATTTCGGGAATCACGTCACCGGCCCGCCGCACCACGACGAAATCGCCGGGCCGAACATCCTTGCGCCGGATCTCATCCATGTTGTGCAAGGTCGCGTTGGTGACCGTCACGCCGCCGACGAAGACCGGTTCGAGGCGGGCCACCGGCGTGAGCGCCCCGGTACGGCCGACCTGTACCTCGATCGAGAGCAGCCGCGTGACTTCCTCCTGGGCAGGAAACTTGTGTGCCAGCGCCCAGCGCGGCGCTCGCGAGACAAAGCCGAGTTCCTGCTGCTGATCCAGATCGTCGACCTTGTAGACCACGCCGTCGATGTCGTAGTCGAGCCGGTCGCGTCGGTCACCGATCGACGCGTAATACTCGAGCAGACCGCTCAAGCCCCTGACGGACTTCGCCTCGGGGCTGACCGGCAAGCCCAGTTCGCGCAACACCGCCAGAATCTCCGAGTGTCGCGAAGGCAGGCCGTCGGTGGTTGCTGACTGGTAGCAGAAGAAGTGCAGCGGCCGCTGTGCGGTGATACCGGGGTCGAGTTGCCGCAGGCTGCCGGATGCTGCATTGCGCGGGTTGACGAAGGTCTTCTCGCCGTTGTCGGCCAGTCGCCTGTTGAGTTCGGCGAAGCCGGAGCGGGTCATGAAGATCTCGCCGCGCACCTCGAGCAACTCGGGCGGATCGGATCCGCGCAAGGTCAACGGCACGGCGCGAATCGTGCGCACGTTGGCGGTCACGTTCTCGCCGCTGCGGCCGTCACCCCGGGTGGCGGCCAGCACCAGCCGGCCCTGCTCGTAGCGCAGCGCGATGGCCACCCCGTCGAGTTTCGGCTCGGCGCTGTAGGCGACCGTTTCGACGTCGAGCAGATCGCGCACGCGCCGGTCGAACTCGGCCACCTCTTCCTCGCTGAAGGCATTGCCCAGCGACAGCATCGGAATTCGATGCGTGACCGTCTCGAAACCGGATAGCGGCTCGGCACCGACACGCTGGGTCGGCGAGTCCGCACTGACCAGTTCGGGATACTCGGTCTCGAGTTCCTGCAGCTCGCGCATGAGGCGGTCGTACTCGGCGTCCGAAACCACCGGATCGGCGAGCACGTAGTATCGGTAGTTGTGTTCGCGCAGACTCTCGCGCAGGGCTTCGACACGCTGCATCGCATCGCCACGGCTGCCGCTCATTCGGACATCACTCCGCCTTGATCAGACCCGACTGGCGGTCGTACTCGCGCATCTCCTCCCGAATCTGGGCGATGCGCTGGCGCGTCAGCAGACACTTGGCATCATCGAGCACATCGGCCGCCAGCAGCTGGCTGATGCGCTCTGCGGTCGCCAGCATGGCATCCCAGGCGTCCAGGGCGCTGACTGGCGCCGGCAGGGTCAGGAACAGCGTGACACCCGGCGTATCGAAAACGTTCCACTGCGACGGGTCGAAATGGCCCGGCGCGGTCAGGTTGGCCATCGAGAACACGGGCTTCTTTGCCCCCTCGTGCCGGCGATGGAAGATGTTCATCTCGCCGAAATTGAGACCGGCCTTGATGGCCGCGTCGAGCAGTTCGGAGCCGCTGATGCGCTTGTCGCCGCGGCGACAGATGTAGAGATAGACGATCTTGTCGGGCGCTTCGTGGATCCCCTCGCCACCGTTCGCCAGATGACCTTCCGCCTGGCCGCCCGCATCGTCGTCGGTGGCGGCCGGCCACAGCGAGGCGTTCTCGACCCGGCTGGCTGCACGATCGGACTGGCTGGCCGGGCGCCGCGCACCCTCGCCGTCGCCGATGGTCGGCTCGCGACGCGCGGCGCGCCAGCGGGCATGATTGCGCTTGGTCTCGCCTTCGGGCTTGTGCAGCAGCACGATCAGGGCCAGCACCACCAGACCGATGAGGATCAGGATCAGGCGCAGATTGTCCACGGCTTCCAACCTCGAGCGTTGCGGTGATGGAGAGTGTAACCGAAGCCGGGCGGAAGCCCCGGCCCGATCACGCTTCGGCCAGCGCCACGGCGCGGTCGAGATCGACCGATACCAGGCGTGAAACGCCGGGCTCGCGCATGGTCACGCCCAGCATCTGGTGGGCGACTTCCATGGTGACCTTGTTGTGCGTGACGACCAGGAACTGCACCTGCTCGGACATCTCGCGCACCATATCGGAGAAGCGCCCGACATTGGCGTCATCCAGCGGCGCATCGACCTCGTCGAGCAGGCAGAAAGGTGCCGGATTGAGGTTGAAGATCGAAAACACGAAGGCCACCGCCGTAAGTGCCTTTTCCCCGCCCGAGAGCAGGTGAATTCGCGCGATCCGCTTGCCGGGCGGGCGTGCCAGGATGGCCACGCCGGCCGACAGCCAGTCCTCGCCGACCATTTCCAGGTAGCCGTGACCGCCTCCGAACAGCCTCGGAAACAGGGTTTCCATGTTCTTGTTGACCTGTTCGAAAGTTTCACGAAAGCGCGTGCGCGTGTCGCGGTCGATTCGCTCGATCGCCTTCTCGAGGGTATCGAGTGCCTCGACCAGGTCCTGGTACTGTCGATCCAGGTATTCCTTGCGCTCCGACTCGGTCTCGTACTCGTCGATGGCAGCCAGGTTGACCGGCTCGAGGCGACGGATCTTCTGCTCCAGTGATTCGAGTTCCTGCTGGTACTCCGCTGCCTCCGCGCCTTCCGGCAACTCCGCGAGCAGTTGCTCGAGGCTGGCATCGAGTTCCTCGATCCGGTCGGCGATGGCCTGTGCCTTCAGCTGGGTTTCCTTCAGGGCCAGCTGACGACTCGACTGGTCGGCGCGAACCTGCTCGGCTTCGGCCGCCGCGGACTGGCGCAACTCGTCGTGCTCGCGCCACTTCGCCTCGAGCGACTCCAGCTGCGCACGCGCCTCGCGCAGGCGCTCCTCGATGCCCAGACGCTGGTCGAGCAGTTCGTCGCGTCGCTTCTGCTGTGCCGCCACCGGCTCGTCACCCTGCGCCAGCGCCTCGCTGAGCTCGAGGTAGCGCGACTGCAGTTGACCGACCTGGTTATCCATGCGTTCGATCGACTGGCGCAGGGACTCCAGGCCGGCACGACTGGACTCGACCTTCAGCGACAGCTCCTCGCGCCGCCGGCGCGCTTCGCCAAGCTGTGCACGTGCCTGCTGGCGGGCCTCGTCGAGCGCGCGTCGCTCGCGCTGCAGGGGCTCGCGCGCAGCCTCGGCCTCCTGCATGCGTTGAAGCGCGGCTTCCATGCTGCCGCGCGCCCGCGTGACCGCTTCGCCGTCCTCGGCCTGGCGAGCCCTGAGCTTGTCCATCTCCTCCTGGGCGGCCTGGCGTTGCTTGTTCAGACTTTCCAGGCGAGACTCCAGGCTGCTGAGTTGTCCCTGCAGGCGGGCCTGCTCGCGCTGTCCGGCCTCCAGCCGGGAAGCGTGCTCGGTCAGTTCGGTCTCGCACCGATCCAGCGCGTCGCGCGCTTGGGCCAGTTCCGCCTCGATCGATGCGATCCGCTGATCGTCGGTCTGGAGCAGTTCGCCCAGCGCGCGAATCTCCTGCTCGCGTTGCAGCATGCCGGCCTCATCGCTGGCCTGACGCGGTCGGCGCAACCAGCCATGGCCCAGCCAGGTACCATCGGGGGTAATCACCGATTCGTGAGCCGGCAGTTGCTCGAGCCTGCTCTGCGCCGCTGCCTGATCATCCACGCAGTGGATCCGGCCGAGCAATTCCGCCAGCGCTCCGGCACCGTTGACCTTCTCGGCCAGGGTCCCGGGCCCGGCCTCGGTCGCACGATCATCGACCATGCGCAGTCCCGCTTCGGGCAGGGGGGCGCCAAGATGCGGCCGGAGGCCGTCGACCCGAACGGCCTGCAGCCAGTCATCGAGCACCGTTTCAACGGCACGATTCCAATGGTGGTCCGCGACTTCGAGCCGGTGGAGCAGCCGGGGTTCGCCATCCAGCCCCTGACGCTCGAGCCAGCGCTCGAGTTCTTCGTCATTGCCCTCTGCCTGGTTGAGCAGTCGCAGGGAATCCCTGCGTGACTGGTGTTCGTGGCGTTCGGCACGGGCGGCCTCGAGGTCGTTGCGCAGCTGCTCGATGCGGGCGCGCAGCTCGCCGACACCGGCGCGTTTGCGCTCGATGTCCTCGCGCTGGCTGTCCAGGCGCTGCTCGCTGTCATCGATCTGGACCGCCAGCGTGCCGCGTTCTTCCTCGAGCCGTCGCACGGCCGCCTCGCCCTGATCGTTGTCGAGTGCCCTGAGCCGCTCGGCGGCCCGGTTCATGCGGTCGTCGAGGTGCTCGATGCGCTGACGCAGAAGCTCGGCCTCGCTCGATGCGCTGCCGGAACCCTCCTGGTGAGCCTGCCAGCGCTGCTGCCAGTCCTCCATTGCCTGGTCGATCCGTTCGGCCTCGGCCTGCGCCTGGTGTTCGCCATCCCTCGCGGCCTCGAGCTCGGGGCCCAGGCGTGCCAGCAGTTCCGAGGTTTCCTTGACCTGGGCCTTGTCGAGCACCAGGTGCTGCTTGAGCTCGTTGAGCTGGGCCTCGGTTTCGGCATGCTCGGACTGCTGGCGCTTGCGAATCTCGCGCTGGTGCTCGATCGCCTGTTCGATGCGTGCGATCTCGGCGGCAACTTCGTACAGTTCGCCCTGCACCTTCGCCACCGCGTCGCGTGCTTCATGCTGGCCCTGGCGCAGGGTTTCGAGCTCCTTCTCGGCCGCGCGCTGGCGCGACAGGGTCGATTGCAGCTTGTTCTCGACCTCCCGGAGCTTTCTCTCCTCGCCTTCCGACCGCGTTCTGAGCTCGCGCCAGCGCAGCGCCATCAGGCGCGCCTCGTCGGTCCGGTAGCGGGCCTTGAGCTTCTTGTACCGTTCGGCGGCATTGGCCTGGCGCTTGAGCTTGTCGAGGTGCTTGCTGACTTCCTCGCGCAGGTCGCTCAGGCGTTCCAGGTTCTCGCGCGTGTGGCGAATGCGGTTTTCGGTCTCGCGGCGGCGTTCCTTGTAGCGCGAGATGCCGGCCGCTTCCTCGAGGAAGCCGCGCAGGTCTTCCGGGCGCGCCTCGACGATCTGCGAGATCATGCCCTGTTCGATGATGGCGTAGCTGCGCGGACCAAGACCGGTTCCGAGGAACAGGTTGGTAATGTCCTTGCGGCGGCACTTGGTGCCGTTGAGCCAGTAGATCGACTGACCGTCACGGGTGACCTGGCGCTTGACCGAGATCTCGTTGTAGTCGGCATACTCGCCGCCGGCCCGGCCGTCGCTGTTGTCGAAGATCAGCTCGACCGTGGCCGTCGAGACCGGCTTGCGCGCGCTGGAGCCGGAAAAGATCACATCGCTCATCGACTCGCCCCGGAGCTGACGGGCCGAGCTCTCGCCCATCACCCAGCGTACCGCGTCGATGATGTTGGACTTGCCGCAGCCGTTCGGCCCGACGATACCCATCAGATTGGAGGGAAACTTGATCGAGGTCGGCTCCACGAAGGATTTGAAGCCGGACAATTTCATTGCGGTCAGTCGCATGCGGGCAGAGTATTGATCCGAGTTGTTGTAATGTACGCGCTTTTGACGCCAGGAAGCCGACCGAAATGGCCATCGAACCCAGCAAGAACCTGGAAACCTTTCCCAACCCGCAGCCGGAGCGGGATTATACCATTCGCATTCGGATCCCCGAGTTCACCTGCCTGTGTCCCAAGACCGGTCAGCCGGACTTCGCCGAACTGCTGATCGAGTACGTCCCGGATCGCCTGTGCGCCGAACTCAAGGCGCTCAAGGGCTACATCTGGAGCTATCGCGATGAAGGCGCATTCCACGAGGCGGTCACCAACCGCATCCTGGCCGACCTGGTCGAGGCGACGCGGCCCCGCTTCATGCGCCTGACGGCCGAATTCAACGTCCGCGGCGGCATCTACACGACCGTGGTGGCCGAACATCGCGCACAGGGCTGGCAATCGCCGCCGCGCATTGACCTGCCCTGACACCAGCGGTTCCGATCCGCGAATTCGAAGCCGGGGGCCAGTCCGAACCGCTATTCCTCCGCCTCCAGCCCGGACGCTTCGAGCGGCAGCATCGGCGTGATCTCGGCCTGATCGTAGAGCGACTGGATCAGATCCTCGCGCTGGCGCTGCAGCAGCGAGCGGGCGATGCCTTCGCGCACCTGATCGAGCGGCGGCGCCTGCAATTCGCGCGTTTCGAGAAGCCGCACCAGGTGCCAGCCCCGGGGACTTTCCAGCGGCTGTGCAATCACCTCGCCGGCTTCGGCCTGCACCAGTGCCGCGGCGAAGTCTTCCGGCACCTGGCTGCGATCGATCCAGCCGGGCTCATCGACGCTCAGCCCCTCGGATTCTGCTTCCTGTTGCAGGGTCCCGAAATCGGTCTCCCCGGCCTCGACCCGGGCAATCGCGCGCAAGGCCCGGGCCTGGTCGTGATAGGCGATGAACTCGATGCGGTACTGGCTGTCACCGGAGCGCGCGCGCTGCGCCTCGTAGACCTCGGCGATGTCTTCCTCCCTCACCGGTCTCGCCTGCTGGGCGCGATTGATGTAGTGGCGGTACAGGGTCTGCAGCTCGGCCAGGCGCAGTTCGGCGCGTACTTCCGGGGCGACATCCAGGCCTTCGGCCCTGGCCGCGTTGGCCACCACCTGCATTCTGATCAGTTCGTCGAGTGCTTCACGCATGCGTTCGTGATCCTCTTCGCCGATTCCGCGCGCCGACATCACGCGCTCGAGCATGGGCAGGGTCACTGGCCGGCCATCGACGGTCACCAGTACCACCTCCTCATCATTTCCTTCCGGTGAAGAGGGCTGCTGCCCGCAGGCCGTGAGCAACAAGGAACAAAATAAAAACAAGAATTTATAATTCATTTCTGGAAAATGCCTCGATATTCAGTGCGTGGATATCCGATACCATCAGATCATCCAGAGCCGCGTAGACGCGGCGGTGACGGGCCAGTCGCGGCAGCCCGGCAAACAGGTCACTGACGATGCGCACGCGGAAGTGACCTCGACCATCCCTGGCGCCCGGATGCCCGCGATGCAGGTGGGATTCGTCCACCACCTCCAGTTCATCGGGGCGAAGCGCCAACAGACGCTCGCGAATCAGGGCGACCCGCCGTTCGGTCACGGCAATACCCGGAGAAAGGGCTGCACATCGACTCCCGCCCAGGCACCGACCTGGAGGTAGGGATCGGATTCGGCCCAGGACCGGGCCGAACCCAGATCCTCGAATTCGGCGACGATCAGCGACCCGGAAAAGCCGGCCGGCCCGGGGTCTTCGGCATCGATCCGCGGCAGCGGACCGGCCAGCACCAGGCGGCCCTCGTCGGCCAGGGCCCGGATGCGCGCCAGGTGCGCGTCGCGCGCCCCGCTGCGGCGCTGCAGGCTGTCGTCGACATCGTGGCCGAGAATCATGTAGAACATGGTCGCCCATCTCCCGCGAACTGAACGCGCATTGTATCGGGGAAGCGGGCCGTTTTTCGAGGCGCGCGCTGCCGCCCGCCACCGCGCCCCTGTGCATGCGCAAAACCGCTACACTTGCACCCCATGAGCGAAACCCCCGAAAACCGGGCCCGGCAGGAGGAAATGCCCTTTGCCATCGTGCAGGGTGCGCCGGTACTGAAGTTGCCCGACGATCTCTACATCCCGCCGGATGCGCTGGAGGTCTTCCTGGAGGCTTTCGAAGGGCCGCTCGACCTGTTGCTGTACCTGATCCGGCGCCAGAACCTCGACATCCTCGATATCCCGATCGCCGAAGTGACGCGGCAGTACACCGGCTATATCGAGATGATGAGCGAGCTCAGGCTGGAGCTGGCCGCCGAATACCTGGTGATGGCAGCCATTCTGGCCGAGATCAAGTCGCGCATGCTGCTGCCCCGGCCGCAGTCCGAAGAGGAAGAAGAAGAGGATCCGCGTGCCGAGCTGGTCCGGCGACTGCAGGAATACGAGCGATTCAAGCAGGCGGCGGAGGATCTCGACACGCTGCCGCGCCTGGAGCGCGACCTGGCCGTGGCCAGCGCGGAGTTCGAGGACCACGGGCAGGTCAAGCTGCCGCCGGAAGTCGATCTGAGAGAAGTCCTGCTGGCCCTCAAGGACGTCATGGCCCGCGCCGAGATGTTCGCCCATCACCACGTCCAGGCCGAGCCCCTGTCCGTGCGTGAACGCATGTCACGCATCATCGACCTGGTCTCCAGCAGCCAGTACGTGGAGTTCGAACACTGCTTCGACATGGAAGAAGGCCGCATGGGCGCGGTCGTCACCTTCCTGGCCATGCTCGAACTGCTGCGCGAACATCTGATCGACCTGGTGCAGCAGGAACTCTTTGGCAGTATCTACGTCCGCAGCCCCAATCAGTCCGTCTGACCACCGCCGATCCCCATGGAAATCGATTACCTCAAACGCATCGTCGAAGGCGCCCTGCTGGCTGCCGGGAGCCCGCTCAGCCTCAATCAGCTCAACAGCCTTTTTCCGCCTGACGAGCAACCCGGTCACGGCCCGCTGCGCGAGGCGCTGGCCGCGCTCGACGCCGACCTGTCGGGGCGGGCCGTGGAGCTGAAGGAAGTCGGCAGCGGCTATCGATTGCAGATCCGGGCCGGACTGATGCCGGTCATCTCGCAGCTGTGGGCCGAGAAGCCGCCGCGCTATTCGCGCGCCCTGCTCGAAACGCTGGCCATCATTGCCTACCGGCAGCCGATCACGCGCGGCGAGATCGAACAGATTCGCGGCGTATCGGTCAGCTCGAACATCCTGCGGACCCTGCAGGAGCGCGAATGGATCAAGGTCGTGGGGCACCGCGACGTGCCGGGCCGTCCGGAACTGCTGGGCACGACCAGGGCCTTCCTGGACTACTTCGACCTCAAGTCGCTCGACCAGCTGCCGACCCTGGCCGAGATCAAGGACATCGACAATCTCGAACCCGAGCTCGAGCTGAACGCGCCCGAGACCGAACCCGACCAGTCACCCGCGGAGGACGACGCCGATGAGCAAGCCGCCGAGCCACAGGCCAGCGAAGAACAAGGCCAAGACGAAACGGCCCAGCCCTCGACGGTCGAACCCGACAGGCAAGAAGACCACAGCCGGGCGAGCGGCGAAGAAACCGGTCAGGACGAGCGTCGGAACGCGCCCGAAGTCGACGCGCAGGAGCAGTCCGGCGAGCCGCGACCGGCGTCCGGCCGAAACGACTCCGGGCACTGATGCCGGTGCGAGCGAGCGCCTGCAGAAGGTGCTCGCCGGCGCCGGCCTGGGATCTCGCCGCAAGCTCGAGCAGCGGATCGCCGATGGCGAGGTGCGTGTCGATGGCCGTGTCGCGGAGCTGGGGGCCACGGTCGGCGAAGGCGCCCTGGTCGAGATCGACGGCAGAACCTGGCGCATCGTCAACCGACCGGCCGAGCATCAGACCCTGATCTACCACAAGCCCGAGGGCGAGGTCACCACCCGCAGCGATCCGGAAGGCCGCCGCACCGTGTTCGACCGACTGCCCCGGCTGCGCGAGGGACGCTGGATCGCGGTCGGCCGACTCGACATCAATACCGCCGGACTGCTGCTGCTGACCACCGACGGGGAACTGGCCAACCGCATGATGCACCCCTCCGGGCAGGTTGATCGCGAATACCTGTGTCGCATTCGCGGCGCCGTCGGCGAGGAACAGATCGAACGGCTGCTGGCAGGCGTCGAACTGGATGACGGGCCGGCACGATTCACCGACGTCGTGGCCGGCGAAGTGACCGGGGGCCATAGCTGGTACACCGTGGCGCTGATGGAAGGCAGGCAGCGCGAAGTGCGACGCCTGTGGGAAGCCGTCGGAGCGCAGGTTGCGCGCCTCAAGCGTGTACGCTTCGGGCCGGTCTTTCTGCCTGCCCGTGTCAGAAGCGGAAGATATGAAGCGCTCAGCGCAGCCGACCATCGCATCCTGCGCGAAGACGTCGGCCTTTCTCCGCAGCCGGTCGAACTGACCGCCGAGCCGGTCCGCGGCACGAAATAGTCGA
>SR_TP_S13solDRAFT_1000902_pt1 | contig 10217 bp, 8 predicted proteins | sample SodReaTP_S13sol_FD_11159 | JGI IMG/M metagenome (IMG submission 11159) | reverse complement strand
GCGCGGCCATTCGGTTCAGCGCGTTGCGCGCGATCCGCAGCGCACCCGACAGATCGGCCGCCTGAACCAGCGGCTCGGCGAAGCGGACGGCGACAATCAACAGCGCCACCGTCGGGACCGCTTCGGCGCGCCCTCCCGCAATCTGCCAGACAGCCAGCGCGAAGATTGCGGTGAAGGTCATCTGTACCGCCAGAACGAAGGATATGAAGGCGGGCACTGCGGTCAGGATCTGCGCCCGGCCCGCGGTACGGGTCTCGGCTATCGCCGCGTCCAGCGCTGGAGGCACCGATGCCAGCCCATGTGCGCGCAGCACCGCCTGCGCGCGGGCGAACTCTACTGCGCGGCCTGCGGCCTCGGACATCGCGGTGTCCATCCGTTGATCGCTGCGCGTCACCCGCGCTCCAAGCCAGCGGTTGAGTACGAAGAGAACCGGGGCGGCAGCCAGTGCCGCCAGTGCGATCTGCCAATCCAGCATCGCAATCCCCGCGACGATCAGCGCCGGCGTGACGAAGGCCGAGATGATTGGCCGCCAAAGATGTGCGGGCACGCCCATCACGTCGATCACGCCCTGTCCGGTCAGTTGCGCGACCGGGCCGGTGCGGGCAGGACCGAACCAGCCCAGCGGCATACGCGCCAGATGCGCGCCAAGCCCGTCGAACAACCCTTGGGCTGCCGTCATTGCCGCGTCATAGCCCGCGATCTGGCTGCGGAACCGGGCCCAGCCATAGGCCGCAGCCAGTGCGCCCAGCACCCCGACCCAAGCCCGGGCGCGGGTCATGTCACCGGCAAGGAAGGCGGTCAGGATCGGGACCAAGGTCAGGAAGGTCAGGGCGGTGAGTGACGCTTCGGCCACCAACCAGACGAGCGCATGGCGCATGTGGCGGGCCGGGCCCGGGCCAGCGAGAGTCAGGAGCGGGGCAATCATTGTGCGGCCTCCAAGCTCTCGCTACGTGTTTCGGCAGCCCAAAGTGCCGCGTAGCGACCGTCCTCGCGCAGCAGCGCGTCATGCGTCCCAGCCTCGATGATCCGCCCACCCTCCATGACGCAGATACGGTCAGCGCCCACGATCGTTGCCAGCCGGTGCGCGATGACCAGAAGCGTGCGGCCCTTGACCAGATGCGCCAGAGCCGCCTGTATTTCAGCTTCGGATTCAGGGTCGGCAAAGGATGTGGCCTCGTCCAGGACCAGAACAGGCGGGTCACGCAGGATCGCCCGGGCGATGGCAATGCGCTGCGCTTCTCCTCCTGAGAGGCGTGCGTCTTCTTCCACCACGCTGTCATAACCACGCGGCAAGGCCAGGATACGGTCATGGATTGCTGCTGCTCGGGCGGCATCTTCGATCCGTTCCTGCGGCGCATCGGACAGGCCGAGAGCGATGTTGTCGCGGATGCTGGCGCGCAGAAGCTGCACTTCCTGAAAGACAAAGCCGATACAGGCGTAAAGCGAAGCTGCAGGCAGGTCCGGCAGCGGCACGCCACCGAGCGTGATCCGCCCCTCGGTCGGGTCCCAGAAGCGCGGCAGAAGGCGTGCGAGCGTGGACTTGCCCGAGCCCGAGGACCCGACCAGCGCCGTCACAGTGCCAGGCGCCATCGTCAGATCGATGCCCGAGAGCGCCGAGGTCAGCCCATCGTAACTGAAACCCACGCCCTCGAGACGGATGGTCATGTCGGCCGGGACGGGGCTGGCTGAGCTCTCGGGCAGCGGGGGCGTGTCCAGCAGGGCCACGATCCGCCCCGCCGCCTGGGTTGCCAGCCGCTGGGTATTTTGGGCATACCCGATTGCCAAAAGAGGTGCGGCGATGCCCACCCCCACCACCAGGACTGGCACGAGATCGGCAGGTGCGACCCAACCGAGGCTGACCGCGCCCAACCCGCCTGTCAGGATGACCACCAGGGCTAACGGCGGTGAAAGCACCACTTCGGACGCTGCGGAGAGGCGTGCGATCTCGCCGACCCATGCGCGGAAGCTGCGCGCGAAGTCAGCGGTTGCGTCGCGAAAACGGTCGAAGGCCGCGCCCGCCTGACCGAAAGTCTTGATGACCGCGATCCCCTCGACATAAGCGACTGCAGCGGCATTCACTTTTCCAAGTGCTGCGTCATATTCGGCCAGCTTGCTCCCGAACCCCCGATATTGCAGCGCATAAAGGCTAAGGCCCACACCCACCGGCAGCAGCGCCAACAGGGTAAGCCGCCAGTCCACCCACAGCAGGTAGGCAAGGGCCACCATCGGCGTAACCGTTGCCGATACGAGACTGGTATAGGTATGGGCCAGAAGATGATGCAGGGCCGCCACGTCGTCGTTCAGCGTTTTCTTCACCGCTCCTGCATTGGTTTCAGAAAACCACCCAAGCGGCAGGCGCGAAAGATGGGCCACGATTCGTCGCCGCAGATCCTGTTGAAAGCTCAGATCGGCGAAATGCAGCAGCCCGCCTGCGGTCAATTCCAGCGCAAAGCGCAGCGCAAGTGACCCCGCAGCGATAGCAAGAAAGATCCACAGTTCCGAAGGATCGGTTATTCCATCCGCCAGGACGCGCCGCCCGAATTCTGCAACCGCGATGAGAGGCACGATGCCAGCCGTGGCGCCCCCGGCTTGAAGGAAGCATGCGAGGCGGATCCGGCCCCTGACAGGGAGGAGCAGTCGAGTAACGGGCGTTGCGGCCATGGCAGAGACTCCATTTTACTGGGGGCTACCTTGCGTCTCGGCCGATACCGCTTGCGCTGGGGTCGCGTACACTGTACGCAACATAGAAGATGAGCAGAAATGGTGTCAAGCTGGAACATTGCCTTGTCAAAAATCGAAGCTGATCAGGTCACAAAGCGTATCCCGCTTGACCGTAAGCGGATCATTTCCGAAGCACGCGACCTTGTATGTTGCGAGGGACTGGAAGCGCTGTCCATGCGACGACTCGCAGAACGGCTCGGCTGCGGTGCGATGTCGCTCTATCGACATATCGAAGATCGGCAGGCGTTGGTGATCGCACTTCTGGACGATGTCGCAGGGGGAATTGATGTTCCGCAGCAAAGCGATCCTCACACTGAAATAGAATCAATCCTTTTGGTCATTCACGATGAATTTTGCCGCGAACCGTGGATCCTCCGTGCCTTGATCTTCGAAGGGCTTGAGAGCCTTGATATTTTACCGCTGGTAGATCGTATCTTCGCGGCCTTGTTTGCACTCGGGTTGACTGCGCGCGAGGCGAGCCTGATTTATCTGGCGTTGATTCAGCACGCATATGGAGCAGCGTTACAGGCCACTCAGACCCGGGACTCTGCGCGAATGGCACGCCTGCGAAACGCTGTCGAGACCGACGGACACGCCCATGTGGCACGCGCGTTCACTGAAGCGGCCGGCACGAGCGACGACAGCTATCCGGAGCAACTCCGAATAATCTTGCGCGGGCTGTTGCCAGTGGACGCACGGAATCTGTAAGACAGTCCGCTCCTCAGTCACCCGAGAGACTAGTCTTTTCCAACATGGTGCTGTGTCAAAGTCGGAGCGAGCTCATGGTTCACTATCTTCGTCGCACGTAGGCGCAATAGCTGGGATGAACGGCAGGTTCGGTGACGCTAGCTCGATTGCTCGACCGGCCGCAATGGGCCGGGTACGTTACGAAGGCCGACCACTGTTTGAAACTTGTGATGGGTTGTTTCCCGCGACTTGCGGCCGAACGAGCTGGCACCGCGACCGGCCGCTTTGTGTTGGACTGCCAGCTCGGTTCCCTCGAGATTTCAAAACCTGTTGCAGTCAATCCAGCGTGACATCAGTTCGCGGCTGCGAAAGCATTCCTCGGGCACTGATCTCCGCTTCGCACGCGCAAGCCGCTCAGCGAATGCGACCTGCTTGGAGGTGGGGTGCTCAGACGCAGCGGGCATCATTCGAGATTGCGCGTCAATCCACTGGCTCAGAGCCCGCCGATCTTGCTGGACATTCCACGGGAGAATGACCTGATTCTGTAACGCAAGTTTGCGGGCAAACATGAGCTGTTTCTCGGTTGCAGGAAGAGCCTGTGGCCGGTCCAGGGTTTCGGTTGTTGACATGGCAGTGCCCCCAATTGATGTGGTCAAATGATGGCATAAATCCGGGTATAATTCAATTATATTGTGTGTTGTTTCGTGGGAAACACTACATATAGTTCCACATTGATGACTACCGGGCATCTAAGTGCACATTGTCAATATCGGTATCGTTGCGGTTTCGGGCGTGGGCTCAGGTCCCACCATTGAGGCGCGCCAGAAGCGCCTTGGAGGCGCGAAACATCGCAATCTGCTTGGGCGCAACCTGAACAGATTCCCCAGTTTTCGGATTTCGCCCTATACGCCCGCCACGCTGCTTCGGCGCGAAGACACCAAAGCCTCTGAACTCGACCCTATGACCACGCGCCAGGGCATCAGTGATTTCATCAAACACCGCATCCACAACTGCCGTAATCTGCCTGTGCGTGAGGTCAGGATAGTGCGACGCGAGCTGCGCAATCAATTCTGATCTGACCATTACATTGTCTCCTCTTGTTGACTTGAGAATGTACTGATGCTCGCTCATGAGGCAATTGCGAATTCGCTTCTTGTGGCGGAGGTTCCCTCAGCCGTCACATGATGTGACGGTCTTCAAACGGCACGGCCAATCACATTGGCCCCTTATGTCCCGCCCGCGTTTAGGCGCGGGACGGCGATGGGCCCGGGGGCGCCATGCGCCATGCCCGGGGCTCTCGCAAAACCCGTGGGGATTACTCCCACGGGTCGATCTCTTCCACGAGAGCGACTTCGTCGCCGTCGATGTCATCGGCGGGGACCGCGCCATAGGTGCCATCCCCTGCCTGGAAGACGACGATCGAGACCATCAGCGTGGCGGCGAGGGAAGTGGCGAAGGCGTATGCATCTTTGCGGGACATTTGTTTGGCTCCTGTCTTTGGAGGCGAGGGACCATCCCCCGCGCGACAGGACCCCGCAGGACCAAAGACTGGCTGACATCACCGGGTGCGTTCGGCTCGCCCGAATCCGCCCGGCGGCACGGGCTTGCCCGTAGTCCGACCCCTTGCGGGTTGATCTCGATGCCAGGGTTTGGGCCAAGGAAGGGCATGGCGAGCGAGGGATGGTGCCTTGACGGCAGGAGCCGGTTGTCCCGAAGATGCATGGGTTTTCGCCAGCCTTGCTGACCGGATATGGTTGCGGATGCCTTCCCTGGGGATGGCGCCTCTGGCGCGCGTTTGCCTGTGAGCCATTGCGACAGGTTATCTTGTGGGAGAGGCCCGCACTTGCGGACCCCTCGGGTTTTGTGAACGCTTCAGGCCACGCGATCCACGTCCCCTGCCCCATCGCTGTGCTCGCCGACAATCTCGAGGCGGGCATTGCTGTAGCCTTCTTTGGCGATCCACAGCTCGGCGGCAGTGATGGATTCCGCCAGATGCAGCAGTTCCGTGTTGCCACCGAAATCCAGAAGCACACGCACCTGCCCCGGCTTGGGCTTCTCGGACACCTCGAATGTAAGCTGGCTCTCAGCCGAATGGCTGCGCATGATGGTGACGAGGATCACCCCGTCCGAGGCGAAATTCCCCTCATGCAGTGTGAAACTCGCCGGCGCGGTCCAGGTCGCGTAGACGCGGGGCGGCTCTTTCTTGACCAGACGCCCGACACCGTTGGAGCGCTCCCAGGCCGCGAGCTTGCGGGTGAAGCGCGCAGGCGGTTTTGGTGTATGGTCGGTATAGCGGATCAGCGCCCCGAGGGGGGCTGTGTTGAGAATGGTTGTTGCAGACATGGTTCCTCATCCCGAATGCGTGCAATGCACCGCATCCTGTTGATATTGTGATATAAAGGGGAATTGAGGGCGGGTTTCCCCGCCCTCGGGTGGCTTTGCTTATTCCGCAGCCATCATGGCCTCAGCCGCATCCGGCAGATCATCGGTCAGGAAAGCCGGAAGGTCAGCATCACTGACGTTTTCCAAGGCCTCAGAGCCGATATCGGCCCCCTGCCCTTCCGCGCCATCTTCATCGTCAAGCGCTGCCAGATCAACGCGGCGCAGGACCTCGGGCAACCAGCCGGAGCCTTTGAGCAGCCGCTCGGCCTCGGTCGCCATCTCGCCCTTCTTGAGATGATCGAGAAGTTGGGCTGTCCCCTCCCCTTTCGCCTCGCGCACGGCTTCGAGAATGCGCGCCTTGGGCACACGGTTGAGATAGGTGTCGACTGTCGGCTCCCAGCCAGCATCGACCATGTCGAGATCGACAGCCTGGGCCAGCCGATCCGCTTGCGCCATGCGGCGTGTCAGGCCAGAGGCGGAAATGCCCGCGCCATACGGGTTGACCTTTTCATGAAGGGCATTGATCCCGAAGCTGAGGCAATGGGCCAGCAACGACAAACGGCTGGCCTCGTCGAGGACGGTTAGATAGTCCCAGAGGACAGCTTCATCGCCAAGGGGCAGATCCGCTTCCCATGCCGCATGCCGATCATCGACCGCAAGCGCCACCGCGATGTCCTTCAGATCAGGCGCTTGCGCAGGCAAGTAGACCTGCCGGACTGAGGCCTCAAGACAGCCGCCAGACGCCGCCCCCGCGCTTTGGAACGTGTCACCCACCAGCTTCATCAGGAGCAGCGTCAGCGCGACATCGGGAGACCGGCCAAGGGCCTCACGCAGCGCCAAAGTGCGATGTGCAGTCAATTCCTGAACCAGCCGCTCGGGCAAAGGCTTCAGGGCACCATCATCCTCGTCCTCCGGCAGACCAGCCCCAAGCGGCTGCCCGCCAGAGGTGATGATGGTCCCGACATGTGACCCGGCATCACTGCCATCGTGACCCAAAGCTGAAAGCCCGACATCAGGCCCCTGCCCCATCTGCGTAGCGCCATCCTCGCTGCCATCCTGGACCGTGGTCTCCGCGCGCGGCTCATCCTCTGGGCGGACATAACCGCGGTAAACTGACAGCTGCCCCGAACGGTCAAGGGTCACAAAGACCCCTGCCCGCGTGACCTCGTCTGGATCGAAGATCAGCGGCCGCGCCTCGATGGCTTCCATGGCCTGCTCGAGTTCCCCCAGCTTGGCATCAACCTCTTCGGGGATTTCGTCCTGACTTACATACTCGTCCTCGAGCGCGCGGTACTCAGCCAGCAGCGCTGCATGGGCTGCGCTCTCTTCATCGCTTATTGGCGCCGGATCACCGGACAACCGCCGCAATCCGTGGCTATAGCCATAGGGCAAGTCGAGCGCGACCTCGATCCACTTCCAGCCCTCGGAAGAAATCGCTTCCGCCTCAGCCTGCAGCCGATCCACGACAAGACGATCGAGCAGCGCCACATCTTCAAGCCAGCCGCCATCATCGCCTTGAAACAGATCACGCAGGATGGTGCCACCTGCAGCTTCATAAGCTTCAACCCCAACAAACACGGCACGCCGATCCGAGGCGCGGACCGAGGTTTCCGTCAGCATCCGCCGGATCTGGAATGGCTCCTTGTTCCACGAGGATGAGATCACGTCCCAGACCTGCATCTGGCGGTCGTGATCAGGATTGACGGTAAAGGCCATGAGCTGCTCGAGGGTCATGCCATCCTCGGCATAGACATCCAAAAGGGCAGGGGCCACGGCTGCCAGTTTCAGCCGCTGCTTCACCACTTGCGGTGTGACAAAGAAGGCCGCGGCAATCGCTTCATCGCCCTGACCTTTCTCACGCAAAGCCACGAATGCACGGAACTGGTCAAGCGGGTGCAGAGCGACGCGCTGCATATTCTCTGCCAGTGAATCATCTTCCGCCAGAATGTCAGACCCAGCCTCGCGCAGGATGCACGGAATGGGCGCTGTCCTGGCCAGGCGCTTCTGCTTCACCAGCAGAGCCAGCGCCTGAAACCGTCGCCCGCCTGCAGGAATTTCATACATGCCGGTCTCGGTACCATCATCATTCAGCACCGCCCGCACGCTCAAGCCCTGCAACAGACCGCGCCGCGCGATATCTTCGGCCAGTTCCTCAACAGACACACCGGCCTTGATGCGCCGCACATTGGACTGGCTGAGCATCAGCTTGTCGAAGGGGATATCCTTGGATGCGGACAGGGTTACTTTAGAGGCAGATTTCGCCATCAGATTATCTCCACAACGGGCGTCGGAAGCCACTCTCCCGATCTCACTTCCCGTCAACCCCTCCACAGCCCTTCTCTTCCTCTGCGAAAATTGTCCGCGGACAATAACGCTGTTGAGCGTCGTGCTACAGGGAAGAGCGCATACCCTTTTCTTAAGTTGGTTGTGGTTCTGCTCTGGAGAGCCTGCGTATGAGGTCTTCTGGATGAAAGCCCTCGCTCTTTTTTCCAGAGGTTATTGAACGGAAGTACGCCCCTACTTTTCGGATTTTTTCGTGAAACTGCATGATCGCCCAAACGGTAAGTGCAGCTCTTTCAACACCCAAGTTTTCCTGCGCATCTTGGTAGTTTCTAGAGTCGATCCCTAGCATTGGGGCTAGAGTTCGAGCGTGTGTTACAACGTCTTTCATCGTTTTCACTGGCTCGACACAAAACTGTGCGGCCTCTGGACATGCACTTAGTATCTCCAGAACACTGATTTGAAATGGTTTGCGGTCTATCGGGTGAGCCGTTGGTTGTTGTTCACTTTCTATATCAATATGTTCTTTTTGTGAGTTATGATGGTGGCGGACATTTTGGCCGTCGTTGCCGGACATTTTTTCTTTTTGCACGCTATTTTTGTCGCAAGGCTGCTCGGCTTCAAGGGCTTCAAAGTCGAGGCTGTTTAGAAGATTGAGGCAATCCTCCAATGAAAGGCTTCTGCGGAGCGATCGTATAGCTACCGTTGCGTCGACGTTGCTCGGTTCAGCCTCCAGTATAGCGTTTGCCGCGGCTCGAATTTTTGCTTTCAGATAGGACTTCTGATTGTTTTCATGAGCGGCCTGTGCAGCAAGTTTCGAAAGTTCTGCGAAGCGCTCAAACAACGGAGTAAGGTCAAACCCGAATCTAAGGGCCGTGCCCTCGGCTAAGTTTTGCCGGCAGAACCTCTTCCGGTTGGCGCTGTCGCGGCGTTCAAGCAGTCCGAGTTCTTGGAGAATGGCGGCGTGACGCCTAATTGTTCGGTCTGATATTCCGTTTCGGCGAAACGCAAGCGTAGCGTTTGACGCAAAGACGGTATTGTGCTGCCTGGTTGGTGGGAGACACGATAGCATCACATCTAGCGTCGCGATGACTGGCGCCTTTAGACCCATCAATGGGGCTGCCTGACGCAGTGTGTCGATGATGATGTGACGCTCTGGGCGGTGATTGTCCGCGGACAATAGACTCTCTGACCGCTCTCCCACGGAGGCGGATACCTGCATGAATGCCATTATTTTTCCACGATAACCTGTCGGGAAAGGCCCAGATCTTCCTATTTTCTTGTGAAAAGGCAACAGATCATCGTTCAACCGATTCGGTTGTTGTTGACTGTTACGGAGAAGCTGGTACATCTGATGGTGCTAAGAACAGATTGGGCTCTCCGAGGATGACCTTGGGGGGCTCTTTCTTTTCTGGCTGTTTCTCGTGCTCCTTTTGTTGCTCTGCTCGTTAGTCTGTCAGCCGAACTTCTGGTCTGACTTCCATGCCTCATAGAGGCGCTTCAACTCGACTTCTGCGTTGTCTAGCATCCATTGAGTGAACTCCGGGGTGTCAACTTTCGACATCTTCACTGTCAAAGCACGTGGGCTATCCTTGACCTCCGCAAACGTCTTTCCGTCGTCTGAAACGATGATGTGTGGCGATGACTTTGTGGGCCTTGCAGCTTTGTCACTCCTCGAAATGGCATCGACGATGCGCGCAAAGCGGTCATCTGAAGTGGGTATCTTATCCAAACCCAGGTCAGAGGCTATTTGAACTAAGTCAGCATTGCTGTCTTTAATCTTGTCTGCCAAGTGCTCCCAGCGGCGACGTCCGACACCATGCGCTGAGCCGATCATATGTATCACGGTCTCGGGTATTGTACGGGCAACCTTGGTCATTCGCGACAGCATTGGCTTGTCAATTGCGAGAGCGTCGAGGATTACTGGTTGATCATAACCGTTGTCGCTGAGTTGCGCTGCAAATAAGGCCTTTTCGATGAAGCTTGGGTCCAATCGATGCGAATTCTCCTGGCCTTGGGCGAGGATCGCCTCCTCGTCTGACAGCGTGCGCACAAGTGCTCTGGCGGCCAGTCCTATCGATTGTAGGGCGCGCAGACGGCGACGGCCGTACACAATCTTGTAGCGGCCAGGCTTGTCCGCGAGCGGA
>SR_TP_S13solDRAFT_1000901_pt1 | contig 10233 bp, 1 predicted proteins | sample SodReaTP_S13sol_FD_11159 | JGI IMG/M metagenome (IMG submission 11159) | reverse complement strand
CCCCCAGCCAGTAGCTGTTGAGGCTGGTGGCGCCGAAGATCCCGACCGGAAGCCGCTGCGGCTCGCCGCCGTGTCCGGCGTGCTCCAGGGCGTGCACCGCCGTCTCCAGGAAGAGTCGCTGCTGCGGGTCCAGCGCCGCGGCCTCGCGCGGGGTGATGCCGAAGTAGCCGGCGTCGAAGAGGTCGGCCCCCTCCAGCACCCCCTTGGCGCGGACGTAGTGCGGGTCGGCCAGGACCGCCTCGGGGATGCCGGCCGCGCGCAGCTCCGCCTCGGAGAAGAAGGTGATGGACTCCACGCCCCCGGTCAGGTTGCGCCAGAAGGCCTCGATGTCGGGCGCGCCGGGGAAGCGCCCGGCATAGCCGACGATCGCGATGTGGCCGCTGTCGCCGCTCACGGCTCACCCCCCGTGCGGCGTCGCTGCAGCCGGCCGCGGCCGGCGCGGCGGCGCTCGCCCTCGGCCGGGTCGGCCGGCTGCTCCGCCGCGCCCGCCAGGTGGGCGGCGAGGCTGCGCACCGTGGGGAAGCGGAAGAGCTCGACGATGCCGATCTCGCGCCCGAGCCGCTCGGCCAGGCTCTGCTGCAGCCGCGGCATCAGAAGGGAGTGGCCGCCCAGGTCGAAGAAGTTGTCCTCGGCCCCCACGGCCTCCGCGCCCAGCAGGTCGCGCCAGAGTTCGGCGATCTCCGCCTCCAGCCCCCGGTCCGGCGCCAGGAAGGCCGCGGCGGCTGCATCGGCCCGGCCGGGTGCCGGCAGGGCGGCGCGGTCCAGCTTGCCGTGCGCCGTCAGCGGCAGGGCCTCAAGGAAGACCAGGGCCGCCGGCACCATGTAGGCCGGCAGCCGCGCGCGCAGCCGCGCCAGCAGGCCGGCGGCCTCCGGTTCGGCGCCTGCCGCCGGCACGGCCCAGGCGACCAGGCGCTGCTCCGCCTCGTCCGCGCCCTGCAGCAGCACGACCGCCTCGGCGATCTCCGGCTGGTCCAGTAGGGCGGCGGCGATCTCGCCGAGTTCGATGCGGTGGCCGCGCAGCTTCACCTGCTGGTCGAGGCGGCCGAGATACTCGATCTCGCCGTCGGCACGGCGCCGCGCCAGGTCGCCGGTGGCGTAGAGGCGGGCGCCGGCACGATCCGAGAAGGGGTCGGGCAGGAAGCGCTCGGCGGTCAGATCCGGCCGGCCGAGATAGCCGCGCGCCAAACCGTCGCCGCCGACATGGAGCTGCCCCGGCAGCCCGTCCGGAACCGGCTGCAGCGCGGCGTCCAGCAGGTGCAGCGAGAGGTCGTCCAGCGGCTCGCCGATCGGGCTGCCGTGACCGGCTTCGGCGTCGGCGCGGCCGATCTCCCGCCAGGTCACGTGCACCGTGGTCTCGGTGATGCCGTACATGTTTACCAGCCGGGGCCGCGCCTCGCCGTGGCGCTCGAACCAGCCGCGCAGGGCCGCGGGCTCCAGCGCCTCGCCGCCGAAGATCACCTCGCGCAGGGCCAGGGGCGGGCCCTCACCGTGCCGCGCCGCGTCGACGCGGTCGAGCTGGCGGAAGGCCGAGGGGGTCTGGCTCAGCACCGTCACGCCGGCCTCGGCCAGCAGCGCGTGGAAGTCCTCGGGCGAGCGGCGCGTCGCCTCCGGCACCACCACGACCCGCCCGCCGTGGAAGAGCGCCCCCCAGAGCTCCCAGACCGAGAAGTCGAAGGCCAGGGAGTGGAAGAGGCTCCAGACCGCGTCGGGGCCGAAGTCGAAGCGGCTCGCCGCGGCTTCGAAGAGCCGCAGCACGTTGCGGTGGGTGACGCCGACGCCCTTGGGTCGCCCGGTCGAGCCCGAGGTGTAGATCACGTAGGCCAGGTTGTCGGGCAGCGGTTCCGGCAGCGGCAGGTCCGGCGCCTCCTCCTCCGCCTCCTCCGCGTCGAGGCTCAGCAGCCGGGCGCCGCAGGGTGGCAGGCGTTCGGCCGTGGCCGCTTCGGTCACGATCACGGCGATTCCGGAGTCGGCCACCAGGTATTCCAGGCGCTCCGCCGGATAGGCCGGGTCCAGGGCGAGGTAGGCCCCGCCGGCCTGGAGGATGCCGAGGATGCCCACCACCGCCTGCGGCCCGCGCTCCAGGCAGAGCCCCACCACCTGTTCCGGCCCGACGCCCGCGGCGCGCAGGCGCCGAGCGAGGCGGCTCGCCGCCGTCTCCAGCTCGCCGTAGCTCATCCAGGCCGTGCCCGCGGGACCGGGCCAGCCGACCGCCGGCGCCTCGGGGCGCAGCGCCGCCTGGGCGGCCACCCGCTGCGGGATGCCGCCGGCCGGGTCGAAGGCGGCGCGGCGGGCGGCGCGGCGCAGCAGCGTCTCGCGCTCCGCCGGCGTGGTCAGGGCGAGGCGGCTCAGCGGCCGGTCCGGCGCTGCGACGAAGCCCTCCAGCAGCAGCCGCCAGCGCCGCAGCAGCGCCGCCATGCTCGGCCGCTCGAAGAGCGACTCGGCATAGGTCAGCGCGCCCTGCAGCCCCGCCCCTTCCGCCGCCGGCCAGAGGCTCAGTTCCAGGTCGAAGCGGGTGGCGTGGTTGTCGTGCGGCAGCGGCTCGAGCGTCAGGCCGGCCAGCTCGGCCGGCGGCGCGGGCGCGTTCTGCAGCGCGAACATCGCCTGGAACAGCGGGTTGCGCGAGGGGTCGCGCGGCGGGTTCAGGGCCTGCACCAGGCGATCGAAGGGCAGCGCCTGGTTGGCGAAGGCCCCCAGCGCCGTCTCCCGCACGCGGCCCAGCAGCTGCCGCGGCGTCGGGTCGCCGGCCAGGTCGCCGCGCAGCACCAGGGTGTTGACGAAGAGCCCGACCAGTCCCTCCAGCTCCGGCCGCTCGCGCCCGGCGACCGGGGTGCCGACGGCGACCTCCTCCTGCCCGGCGCAGCGCCCGAGCAGGGCCTGGAAGGCGGCCAGCAGCACCATGAAGAGCGTCGCGCCCTCGCGTCGGGCGAAGTCCTCCAGCGCCTGCGTCAGCTCGGCCGGCAGCGCCAGCGGCAGGCTGGCGCCGCGGAAGTCCTGCAGCGCCGGCCGCGGCCGGTCGCTCGGCAGCTGCAGCGGCTCCAGCCCGGCGAGCTGGCCGCGCCAGTAGTCGAGCTGCACCTGCAGCGCCGGGCTGTCCAGGCGGTCGCGCTGCCACTGCGCCGCGTCGGCCTGGCGCAGCGGCAGCGGCGGCAGCGTCGGGTCGCCGCCGTCGCGGGCGCGGCGGTAGGCCTCCGCCAGGTCGCGCAGCAGCATCCCGTTGGACCAGCCGTCGGAGAGGATGTGGTGCAGCACCAGCACCAGGATGTGGTCGCCTGCCGACAGCCGCAGCAGCGCGACCCGCAGCAGCGGCCCGCCCTCCAGGGCGAAGGGCCGCCGCGCCGCCTCGCCGGCCAGGCGCCGCGCCTCGGCCTCGCGCCTCTCGGGCGGCAGGCCGGAGAGGTCGGTGACCTCGGCGCGCAGCGGTTCCGGCGGTAGGATGCGCTGGCTCGGCCCGGCCGGGCCGCTCTCGATGCGCGTGCGCAGCGCCTCGTGGCGCGCGGCGAGCGCGGTCAGCGCGGCGTCCAGGGCGGCAGGGTCGAGCGGGCCTTCGAGCCGCAGCAGCAGCGGCATGTTGTAGAAGGGGTCGTCGGGCACCAGCCGGCCCAGGAACCAGAGCCGTTCCTGCGCGGGAGAGAGCGGCAGGCCCTCGGTTTCGCTGCCGCGCCGCGGGGCCTCGGTCTCGGCCTCACCGGCCGGGGCCGCGCCCTCCAGCCGGGCGGCGAAGGCGGCCACGCTCGGCGCCTCGAAGAGCAGCCGCACCGGCGCCTCGACACCCAGCTCGGCGGTGACGCGGGCGACCAGCCGCGTGCCCAGCAGCGAGTGGCCGCCAAGCTCGAAGAAGCTCTCGTCGATGCCGACCGCGGGCAGGTCCAGCACCTCGGCCCAGAGCGCGGCCAGGCGGGCCTCGGTGGGGTTGCGCGGCGGGGCCGCGGCGCTCGGCGCCCGGCGCGCTTCGGGCAGCGGCAGGCGGCGCTCGTCGAGGCGGCCGTCGGCGCGGCGCGGCAGCGCCTCCAGCACGCAGAGCCCGGCCGGCAGCACCGCCTCGGGCAGGTGTTCGGCGAGACCGGTCTGCAGCAGCCCGGCCAGCTGCCGCCGCCCCTGCGCGGCGAGGGGGTCGTTGACGGTGCCTTTGGCCCTGTCCTTCGTGGCGGGCCTGCGCAGCCGGCCGTCACGAAGGACAGGGCCAAAGGCCGGGTACAGTGGCCGCTCCTCCCCCGCCGCCAGCAGCAGGTCGAAGCGCTCGGGCGCGGCGCCCGGCGCGGCGGCGGCGGCGTAGCCGCAGCGGGCGGCAAGCGCGAAGAGGGCCTCGGGGTCGGCGGCCTCGAGCGCGTCGGGCGCCGCTTCGCCCTGCAGCCAGATCCAGGCGTGCCAGGCGTCGGCGACGCGGGCGTTGGGAATGCCGGTCAGCAGCAGCCGCGCCGGCCGGGTCTCGCGCAGCAGCGCCTCCAGGGCGGCGACGTCCTGCCAGGCCGCCTGCGGCGTCTCGGGCTCCTCGGCGGGCAGGGTCTCGATCACGGCGTCGTAGCGCCAGGCCGCCAGCTCGTTGTGCGCCGGTCCGCGCTTCAGCGCCGTGCGCACCGCCGCCACGCCGGGCAGCCGCGTCGGCAGGGCGGCGAGCCAGGCGGGGTCGAGCAGCAGCTCCTCCTCTTCCTCCAGGCGCCGCAGCACCGTGCCGCGCAGCAGCGTGTCCCCGGCGCCGGGCGCCGCCGCCCGGGCGATCGCCGTCTGGAAGGCGGGGGCGAGGCCCAGGTGGCGCAGGTCGCCGAGGAAGAGGCGCCCGCCCGGCGCCAGCAGCCGCAACGCTCCCTCCAGCACCCGCAGCAGGTAGGCCTCGTTCGGGAAGTACTGCACCACGGAGTTCAGCACGATCGTGTCGAAGCCGCCGGCCGGCAGGTGGTCCAGTTCGTCGGCGGCGCCCACCGCCAGCCTCGCGTCCCAGGCAGGGTCCAGGCCCGCTTCGGCGCGGGCCACCGCGGCGGCGGAGAGGTCGGTGCCGTGATAGGCGCAGTGCGGCGCCAGGCGGCGCAGCAGGATGCCGGTGCCGCAGCCGATCTCCAGCAGGCGCTTCGGTTGCAGCGCCAGGATGCGCGCCGCCGTCTCCTCGGCCCAGGCGGACATCTCGTCCTCGGGAATGGCCTCGCCGGTGACGGCGCTGCTCCAGCCGTGGAACTCGCCGGCGGCCTCGGGCCGGCCGTGCAGCGCGTCGTAGAGCCCGCGCCAGGCTTCCACTTGAGCTTGCGCCTCGGCCTCGGCCGGCGTGCCGGCCACATAGGCCAGCCAGCCCTCCGGACCGGGCAGCAGGGCGGCCTCGGCGACCCGCGGGTCGGCGGCCAGCCGCGCCTCGATCTCCCGGCGCTGCAGGTCGGCGAGCGCCGGCGGCAGTTCCGCGGCGGGCCGCTCGAAGGCCGCCAGCGCCGCGCGGTCCAGCTTGCCGGAGGCATTGACCGGCAGGGCGGTGAGCGAGACGAAGGCGGAGGGGACCATCACCTCCGGCAGCAGCGCCGCGGCGTGGCGGCGCAGCGCCGCCGGCCCGGCCTCCTCGGCACGGCGGAGCGGCAGCGTCTCGCCGCCGAAGAGCCGGCGGTGCAGCGCCGTGCCGCCGACGCCCTCCGGCTGGTGCGCCGAGAGGTGGTCGAAGGCGAGGCTGCGCCCGTCCGGCTGGATCAGGCGGCCCTGCAGGCGGTAGTCGGGGTTGAGGCCGTTGGCCGAGAGGCGGCGGGCGATGCGCGCCTCGATCACGGCCCCCGGCCGAACGTCGATCCCCGGCCAGAAGAGCGGGAACCAGACCGGCAGCCAAGTGTGCTCCTCGGCCAGGGTGTCCAGCCGGCTCTCGGCGTCGAGCTCCAGGGTCAGCCAGGCCAGCAGCCCGGCCAGCAGGCCCGGCCGCGCCACCGTCAGGCGGATCTCGTGCTCGGACTCGGCCGCCACGGGAGCGGCGAAGTCCAGATGCTCGAAGACCGCCGGCGCCGACAGCAGGGCCTCGGGCCCGAGGTTGCGCAGGCAGAGGCGCAGGTCGAAGCGCCGCCCGGCCTCGGCGAAGATGCGCTCGGCGTAGTGGGCGCCGGTCTCGGCGAAGGCGGGGGCCTCCAGGAAGGCCCGCGGCAGCTCCAGGGCGGCGATCCTGGTCAGGCTGCGGCCCGGGATCATGCAGCCGCCGGGCTTCAGCAGCGGCCGCACGGCCTCCAGGATCGGCACGCAGCCCTCGGCGCCGCCCAGCGAGCCGACGATCTCCGAGACCACCAGGTCGACCGGCTCCGGCAGTGTCAGGGTCCGTGCGTCGCCGCGGATCAGGGTGATGCGCTCGCCCAGCCCCAGGCGCTCGATGGTGGCGCGGGCCTGTTCGTAGGAGGCCTGCAGCAGCTCGACGGCATAGACGTGGCGCGCGCCGGCCTCCAGGCAGAGCCGGGCCTGGATCGCCTCGCCGCCGGTGCCGACGTCGAGCACCACCTTGTCCCGCACGGCCCGTGCATAGGCGGCGCGGTAGGCCCGGTTGCGGCGCTCGTCGGCGGCGAGCGCGTAGTAGAGCAGTTCGTCGTAGACGAAGAACTCGGCGACCGAGGGCCAGAGCTCCAGCGCCTTCTCCGCCGGCCGCGCCGCGTAGTGGGCGACCAGCCGCGGCTCGCCGGCGCCCTCGGCGCGCAGGCTCACCGCCGCCTCGGCCACGGCCGGGTGGCGGCGCAGCACCGCCTCGATCTCCTCCGGCTCGACGCGGTGGCCGCGCAGCTTCACCTGGCGGTCGATCCGGCCGAGGTACTCCAGCGCGCCGTCGCTCCGCCGCCGCACGCGGTCGCCGCTGCGGAAGAGGCGGGCGCCCGGCGTGCCGGAGAAGGGGTCGGGGACGAAGCGCTCGGCCGTCTCGGCCGGGCGGCCGAGGTAGCCGCGCGCGAGGCCGCAGCCGCCGACGTAGAGCTCGCCGGGCTGGCCCGGCGCCGCCGCTTCGCCGTGGCGGTCGAGGACGTAGGTGCGCTTGCCTGGCAGCGGCCGGCCGATCGGCGGCGCGCCTTCCGCCTCCGGGTCGATCACCGCCTCGGCGGCGCAGACCGTCACCTCGGTGGGGCCGTAGGCGTTGAGGAAGCGGCGGCCGGGCGCCCAGCGCCGCGCCACCTCGGCCGGGCAGGCCTCGCCGGCCGAGGCCAGGGTGGCGAGCGCCGGCAGGCCCTCAGGCGCCATGACGGCCAGCGCGCTCGGCGGCAGGGTGACGACGGAGATGCGCCGCGCGCGCAGGCTGGCCAGCAGGTCGGGCCCGGGCAGCAGCGCGCGGCGCGGCGCCAAGCAGAGGCAGGCGCCGGACAGCAGCGCGGTGAAGATCTCCGAGACCGCGGCGTCGAAGGCCAGGGAGGCAAACTGCAGCACCCGGCTCTCGGGACCGACGGCGAAGTCGGCGATCTGCGCCCGGGCCAGCTGCACCGCGCCGCCCTGCTCCACCGCCACCCCCTTGGGCTGCCCGGTCGAGCCCGAGGTGTAGATCAGGTAGCCCAGCGCCTCCGGACCGGGGAGCGGGGGCAGGGGGGCGGTGGGACCCTCGTCGTCCAGGCGCAGCAGCCGTGCGCCGGGCGGCAGGAAGGCCAGTGCTTCGGTGCCGGCCTCTCCTCCGTCATTGCGAGCGAAGCGAAGCAATCCAGGGCCGTGGCCCTCTTGCCCCTGGATCGCCACGCTCCCTTCGGTCGCTCGCGATGACGGAGAGTCGGCCAGCACCAGCGGGGCGCCGCAGTCCTCCAGGAGGGCGCGCAGGCGCTCGGGCGGGTGGCGCAGGTCGAGCGGCACGAAGGCGCCGCCGGCGCGCAGCACCGCCAGGATGGCGCGCACCGCCGCCGGACCCGGCTCCAGCGCCAGGGCGACCGGCGTCTCCGGCCCGACCCCGGCGGCGACCAGCCGGCCGGCCAGCGCCTCGACCTCGGCGGCCAGGGCGGCGTAGCTCGTGGCACGGCCGTCGCCGTCCTCCAGGGCCGGGCGATCGGGGGTGCGTGCCGCCTGCTCCAGGAAGGCGGCGGCCAGGCCCGCGGGCGGCGGGGCGGGGCCGCCCTCGGCGAGGGGGCCCAGCAGCGCGGCGCGCTCGGTCTCCTCCAGCAGCGGCAGGCGGCTCGCCGGGCACTGCGGCGCGGCGACGATGGCCTGCAGCAGGCGCCGGTAGTGGCGCAGCAGGCGGTCGATGCTCTCGGCCTCGAAGAGGTCGCGGTCGTAGGTGCAGTAGGCGGAGAGCCCGCCCTCGCCGCTCGGCCAGAGGTGCAGCTCCAGGTCGACGCGGGTGGAGATCTCGGCGCGGCCGTAGGGGGCGACCGCCAGACCCGGCAGCTCGAAGCGCGGCGCCATGGCCTCGGCCTGCTGCAGGGCGAAGGCGACCTGGAACAGCGGGTTGCGGTCCAGGCTGCGCTCCGGCCGCAGCGCCTGCACCAGCCGCTCGAAGGGGACGTCCTGGCGGTCGAAGGCGGCCAGGCTGCGGTCGCGCACCCGGCCCAGCAGGGTCTCGAAGTCGGGGTCGTCGGAAAGCTCGGCGTCGATCACCAGGGCGTTGACGAAGAAGCCGATCAGCCCCTCGGTCTCGGCGCGGTTGCGGTTGGCGACGGGGATGCCGACGCCGACCCGCTCCTGTCCCGCCAGCCGCGCCACCAGCAGCTGGAAGGCGGCCAGCGTCACCATGAAGAGGCTGGCGCCCTGACGGCGGCCGAGCGCCGTCAGGGCCTCCACCAGCGGCGCCTCCAGCGTCGTGCCCCGGCCGGCGCCGCGGAAGGCCTGGACCGAGCGGCGCGGCCGGTCCGTCGGCAGCGCCAGCGGCGGCAGGTCGCGCAGCCGCTCGCACCACCAGGCGAGCTGTCCGTCCAGCGCCAGGCCCTGCTGCCAGGCGGCATAGTCCGGGTACTGCAGCGGCAGGGGCGGCAGGGGTGCGGGGCGGCCCTCGGCGCAGGCGGCGTAGAGGGCCGAGAGCTCGCGGGCGAAGAGGCCGATCGACCAGCCGTCGCAGGCGATGTGGTGGAAGACCAGCAGCAGGACGTGTTCTTCCGGCCCCAGCGCCACCAGCCGTGCGCGCAACAGCGGTCCCTCGGCCAGCTCGAAGGGCTGCTCCGCCTCGGCAGCGGCCAGCCGCTCCAGCTCGGTCTCGCGCCGCGCCGGCGGCAGGGCGGTGAGGTCGCTGCGGGCCAGCAGGCCGGGCCGGGCCGGCCGGACGAACTGCCGCGGCGCGCCGTCGACGGCGCGGAAGGCGGTGCGCAGCGCCTCGTGGCGCTCGACGATCGCGTCCAGCGCCTCGGCCAGGGCGGCGGTGTCGAGCGGCCCCTGCAGGCGCAGGCCCAGCGGCATGGCGTAGGCGGCGCCCAGGGTGCCGAGCTGCTCCAGGAACCAGAGGCGCGACTGCGCGAAGGAGAGCGGCAGGCCCCGCTCGTCGCGCGGCACCGGACGCGGCCCGGCCTCGGCCGAGGCGGCCCGGCGGGCGCCGTCCAGGAAGGCGATCACCTCGGGCTTGCGCGCCGCCAGCTCGGCGCGCAGCTCCGGCGTCACCGCCCCCTTCGGCGCGGAGAAGCGCAGCGCCTCGCCCTCGACCCAGAGGCGCACGTCGCGCTCCCTGAGGCGGGTGAGCAGCTCCTCCAGCGGCCGCTCCAGCAGGCTCACAGCGAGTCCTCCTCCCGCTCCCCGGCGGTCTCGGAGTCCTTCCCGGAACCCGGCGGCGGGGCGGCGGCCCAGAGCCGCGCCTCCACCGCCTGCGCCACGGCGGCGACGCTGGCCGCGCGGAACAGTCCCTCCAGCGGCAGCTCGACGCCGCAGCGTTCGCGCAGCCGCGAGACCAGGCGCGTGGCCAGCAGGGAGTGGCCGCCCAGGTCGAAGAAGCTCTCGTCGCGCCCGACCCGCTCCAGACCCAGCAGCTCGGCCATGACCTCGGCGACCAGCCGCTCGGTCTCGCCCCGCGGCGGGACGAAGGGGCGCTCGGCCGTCTCCTCCGCCTCTGGCTTGGGCAGGGCCTTGCGGTCGAGCTTGCCGTTGGCGGTGAGCGGCAGGCGGTCCAGCACCATCACGGCCGAGGGTACCATGTAGTCCGGCAGCCGCTCCGCCAGCCAGCGCCGCAGCTCCCCCGACAAGGCCGCCTGCTGCGCGCGCAGCGGGTCGCTGGCGTAGTCGGCGAGCGCCTTCGGCCGCTCCGGCGCCGCCGCGACCGGCAGGCTCGCCCGCGCCGGCAGATCCGCCCGCTCGAACAGCAGGTCCAGGCTGCCGACAGGACCCGCCGCCGACCAGCCCGCCTCCAGCCNC